>PVBE010160979.1_pt1 | contig 14638 bp, 13 predicted proteins | sample 1631181 | NCBI WGS metagenome assembly PVBE01 (sample SAMN08397723, study PRJNA350692) | Marine metagenome, whole genome shotgun sequencing project. | isolation source: water | place: Pacific Ocean | collected 2012-04
ACAACTTTAGCTATAGTCAAATCTCCTGTCACATTTATTGCTGTTCTGAACATATCAAGCAGCCTATCTATGCCCGCAATTATAGCAATAGCTTCAATAGGAATACCTACAGATGTAAATACAATCGTCATCATGACAAGTGCCACAGAAGGGACTCCTGCGGCCCCAATGCTACCAATTGTTGCAGTCAGAGAGATAATTACGTACTCATGCAAAGAAAAATCTAGCCCTATCAATTGAGATACAAATATTGCTGATAGCCCCAAATAGATTGCCGATCCATCCATGTTAACCGTAGCTCCAATTGGTACAACAAAAGACGATATTTCTTTCTTTATTTTTAGATTGTTGTCCGCTGTTTTTAAAGTAAGAGGCATAGTGGCGGAGCTGCTTGAAGAGAAAAATGCAAAGAGGACTGGCTCTCGTATGTCTTTATAAAAAGTATAGGGATTTGTTTTACAAAACATCTTAATTATCATTCCATAGAAAAAGAACATATAAAAAAGAAAAATAAGTATCGTGATTAGTACAAATTTAATTAGAGAAAATACTATTTCTCCTTCCAAATTCACTAATAAATTTGAGAACAAAGTGAAAATTGCGATAGGTGCCAAAAGCATTAAATAGTTAGTAATTCGCAATACAAAATCATTAAAATAGGAGAATGCTTTGACCACCTGTTCTTTATAAAAAGAGGATAGCCTTACAACAATTCCTAAAACAATAGACAAAATCATTATCACTATAGGATTTCTTTGAACAATGAGATGGAAAAAATTTTTAAAATCTATAGCTAAAACGCTAAACGTAGATTTTAAATCTATAGAGTTTGCATCTATTGGTTCAGCAGTTAACTGAATTGTGCCTCCGGAACTAAATTCTATTTGAGAGCCAATTAGTAGAGCGTAAGATATTGCAACCAAAGTGGTTAACAAATACAGGCAAAGCGTAATAGGAACAATCTTACCTACGGAACCTTTCGATCCAAAAGATATGACTGAATAAGTAATAGTTCCAAAAATTAGAAATGGGACGAATTGCTTTAAAATATCTATAAAATAGTTACCAATGAATTTAGATTCAATAGTTAGCTCAGGAAAATATAGAGCAAAAGGTATCGATAACAAAAATGCTATTAGCATCCACAGTGAAAGTTGTCTTTGCATTTTATTTATATTTGAAACAATTATTCATTCCTATTCACTAACTATGTTTGTGTCTTGTGGGATAACCTTTTCCAAGATAGGCTTGGTAAGATTTTTTAATAAATCTACAGAGTCTTCAACTTTTTGGGCAATTGCGTCATTGAGCTTGTGGGATCTTATCATATATAGATGCCATCTTGGAAATACAAATCTCATTTTAAAATATATATCACCTTCGGGAGCAATCACCTTCGCCTCAAAATCAGAAATAGATAAAAAATTAAATTTCTCAAGAGAGTAATCTTGGTAACTAAAGGATTTTTGACTATTCTTGGTATCTGGACCTCGTCCTTTTACATCGCTTATTTGTGATTTACGTTCTGCTATCTCAAAAATCTTAATAATACCTTCCGGAGTAACGACCTTCTTAATTGCAACCTCTAGAGCCTTACCTCCAAATAGTTCTCCGCCAACTTTTCTTATATCTTCAAACACACCCTCTATAGGATTGTCTAATTCCTCTCTTCTAAGCTTTTCCCTATTTCTAAGGTGCTCAGAGACATCTCTTTTTATAGAGCTCTGGATTTCAGGCCATACAACGTAAATATTAAGAGTGTTGACATCTTTTTCTTTTACGGCGTTTCCAATCTTGTAAAGACTATAAAAAGGCGATATGAAAGCCAAAATTAAAATTACAAGTACCGTCAAACTAACGATTCTAATTGTCCTCATCGTACACCTAATAAATTAAAAATTAATCTTTTGTTTATTCTATTACTCATCAAATTCGAATTCTAAATTCTGTCCATAATTCAATTTCCTAAAAGAATCCTGTCTATCATCAAAATATCTACAATGGTCGCAAGACTTTGATGTCTCAGGGACGTCTTCGCTCTCCAACGTCGATTTTAGCTTTTTCAATGTTCCGGGAATCCAGGAAGTGTCACCCTCGTATCTAATGAGGTAAGTATTGAATTTGACTTTGCTATCGAAAAACCCTTCTTTGATTCCATTAACATAAAGAAAGAAACCGTGGTCTTCTACCTTCATACCGTTCATTCGCAAGAGAAATTGATAGAATTCCATTTGTCTTTTATATTGAGGCCACCATCCATCATCAGACATCACAATTGCACCTTCTTTTGATGTAGCTTTGTAGTCAACAACTATCACTTTCTTCGTATCTTCATTTAACCATAAATCATCTATAGCTCCAGTAAAGATAAGATTTAAATCTTTGTCATAATACTCAATCCCTTTAAAGTTCTCTCGCCAATTATTAAGTCTGATATCGTCGAATGGAATATAGTTAAGGTTTTCTTGTATAAATATAGGGTGCTTCGTCTGCTTTTCTCTATAATGATCGAATTCATTTTTTAGCAACCTGTCCACCGCGTTATTTATAGCAAATGTTGGTGTTCTAGTTCTATCAACACCTTTTACTCTGTCGAGCCAAAAACACCTAGGACAATTAATAAAATCATCGACTTTTGATCTACTTATTCTAAATTTCTTATTGGATCCACGACTATAAATATTTCTTGTTCTTAGCATTTAACCATCACCTACTATTACCACAGATTCTATTATATATAGCGTTAGCTATCAAATCATTTGACTCTATGGCTTGAGCATCGCTCCTTAAATCATATTTTTTTGTAACCTTGTTACCATAGGTCGTCAATTGTTTAATCTGATAAATGATTTTATTCGAGCAATCTATTTTCATAAGTGTGTAAATAATTGATTCGCTTTCTTGGTAAACCTGTGTAGTCCAAAAAGTTCTATAACCGCTTTCTCTCTCTTTGTCATTGTAGTTTATGTAGTGCTTAGTCGAATTCTGGTCAGTAAGCAAATAAATCCAATCATCAGAACTAAAAATAGGACTCTCTCTAGATTGGCAAGAAAGAAGAAGCAATATCAGAAAAAAGACTCTAATCATTATTTTGTGATGAGTCTAGTACCTTTGTCCTCATTAAAATAGTTCATGCCCCACTTGATTAATACGGAAATCTTATTATCGAACCCTATTAGGTATGAGATATGAATAAAAATCCATAGAAGCCAAGCGATAAAACCCTTCGATGAAAAGAAGCCTAAATCGGCAACAGCCTTATTTCTTCCAATCACCGCCAAAAGGCCTTTGTCTTTATATCTGAATTCTTTTTTATGATCTTTACCTTGAGCTCTATTCTTAATTAGGTTAGCAACAAACCTACCAGATTGCATAGCAACAGTAGCAATGCCAGGTAGGTACTTTCCATCATTTTTCAACCTAGCGAGATCCCCGATTACAAAAATATCGTCATACTTTGGTATTGAAAAATCTTTATTGACTAGAACTCTTCCAACCCTATCGAGCTCTACCCCTGTTGAATCGGCAAGAACTTTTCCCATTACGGATGCCATAACACCCGCTCCCCAAATAATTGTTTTAGACTCAATTTTCCCTTCCGCACTCTCGCCAGCAAAAAAAACTGTTTCGTTTTGAATGTCGGTAACTTGGGATCCTACTAATACGTTTACACCCATACCTTCCAAATATTTTTTTGTTGTTTTTGACAACGTCTCCTTAAACGAAGGAAGAAGATTGGGCATTGCTTCTAGCAAAATAATCTCACATTCCCTTTTTGTGTCTACATTGTGGAAATGCCCTTCTAAAGTCTTGAATGCCAAATCGGCTAAGGCTCCAGCCAGCTCAACACCCGTCGGTCCTCCCCCTATAATGACAAAGGTTAGAAGTTTCTTTTTTCTTTCGGGATCAGTTTCGTTTTCGGCAAGCTCGAAAGCGGTAAATATTCTACTTCGTATATCTAAGGCATCTTCGACCGTTTTTAAGCCAGGGGCACGTCTTTGCCAGTCGTGATGACCAAAATAATGGTGGCTAGCTCCAGTGGCAATGATTAAATCATCATATGGGATTTTCGTATGACTTGCAGTTTCTATATACTTATTTCGAGGGTCAATCCCAGTAGCAACGTCGAGTCTAACAGTGATATTTTTTTTATCACCAAAGATAGATCTAATAGGGGCGCTAATATCAGGAGCCGAAATTGTTCCCGTTGCAACTTGGTATAATAGTGGTTGAAAGAGGTGAAAATTTCTTCTATCAATTATTGTTACATCTACATCAGAGCCTACTAGCTCGTGAACAGCATAGAGGCCCCCAAAGCCAGCTCCGACTACTACAACGTGATGCCTGTGCTCCATTGAGTCAACCATTTTTCAGACAATTAATTATAACAGGTATGCATATAATTACTTTTCGTAAAACCATAGCGCAATAAAAAATACCTTAATAATTTTAGAAATCAAGGCATAAGGCAATTGGCAAAACTACTATTAGATTTTTAATTGTTCCTCGCATCGTCGGCAGATATTTTTATCCGATTTGCTAAAATCCTTAGAATTATAATACATCCAACACCGCTGACATTTTTCATTTTTAGTTTTTTCAACCAAGATTTTCAAATCTTTTTTTTTGTTCTTTGAAACATTGAGCTCGGATACAATCAAAACTTTCTTGATTAATTCTAGATTATCATTTAGAAAGTCCATATCGCTATCATCGCAACTTAAACTAACTTTGGCTTCAAGAGAGTTTCCGATGATTTTCATCTTTCTTTTGGCCTCAATTTCTTTTAAGACCTGATCTCTTATATCTAGAATTTTGTTCCATTTAGATTGGATTTCTAGGTCTACAAAGATATCATCAGAAAGTTGGCTGATAAAAACACTATCTTTCGTTAGAGGATTGGCCTTCCAAGCTTCTTCGGTAGTAAATGAGAGAACTGGTGCCAGCATTAGAGATAGCTCCTTAAATATTAACGATATAGCTGTTTGAGATGATTTTCTCTCTTTTGCATTCTTTGAATACGTATAAAGGATATCCTTTTGAATGTCCAAATAAATGGAACTTAAATCGTTAGAACAGAAATTGACAATTTCGTTTATACCCAGATGAAACAGGTATGAACCAAAATATTTGTTATATTTCTCCTTAATATCTGAGAGCCTAACAAGAATCCACTTGTCTATCTCTTCAAGTTGGCCAAAATTAATTGATTCATCAATGTCAAAATCGTACAAGTTGCCCAAAAGAAATCGTAATGTATTCCTAATTTTTTTATACTTATCCGTAATGCTTGACAAAATATCATCAGAGATTCTTACCTCCGATGAGTAATCTTCAGATGCAACCCACAATCTCAATATGTCCGCACCATGTTGTTTAATGATTTTTTCAGGATCAAAAACATTGCCTTTCGATTTCGACATCTTTTGGCCTTTACCGTCAACCACAAAGCCATGCGTCAAGACAGCTTTATAGGGCGCGATTTGATTTATAGATACAGACGTCAGAAGACTACTTTGAAACCAGCCTCTGTGCTGGTCATTCCCCTCCAAATATAAATCTGCGGGATAATTATTATCTTTAATCAATACACTTTTCCAAGAAGAACCAGAATCAAACCAAACATCCAAGGTATCTTCTCCCTTTACAAGACTATCCGCTTGATCTTTATATTCGTCAGGCAACAAATCTTCAACATTTAATTCCCACCATGCAGACGACCCTTTGTTGTTAAAGATATCAATAATTTTTTTAATTGTATCTTTGTTAATAAAGACATCTCCACTCTCGCGATAATAAAAAACAGGGATGGGCAGGCCCCAAGATCTTTTCCTTGATATACACCAATCAGATCTTTCTTGAACCATGCTAGAAATTCTATTAATTACCCTTTCCGGATACCATTTAACCTTTGATATTTCACTTAATGCTAAGTCTTTAAATTTGTCTACCGACGCAAACCACTGATGTGTAGCCCTGAAAATCGTTGGCTTCCCTGTTCTCCAATCATAAGGATATGGATGATTATAATCCTCACATAAAATCAAAAGGTTCGCACGCTCTATTAGCTCTATAACTTTTTCGTTCCCATCGGATAAAACATTTAAGCCGCTCAGCTCAGAACCAGCCTCTTCCGTAAACCTTCCAGCGTGATCGACAGGTGAAAAAACTTCAAGATTATTTTTAATACCCGTACTATAATCATCGGTTCCGTGTCCAGGGGCCGTATGAACAAGGCCCGTACCCGACTCCTTAGTTACATAATCGGCATAAACAACAGGAGACTCGGTGTTCGAAATTGGAGAAATATATCTCAAACTTAACAAATCTACACCATCGATTTCGGAAACTAGAGAAAGTTTTTTGCCAATTTTTTCACTTATTTTTTCAGAAAGATTTTTCTCGACAATCCAACACTCTTGATTTACTTCGTATATCCCATATTTAAAATCTTTATTGATAGATACGGCCTTATTGGCAGGAAGTGTCCAAGGAGTGGTAGTCCATATAATTAAAAAAATTGGTTTTTTTACTCTTTTAGCATTAAGAGCAGATGTGTTTTTATTCTTAATCGCAAATTTAACATAAACACTTTTAGATATATGGTCTTCTGGGTAATCTAGCTCAGCTTCAGCTAAGGCGGTTCTGGAGCTAGGACTCCAATTAACAGGTTTTAAACTTCTATAAATAAAGCCTTTAGAATACATATCCCAAAAAACTGTAAGCTGGTTCCCTTCAAAGTGGGGGCTAATTGTTAAATAGGGATTATCCCAATCACCCGTTATACCTAATCTTTGAAATTCTTTTTTCTGACTTTCTACAAAAGATAAAGCAAATTCTTCACACATGCTTCGTATTTCGATCTTTGTGGTATTTTTATCTTTGATTTTTTTTGATACCTGATGTTCAATTGGTAGTCCATGGCAATCCCATCCAGGTACATAATCAATTCCTTTTCCGATAATCGAATTATATTTGAGTATGATATCTTTTAGAATCTTATTCAGGCAATGCCCTATATGTATCTTCCCATTAGCAAAAGGTGGTCCATCGTGAAGAACAAATTTATCTTCAGATTTATTCTTCATGGATTTGTATAAATCGATTTCGGACCAAAAATCAATTATTGAAGGCTCGTTTCTAGACAAATTAGCCCTCATAGGGAAATCAGTCTTGGGAAGATTGAGAGTTTTATCGTAAGTTTGACTCAATTATTTACCTTTAAGAATTTTATTGATACTATCATAAATTTTTCTAGAAAAAAGTACCCATTGGTCCCACATATCGTTATTGTAATTCTCTTGAGCAATCGTTTTAACTACTTTTATTCCATATTCTTGATTTGACAGCTCAATGTCCTCGTCTCCTTCTGCCATTGAGCTAAATACTGCACTTAATTTGTGTATTATTCGGACATTTTTTTCTTCGCCATCTCTAATTTCCGTTATTAGAAGTTTAACCCCTCTAATTTTTGAACCACCGGCCATCATCGTGGAGCCCATACCCCACCCTTTTTTAGCTCTAGGGGTTTCAGCTCTTATAGACATTTCCATCTTTAGATATATTACATCTATTATGTTCAAATTTATCAAAAATACAAAATGTGATAGATTCTACTTATGTCGAGACCAAGCAATTAGATTTAAATTTAATTAAACTGTAGGATATCTATTATGGACGATTATGAGATTGTAATTATTGGTGGTGGTCCAGGTGGATATGTGGCCGCAATAGAATCCGCAAAACTTGGTTTTAAAACTGCTTTAATTGAAAAAGGAGCGCTTGGTGGAACTTGCCTTAATAGAGGATGTATCCCTTCTAAGTCACTTTTAAAATCCGCAGAACTTGCTGACGAATTGTTAAATAAGGCCAAACAAAAAGGCTTTGTGTTTGAAAATTTAACATTTGATTTCAACAAAGTTGTAGAAAACAGCAAGAAAAATGTTCGAAGATTAAAAAGTGGTCTTACCTCGTTACTTTCAAAAAAAGAAATAACTATACTTGATGGGCAGGCAAGCTTCGTAGATAAAAATACTTTAGAGATAGAATCTCAAAAAAATACACAAACAATCAAAGGGGGGGACATAATTATCAGCACCGGTTCTACTCCATATTTTCCATCTGGACTAGAACCAGATGGAAAATTAATTGTTGATAGCGATTACGTTTTAAATGCAACAGAACTTCCCAATAAAATATGTATAGTAGGAGGCGGCTATATTGGTATTGAGTTCGCATATCTATATTCAAGTTTTGGAGTTGAAGTCGCAATAATAGAAAGCGAGGAAAGCATCTTGTCATCTATTGATTCCGAAATTTCACTAGAACTAAAAAAAGCATTTAAAAAACGTGGGATAAAAATTTACGAGTCTTCATCTATAAAAGAATTAAAGAAAGGTTCTGATAATGTCGACATCGAACTTTCGAATATCGATTCGGATATCATTAAAAGTGTAGACAAAGTATTAATATCGACTGGGAGAATCCCCAATACGAAATCCCTCAATCTCGATTTAGCAGGAATTCTAACCGACAAATTTGGTTTTATTAAAGTTGATAAAAATTTTAAAACAAATATAAAAAATACATATGCAATTGGCGATGTAATTGGTGGATCAATGTTGGCGCACAAGGCAAGCGAAGAAGGATACTTGCTAATAAACGAGATTATCAAAGAGGATAAAGACCTATCTGATAGGCCCTTGATTGTCCCATCATGTATTTATTGTCAACCGGAAATTTCCTATGTAGGCATTACAGAAGACATGGCTAAAACAAAAAAAATTACACATGATGTCGTAAAGTACCCTTTTAAGGCAAACGGAAAAGCTTTGGCAACTGATGATGCAACAGGTTTTTGTAAATTATTAGTAGATAAAGATAAAAAAATATTAGGGGCTCATATAATTGGGAAAGGAGCCACGGAAATGATTTCCGAGATTGCATTGGTTATGAGTAACGACTTAACTATAGAATCAATTACGAAGACTATCCACCCTCACCCTACTTTATCTGAAATTGTGTTCGAAAGTGCATTAGTACTAAACAATAGCCCAAGGAATTACTAGATATGATAAACAAAAAAAGATTGCTGGCTACATTTATTGATTTAGTCAAGATTGACAGTGAGTCTAGAAACGAAAAGGAAGTTGCGGAATACATTAAAAAGAAACTAAAGAAACTAAAAATAAAGTTTTATGTGGACAATTCTCATAAAAAGACAAGGTCCAATCATGGCAATATAATTGCAACGATTATTTCCGACCCGAAACTTCCAACCGTAGTCTTGTCGTCACATATGGATACAGTCGTCCCAGGGAAAGGAATAAAGCCAATAGTTAAACAAAATTATGTTACAAGCAGCGGCGATACCATTTTAGGTTCAGATGATAAAAGTGGGCTTGCAATAATATTAGAAATATTAGAAATATTCAGTTCCGGAAAAATTAGACATTTAAATGTAGAAGCTGTTATAACAACCTGTGAAGAAATTGGCCTTTTAGGTGCAAAATATCTAGATTACAGGCTAATTAAGTCAAAAGAAGGGATAGTGTTAGATAGCACAAGTCCTGAAAGGCTTGTGATTAAAGGTCCTGCGTCGGACTTCTTTTTAATCGAAGTCAATGGAGTAGAAGCCCATTCTGGAGTCAATCCTGAACTTGGATTAAGTTCAATTAAGATTGCATCTGAAATAATTACAAAAATTAAAACTGGAAGAATAAATAAAGATACCACAATAAATATTGGAAAAATCGATGGTGGTTCAGCAATCAATATCATTCCAGGACAAACTACCATGTCTTGCGAGATTCGAGGACATAATGAAAAAACTATATCGAATCAGCTAGGGATTATTAAGAAGTTACTTGCCCGGACAGAGAGAAAATATAAAAAACTCGACAAGAGAGCTTCTATAAAATTTAAAAAAGAAAGAATTTATGATTCAATCAACATCAAAGGGGATTCTATGCTTGTGAAAAGGATACTGAAGACGTGCAAAGATTTAAAATACAAAATAGATTTAGTTGAAACTGGAGGTGGAGCTGACGCCAATTTTTTTGTAAAAAATGGGGTTAATACCGTAAATCTTGGTACAGGCATGAGAGAATTCCACACAAAAAATGAGAAATTAATTCTAAAAGAGTTTTACCAATCGGCCGACATAGTCTTCAATTGTCTGCTAGAGAGAGTTGATTAGTTCTTCGTCTATTTCGATATAATCATTGACAACCTTGTCGGCATCTGATAGTTGAGAAGGATCGACCGCATTAGTTATCCCTATTGATTTCATTCCCGAATCTTTTGCAGCAATTATGCCCTTAGGAGTATCTTCTATTACAACAGATTCTTCCGCTTTTATTTGATAAGTTTCATTTATTCTATCTAAGACTTGCATATAGGTCTCAGGGTTCGGTTTCGGATAGGTCGTTTCGTCCGAGGAAACTATAGTTTCAAATTTGGAAAGTATGTGCTCCCTATTGAGTATTCTTAAAATCTCTTCTCTTCTAGCGCCAGAACCAATTCCCAAAATATACCTTTTCGATAATTTCTCAATTAGCTCCATAACCCCTGGGTAGATATTTGTCTCGGATTCATGGTTTTTATCAAAATAATCATGTTTTGCGGATATTAATTTATTAATATAATCCGGATTAAACTCTATATCTTCATTTTTTAAAAAAGTTGTAAAGACGCCCTCGTCATCAAAAGAGCAATAGTCTTTATAGTAGATATCTCTTGTTATCTCTTTTTTAATTGCATCTAATGCATGATTAAAGGCCTTCAAGTGAAGAAGTTCCGAGTCGTATATTACTCCATCAAAATCAAAAATTACCAATTTCTTGACCATTAATAAGATTTAATCATATATCTTTTTCCTCAGTAAGCAAAATATTTAATAAACTTTTAATGATTAAAAAATCATAATATAATTAAAACCATGCTTATAAGAGGTAGAAGATTAAGAAAAAGTAAGGGTATTAGGAATTTGGTCCAAGAAACCAATATAACAGTCAACAATCTCATACTGCCAATTTTTGTAATTGAAGGGAAAAATAGAACTGAGAACATACCTTCCATGCCAGGGATACAAAGAAAAACAATAGATAATCATCTTAAAGATATAAAACGTGCAATCGAATTAGGTATAAATGCGATAATAATTTTTCCCGTAGTACCTAATAAGAAGAAAAACAAAAAGGCTACAGAGGCAACTAACAAAAACGGCCTTCTTCCATTGGCTATAAAAACTATAAAAAAACAATTCCCAGAGCTCGTCGTTATATCTGACATAGCTTTAGATCCTTATAGCTCCGATGGCCATGATGGAATATTAAGCAAAGGGGAAATACTAAATGATGAAACCGTAAAAATTCTCTGCAAGCAGGCCTTAGTTCATTGTCAGTCTGGAGTTGATATAGTTGCCCCCTCCGATATGATGGATGGCAGGGTATTAAAAATCAGAGAGACTCTAGATTCAAAAGGCTTTGTAGATGTATCTATAATGTCTTATGCAGCAAAATTTGCTTCATCCTTATATGGTCCTTTTAGAGATGCTTTAAATTCCTCTCCTAAAAAAGGAGATAAAAAAACCTATCAAATCAATCCAGCAAATTCGCGAGAAGCTATAAAAGAAATCTTATATGATGAAGTCGAAGGGGCTGATATGTTAATAGTAAAGCCGGCTAGTTTTTACCTCGATGTGATAAAAGAAGCTAGAGGTTCATCCTTGCTCCCTATTGTTGCCTATCAGGTTAGTGGCGAATATTCAATGATTAAAACCACTGCAGATAGGGGATATTTAGATTTAAATGACGTTATGCATGAATCTCTTTTATCGTTAAAAAGAGCAGGTGCAGACATGATTATTACTTATTTTGCTTTAGAATATGCAAAATTATTGAAAAGAAAATAGATCTTAAAAACTTGTAGTAGTGTTTGCGGCATAAGAGAACAATTTAATCAAAAGATAAAGTTCGCCTATTTGTATGAAAAGCGAGAATGCAAGAATTAGTGTTACTAGAAGTCTCCATATGTTAGCCCAGCTATATTTAGCAGATGATCTAAATATTCCTACTATACCCCATACATAAATTGAATAAAAAATAATTGCCATTATGAGGCTAGGCCAGAGAGAAAACAATTCAAATAAATTTGGATATGCCTTCATTATAATATTTTGTGCTAAATTTATTAAAAAAAAGTTTATCCAAAAAGATCTAGCGAGTGATTGCTCGCCATTCCAGTGTGATTTAATATAATGAATCATCTTTTCATTATAAATATTGTAGGGCCTGATATCAATTTGACTCAAATAAAAAAATATTTTTGAAATTAATTTTGCAAGTAATCTTTATAATTAAGTACAAATACCCCTGCAACAATCAAAATAGTCCCTATGATTTTCTCAGTAGTAAAATCTTCTTTTAAAAAAACATAAGCATAAAAACATGTGAACAAGGGGTAAATTGCTGTCAATGGAACAATCTTAGAAGCCGAGGAACCAGAGAGGGCAGTAAAGTATAGATATATTCCTATAATAGCCAAAACTCCTGGTATTAAAATTAACATTAGATTCTTAAGAGTCAGTTGATCAAGATTCAATGCTTCATTAGATGATATAAATATGGGGATAAATAAAGATGTCACAAGGATAAATCTAACAAAAAGAACATAAATTGGCGACAAAGATTGCAAACTTAGCTTTTCAAATATTGGGGCTATTCCCCATATTGCAGCAACAAGTAGTGCCAACAAATTTGGATTAACGTTCATTTGCAATCTCCAATATAGACTCAAGTGTTGCTATAGTATTGATGTTAGAATCATATTTTTCAATTTTATCTCGACTGATCAATAAGGAGCGCATTCCTATTTCACTGCTAGGAAGATAATCAAGTTCGTAGCTATCGCCAACATGTAAAGATTCCGAAGGGACAGATTTCACCTTCTGTAATGATTTGTAAAATAATTCCTTGTCAGGTTTTGAGCATCCTGCTTCAGATGAAATCGTAAAAGAATCTACATATTTAGAGATTTCAAAGTAATCACATACTTTGTATATTCTAGAGTCAAAATTCGATGTTATCGCGATTTTAAAATTCATATCTTTTAATTTTCTCAGTGTGGGGATTGTGTCAGGATAAACTTCCCAAGCATCTAGAGAGAAATACTCGTAAAGTTCACCAAAATACTCATCAAAATCGTCAAACATTTCTAATTCTAAAAAAACATCCTTTACTAAGTCGTACCACCATTGTTTCTCGGCCATAAACAAGGCATTGCCTTTTAGAGAATCAAAATGTAGCCCTTCTCTTTTAGAAAAATGTTTTTTAAAATATTTCTGAATATCATTTGGATTATGAGACGAAGAATATTTTTTGAGAATTTTACAATAAGCATTGCCTAGCCCTTCCTTTACAAAGAACAAGGTGTCCGCTGCGTCTAAAGAAACTGTATTGTATCTGCCCATTAATCTACAAGATGATTTTGCAAAATGCTTTCTAATTTATCTTTAGTATATTCTTTTTTGTTACAGTACACATTAAATTGATTTCTATTAATCTTACCTAAATTAAAATATTTAGATTGAGGATGAAAAAAATAGAGACCGCATATTGATGGAGCAGGATTAAGTGCAAAATTTTCTGTAAGAGATACACCTATATTGCTTTCAACCTCAAGAAGGTTCCATATTTTATTCTTTTCAGAATGGTCAGGACATGACGGATAACCATGCGCTGGACGGCTCCCTTGATATTTCTCCTTTATCAACTGCTGCAGAGAGAAGCTCTCATCCTCCCCATTCTCAATCCTGATTTGTTTGTGTAGGTACTCAGCACAAGCTTCAACAATTCTGTCGCCTAACGCTTTTACAATTATTGATGTGTATTCATCTCCTTTGTCTTCAAATGTTGCTGCATACTTATCTACTTCATGACCTGAAGTAACAACAAAAGCTCCCAATATATCTTTGTCAGATTCACTATTAGATATAAAATCAGCTAATGAAAAATAAGTTTCTTCACTTGTCTCCTTCCTTACCTGTTGCCTGAGAAAATATAAGGTTTCTAGCTTAGTTTTAAAGTCTCTATCGTATATTTTAATATCTTCATTCGAACTTACTGCATTCCATATCTGCGAAATACCTTTTGGTTTTAGAATATTTCTTGAGAGCATCGTTTGTAAAATGCCCTGCGCATCATCAAATAAATCTTTGGCTTGGTTGCCATATTTTTTATTTTTAAAAATCCTGGGATATGTGCCCTTAAGATTCCAGACCCAGAAAAAAGGTGACCAATCAATATAATCAACGATTTCTTTGGTATCAAAATTCCATATTTTTAGATCAAAATTATCTATCTGGTTTTTAATTAGAGAAAAGTCAGGTTTGAATCTTTGCTTCCGTGCATCGTCAAGTGAAAGAAAATCTATGTTCTTATTTTGTTTATATTTTTCTGCATAATCCTTTTGCTCTTTCATGATAGATGTTTTATATTTTTTGCTTTCTTTTATGTTTAACAAATTTGCGCATACACCGACAACGAGTGATGCATCGGGAACATGAACCACGACATCTCTCTTATACTTTGGTGCAATTCTGATTGCCGTATGAGCTCTACTCGTCGTTGCCCCTCCT
>PVBE011187607.1_pt1 | contig 14638 bp, 10 predicted proteins | sample 1631181 | NCBI WGS metagenome assembly PVBE01 (sample SAMN08397723, study PRJNA350692) | Marine metagenome, whole genome shotgun sequencing project. | isolation source: water | place: Pacific Ocean | collected 2012-04
ACCCCAGAAGGGTGTACGCATAAGCTCACTTCGATGTGGATTGAAACGACTGGTCATGAAGCCCTGCATGTAGTGACCAGGCACAAGTTCATGCATGACACTGCCGAAATTGAGATGTGGTGAGTTGCCGCGTAAACTCATCAGCTTGTCCTGATGCGTCATTCCATCCGTTGGATAGGAAACTCGAGTTTGTTCTCCTCCAGTAAAGAATGGGTTGATTTTTTGTCTTTCCTGTGTTTGCATGGCTAGACGCCAGATTTCAAGGGTAAGTGGAGGTATGGTAATCATATCGAGTTTCTCAACGAAGTCTTCCGAGTATTCCTGAATTTCGAAAATGGGCCACGGTCCTTCACCCGGAGGTAGCGCCTGATTCTTGGCATATTCAAGTGCAGCTTTCCAATCATTGCCAAAGCCCATATCGCGGGATACCATCTTATACTGATTAATTATCCAATCGCGTTCCTTCTCACCAATGGCAATCAATTCCTCCGGGGTATAGGGGATCATGTGTACAGTCAGATCTGCACGCAGACCATCGGCCAAGACGGGATCACCAATAATGGGAGCTTTCCCCTCGGGTTTGATGCCTACAAGATATTCGTCGATGGCTGCAACGTAATTTTTCAAGGCTGCATCTGCGCGAGCATAAGGTTCGCGTGCCCACCAGGAATAGATGGGGTCGTAGCCATCATAAAAGGTGTTAAAATCTTTTAGAACACTTTGAAGATGCTCAATCTGCCTCGCTGCCGTCCAGGCGGTAATGGATGAAATACCACTGCGAATAACCAAACCATTCGTTTCCTTCGCCTCTGCAATGAGTGAGTTTGTTAGACTGCTTATTTGATTTGCAACCCCATCCAATGTTGCGGCAGCTGTCTTGGGATCAACCCGTTTCCTATCGTGACGGTTTTCTTGTAGGAGGCGAATTTTATCCCCAAATGGCAAGAGTGGCGCCATTTGTTTTGCCTGCCGCTCAGCTAGTTTTATCATCTCAAGGTCATATTCGATGCGGTTACGGAGAGCGATGTAATCGATCTGACCTTCGTGGTTCAGAGCATCGAAATCAAGTTCTTCAAGACGTTTTTGCCAGGCCCGATGGAAATCACGCAGACGCTTGTGACGGGCGGGTGAGAAAAGCACTTCATAGCGCCGTTTGATGGATGCTTTGTCTTCAACATAGCGTTTCACGGCTACACGCAGATTACTCTCACTTTTTGTAAAATCAATGAGCGATGAAAGTACCGGCGGATCTTGCTCCCAACCTTTGGGTATGTTTATCTCTGCATTTTGTGCATACAAGCCACCCGGCATTGTGAGAAACACAGTTAACACAAGCATAGGATATAATGTCACAATTATTGATCTTAGATGGACTATAAATTTTCTCATTGTCTTATCCTTATTTTATTAATTTAACAAAAAAGCCCCACGCTTGGTGAGGCTATTTGAGCCAGAGGCGTTTCATACAGGAAATTACACAGAAATTTTAAGAGCCCATATGTCAAAAGGTGTGAGCCTGTCCTTGGTATAAACAAAAAAGCCCCGTTTTATTTCGGGGCTTTTTTGTTTGTGGGAGGATGGGTAGATTTTGATATGAATAAATAGAATTTATTTTATTTCGGGAGTAGACAATGAAACATAACTATTATTTAATTTTGACAATACCATTTTCTTTTTTTTTAAGTTGTTATCAAGTACCTATTTCTGATAAACAAATAGGAGATCAAAACACAATTTCATCGTATAATGAATCATTCACTGTTCATAAAAAAAAAGAGAAGCCAAGGGTAAATATTGAAGGCGCTGAAATATCATTATTGATTCAAGACCCCGATATTGTCACTCCTACAGGGATAGCAGTAGATAGCGATGATAGAATTTGGATAATTGAAAATCATACTCATGTAAGGCAAGATGACTATCCAGGTCCAGATGTAGACCGCGTGTTAATCTTTGAAGGGTACTTAAGTAGTAATCCAGAAAATAAAAGAGTAATAGAGTATGCAACAGGCTTTACAAATGGAATGTCCTTAACTCTTAAGGATAATGGACAAGTACTTATTGCTACACGAGCATCCATAATTCAATTCACCGATTTAAATAATGATTTTATTGCTGATAAGCGAGACACTTTAATAGGGTTGGAATCAGAAGAAAAATTTTCGCATAATGGGATGTCTGGACTAGTAATCGGCCCAGATAACAAAATCTATTTTCAGTGCGGAGAAAATTTTGGATCTGAATATCTAATGACTGGTACTGATGGAAGAAAAATTTTAGGAGAAGAGAGAGAAGGAGGAAGTATTTATAGATGTAATATGGATGGCTCAAATCTCGAAAGAATAGGAACAGCAATATGGAATTGTTTTGGGATGACTTTTGATCCTTATGGAAACTTATTTTCTGTTGAAAATGACCCTGACTCACATCCACCGTGTAGATTACTTCATATCGTAAAGGGTGGAAATTACGGGTTTGAATTTAATCATGGACGTGATGGTCTTAGTCCTTTAACATCTTGGTTTGGGCAAATACCGGGAACCTTACCGATGGTTTCAGGTACTGGAGAAGCACCATGCGGGATAATGCACTATGACGCATCTCTCTTTGGGGAAAAAATTCAGTCATCATTACTTGTTGCATCATGGGGTGATAGTGTAATTCAAAGCTATAATTTAGCATCGAATGGTGGTTCATTTATTTCGCAACCTTATGCATTTGTTGAGGGCAAAAAAAACTTTGCTCCTGTTGAACTTGCCGTTGATTCAAAAGGTGGAATTATTATCTCTGATTGGGCAAGTTTGCGCTACCCCGTACATGGAAAAGGGAAAATTTGGCGTATTTCTCCTCCTCCGAATGCTTTAGAAAAAATTCAAAAAAACGATCAGTTTCAATTGCTGAACTCTCCCTACGCTGCTATAAGAAAAAATACAGCTAATGAAATCATTTCTAGTGAAAGCAATATCATAGACTATTTAAGTAATAAACAGATCAAGGATATAGCCAAGCCAAATATTCTTTGGGCGGCAGCGAATAATGAACATCCCCAATTAATAGAACTCTTGATTAAGGCGTTGGATGACAAGAATGAATTGATCAGGGGATTATCCGTTCAAATATTGATTGAGAAAAATTTAATTGATAATGAAAAGTTTTATTTTGATCTTTTTCAAAATGATCCGTCGATGCATGTAAAAAGACAAGCCATCTATGGTTTAGAATCAGAGGATGCTTATAATCTTGTATTGGGCATGTTTCGTGAAAATACACCGTTTATTCATACAGCGATAATTGAAATATTTGGAAAAGCAGATAACATTGATATGCTTATCAATACATCGAAAAGTAATACGTCATATGAAAGATTAGGTGCGCTTTTATGTTTACGGCGTGCCAATGCAGATATGCCTAGAGAAATAATGAAACAATATCTTTTTGATCCAAACTATACTAACCGACAGGTAGCACTTAAATGGATATCAGAAGATAGGCTAACTCAATTCAGAGACATTGTAGAGGAATCATTTGTAACACTAAATGATATTGATCAGAAAATATTTGATGCCTATATGGTAGCCTTCCAATATCTTGATGGGAAATGGGAACCAGTGACACCACGTGTTAATAAGGCTGCAAAGGTAACAGGCTGGGGAGACAAAGCCACGCCCCACTTTGCAGAAGGCGATGAAACGTGGGTAAAATACCCCTATAAGCGGCAACCTTTTTTATTGAAGGCCCTAAGGAATGATAATTTCAGTTCAAACTTAAAAGCAAGAGCACTATCATCCATGGATCCTTATCATACGGATTTAACGATTCCTTTCCTCATGGAATTATTTAATGAGGGTGCCGAGGATTTACAGATTGAAGTAACGAGAACCTTAAGCACAAGAATTACTGATGTCGAAGCCTGTAAAACAGTAGGAAACATTGCTAAAGATAAAAATCAAAATATTGAAACCAGACTTGAAGCACTGACCGGTCTAGGTAATAGTGCTGTTGTAAACGAAAGCAGTACAAATACATTACGTGAAATTCTTTCTGATGATCAAGAAGTAGACATTATTAGAAATGAAGCATTTAAAAATTATCAATCAGTATCTCCAGATATAAATATTGATCAAATTAATTTATCTTTAGAAAAAAGACCCACCTCATTAGATGAGTGGCGTAAATACGGACATGAGCAAGGAGATGAAAAATCTGGTGCCAGAATCTTTTATAGTGGTAGATATCAATGTGGCAGTTGCCATAGGATTGATGGCCGAGGAGGAATATATGGGCAGGATCTTTCTCGAATCGGATTGAACGCAAGTAAGGACAGGATCATTGAAAGCATATTACATCCAGGTGATATTATATCTCCAGAATACGTTGGATATAAGGTAACTACTGAAGAAGATGATATTTATGTGGGAAGAGAGGATAAAGATCATGATACTAAGTACCATTTATCAATGATTTTAGCAAATGGAGAAAGAAAAAGGATACTTTATGAAGAAATAGTAGAGCAAAAAATATTGGATCATTCCTTAATGCCTTCCGGATTATATGAAACAATGACAGGTGTAGAGTTTAGGGATTTAATACAATTTCTTTCTGAAAGAACCAGTACTAAAATCAACGCTAAACAGAAATGAAATATTTCTTGTACTGCCAACTCTGTTTAGAACTGAAAAAAGAAGGATAAGGACGATGACGGCTTTCCAAAAACCTTATCCATTCGTTTGTACAGTTGCAGTGGTTTTTTTATCGATAACGGTGTCGCAAGCCCAGGTTCAACCTGAGCCTCCCAATCCGCGTAGCCGCAGCGAGATTGAATCAGTACTAATCAAGGCACCCAAGATTTCCAGCGAGGATCTTCGTAACCTTCATATTGTCCTGCTTGCTAGCGAGAAGGATCATGGTATCAATGAGCACGACTATCCTCTCTGGCAGAAGAATTGGCAACTGCTCCTGGGTGGTCGGAAAGACGGCAGTGACGCGGCTCAGATCAATTTGTTTGGGTCCGCAAACAAGGTTGTTCCCAAGGATATGAAGGCGGGTGCACCTAACGTCAAGGTCACAACTGCCTGGGAATGGCCCTCCAAAAAGCAGTTCCATAATGCTGATCTGATTGTCGCATTTTCGGTTATCAACTGGAGCGAGGATAAGAATTCAGAACTGCATGAATTCTTGTCTCGCGGGGGCGGGTTTGTAACGATCCACATGAGCTGCGTTGTTCCCGAGGAGATAGGCCTTGATGACGAAGTTGCCAAATTGATTGGCCTAGACTGGAACTGGGATTACACGAGATGGCGCCATGGACCAATGAATCTCGATATCGCAAAACCCGACCATCCCATTTGCCTTGGTCTCCCCAAACAACTTTATTTTATGGACGAGGCCTATTGGCCCTTGCATGGAGACCGTTCGAAAGTTACCATTATCGCCACTTCGAAGGAGACCATAGGCACATTCAACATCCGCGATAAAGATGGAAATCATGTTTTCGATAAGTTGAAAGCCATCCAACAGAAATGGCCTGAAGAACCCACAAAGGATGAGCCAATGTTCTGGACATACGAATACGGAAAGGGAAGAGTCTATGGTTGCATCCTTGGACACTATACGTGGACTTTCGATGATCCCTATTTCCGCATACTTCTCCTACGGGGGATGGCATGGGCTACCGGGGAATCCCCCTATCGCTTCGATTCGCTCGTCTTACGGGGGGCAGGATTATGAGAGTATTCTTATGAAATTTGGAGTCAGCACATGGTTATGGACATCCCCTTTTGATGGGGAATCAATGTTTTTGTTTAAAAAAATAAAAGAAATGGGTTTTGATACCATTGAAATTCCCGTTGAGGATCCGCAGCTGATTGAAATCAAAACATTGAAAGAATTTAAAAATAAAAATGACCTTAATGTAACTATCTGCGGTGCTTTTGGTCCGGGAAGAGATCTTACCCATAACGACCCTCTAGTTGTTCAAACTTGTATGAATTACATTAAAGATTGTCTAGATATTGCTGCTGAATTGGGTTGTACCTTTTTTGCGGGCCCAATGTATTCCGAAGTTGGAAAAGCCAGAATGATTCCAATTGAACAAAGAGAATTAGAATGGGACAGGGCCGTTTCTAATCTTCGGAATGTATGTGTTATGGCAGATGACAAAGGTCTTGATATCGCTATTGAACCCCTTAATCGGTTTGAATCAGATTTGATAAATAACGCTAGGGATGTAAAGAAATTAATCAAGGACATTAACCATCCCCGTGCTAAAATTTGTTTAGATGGATTTCACATGGCAATTGAAGAACAAAATATACTTCAGGCCATTATTACCGCAGGTAAAGATTTAATACATGTTCAAGTGTCTGAAAATTACCGGGGCACACCCGGTACTGGCACTACCAACTGGAATGATATTAAAATGGGTCTTGAGCAAATCAATTATCAGGGGAATATTGTGATAGAAAGTTTTACCCCGGACAATAAAAATTTAGCCGAAGCGGTATGTATCTGGAAGCCGCTGGCTGAATCCCAAGACAAATTTGCACAGGATGGTTTAAACTTTCTTAAAAAATTATTTGACTGAAATAAAGTAGTTGAACTAAAATCGAATAAAAATGAAGTACTTATTATTATTAATTGTTTTTGCGCCCTTGTTGTTATCAGCTCAGTGCGATAAGGGGACAATTATTGCATCAAATGATATTGGCATTGTTGAAACTGAAAGCGGTAAAGTAAGGGGATATATTGAAGACGGTATATATACCTACAAAGGGATTCCTTATGCCTATGCAGAAAGATTTATGAAACCCGGCCCTGCCAAACCATGGGAAGATGTAAGGTTTATGGGTTATTACGGAGCAACTGCCCCACTTGACCTTGAAGCCATTAAAGCACGTGGAAACGGAGCAGGAATGTTTGCCATGAAAAACGATTGGGGCTATCCTCACGAAGATTGTCAGTCGTTGAATATTTGGACACCAAATATTAATGATAATAAAAAACGTCCGGTAATTTTTTGGATTCATGGCGGGGGGTATGAGTATGGCTCATCGCATGAACTACCATTCTATGATGGAAAAAATCTTAGCAAAAAGGGCGACGTGGTTTATGTATCTGTTAACCACAGGTTGAATATTCTTGGTTTTCTTGATTTGTCGCAGTATGGTGAAAAATATAAATACTCAGCTAATGTTGGTTTACTTGATTTGGTAGCTTCGCTAAAGTGGGTAAAAAATAGCATTGCCAACTTTGGTGGCGATCCTGATAATATAACAGTATTTGGACAGTCAGGCGGAGGCGGTAAAATTACAGCATTACTTAATTCACCGGTTGCCGACGGTTTATTCCAACAGGCTATTGTAATGAGCGGCAGTTTTGCCCAACAATATCAAACCCCCAAAATGGCCCAAAAAGTTTCTTCAAAGGTGTTGAAAGAATTAGATATTAAAGAATCAAAAGTTGATGAGATTCAGAAAGTTCCGTATGATGTATTGTTACGTGCCGGGAAACGTGCACTGGCAGCCATTGCTGAAGAGGCAAAAGCCAAGGGCGAAGCATTTCCAAGATTGGGATGGGGGCCTGTTGCTGATGATTATTTCTTGCCATATCCTATGTTTGGGAAAGAAGTCCTTAAGCAGGTTGATGATGTAAATATTATAATTGGAACTACCAAAACAGAATTTGCTGTTATGGCTGCAATGATGACCGGAGAAGATATGGAAGCAACAAAATCAGCCCTTAAAATGCGTTACAAAGATAAGGCTGATACCTACATGGAAGCGGTAAGAAAGGCTTATCCTGACACTAAAAAAGCTTCTGATTATATGGCAATTGATTTAATGTTCAGGCCCGGTGCTATCAGAGATGCCAATAAACTTGTTAAAGGCGGCCACAAAAATACTTATATGTATGTATTTACTTGGGAATCGCCGATAAACGACGGTGGTTTTAAGTCAATGCACTGTATGGAGTTGCCATTTGTATTCAATAATATCGAACTTGGTAGAGAAATGACCGGAGGAGGAGAAGAGGCATATAAATTGGCCGATATTGTAAGTGGGGCATGGATAAATTTTGCACGTTTTGGAAACCCAAGTGCAAAAGGATTGCCAACATGGCCCAAATATACAAAAGAAGGAGCAACAATGATTCTGGATGTAGATAGCGAGGTGAAGTATCATTTCGATAAAGAGCTGATGGAAATAGCAATGCCGGATTTAATGTCTTCCTATTAATGTTTTACACATTATTAAGTTGAAATGAAAAGTATATTTAGTTTAATGTTATTCCTGTGTGTTTGCCTGTTGGTAAATGCACAGGAAATAAGCTATCAGCTAAAAACTGAGGTTCCATATTACGAGGAAGAGCTGATTGCAGGGGATAGTTATAAAAAGGAAAGGTGTGTATTGGATATTTATTATCCTGAGAACAGTTCTGACTTTTCTACTATTGTATGGTTTCATGGAGGTGGTTTAGTTGGTGGCGAAAAAGAAATCCCTGAAAGGCTAAAGGAACAAGGCATTTGTGTGATAGGCGTAAATTATCGTCTTGCCCCAAAAGTAAAAACAACAGAATGTATAACAGATGCTGCCGCTGCTGTGGCATGGGCTTTAAAAAATATTGCTGCATATGGTGGTAACCCTGATTTAGTTTTTATATCGGGGCATTCGGCAGGAGGTTACTTAGCCAGTATGGTAGGTTTGGATAAAAACTATCTTGAAATCTTTGATGTAGATGCCAACCGTATTGCTGGACTGATTCCGTTTAGTGGACATACAATTACCCATTTTACCGCACGGAAAGAAATTGGTATCGAAGGAACACAACCTTTGATTAACAATATGGCTCCCCTTTTTCATATCAGAAAAGATGCACCACCACTACTGCTAATTACAGGCGACAGGGAAATGGAAATGTTAGGGCGCTATGAAGAAAATGCTTATATGATGCGTATGATGAAAGTTATAGGACATAAGGATACACGCATTTATGAAATTGATGGTTACGGACATATGATGGTAGAGCCTGCATTGCCATTATTAATATATGAAATCAGGAGGATAGAAAAACTTCGAAAAGAAAACTAACGTGAATTGTTAGGTAAGTCCAATAGTGAGCTAATGACTTTTTTAGCTTGATAAACAATAATTACTAATTAAAAATGAAAAAACTATTATTTATTTCAATAGCTGTTCTGGTTTTTGGGGCATTATTTACAAATGCTCAAAACAGAAAAGGAATTATTAAGGCCTCTTCAACAGATGCCATAGTAGAAACTAGCTCTGGTACCGTTGCCGGTTATCAGGAGGATAATATTTATGTATTTAAGGGACTGCCATATGCACAGGCTGAACGGTTTATGCCGGCAGAACCTGCCAAATGGGAGGGTGTTCGCTCCACTAGAAGTCATGGTCCTGTATGTCCTCAGAATTTCTGGTGGCAAAGAAGTAATGACGCAAGTACCTTTATGAATCAATTTCCACCGACTTGGCAAGATGAGGACTGCATGCGTATGAATATCTGGACCCAGGGTTTAGGCGACGGAAAAAAACGGCCAGTTATGTTTTATATCCATGGCGGTGGTTACGTTAACGGCTCTGGCCATGAAATGCCAAGATATGACGGAATGAATATGGCGATAAAGGGTGATGTTGTCGCCATTACGGTTAACCACAGGCTAAATATCCTTGGTTTCCTCGATTTGTCGGAATATGGCGAAGAATATAAGTTATCAGCTAATAATGGCATACTGGATTTAGTTGCCGGGTTGCAGTGGGTCCGTGACAATATTGAAAAATTTGGGGGAGATCCCAATAACGTAACCATCTATGGCCAATCAGGTGGCGGTGGAAAAGTAACTGCCCTATTGGCATCTCCATATGCCAAAGGACTATTCCATAAAGCCATTGTTCAAAGTGGATCTTTACTTACGGTTGGAGAAAGTAAACAGTCAAAACTCGTTGCTAAAAAATTGTTTGAGGTGCTAAACCTTGAAGATGGAGATATTGAGGGACTGAGAAAGCTTAGCTGGAAAGAACTTGACAAAGCAGGTTCACAGGCTCTTAAGGAAATGGGTGAAGGAGGCATGAGAAGCGGATGGGGACCTAAAATGGATGGAGATTTTCTGCCTACCCAACCTTTCTCTCCTACAGCTCCTGAAATCTCTAAAGATATACCACTTATGGTCGGTTCAACCGCGCACGAATTTGCAATGAGTGGCTATATACCGAATGCCAAAAATATGAGCATTGATGAGATAAAAAAGTTATTGAAGAGAACTTATGGTGACAATACCGATAAATATATCGAAATATTTGCAAAGACTCATCCCGATTATAAACCAATTGATTTATTGGACGTTGATGTCAGGTTCAGGCCAGGTGTAATTAAGCAGGCAGACCTGAAAGCAGAACAAAATGGGGCTCCGGTGTACAGGTATCTTTTCACATGGGAATCACCTCTAATGGATAGTTCAATGCGATCAAGCCACAACCTTGATATTCCATTTTTGATGAATAATGCCTACAATAGCCGTCATCTCTTAGGTGGTGGAGAAGAGACTTATATTTTGGCAGACCGAATGAGCAGTGCATGGTTGTCGTTTGCAAAAACAGGAAATCCGAATAACCCGGATTTACCGATTGAATGGGAACCGTATACTATGGAGAAAGGGGCTACTATCATTTTCAATAATGACCTGGAGATAAAATATAATCACGATAGGGAATTAATTGAATTTGTTAACAAAATCGGCAAAGGAGGTTTCTAGACATAATTCTTAGTAATATGAGAAACCTGATACTATCGGTTTTTATTACAGGGTGTATACTTGCGTGTATATCCTGTAATAAAACTAATACAATAATACCGGAGGACCATGGGCTCTCCTCGGATACACTGGCTTTGCTGGATAAAAGGATGGAGGTTGTGTTAAATAAAAATTTAAAAACTTTAATGCACTTGATATGAAGGTGAATGTGATCAATATGAAGATATTATGCGTCTTAAGCCCAGGTCACCCGGGGTTTTTTGTTTATAGACATTTAGGACTGGCGGCACTTACATTTAATCTGCCATAGGGCGTAGTTTATGTTTACGCTAATCTTGAAAAAAAAATACAAAGGTAAATGAAATGAAATTATTTAACTGCAAGATAATCTTGCCTTTAGCTTTTCTATTAATTGTAGGTTGTAGCAAATCAACAGATGCTAAACTTCCAATTACATCAAGCAGTGAGGCAGCAAAAGAATTATATAAAAAAGCATGGTATTACTGGGATCAAGGTGATGGTTTAAAAGGATGGGAATTAATGGAAGAGGCTCTTTCTCTAGACCCTGACTTTATTCTGGCTAATTTGTATGTCCCAACAACCGATCCTAATAAATGGAAAGAATATAAAGATAGGGCTAAAGAAAACAGTAAAAATGGTAATGATTATGAAAAGCTAGCAGTTAAAATGTGGGTTGCGGGACGTGAAAGCCGCTCAATGGATTATATTAATTTATGTAAAGAGCTTGTATCAAAATATCCAAGCAGCTCACAATCCTATGTTATACTTGGTGATGCCTATACTGGAGTAAAAGATTTTGACAATGCTATTGCTAATTATGAAAAAGCATTGGATATCAATTCCAGTCAGTATTTAGCCTGGACAGGTTTGGTTAAACATCAAGTCACCGTGGGTGGCAATACAATGCTACCTAAGAACAAACAATCAAAAAAGCTTGCGCTCAAATATGCAGATGGTTTAGTAAAAACAAGACCTGAGGCACCATTTTCATACCAAATAAAAGGTAATATTGAGCGTCAATATAGTGATATGGAAGCAGCTCGCGTACAGTACAAAAAAATGATTGAAGTCGCAGAAAAAACAAAGTCAACATCGCTAGGTGCAGGCTATAACTTAGTTGCTCATACTTATCTTTTTAGTGGCGATTACCAAAAATCTAGAGAAAACTATGAAATGGCGGCTATTCGTTCACCATCGAAGTCTTCCTGAACATTTTGTGCCCAAAGAAAACTAGTAAACATGAAACATAGGATTATCAATAGTTTTTTAATTTCATTATCCTCTATTTGAGCCAGAGGCGTTTCATACAGGAAATTACACAGAAATTTTAAGAGCCGATATGTAAAAAGGTGTGAGCCTGTCCTTGGTATAAACAAAAAAGCCCCGTTTTATTTCGGGGCTTTTTTGTTTGTGGGAGGATGGGTAGATTTACTCCTTGAGAAATATAGAAAACAAATAAATAAATAGATTATGGATTCTGAATCACGAAAAAATGCTGTCAAAGATTTTTTACAACGTTGTCTAGATTATGCCCATGAAACAATTGCAAAAAAAACTGAATCTGGCGATGATTCCGAAGGGTTAGATAAATGGATTGCTTACAGAGATTATACTCAATTCGCCCTAGATGAAGTAGAAACGGGGGATTTAGATCACTGGTTTCCCAATGAATAATCAAACATTTTAATCTATTTCTCAAAAATTATTGATCAGCTGGTGAATTTAAAAGATTAAGGTATAGGACTCTATGGAAATAACACGTCAGTCGGCTCTTTTCTTCATTGTCGTCTTTGGGCCACTGGTTCTTCTATCATACATTTATGGTGTTTCCCGAACAGATAGGCCCCAAGACCTCTGGGGGGGAATTCCGTTGTCCTGGCAGACCTATATTATTCCATTCATGTTTATAGCTGCCGCAGGGTTTCTGATTTATTGGTGGACAATCTTCTTCAAGCTTGATCACAATACATTCTCTGCGTTGCGGTGGCCCTGGGGATCTTCTGACGGTAAAGGAGCTAACAGAATTCTTCTGGCATATTGCTTAATCCTTATTCCTTCAGCATTGTGGCTGGAAAGCACCCTGTTCCATCTTTCAAATAATTATAGCTGGACTCCGGTTTTAGTCATAGGAATATTAGTCCTGGTTGCTATTGGAAATATCATGATTGGATTTCTCGCTTACGGGGCCTATCAGGATGGGGTCAAGGGATCCGGGATGATGATAACAGGAGCAGTAATGCTGGGGATACAATGCATTGTTAATGATTGTATACTTTGGTCATTTAAGTTTCCCTGGAAATGATTAGAAATTCAAAATACCTTCTTTGATCTCATCCCTCCATGAAATGCGCGGGCAATTATAGCCGGGATTGCTATAACAATGATATCAGGTATTTGGCATGTTTTTCTCACCCATCCGAAGGATTTAAGCAAGGGATGAAAAAGATATTACTAATTGTATTACTACTCTCACTTGGGTTTTCTAATACTACTGATTTACCTTCAAAGCTTGAAATTGAAATGATGACAGAAGAAGAAAAATTGTTATTATATGAAAAACATAAAATTAATCCTTATTTGAACTTAATATATCCAATACCTCCCATTTCCATTTTTGTAGGATATTATAAAATTAATCATTTCGGAAAAGGTATATTAAAATATTTTATGTTTTTTGCTGGAACTCAATCGCTTCTAGCTCTCGGAACTTATGATACATTAGGTGGAATTGATACATCAGATGAGGCTTTTCAGAAACGTATAGATACAGCCGGGAACATAACTATAGCCATATTAGCTTGTGATCTTTTTTATCAAACTAAAAAATATAATAGAGATTTATATAAAACGATTTTTGATGACATTCCTGAATAAAACCATTCAAACAAGAGCTCCGCAGCAGCAACCTGTGCTCATTAAAAGAAATTGGAATTAAGACGGTTGAAATGTTTATAATTATGTTAAATTTCTTTATTATAATTGTAAGGAGTCATTAATGAAAACAATAATACATATCAGTATTTCTATAGCTCTTTTATTTATGATCAGTTGTGAAACTGATATCACAAAGTCCAAAGAAAGTAACGACTATGAATTAATTCTGGCGATTATTAGTGCTGAAAAGATTTCCATTAGTATGGATGAATTACCAGCTGAATCTCAGGCCGTCGTAGATCAAGATTTTTATGATTATATTAGTACAGATGCAAGCGTAGCATCGGATCTTGGATATGAAGTAGAACTGGCTGGTTTGGGTCACAGAACCGGCAGTCGCAATGAAGTCTATTTTAATATGAAAGGTAGGAAGCTCGATCCCTACGATGACGGTAGAAAAGATGAATTTTACTGGGACAGGGATGAGAAAGAAGATTGGAAATGTTTTGACCTTGTCCTACCCGTAACATTTATAATGCCCGATGGGTCAACCATCACAGTTAGCAGTGACGATGAAAATAGCTGGGCAGAGCTTAAAAATTGGTACGAAGATAATCCAGATTCAGAAGAAAAGCCATCTCTGCAGTACCCCGTTGATATCACCTTTGATGGTGAGATCGTATCGATTAACAATGATGATGAAATGCGTGAACTATATCGTCAATGTGACCGCGGGAGAGATTGGAATAGAGAGAAATGTTTTGGAATGTTATTCCCTGTGACATTTACAATGCCAGACGGATCGTCTATTACTGTAGAAACTGATGATGAAGAAGGCTGGGCAGAGCTTAAAGATTGGTACGAAGATAATCCAGATTCAGAAGAGCGTCCCACACTCCAATATCCAGTTGATATAGTATATAGAACAGATGATGGGGACTCCGTTGTTACGATTAATAATGAAAGTGAAATGAT
>PVBE010027183.1_pt1 | contig 14637 bp, 4 predicted proteins | sample 1631181 | NCBI WGS metagenome assembly PVBE01 (sample SAMN08397723, study PRJNA350692) | Marine metagenome, whole genome shotgun sequencing project. | isolation source: water | place: Pacific Ocean | collected 2012-04
AGGTTCTGTATCACCGCGCGAGCAACCCCCTTGGGATCGACCCCGGGGTGCTCCCAGAAACGTTTGTCCTCGATGGCCACGGTAGCAGCGGCCACCCGCCATGGGATCTCGTCGACCTCCCAGTACCCGAGTTCCTGTTCGGGCACGAAAGAAAGCTCGGCCAAGAAGTGCCCATCGCGATCCTGCAACAGCAACGTAGGCATCGGGCTCCTGAGCACGGCCCGGTTGCTGACCCTCCCTGCCAGCCCCACCCCGAGGACGAGCAACGCCCCAGCGAGGGTGAGCCACCATACCTTCATCGTCTAGTCTCTAGTGATGGCCACGACCGCGCCGGGGGAGGTGCCCACGGTGCTGGCGTCGTACATCATCTCGGCGCGGGCGGCGGGTTGGACGTATTGGCCGGGGGTGAAGGCGCGGACGCGGAAGCGGAAGTCGTAGGTGCCCTTGGGGAGGGAGTTGTAGAAGAAGGCCACGCTGTCGTCGGCGTAGTCGGCGTATGTGGGCCGCAGGGTGAGCCCTGCGCTGGGGGTGGCTTCCGGAGGTGCCGTGGCCAGGCCGGGGTTCAGGGGCTCCATGCCCGCGGCCATGGGGACCACGATGGCCACGTGGTGGCGGTTCTCGGGGACCACCACGCGCACGTGGTCCTCGATGACCTCGCCCACCACGAAGCTCATGGTCTGGCCCGCTCGCTCCAGGGGTAGCTTCTGGGTTGGGGCCTTGCCGCCCAGCACGCGCTCGAGGGACCGCTGGACCACGAAGCCGCTGGCGCGGGCTTCTTCCTTGCTGCCGTCATCGACAGGTAGGTAGAAGGCATCGCTCCGAACCAACACAGGCCCTGGCTCGCGGCCGCTGGCTTCCGAGTGGTGGACCGTGAGGGCGGCGCTGTCTTCGATGGACCAGAAGGCCACCGGGTTGGAGCCGTCCAGGCGGCTGGTCTGGGTGCCCGTGGGCCCATCGAGGGCCACGCTGTGCTTGCTGGCACCCTCGCGGGGTTGCTCCAGGCGCTCGGAGATGGCGAGCATGGCGGCAGCGTTGGCGTTCGTGCTGCCCCAGCCGTCGGTCCGGCCCAGGGTGATCAGGGCGTCGTAGAGCACCTCGAGACGTTCGTGATCGGGAGCCACTCGGGCCAGGGCGCGTGCCATGGAGGCCACGGTGCGGGTCTCGCTGGGGAGGATGATGCCGCTGCGGTTGGTGCGCTGGGCTTGCAGGCCGCCGTAGATCTCCTGGCCTTGGTGCAGACGCACGATCATCGCCTCGGCCAGCTTGTCCACCAGCGTCCGGGAGACGGGGGCGTCCTGCTGCCCAGCCCGGGCAGCGGCCAGCAGCACTTGAGCGGTGCCTTCGGCGTCCAGGTAGGCCGACTTTCGGCCCAACTCGGCGAAGTAGCCGCGGTCGAAGTGCCCGGCTGCGGCCAGGGCGGACAGCGCCCACGCCCGCTCGATCCAGGCCTCGCCGTCGATGTGGTAGGCGTAGTCGGAGCGCAGCGCCTGCACCAGGGCGTGCTCGAGGTCGTTCATCAGGCCTGCGTCCACCGGGTAGCCAGCTTCCTGGGCGTCTACCAGGAACATGACGGTCCAGGCGGTGAGCCAGGTGTTGCCCCTGGAACCCGGCCAGAAGCTCACCAGGCCGTGGTCGTCCACGTTGTCTCCGAGCCAAGCCAGGGTAGCGTTGACGACCTTGTCCACTTCCTCCGGAGTGCGCTCGAGGTGGATGAGGCGGGAGAGTTGGCCCAAGGCCAGGTAGGCCCTCGCCCTGGACAGGCGCTGCTCGGTGCACCCGTAGGGGTACTGGAGCAGGAAGTCCATGCCGGAGGCCACGTGGACCAGGCTAGGCTCGCCCGAGGCCAGCACGGTGCGGCGCAGGGTGCCGGGCCGGGCCTCGGACCCGAGCGCGGCGATCTCCAGGCTCTCGCCTTCGGCCAGCTCGTGCAGCAGCCGCTCGCTGATGGGGAAACGGTCGGGTCGGATGGGCAGCTCTACCTGGAAGGCGTCCGCGGCACCGTCGCTGCCGCGCTCGATCCCCACGGTCACGGTGATGGCCTCACGGGTGGGCATGCCGTGTCGGTCGTAGCCTGGCGTATCCACGGTGACCGGGAAGCCGATGCGGGTGGAAGCCTTCGGGTCGAGGGAGAGCGCTTGGCGGCTGTCCCCTCCCAAGGTCAAGCCCTCGACACGGATCTCTGCGCTGCCCGCGCCGCCCTCGCCCTCGATCACGCGACCGATGGCGGTGGCCTCGAAGCGGTCGCCGGGGCGCACGAAGCGCGGCAGGTCGGGTTGGACGATGACGGGCAGGCGCACCGCGATGCGTCCCTTGGCGTAGCCGAACCGGTCTGGACCCGCGGCGACCTTGGCCCGGATGTCGAAGTTGGTGAGGTTGTCGGGCAGCTGCACCTTCACGGTCAGCTTCCCGTTGCCGGGGACCCGCAGGGTCGGTTCGTAGTAGGGGACGGGCTGGAAGTTCTTGCGCACGGTGGCCTTGTCCAGGGGGCCGTCGCCCATCTCCTCGGGCCCATCACCGCCAGGCATCTCGGCCGTGGGTAGCAGGCCTAGCACGAGGTTGCGTGTGTCCAGCACTCCCAGGCGAGAGTGGACGTTGGTGATGAAGTCAGGCAGGGGGTCGAGGCGCTGCTCGCGCCCCAGGGCGAGCACGGCCTGGTCCACGAGCCACAGGGTGACCTCGCCGCCGACCGGGCGGCCTCGGGGATCGGCCAGCTCGATGGTGACGTCCACCACCTGACCCGGGCGGGCCTTGGTGGGGTAGTCGAGATCCACGTCTACGCGGTTGCCCACCGCCTCTACCTGGAGCCACGCGGTGGCGGCCATGGTGGCTGGCTTGCCCAGATCGAGCTCGGTTCCCGAGCCTGGGGAGCGGTCATCGGCGATGCGGCCGCGCATCAGGATCACGTGGACCGGGACCCGGGGCGTCCAGGTCTTGTCGATGGGCAGGCGGTAGGTGGCGGTGCCGCCACGCACGTCCAGCCACTGGTACTCGTTGCCGTCGGGAGCCTCGAGGATCACCAGGGCGCGTGCGCGCTGGAAGGGGCTCTGGAACACGATGGAGGCGGTGTCGCCGGGTTGGTATTGGTCCTTGTCGGCGGTCAGCTCGAAGACCTGTGTGGTGGGTCGGGTCCAAGCCACCGGCTCGTCGCCGCCCACGTAGAGGTCCACCGAGACCACCTGGGCGCGACCCAGGCGATCGTGGGCCTCGAGCTCCACCACGTAGACGCCCGCACGTTCGACGGGCAGCTCGAGCCGTGACACGTCCGATCCGGAGCGCACGATCCGCTCCGCGATGGGTTCGTCCACCACGTCGGTGACGTAGCGGGCGACGCCATCGGAGAAGTCCCCGGCCTGCAGCCGGGAGTGCCACTGGCGGTGCATCAGGCGGACGGTGACGTCCTGTCCGGACAGCAGCTCGCCATCGGGCCCTACGGCAATCATCCCCACGGGGATGCTCGATGCGCGCTCGAGGAAGCGGGGAACGTCGAGGCCCAGCACGAACGCGGGCAGGGCCACCACGCGGGTGGTGCTGGTGACGGTCTGATCGTCGTCGCCGGTGACCGTGGCTTCCACCACGTAGGTGCGGGGGTGAGCGGTGGGCTCGACGGTGGGGTCGAGCACCAAGGCGACGTGGCCCTCGGCGTCGGTGGTCTCCTCCCGGTCCAGGGCGGGGGTGGTCTCGAAGCGCCGGCCTCGGCCGAAGCGGCCGTCACTGGAGAAGTAGAATCCCTCCCTGGCTTCGGGCGTGTAGGTGTAGGGGTACTGGGTGATGCGCCAGCGCACGGGGCGCCCGGCCACCTGGCCCCCTGCGTAGTAGCTGGCGTCCAGCTCGATCTCGAAGGCGCGGTCCAGGGGGGTGCGCTCGGGTGCGGTCAGATCCACCTCGAAGCGCGGCAGGCGGTACGCTTCCATCTGCCAGGTGACGCTGCAGCTGGCACGGTAGTCCTGGGACGTGGCGTCGGGGTCGTGGGTCTCGAAGGTCGCGGTGTAGGCGCCCGAGAGAAGCTTGTCTTCCTCGAAGAGGAAATAGAAGCCGCCGGTGTCGCTGGTCCGTAGCCGTTGGGTCCAGCTCTGGTCTCCCGGGCCCTGGACCTCGATCACGCCCGGGTAGTTGATGGGCTCGAGCTCGCCTTCGTGGCGTCGCCGGGCCCAGCCCTTGATGTGCACGGGCTGCTCGGGCCGGTACACGGGTCGCTCGGTGAAGACGTGGCAGAGGTCTTCCGGTGCGGGAACTCGGGATGCCAGATGCTCGAAGCTCCACTGCAGCCAGCTCGAGTGCATGCCCGACCAGAGGTTGTCGTGGTAGCGCTCCGGTGGATCGTCGGCATTCATGACGAGCACGTCACCCTCGCGCTCCACCACGATGCGCCGGACATGTCGTGTGGTGCGGTTCTTGGCCCCAGGTGCGTCCCAGCGGAACGTACCGTCCGCACCCGTGCGGCCTTCGGTGAGGGTGTCCCAGCGTTCGTCCTCGCCGTAGTCGCGCGCCAGGCCCTCGAGTCGCACGGTGGCGCCTGGCAGGGCCCTTCCGGATGCCAGCGAGCTGACGACGAAGACCACCGCGGTGGGTTCCTCTACGGTGGTGAGGGCCAGGTCCGTGACCTGCAGCCGCATCCAGGAGCGGGTGGTCGCGCCGTCCAGCGTGCGCACGCCTACCAGGTAGCTACCGGGCTGACCGCGTCCCGAGACGAAGGCGAGCTGTTCGGTGAGATCGAGCCCGATGCGGGATGCGCCGGCTTCGGGGTCGATGGGAAGGTCCATCACCACCGACCGGGCAGGGCTGCCCAGCGCGTCGATCTGCTGTGCCAGCTGATGGGGCGTGATGGTGCGAGATGGTGTGGTGAAGGCCTCCGGTTCTTCGCCAGGGCCGGGAGGCCGGTCGTCTTCGTTGACCGTCACCGGTTCGCTCGGGAAGGGCCAGAACGATCGCTCCATGGGGTCCATGCGGTGGATGCGAACATCCACGCGTTCGTGCCCGCGGCCCTGGAGGGGAATGGACTGGGGTCCCAGGCGCTCCACGATGCCGTCGCCCGCGGCGAGGCGAAGGTAGGGGTGCTGCTGGGGAAAGATCAGCCACGCGCTGCTCGCCGCCTCGAGCTCGAGGTCCCGGCCCCGCACGTCCTGCAAGGCCGTGGGAACGACGCTCACCTTGTACGGGGTGTCCCGGTCGAAGTCGGCGCTGACGATGAGCCGTTTTCCCTGCACTCGGTAGGCCATGTCTTCCACGGCCGGGTCGAAGCGCACCAAGCTTCTGCCTCGAACCGGCCCCAGGTCTTGTGGACGAGCCGTGAAGTCGACCTGCACCTCGGCCTGGGCGGCGTCGCAGCGGATGGACTGCTCTGGGGCGTAGTGGCTGCCCTCGGGGCTGACCGGGTACCGGGCGCGGGAGCAGCCGATGGTGGCCACGCGGAACGGCTCCGCGGTGGCGAAGGAGAAGGACGAGAAGGAGGCCTCCTCGTCTTCTTCGATGGCCAGCTGGAAGCGCACCGTGGCGCGGGTGCCCAGGGGAATCGGGTCGTCCAGGGTGAGCACGTAGGTGGCGCTGTCAGAGGGGCCGTGGCGCTCCATGGCCTTGATCTCGAAGTCGCCGCGGCGCACCAGGCGTTCGGGAGCACCGCCCACCCCGGGCAGGGTGCGCAGCTCGATGGAGACCATGCGAGCGAGGGCCGCGGTGTCCATGGGTTCGCCGAAGGTGAGCGTGACGGCTTCCACCGGGTCGAGCCCCTCTTGCCCCGCCGAGGGAACCGTCTGGCTGGGGGGCGACATCAGCGTGGCCAGCTCGATCCGTTCCCCTCCGGCCTTCCAGGCGAAGCGTGCCAAGGCTGGCCAGGGTTCGGCTGGGCGGAACTGCAGGGTGCGGCCGTCGAGCCAGGTCCAGGCACCGGGGTGCTCGGGGACGAAACGGACGTGCTGGCTGGGCTCGTCCTCGGGGCCCCCGTCCGCGGGTCCCGACTGGGACGGGAAGAAGATGGTCACGGGGTCCCAGCGACGCAGGAACTGGTCGGGAACCACGACGGTGCCCCCACCCGCACCGGTGGGGCGGGCGACGACAGCGCGCAGCGCGTCGGGGTCGGCCAAGGCGACGGCGCCGACGGCCAGCGCAAGGAGGGCCAGGAAGATGGAGGCCGCGAGGGCGAGCCGGGGGATGCGGATGCGGGCCATGGCTAGTCCTCCTCGGCGACGACGGGAGTGGCGCCAGCGAGCTTTGCGAAGCGGCGGATGGTGTCATCGGGCGGGCCTGTCTTGGGCAGCTCGATCCCCACCACTACGGGGCGGGCGTGTACCGGCCGAGCTCCCGGTGGCAGGCGTAGGGCCAACAGCCAGGTGCCCGGTTCGAGGGTGGGCATCTGGGCCAGGCCGCTGCCATGCACGTTCCCGCTGGTGTCGAGCAGGGTCAGCTCGAGGCGGTCTGCGTCGGCTCGGACGCCCAGCCCCACAGGGCCCGCACGCTCCACCTCGAAGCGGAACCAGCGGGTGTCGCCCGGGGCCATGAGCAGCTCTGGACCGAGGCCTTCGCCCAGATCGACGATGGAGGTGCTGGACAGCTCCAAGCTGCCGTGCAGCTCGCTGGCCCCGAGGGGTCGGAGCTGCAGGGTGGTCGGCCCTCCTGGGAGCAACAGGTCCACACCATCGGCTACGGCATGGGCCTCGACGCGAAGGGGGCCTTCGCCGTGACGGGTGCCGACGACGAGGGCCTGTGCCGAGCGGAGGTGCAGGGCGACGGGCATGGTGGGTTCGAAGCGAAGCAGGGCGGAGCTGCCCTGAAGCTCGGTGACGCTGGGTGTGGTCAGGTCCACCGTCCAGGGTGCGGCGACCTGGCCCCACAGGCCTTCGCCTTCCTCACCGGGTGCGTCGATCCAGGCCAGCACCAGGCCGGCGCTGTGTCGAAGCTCCACCGTTCCACCGGTGGTCGGGACCGCGAGGTCGAGGCCTCTGTGCACCCGGCCGTCTGCGTCCACGAGCACGGCCTCGTCCACCGTCCCGCGCAGGTGCAGGGTCTCGCCTCTCGCGGCGGGTGGCAGGTCCAGGCGGAGGCTGCCCGCGCGCACCAGCTGTCGCTCCCAGGGCTGACCCTTGACCAGCGCCGGCTCGGGTTCCACACCCGGGATGACGTCCAGTGCGGCACGACCGGCCGTGGGACCTGCGTTCATCACCACCAGACGAAGGGCCGTACTGCGTACCTCGACCTCCCGTGGTGCGCGCTGGGCCCAGAAGGTGGCCTCGATGCCGTGCTCTCCCTCGAGCACCGCCACCATGCCTGCCGAGATGGCGATCCGCAGCAGGTTGGCTTGGCGGGGCAAGGCCCACGATCGTGCGGCCCCAGCGGGTACCGGCAGGTCGATGCTCCCGGGAGGGGCGGCTTCGGGCAGAGGGGCCGGGAAGCGGTGCTGGCGCAGGCGCAGCTCCACTCCGGCGACAGCGGCTGGATCGGCGTCCCAGGCCAGAAGAGCCGGGTCGCGGGCGTCGAGGGACACGGACACCGCCGCGCGGTCTCCTACGTCCATGCCTTCGCCGGGAAGGAGGACTTCGCCGTCGCCGTACCAGTCTGCGATCCGGAGCCCTGGCTGGCCGGTCACGGCGCTGGCTTCCACCAGCACGGGGCCAGCCAAGCCGCCCTGCAGGTCGGCGATGACCACGTCTCCCAAGCCGACGTGAACCGGAGCGGTCGGCTCGGCCTCGCTCTCCAGGGTCAGCCTCTCCAAGACGATCCGGGCTGTCTGATCGGGCTGCTCGAGGGCCGCCACCAGCCAGAGCTCTGGTTCCAGGGGGGCGACCAGGCCGTTTTCGACCGGCTCGCAGGCCTGGCCCGCATGGGGTCACCAGAGCACGGGATCTCCCGTCACCGCCAGCAGGCCCGGGCGGTCCAGGCTGGCCCGGAGCGCAGCGCCGGTGGGCAGAGCCTGTCGGCCGGCGCTCAAGTCCGTGCCTCGAGCGAGGCGAGCTTCGGTGGCGTGACGGGGTCGGGGCAGGACGACGGCGACGCTGACGGGGTTGCCGCGCCGATCCATCGACCAGAGACGGGCGCGCCAGGCATCGGCCTCGCCCAGGCGAGCCAATACCAGGGCCGCGCGGCCGGCGTCCTCGGCCACGGGGTGCCAGCTGTCGCCGCGCTTGGCCTCGAGCGCCAGGCCGACGGATTCGGACGAGGTGGCGCGGATCGCCACCAACCCGGCTCGTCCCAGGCCCTCGATGGGTATCAGCAGGACCTCGTCACCCGGCTCCATGTCGCGGCTTTTCCCGGCAGCGAGAGCCTTGGCGGCCGTCTCTGCGGGGGCGGCCATGGTGACGACGGTGGACGCCGAGCTGTCGCCGACAGGGTCGAGGCGCAGCTGATAACGACCGGGTTTCAGGCGCTCGACCAGCTGGAAGTTCCAGTCTTCGGGTCTGTCGTCGCTGGCAGCCACCAGCTTGCCCTGCTCGTCCACCAGTCTCGCGCGAACGTCCCGGTCGCCGTGGGAGGCGATCTCCACCAGCCCGTGGTGACCCACCGCCACCCTGGTGGTGCTGGGGGCCGAGAGTTGGGTGCGCATGCCCACGACCAGCTGCACCGGTTGTACGTGGACCGTGTAGGCCAGGCCGTGATCGCGGCGGGCCGCCCTCACCTGCAGCTCGTACCGGCCGGCAGCCAGGCCACCGCGCCAGCCTTGCCCCGGGCTGACGCGCGCCGCGCGCTCGCCCGGTTCGTCGCCTTCGAGGCGGAACAGCTCGCCCGCCATGTCTTCGGTCATGGTGATGTTCAGGTCGACGTCGGCGGGTAGCTCGAAGCGCCACCGATCCGGCGTGCGTTCGCTGCCATCTTGGGGCTCGCGCCAGACGTGGCTGGCGGTGCGAGCCAGGGGGAGGCCGTGGGGGCCGTGGCCTTCGAAGACCAATGCCTGCTCCACCGGAGCCACGGTGGTGACCCGCCGGGTGTCCACCGCCTCGGGAAGCAGCACCAGGCGGTAACCCCCGTCCTCGAGCCATCGGGTGTCGGGAAGGCTGGCGCCGGGTTTTTCCACCGGCCAGCCATCGGCGTCCTCGAGGCGGCAGCGGAAGCCGCGCTGTTCCCCCAGGGCGTTGAGGGCGTACATGCCGTCCTCGGCGGCCGAGAAGCGGTAGACGATGCCGTCGCCCGCCGGCACGTGGGCGCGAGCCGCCACGCCGTGCTTGAGCTCTCCACCGTCCTCGAGGGAGGTGCGTCGCAGGCGCAGGCCCACGTGCCCTCGGCTCTGCCCCTGGGCCTGGACCGTGACCTGATACTCACCGCTGCCCAGGTATGACTGCACCAGGAAGTTGCGGCCGATGCCGTTCTGGGCCGCTTGGGCGAGGGAGAGCACGGTGCGGGTGCGGACCTTGCCCGTCGTCGCGAGCAGGCCCGTGCTCTCGAGGACGTACAGAGCGGGCTCGTCCACCCGCAGGCGGAAGGTGGCCTTGCCGCTGCGATCGAGGTCGAAGAAGGCGGGGCTGGCCTCGGTGATCAGCGGGAACTCCGGGATGGCCGCCAGGGCGTCCATGGTGATGCGCTCGAGGGGAGTCTTGGAGCGGAGGCGCTCGGGTTCGTGCCAGAGCGTGGCCACGACCGCGCCAGCCCCCCCGTTGCGCACTCGGACCGCTCGCCGGCCCTTGCGCACCTCGGGCTGTTGCATCCAGGCCTTGCCGTCCACGCTGACGTCCAGCAGGGCGCCCTTGTCATCGACCAGCCGCAGCACGCCGCGCTCGGGGATGTTCGCATCGATCTCGACGGTCTCGCCGGGGGCCATGGCGATGGGCAAGGGCTGGGCCATGTCCAGCGGCAGGCGGCGGTGCACCAGGCCCATGCGGACGCCTGGGACCAGGTTGCTGTACAGCGTGTAGTCGTAGTCCCACGAGAAGGTCAGCTTGGGGAAGCGCGCGCCGGCCCGGATGGCCAGCAGCTCGCGGTCTCGCTCCAGCCCGACCACCTCGAGCACGCTGTCCAGCAGGCCGTGGGGCTTGATGGTCAGCTCGGCCACGCCCACCCGGTGCGGAGAGATCTGGACGACGTGGTAGCCGGCATCCAGCTCCCAGTGGCTCGAGCCCAGCTGATCTTCAGGGGCTTCGTAGTGCTCCGGGCGGTTGATCATGAAGGGCTCGACGCGGATGCGGGCCCGTGGATCGTCCACCTTCACGGCCCAGCTTCCCGGCTCGTCCAGGTGCACGAACAGGGTCGCTGGTTCGAGCAGGTTGAAGCGCCGCTGGAAGGCTCGGCCCGGCTGCAGCTCCACCACCTCGGCCTTGACGATCTCGGTGCGGCCGCCGTTCTTGGGGCGGCGCACCAGAATGGAGGTGGGCTCGAGGCTGTCCTCCACGGCCCCGGCGTGCAGCGTGGAGAGCCAGACCGGGTGCTTCGAGACGATCGGTTCCTGGCTCCGGGCGATGGGGAAGTGCTGCAGCACGTAGGGCTGCCCGGCCATGCCACGGATGGTCACCAGGTGCTCGCCGTCGCCACGGCGAGTGTGCACCGTGGCGACCGGCGGGATGCTCTCTTCCAGGATGCGGTCGGATTCTCCCCCGTTGCCGAACGGGCGGGCTTCGTTGTGTCGTGCCACCGAGATGCTGGCGGGGCGGGCTTCGGGTAGCTCGAGGCGGAACAGGTCGGCCGCACCCGGTACCAGGAAACGTTCCTCGCCAAAGGGGCCGATCTCGCCGCGCTGACGGCCGGATTTTCCGAGACTCGGGGTGCCGGAGCGCAGCAGGAGCGGGGTCTCGTCTCCGCCCTCTGACCAGGGCTGTGAGGGACCCCCATAGGCGGTGAGCAGGTACAGGCCGGGGTCGAGCACGGCGGTGAGCCGGCAGCGGCGCATCGGGCGGCCCTCGACCGGCTCGATCACGTCGACGTCGGGCATGTCTTCGAGCAACCACGAGCCGTCTCGCCACACACGAAGGTCTGCCAGGTGACGGCCCGCCGCTTCGAGCACGACCCGCTCCTGCTCGTCCACGGCGATCCACCAGGAGCGCTGTTGGAAATCTCCCATGTCGGTCTGCACCAGCTTCTCGTCCTCGATGCGCGGGGCCAGCCCCTGGTTGAGCTCGTCGAAGGCGTGGGCCTCGAGCTCCACTTGCCCGCTGCCGTCCCTGTGGGCGTGGGTGATCAGCTTGTAGCTGCCTCGGTCGAGGAAGAGATCGAGCCGTCCGTCTTCGGTGCCGGGTACCCCCGCCAGCGGCCCGGGTCCGGCCATGCGATCGACCAGCTGCAGCGCCGTGCCCTGCCGCGAGGTGGCCAACAGGGCGTAGCGCCCGAAGCCTGGGGCATGGACGAGGGTCTCCTGCTTGCCGGTCGCCGGCAGCGCGTCTTGGTCGAGGGTGGGATCCTCGGCCGCGTGCACCCGCGGGCTGGTGAGTGCGAGCGCCAGCAGGCTCACCAGGAGGGCGAGCAGCAGGCTCTTCGAGAGGAAGTGGCGGTCGGCAGCGGAGGGGGGCTGTCGTTCGACGCACATGGCAGCTCCTCGGGGGCGGATTTCGGGGGCAGGTGACCCCATGTCCCCGTACCTGGTTGCAAGGGGAGTGCCAGTCTATCTTGTGGGGTGAAGGGTGGATTGGGCCCACCAGCCTCGCGTGCGGCCTACCTGGAGCAGATCGGCCGCTACGGATCGTAGACGGCCTCTTCGTTGTGTCCGAACGTGTCCGCCTTTTTGCATCCGCGCATTGCTACGGGGCACGCCGTTTGGTAGAAGGACCTAGCACTTTTCACTACACCGAACGTACTCGTTCAGAACAGGAGAACCGACCATGAGCGCACTCAACCAGCAGGGTATCCCGCAGGAACTGCAGGACCGGGCCAAGCTGATGTGGATCATCACCGCCATCTTTGGCCTCTGGGGCTGGGTGTTTGGCGCCTTTATCGGTAAGGTCGAAGGCCAGGACGAAAACCCCTGGTTCCAATGGCAGCTCAAGCAGAGCATGCTTTCTGGCGTCATCAGCTGGGTCGGCTCCGTCGCCTGTGGCCTCGGCTACATCGTCGGTCTGTACATCGGCGTGATGGGCTTCCTCGCCATCGGCAAGGGCGAAGACTACTCCGGCATGATCGTCGGCAACATGGCCAAGCCGAAAGAGTAGAACCGCTCGGTTCGACGCTTTCGAATCTCGCCCCGGTGCTTCGCGGCGCCGGGGTGGCGTTCGTCTACCGGTGGGGATCCAGCAGGGGTCCGAGGTGGGCGCCGGTGTGTGAGCCCGGTGTCGCGGCCACCCGCTCGGGTGGTCCTTCGGCCACCAGCCTGCCGCCAGCGGCCCCGCCTTCCGGGCCCAGATCGATGAGCCAGTCGGCGCACTTGAGCACGTCGGGGTTGTGCTCCACCAGCACCACCGTGTTGCCGGCCGCGACCAGCCGGTCCAGCACGTCCATCAGCTTGCGGATGTCCTCGAAGTGCAGGCCCGTGGTCGGCTCGTCCAGCAGGTAGAGGGTGTCGCCCTGGCTGGCGCGGGCTAGCTCTCGCGCCAGCTTGATGCGCTGTGCCTCACCGCCCGACAGCGTTGTGGAGGGCTGACCGAGCCCCAGGTAGCCCAGGCCCACGTCCGCCAGCATCTGCAGGATACGAGCGAGCTTGCGGTGGTTGGCGAACAGGGCCAGGGCCTGGTCGACGGTCATGGCCAGGACGTCGGCGATGTTGTGGCCGCGGTAGCGGACCTGCAAGGTCGCGGCTTCGTAGCGCTGGCCCTTGCACAGGTCGCAGGGCACGTAGACGTCGGGCAAGAAGTGCATCTCGATCCGTCGGAAGCCGTCGCCACGGCAGGCCTCGCAGCGGCCGCCTTTCTTGTTGAAGGAGAAGCGGTCCGCCCCGTATCCCCGCACCCGGGCTTCCTTGGTCTGGGCGAAGATGCGGCGAACGAGGTCGTAGGCCTTGGTGTAGGTGGCGGGGTTGCTGCGGGGTGTGCGGCCGATGGGCTTCTGGTCGATGTCGATGATCTTGCCCAGCCAGTGCAGCCCCTCGATGTTGTCGTGTGCGCCCACGCTGCGTCGCGCGCCATGGAGGGCGTTGTGCAGGGCAGGGGAGAGCAGCTGATCTACCAGGGAGGACTTGCCCGCCCCCGACACTCCCGTGATCGCCACCAGCAGGCCGAGGGGGATCTGTACATCGAGATCGCACAGGTTGTTGACCCGCGCCCCGACGACCTTCAGCATGCGCTGACCTGGCTGTCGGCGAGCGGGCGGTAGAGGGATGGCGAGGGCGCCGGAGAGGTACCGCCCGGTGAGGGAGGTCGTGCTCCGAGCGAGCTGTTCCGGTGTACCGCGAAAGACGATGTCGCCGCCCTGGGACCCGGCCCCCGGACCGAAGTCGACGACGTGGTCGGCGGCTTCGATGGTCTCGCGGTCGTGCTCGACCACCACCACCGTGTTGCCGGCGTCGCGAAGCTGCCGCAGGGTGCCGACCAGGCGCTGGTTGTCCCTGGGGTGCAGGCCGATGGAGGGTTCGTCCAGGACGTAGGTGACGCCGGTGAGCTCACCGCCCAGCTGGGAGGCCAGGCGGATGCGCTGGCTCTCGCCGCCGCTCAGCGTGGCGCCGCCGCGGTCCAGCCCGAGATAGCCCAGCCCCACCTGCTCGAGGAAGCTCAGGCGGTTCGAGACCTCGCGTACCAGCTCTTCGGCGATGGCTGCGCGCGCGCCCTCGAGGGCCAGGCTGTCCAAGGCGGCCCGAGCCTGGGCCACGGACTGGGAGATGAGCGCCGGCAGGGTATGCTCGCCCACCCGCACCGCGGCGGACTCGGGGCGCAGGCGGCAGCCGCCGCAGGCCTTGCAGAGCCCGTCGGCCATGTAGGAGAGGTAGAGCCTGCGCTGTGGTTCGGACTTGGTCTCCTTGAGCCGGCGCATCAGGGCCGGGATGGTGCCTTCCCAGTCCATGGTGACGCGCCCGTCGATGCGGGCGCTCTGCATGCGGACCTCGAAGCTCTCGGCTCCGGTGCCGTACAGGAGCAGCTGTCGCTGGGGTTCGGTCAGGTCGCGCCAGGGGGTGTCCAAGTCGAAGCCCTGCTGCTCGCCCAGGGCCTGGATCATGCGGTAGTTCCAACTTTTTTTGTTGGCCAAGACCTTGGCCCAGGGCTTGAGGGCGCCGCCTCTGAGGGTGAGCCCGGGGTCGGGCACCACCAGGGCCGGGTCCATCTCGTTGCGAGATCCCAGGCCGTTGCAGGCGGGGCACATGCCCATGGGGCTGTTGAAGGAGAAGCCCTGCGGGGTCAGCTCGGGGAAGGACAGGCCACAGTCGTGGCAGGCCATCAGCTCGGAGTACATGCGATCGGGTTGATCGGGGACCGCCAGAACCAGCTTGCCCTGGCCCAGCTTCAGAGTGGTCTCGACCGAGTCGGTGAGGCGTTCCTCGAGGTCTTGGCGCTGGCGCAGGCGGTCGACCACCACGTCGATGTCGTGGCGTTTCTTGGGATCGAGAGGGGACAGATCCTCGATACGCAGCACCTGGCCGTCCACCCGCAGGCGGCCGAAGCCGGCGCCCCGAAGATCGGCCAGCAGCGCCTCGTGAGCGCCCTTGCGCTGGCATACCAGCGGGGCGAGCAGGGAGTAGCGGGTCCCGCTGGGCTGGGCGGCGAGAGCGATGACGATCTCGGCCGCGGACTGCCGGCCCACCACCTTGCCGCAGCGGTGGCAGTGCTGTACGCCGGCGCGGGCGAAGAGCACGCGGAGGTAGTCGTGGAT
>PVBE010838177.1_pt1 | contig 14637 bp, 13 predicted proteins | sample 1631181 | NCBI WGS metagenome assembly PVBE01 (sample SAMN08397723, study PRJNA350692) | Marine metagenome, whole genome shotgun sequencing project. | isolation source: water | place: Pacific Ocean | collected 2012-04
ACCTACAACAAACCAGTGAACTTCGTCTGGTCCATCTGCGAGACGGAGGGTTCGTTGAGACGTATACATGTCAGCTAATGGAGTCCATTGGGATACTCCAGTTCCTCCGTGGAATTGAATTGCTTCATCAATGATGTGGCAAACACGAATTGGGACCATAGCTTTCACTGCACTGACCCATACTCGAGCTGCTTCGTTACCAAGTTCATCCATTGCTTTTGCTGCGGTTAGTACCATGCGACGCATGGATTCGATTTCTATCCTTGCTTTCGCAATAACTTCAATATTTTTTCCTAGGCTTGCGATGGGTTTCCCGAAAGCTTCTCGGGTTAGTCCACGTTTCACCATCATTTCAATTGCTCGCTCGGCTGCCCCGATTGATCGCATACAGTGATGTATTCTTCCGGGGCCTAGCCTCACTTGAGAAATTTCGAATCCTCTTCCCTCTCCGAGAAGAATATTGTCTTTCGGTACGCGACAATCACTAAATCGAAGATGCATATGGCCGTGCGGTGCATCATCTTTCCCAAAGACATGGCATGGTCCAAGTATTTCCACTCCTGGGTTGTCCATAGGAACAAGAATTTGTGATTGACGTTTATGCGGTGGCCCATCAGGGTTGGTTTGGACCATGCATATCATGATTTTACAGCGTGGGTCTCCAGCTCCTGAAATGTAAAATTTTTCTCCATTAATAACCCATTCGTCACCATCAAGGATTGCGCTGCAGGAAATGTTCTTGGCATCTGACGAGGGGATATCGGGTTCTGTCATCGCATACGCTGATCGGATCTCACCGTTAAGGAGAGGCGTTAACCACTGTTCTTTCTGCTCCGGAGTTCCTACACGTTCAAGGACTTCCATGTTTCCGGTATCTGGGGCTGAACAGTTAAGGCTTTGTGAAGCAATAGGGTTTTTCCCTAGTTCTGTCGCTATATATGCATAGTCAAGGTTTTTAAGTCCTTCTCCTGTTTCAGCATCTGGAAGAAAGAAATTCCAAAGCCCCTGTTCTTTCGCCTTAGCTTTGATTGAATCCAATAGCTCAAGTTGGCCTTCTCCATATCCCCAACGTTCTTCTCGGCCTTCACCAAGACGGAAAAATTCGTTGGTATGGGGATCTACTTCTTCCGCAATAAATTTTGTCACTGCATCAAAGAGTGGTCGGACTTCTTCCGACATCCTAAGATCAAACATTTCGGGTGTTGTTTCTAAGCCAGCCATTGTTCCTCCGATAAGAATTTACCTATTCACCTTATGTCTATCTTGGCCATATCCGCTAGATAAGAAGAAACGAATAGAAGAAAATTTATAATCTTTCTGACTTAGCGCTAGTTTCTATAGCAAGCACAGAAGACGCAGAAAGTAGTTAGGTATACGCATGAGTAACCGCAATGACACAATGCCAGCATTAGAAAACTGTTTCAATGAGTTCGAATCACTTATTTCAAACCTCAGTGAATCTGATTGGCAAACACAATCGCTTTGCCCCGATTGGGATGTAAAAGGGGTCGTCACCCACCTCGCCGGTATAGAAAATCTCTTGTTGAACTGGGTGCCTCAGAACGCGGACGAATGGCCGCCTTTCCCGAAAATGGCTGAATTTGAAAGCGAAGCTGAAAATCTCAGCGCAAAAGAACTTCTTGACCGTTCAATCACTATTGTGAATGACCGCCGTAAGGAATTAGCTGAACTAAGTAACGAAACATGGGATTTAGAGTGCATGACACCAGTTGGGCCTGGCACGTATGGGCGTTTTATGAATATTCGTATCTTTGATTTTTGGGTTCATCAGAGAGATATGACTCTTCCACTAGGTATAGAAACAAATGACTCTGGTGCCCATGCCAAAATTGCACTCGATGAGGTCCATGGTTCTTTGGGATATATCGTTGGAAAAAAAATCGGCCTGCCAGAAGGAATGAGTATCGGATTCCGATTAACCGGAGGTATCGAACGGAACATGTTTGTCAATGTTGATGGACGAGCGCAGGTTGTTGATGAAGTTGATGAGCCTTCGGTCGAGCTAGTAGCAGATAGTACAAGTTTCATAATGCTTGCCTGTGGAAGAGTAGATCCTCAGAGTGAGATCGATGCTGGCCGCATTTCATGGTCTGGCGATAACCAATGGGGAGAGAAAGCCGCCCGAAATCTTCGCTTCACCATGTAATGAAAAGAAGCCACTTTTTGAATTCAGATTTGGAGAATGCTCTGAGGGCGATAATGTCAAACTGTGAGTCTCAGAGAAACAAACCTTGACAAACTCGATGGAGGAACCTTCGATGTCCTCATAGTCGGAGGTGGAATAAACGGAGCTGTCTCAGCTGCAGCTCTTTCTGCACGTGGTGCATCTGTTGCTCTCATAGATCGTGGCGATTTTGCCGGATTTACGAGTCAAGAGTCATCTAATCTTGTTTGGGGCGGAATCAAATATCTAGAAAACTATGAATTTCCTTTGGTACGGAAACTGTGCATGAGCAGAAATCGACTCATGCGCGCATATCCAGCAAATGTCAAAGAGATCGGTTTTCTTGGCGTTGTAGGTGAAACTGCTCCTTTCCCCCCATGGGTTGTTGGCGTGGGCGCTTTTGCTTACTGGGGCATCGGAAACTTCAAAACCAATGCTCCTCGTCCAATGAGCCCCGAAACTATTGAACGGATCGAACCGGTAATAAATACTGTTGGGACTGTTGGTGGCATTGAATACGCCGATGCGTACCTGAAAGACAACGATGCGAGATTCGTTTTCAATTTCGTTCGTTCAGCCATGGATGTTGGGGCAGTTGCTGCAAATTATGTTGAATTAGAAAACGCTGAACGTTCAAAAGGTAAGTGGCATGCCCAACTTCGTGACTGTGTAAGTGGCAGCCCGATTAATGTGGAAGCGAAAGTAGTTATTAATGCTGCGGGGCCGTTCCTTGATGGGTTGAACAAAACATGGAATACACACACGCGAAACCAAATTGTGTATTCGAAAGGCGTCCATCTCGTGGTAGATCAATTAACTCCGAACGAGCGTGTCCTTGCCTTCTTTGATGATGACCAACGCCTTTTTTATGTCATCCCAATGGGAAACCGGTCAGTAATAGGAACTACCGACACAAGGGTCGATGACCCCCATACGGTAGTTACTGACCAAGATAGAGAATTCTTACTAGAGCAAATCAATGATCGTTTAGATCTCAATTCCCCTCTCACAAAACAAGATATTATTTCAGAACGTTCAGGGGTTCGCCCGCTCGTTATCCGTCGACAATCTAGAGCTTTGAAAAATATCGATTGGACTGCCCTATCTCGAAAACACGAAGTTGAAGTTGATCATGCAAAACAGGTTGTTTCAATTTTCGGAGGGAAGTTAACAGATTGTTTGAACGTCGGTGAAGAGGTCGCTGCTGCTGTAGAAACTCTGGGAATACGATTAAATCCTGATCATCAACGCTGGTATGGCGAACCTGGTAGAGAGTCCAGACGAACTTTTTTCAGACAAGCACGGGGAATGCGCCTTGATGATTTACGAGACAAACCTGGCGCTGAACCTCTATCTGAACGTTTATGGCGAAGATATGGCCGTCGCGCTTTTGAAATGCTCGACCATATTCGAGAAGATCCAACAATGGCGGAAGATATTCTGGGTTCTTCTGATTATCTTAAGGTCGAACTCCACAATACGGCCAGCACCGAAATGATCGTTCACCTTGATGACTTCTTAAGACGTAGAAGCAAAATTTCCTTAATTACTAGATCACAAGATATTCAAAATGCAAAGGGGTTGGATGAAGTTGTCTCGATCTTGTTTGGATCCGATTCCGAAACGAAACTTGCCGAATATTTTGGATCCAGCGATGCGTCAAGTGAATCCGATCGGACGACAACTACGGAAATTTAACTCTTCTTTATTCTAAGAAGTCAGGTTCGTCTCGAAGGAGCTCTTCCCACCATGGTTGAAACTGGAACCATCCTGCGAGGTCGTGGCCTTGTTGTTTGTAGCCAGATGTGGCGAGATCATCGGGAATTTCTATTGGGTCCCCTGCAGATTCAGCGAGAATCTGGCTTTGGCAAGATCGTTCTAGTGCAACAAACCACCAAATTGCGGCGTCGACACTTCCGCCAGTGGTGATAAGCCCATGATTTTGATGAATGAGGGCTTTCTTATCTCCTAGAGCACTTGCCATGGCCTGCCCAACTTCTGCATCTAGGACAACAGCCCCACTTCCAACTGAGCAAAGGGCAACATCGTTAAAGAACATTGTGTCGTCTTGTGTGATCATCTTGAGTGGTTTTCCTAAACTAGAAAACGTCCGTCCATACATGGAATGGCAATGCGCTGCAGCCAAAATATCTGGTCGGGCGGCATGTACTTGCGAATGGATGGCAAAAGCGGCGGCATTGACAGGTTGATTACCTTCGACAACTTCTCCTGTATGGTCGACGCAAATTAGATCTGAGACTTTCATAAGTTTGAAATTCTTCCCAAATGGGTTTACCCAAAACCTATCTGGATACTCGGGGTCACGAACAGTCACGTGCCCTGCCACACCTTCAGCAAGCCGAAGTCTTCCAAGAACCCTTAACCCGGCAGCTAGGCGTTGTTTCCTGTGGAGGCGTTCCTCTTCGAAATTCTCGACAGAATCATGCCCGGGAGGTACAAGCCCAGAAATGGAAAGTGCTTCTTTTGCTTCGGCAAAACCGTCCGTTTCCTCTTCAGGCTTTAAATCAGTCATGATTATTCTTTCTCGAGTGGTTTCCCTAAGGTAACGCATCTGTGTGGTCTCTGTCACCTGATTGTACCAACTTACATTCTGGTCGGCTCTTGTGCTGTAGAGGGAAAAGTAGGCTCTATGGTTAATGTGTGTCTTCAAATAGCGGCCAGCATGAAAACCCAAAATCTATTGCATCGATCGTAGATCCCATAAACCAACGATTAGCTGAAGCAATTCGAACTGAGCATAAACTCTGGGAAAAGATTGATAGCAGTCTCTCCGACCCTTTTATGTCCTTAGAAGACCTTGTTTTTAGTGGCGGTAAACGACTCCGCCCCGCTTTTTTTTATTGGGCCCATGTAGGAGCAGGAGGAGACCCCAATTCAGATGAAGCAACGAACATTGCTGCCGCTATTGAAATGCTGCATGCCTTTGCTTTAGCACACGATGATGTAATGGATAGATCTGAGGAACGCCGCGGAGAGCCTTCAATATGGCAGCGTTTCGCCAACCTACATTCAGAGCATGCATGGCAAGGAAATCCTGTGCATTTCGGCGAAGCTGTAGCCATCCTTGTGGGAGATCTCGCGCATGTGCTAGCTGATAAACTTATGGAACATACTTCACCTAAAGTTTCACAACTTTGGGAGGAATTACGTGTAGAAGTAAATATTGGGCAATACCTCGATGTCTTATCTGGAGCGACGGGAAAATTTGATCAGAGTTCAGCCCGCAAAATTCTTGAATACAAAACTGGACGCTATTCAGTCCAACGCCCGCTGCAGCTAGGAGCTGCTTTAGCGGGACAATATGACGAATTCAGTAAACCCTTTACCTCTTTCGGCCAGCCTGTCGGAGTGGTCTTTCAACTCCGCGACGATATTTTAGGTGTTTTCGGAAATTCAGATCAGACTGGAAAGCCGACAGGAGATGACCTTCGTGAGGGGAAGCCAACTCCACTTATGGCTGAAGCTTTTGCTCGAGCATCTGAACAACAGAAGAATATTTTGAGCAAAATCGGAAGTAGGGACTTAAGTCATGAAGATATTTTTGATATCCAGGAAGTTGTTATAGAAACAGGCGCCAAAGATGCCATAGAAAAAGAGATCCAGGATTTAACTGGAATGGCGCTCACAACTCTTTCCTCAATACCGTTAAAAGGGAACGCTTCCGAAGCTCTAAGTGAACTAGCGCATTTTGTCGCATATAGAACATACTGAATTGCTTTAAGTATTGAACGATATGTGTGATGATCGTGGCATGATGGGGTTGTGAGTTTACGGAAGTTTTCCTCCACTGATGCATTTATAGTTACTGACCTCGAAGATGTCTCGTGTTTCGGCATTGTTCGGAGCGCGCCAAAGATCCTACAAGGGGGAGCGAAAGATCTCGCTAGATCAATGACGTACTCATTTGCATCTTTTGAAATGCAGTACGGAGGCGCTTCAGGTGGAATAAATGCCAAACCTGATATTAGAGAACAAGCAGTGGCAGCCTTCGTTGATGAAATCCAAGATGATGTACTTGGCGGTAGTTTAGGACTAGATCCCGGTAAGGGCATTCCAGAAGGCGCTTTTGATAGCTTGACCGCTGGAGACAAACGAAACCAAATACGATTTGAGACCTACAAACAAGATCCTTTACACATGTACCTTTCCGGGCTTGGGCCAGTGAACTGTGCAGACCACGTTCTAGGCCTCGACGGGAAAACAGTTGCCATTGAAGGATTTGGGGCACATAGCGTCATCATGGCTGAAGAGGTCGAAAAACGAGGCGCCAAGGTCGTAGCGGTATCGACTCTTTCAGGATCAATGAGCAACGCTGATGGATTTGTTGCAGAAGAGATACGGGAGCGCTGGAATAGCGAAGGATCTGACTTTGTTGTGCGTGAAGGAGAAGAAGCAGAACCGGCGTGGAAAATCTTCCAATGTCAAGCGGATGTGCTTTTTGCCGGATCAAAAATGGGAGCCATCAACCATACAACAGCTGAAAAGCTCGAAATTAAAGCTTTGATACCTCACCAGCCACTTCCGTTTACTGCGAAAGCTCTCGCTGTTCTTCAAAAGAGAGACTGCGTTGTGCTTCCGTGTTTCATTCCAGTTGCAGGCCCACTTTTTTCTTATTGGGGTAACGATGAAGTTGGTGTAGAAGAAATAATCTCTGAAGTTTCATCAAAGATGGAAACAGCATTAGATGAAGCAATCGGACATGAAGATGGCCTTTTTTTAGGATGCTGCTACCGAGCAGAGGCGTTCTTGGGATCTTGGCAAAAAAGTCTTCCTTTTGGGCGCCCGTTAGCTAGCTAACTGTAGATTTTTTCAAATTTGCGATACGGTTTCAGTAAGAACAATCTGATTTGGGGGAATATGATTATCGTCACCGCAGTCTTATCATTCGAAACTGAAGCCGACCGTGACGCAGCGGTAGCAGCTACAGCACAAGTTCAAAAGGCTACTCGAGATGAAGAAGATGGTTGTTTAGCGTATTGCTTTGCCGCTGACCCATCAGAGCCAAACCATATTCAAGTCTATGAGTTGTGGACAGACCCAGAATCCCTATCTGCGCATTTCGATCACCCGAATTACGCCGCAATGGTCGAAATCCTCCATAATTGTTCCGGATATCTTGCCTCTGATAATCGTCTGTACATAGCCGACGACCGAGGCCCAGTGTACGGAGAGGACGGAAAATTCCGATTAAGCGCTGTGTCAAACTCTGAAGAGAACGGATAACGCTACATGTCTCGGATTATAGATATCCACGCTCATGTTGTTCACCGTGAAACTTTCGGAGCCGCTGGCTCCTACGGCCCTGACCTAGGAGATGAAGAGCATCTTCAAACTTTCCGCGTAGGAGATTACTCCATTCGTGTTCCCTATATCGGAAGCGTTTTCATGGAAGTAGAGAAACGAATACAGGAAATGGATCGACTTGGAATAGATATCCAAATGCTATCTCCAAACCCATTAACTTTTTTTGGAGGTATCGCTTCCAATGAAGCAGATAACTTCGCGAAATTATCAAACGATGCTATGGCAAATTTGGTTCAAAAATACCCTGATCGTTTACTAGGAACGATTGCTCTCCCAATGCAGGATCCGGAAGCAGCTTGCGCTGAACTACAAAGAGGAGTCAATGAGCTTGGGCTCGTTGGGGGATATATCGGCATGGATTACGGGTTTACTTTGGATGATCCTCGCCTTGACGATTTTTACCGCACTGTTGTGGAACTGGATATTCCCTTGTTTATTCATCCTGCAACTAACGATGGAATCCGTTCATCTGCTGACTCACGTTTGGGACGGTTTGGGCTCGAACTCGTCGTGGGATACGCCTATGAAGAAACACTAGCTGTAGCGGCACTTATTCTAGGTGGCGTGATGGATAGACACCCAAAAATTGATATCTGTGTCTCACATGGAGGAGGGGCAGCAACTTTTCTGGCAAAACGGTTTGATTCAATGGCTTCTTTTCAGGGCACCGAATCAGATTTTGTTTCAGCCTTACGTACTTTATGGTACGACTCCCATCTAGAGCCTGGAGCTGCACACGACTATGTCGTATCTGTGGTTGGGAAGGACCGAATGGTCTATGGAACAAATTTTGGGGGATGGGATACTCCTGATGAAACAACTGAATTTGATCGAAGCTTAGGTACGAACGCTGAACGATTGCTTCGTCTACCCCCCGCTAAAGAAGAAAACTAAGACTATGGGTTCTTTAGTGATTGAGAATGCGAACTTATTTACGGGAGTCGATGAGGAAGTCATTCATAATGGAGCTGTATGGGTGAGTGATGGCATTATCCGTTTTGCCGGACATCAAAGTAGTATGCCGCCTGTTGAAGATGACACTGAGAAGTTTGATGCTTGTGAAAAATTTGTAATGCCGGGAATGACAGAATCGCATGTCCATCTTTCTTACAACAATGCACATCCGCAGCAACTTAACAGTCAACCTCTCCCTACTGCAATGCTTGATGCTGCCGATAATGCTCGAGTTCTACTCGGATCCGGATTTACTTCGGCAATAAGTTTTGGGTCAGCGCAAGGTCTCGATGTTCCTCTTCGTGATGCTATTAATTCTGGCCGAATCCCTGGGCCACGTCTTGCGGCTTCGGATCGGGATCTTGGGTCAACGGGAAGCAACGCTGATGGGACATTTGGGGGTGATAATAGTAAGAAGATAATTGCTGATGGGCCGTGGGCCATACGGAAAGCTATCCGGACCTTGGCGAAGCGCCGTTGTGATATTGTCAAGATTTTTCTAGATGGCGAAGCCCTTTCAGAGTTCGCCCCACCGGGTATTTTGACCTACAGCGACGAGGAAGTAGATGCAGCTGTAGAAGAAGCTCATATCCGTGGAATGCGAGTAGTGTGCCATTCGCGCTCTGCAGCTGCAGTAAAGCAGGCGGTGCGCCACGGAGTGGATATTATCGGTCATGCAAATTACCTCGATGACGAAGCAATCGACATGCTTGAAGCAAAACGAGAAAGCATTTTTATCAGTCCGGGAATTGCGTGGGAAATCGCCCTTTTAGATCGTGGAAGCGAACTAGGCCTACCACGCGATGCGATGGAACAAAGGGGATATCAACGGGAAGTTGATGAGACCATCAGTGCGGTAAAACGTCTTCGCGAAAGTAAAGTGCGTGTTCTTATCGGAGGAGATTACGGGTTAAATATCACCCCACATGGTACGAACAGCAAAGATCTAGAGTATTTTGTTGACCTATTTGGGATGTCAACTGCTGAAGCTCTCCTATGCGCTACCCGAGATGGGGGGGAAGCTGCGGACCCTTCAGGCATGGTAGGAACCCTTGAAGATGGAAAATATGCAGACTTGCTTATTCTCGATGGAAACCCATTAGAAGACATTCGCATTCTTCAGGACCACAGTCGTATAGTTGGGGTCATGAAGGGCGGTGTGATGCATTGCGCTTTAATGCAGAAAAACCCCTATGTCGCTCCTGACGGACGAACAAAGTAAATAGAACCTCTTAATAGAAGGAAAAGAAAATGATTGTTATTGCAGGAACACTGACTTTAGGTGTTGTAGTTGATGAAAGTGTGTTGGATGCTTGCCGCACAATGATGAACGCAACCCATGCTGAAAAAGGATGTGTCGACTACGTGTTTAGTGCCGATCCGGTAAACGACCACACATTACGGGTCTTTGAACAATGGGAATCTATAGAAGACCTAGAAGCACATTTCGAAGCCCCACACATGCCCCCTTTTCGTGAAGCAATGGCGCAATGGAACGTGACAGGAAAAGACATTAACCGTTTTAGTGTTACCGACACTGTCAGGATGTAGATGAAAGGTCACTGTTTATTAGAATTACGGATTATAAATGACTGATTCTGAGAATCTTGACGGATGCTCACTTACAGATGAAGAGCTCGAAGAGCTCTTCAGCAAACAGGTTGAGGGTACGTTCATGTGGGTAAACAAGGATGGACAACCTTTCGGAGTGATTACCTACTATCTGTGGCGTAATGGAAGTTTCTGGTTTACTTGTGCAGAGAAAAGGGCAAGAGTTTCTGCGATAAAGAGAAACGCTTACGCTTCGTTTTGTGTGACGTCTAAGGGCACAGATATGGGAACAGGAAAAACAGCTTCATTCCGTGGCCCTTGTAAAGTCCATTACGACCAAGCCGTCTTGGATTGGGTTTTACCCGAGATAGCAAAAGCATGCCGGCCAGAAAGTGAAGAGGGAGCGCAAGAGGTTTTTGAACATATCAATACTCCAAATCGGGTGGTATTGGAATTAACGCCTGAATATCGCTTTGATTTCGATAGCGCGAAGATGTGGGAGTACAGTGGCAAACGCGTCCCACCTGGTCGATATAGCGGAGGTTAAGTATGGAGATGGAACGGAAAACGCCAGATTTATTTGACTTAACAGATCATGTCGCTGTTGTCACAGGTGGCGGGAGAGGCATTGGAGAAGGTATTGCTAAATCATTTTCAGATGCTGGTGCGGCTGTTGTGGTGGCAGCAAGAAGGACGAATGAAGTAGAAAGGGTTGCCTCTGAAATCCGTGATACTGGTGGTAAGGCAATTGCTGTTACTACTGATGTAACTGATACGCAAGCTATCGAAGCATTGGCGCAAGCTGCAGTGTCTGAATTTGGAAAACTTACTATATGGGTCAATAACGCAGGAGGTTCTGCTGTGCATAGCCCTCTCGTTGATTTAGACCGCGATGAATGGGACAGAACGATCGCTTTGAATTTGACTGCTGTTTTTGTCGCGAGCACAATCGCAGCGAAATATATCGAAAAAGGCTCCATCATAAATATTTCGTCTGGAGCTGGGACGAAAGCTGTTCCAAAGTCTGGACATTATGGAGCTTCGAAAGCTGGAACGAATTCATTAACTTGGACCCTTGCTGCAGAACTTGCTCCTAATATCCGTGTCAACGCAGTTATGCCAGGAGCTATCCCGACTGAAGTTATGCTCAAAGCGACTGGTTTAAAAGAAGATGAGATTCTTGATGCCTGGGATATCCCGATGGGCCGTGTTGGAACTCCCCAAGATATAGGAGCGGCTTGTCTTTATCTTGCGTCTGATGCTGCAAGTTGGGTAACTGGTGAATTACTTCGTGTTGGTGGTGGGGCGAAGCCTCGTGGGGGAAATTTCGCTAACGAGAAATAGCTAATGAAGTTAGTTCGGGCAAGGACGAACCGTTATCTCCGTCGTTGCGGTACTCTCATTTCCTCGAACGTCTACTGCCCGTAATAAGAAATTAGCGACAGGTACTGAACCTATTTCTAGATCGTTCACGTATCCGACCCATGTTCCCTGAAGAAAGTCTAATGAGGTTACCTCAGTATTGATTCCGTCTTTCGACCAGATCACTTCTACCTTTGATATTCCAGCTGCATCTATGACATCTGCGGAAATAGAAACCTGGTTGGTTGAACATCCATTGCCTATTGCAACAATTGCCGAGGGGTTCGCGTAAAAGAAAGCAATATCTGGGGCGACTTCAACCGATCCGGTGAGTTCAACTCCATAATTCTCTCCGTCGCCGTTGATAGTTAAGGTGCCGGCGTAATCACCTTCATTTAGGTTGGCTCTTTCGAAGATAATCTTCACACTTGTCGATGAATTTGCGGGTAATGTTCCGCTCGGAACTGTCGACGCGTATAAGTCTGAGTCGGTACCCATCGTCCATCCAATAGCGGTATCGCCTGAATTCGTTAGCGTTATTTCACGTGTATTGCCTTGCGGGCCGAATGGTAGTTGTGTTACTCCAACAGTGAAATTCGGTTGTGGTTCAGGAGTTGGTGTCGGCTCGGGGTCAGCCGGCGTCGGATCAGGCTCAGGGTCAACCGGCGTCGGATCAGGAATTGATTCTTCGGTGACGTCAGCGTCTTTGATAATAAAGTTCAATGAAAAGACTTTTTCGGGGATTTCATTACTAGCAGAATCCAACATGTATGTAATTTCGCAAACCTTATCTCCAAGAGGTTCTCCATCAGAGGTAGCAAGGTAGAGGCGGCCTTTGCTTGTTTCCCAATCGTTGCTTCCCCATTTCGCTACTACATGCTGACTTGGGACTTCAAAACTTGGACAGTCTTTTAGGGTCGCAAAGAGCACTACTTCTTCTTGCGGTTCATTTGAGAGAGAAGCTGCAATGGAGCAGTAGTCGCCTTCGTTGCAAATTAGGTTCAATTCATTTGGAATGACAATGAGGTCTTCATTTGAGGCTAATTGGGACGGTTCAGAATCATCATCAATCTGTGAAACCGCTGGTTCATCACTATTTCCAACTTTGGAAGATTCCTCATTGTTGTCATTGTTTCCTTGTGAGCTAACTGCGAGAATTACCGCGATAACAGCTGCGGAAATAGCGATAACTCCTCCAGCAATAACTGTCGTAAGAGCAGCAAAGCGACCGGCAATAGATGCCTTTATTGGGAATCCAGTCTCTGTGTCCCATGTCCAATTAGTTGCGGAAGGATTCGTATAGTCCGGTGCAATACCCTGTGAAACTTGTTCGACGGAAGTAAGAGTTCGGTCTCGAAGTGAAACAGGGATGATGATTGCTGGTAGGGCGGCGGCAATTGAACCTGGAGCGCAGGCGATAGCTCGGCGCTTGGTACATGTATCGCATTTCTCAATGTGTCGAGTGACTTTTGATCGGACTTCTAAAGTAAATTTTCCGTCCCAGTCTGAGAGAAGTTCTTCAAGTTTTTCACAATCATCTCGGCCTAATCTTGCGACGAGAAGAGAACCGACGGCTTTTTCCATTCTGTCTCGCATCCGCGACGTGAGAACATGAACATGGGAGGTTTTTACTCCGAGTGCTTGTGCGAGTTCTTCTCCTTCTAGACCTTGCATGGATAATTCAAGAAGTTCGCGATCGCGCGGTTGTAAAGCATCAGCAGCTTCCCAAACGAGTGTTTGGAGTTCATCTCTGACAAGTCCTTGGTCGTGGTCTGGAAGGTCATCCGCCATATCGGGGACCTCGCGATCGTCGCGTTTGGAACGCTGTCGAGTTCTTGTCATAACTTCGTTGCGCGCTATTGAGAAAAGCCATGGCCGTAAACGTGAAGGATCCCGAAGTTGATCTAAGCGTTGGGATGAGCGGAGAATAACGTCGTGGACTGCGTCGGCTGCTTCTTCGCGGTCTCGAAGTATTGAAAATGCAAAGCCGAATAGCCTGTCCGCGTATCGGTCGTAAATATGGCCGATAGCCGACTGGTCTCCTTCGAGCGCGGCTTGGACGAGTTCGCTGTCGCTTTTTTTCACTTGTGTACCTCATACGGCCTCGTCTCTTAAACGAGGCCTAATGTTCTTCTTAGTTCACTCGCTCTTTAATGTTCAAGAGATAAGACAATTTCGTTGATGAATTATTACACCCATAAGTCATTTATATTTGTATTTCCTGTTCTTTTTGTTCTGCGTGACAATGATGAAGCTTACGAGAAAGACTGTGACGTGATGCCGCGATCCGCTGATATATCCAATTTCGGAAAGGAAGAGGAACGACCCAGATCAATGGAGTTAATGCGGCGTAGGGCCATGTCATTTTCATAAGACACCTGAGTACTGCAGTGGAAAGAATGTAAATCTTTTTCCCGTCTAGGAATAAGAGACTATCAATTTGTCGGTATCTCAGAGGAAGGTTTTCATGGATCTCTTTCCCTTTATCGCTAAGAAGAGAAATAAAAACTGGATCTAGCTTCGATCGCATTCGGGGCTGCGTAAATTCAACGATGCGGCTACAAAATCCGCATCCACCATCGAAGAGCACTACATTCTGATCAGACATCGCCTGCACGGTCTCCCATTTAGTTAAATTCAAGGTCTCTTTAAGTCTAATAACAAATAGTAATAGGTTGTCCGCGGGCAGCTACTTCAATAGCATCGTGATACGAAATCTGAAAAATATAGATTTTTTCTCGTACTATTTATGATTTGACGCGTTTCTTGGAATACTTTCATAGTATGCATCCTATTCTTCTCGGTATCGTCGTTGGCTTTGTGATAACGCAGGTAGCTGTTTTTAGTACGACTCTCTATCTACATAGAGAACTCACACATAAAGCTGTGATGTTTCATCCAGTTATAAACGAAATCTTCAGATTTGCTGTATGGATTTCCTCAGGTATACGTCCTCGGCAATGGGTAGCTGTTCATAGGAAGCACCATGCCCATACTGACACTATTGAGGACCCGCATTCTCCAAAGATACTTGGATGGAAAAAAGTTCAGCTCATGAATGTTTTTCTCTACAGAAAAGCCGCAAACGATGACACAACAGTCACCAGCTATGCACGAGATCTCCCACAACGAACAACTGACCGTTTCTTATACGATCATGCAATATTAGGTCTGGGTTTGCTCTTCACTGGACTGGTGCTCTTATTTGGTTTTGTTACTGCTGGTATTGCATTTGGATTTCACGCAATTCTTTATTTGGG
>PVBE010427929.1_pt1 | contig 14636 bp, 17 predicted proteins | sample 1631181 | NCBI WGS metagenome assembly PVBE01 (sample SAMN08397723, study PRJNA350692) | Marine metagenome, whole genome shotgun sequencing project. | isolation source: water | place: Pacific Ocean | collected 2012-04
TCGAGGCTCACCGTTCGCATCGGCTCCAGGACACGAATGCGCTGTGCCATCGTGGGGAAGAAGACCTCAAGTTTCTTATCGTTGAGCGTGACCTTGCCGGTGCCGTCGTAGAGGCGGACCCGCGCCACCGACGTCTTGCGGCGACCAATGGTCTGAGTTAGGGGTTTCGGCATCAGGCTTCGACCTTTCGGATGTCGAGGATGAGCGGCTGTGGAACCTGGCCAGCGTGGGCGTGCTCGGCTCCTTCATAGACCTTGAGTTTCTTGAACATCTGCCTACCGAGACGGTTCTTGGGGAGCATGCCCCGTACTGCTTTCTCAATCACGCGCTCGGGAAACCTATCGAGAAGCTCCGTGAACGAACGCTCTGTGAGACCACCGGGATAGCCGGAGTGGCGGTAGTACCGCTTGTCTTCCGCTTTGGCTCCGGTAACGGCAACCTGCGAGGCGTTGACGACAATCACGAAATCGCCCATGTCCATGTGGGGGGCAAAGGTCGGCTTGTGTTTGCCGCGCAGAACCTTGGCCACCTCCGAGGCCAAACGGCCGAGCGGGAACCCGGCGGCGTCGACGACCCACCACTCCCGATGGATGTCACCGGGGCGAGGCGAGAAGGTCTTCTGCTGCTTCATTTTCGGCTCCTCGACGGAAGCGACAGCGGTCGGAGGACTCAGGTGGGGCACCTTTGAACACCCGATCGCACACGTGAACCACCCCGCGAGTGCGAGGCTGACTCGCATGGTATTACGCACCCGGCTTTCAGGCCAATCCAGACGGTAATTCAACTGGTCTCACCGACGCGCCTGGCACACCATCGGATCAGCTCCGACGAGTCTTCAGTTCTAGACATGATCTAGTGGGTGCCGAGAGTCGCGCCTGGTCAGATCGCTTCAGCCCAACGTCGAGTCATAAATACTTCACCAGGATTACCCGACACCGACGACTGACGCTTACATTCATAGAATACCGGTCGGCTGCCAGCTGAGGAGGAAAAAATAATGCGAATTGGAATCCTCACCGGTGGGGGTGATGTACCCGGCCTAAATCCGTGTATCAAGGCGGTAGTGAATCGGGCAATGGGGGAAGGCCATGAGGTAATCGGCCTGCGGCGGGGGTGGGCGGCTCTCCTCAACATCAACCCGGATGATTCCGACTCGATCTCGACGAACACCACAATGCTCGATCCCATGCACGTGAGAACGATCGACCGGACCGGAGGTACCATCCTTCACACAGCCCGCATCAATCCGGAACAGGTCCGAGCATCCGACGTACCGCCGTTTCTTGCCGACTCGATCGATGGTAATGAACCATTCGACTTCACCGACCACGCAGTCGAGGTCCTCGAACGTCTCGGTATCGATGTCCTTATTCCGATCGGTGGTGACGACACCCTGTCCTATGGCCTACGGCTTCATAAGGAGGGCTTCCCCGTCATCGCCATTCCCAAGACGATGGACAACGACGTCTACGGCACGGACTACTGCATCGGGTTCTCTACCGCCGTCACCAGGGGCGTCGACTTCATCCACAGATTGCGAACCAGTACCGGCTCTCACGAACGACTCGCAGTAATCGAACTGTTCGGTCGCTACACCGGTGAGACCTCCCTGCTCACCGCGTACCTGGCCGGAGTCGATCGCGCCGTCATCTCGGAGGTCACCGTCGACGTCGAGAAACTGGCCGGGCTCCTCACAGCAGACAGGGAGGCGAACCCGAGTACCTACGCCATGGTCACCATCTCGGAAGGTGCCGTGCTCGAGGGTGGAGAGATGGCTTTGCGCGGTGAGGCCGACGCATTCGGGCATCGCAAGCTCGGTGGGATCGGTACCGAACTCAGCGAAAAACTCAAGCGAATCACCGGCCACGACGTAATTTCCCAGGATCTCGCATATCTGATGAGATCTGGTTCACCCGATTCACTCGACCTTATGGTCGCAATGAATTATGCGGCCGTGGCAACCGACCTGGCTCTCGAGGGATCCCACGGTCGCATGGTGGCCCTCCGAGGGGGTACCTATACCAATGTCCCAATATCAGTAGCCGGGGAGGGCGTTCGCCGCGTCGACGTCGATGAGTTCTACGACGTCGAGGAATACCGGCCCAAGATCCGTCATGTCCGCGGCAAGCCCATGTTCCTCTATTGATCGGATGAAGTGCCGTGAGCGTTATCGGCGTCCTCACAGCCGGAGGTGACTGCCCGGGCCTCAATGCCGTGATCCGCGGGGTTGTGGCACGGGCACTGAAGAACGGACCGCATGAGGTCGTCGGAATCATGAACGGCTGGGAAGGCCTCATGGAAAACGATATCCGGTCACTCGATCGTGACGACGTGCGCGGCATACTGGCTACGGGAGGCACCATCCTCGGTACCTCCCGACGCGACCCATACGTGCACGGCGATGGCTACGCCAGCGTTCGAGAAACCCTCAAGCGCAATGACATCGACACGCTCATCGTCATCGGAGGCGAAGGCTCCCTGCAGACCGCCCTCAAGTTGGCCGACGACGGGGCCCGAATCGTCGGGGTGCCCAAGACCATCGATAACGACATCGCGGGCACCGACTTCACCTTCGGGTTCGACACCGCAGTGCAAATCGCAAGCGAGGCAATCGATCGTCTCACTACGACCGCCGAGTCCCACAACCGTGTGATCCTGTGCGAGGTGATGGGCCGGACCAAAGGGTGGATTGCCCTGTATGCCGGACTCGCATCAGGAGCCGATGCAATCCTCATTCCCGAAGTGCCGGTCTGCCTCGAAGAGGTTGCCAAGATCATCAGGCGCCGCCATCGCCACGGCTGCAAGTACTCGATGGTGGTAGTCGCCGAGGGTGTCGAACCGCCGCAGAAGATGGACCTGGCAACCGACATCTTCGGTTTCGAGCGACTCGGGGGCGTCACCTACCACATCGCCCCTAAACTAGAAGAGCTGACCGGGTTCGAAACCCGAGTGGCCGTGCTCGGCCACCTGCAACGCGGCGGGACACCCACCGCCTTCGACCGCGTTCTAGCGACCCGTCTTGGCTCCAAGGCGGCCGATCTCGCTACTGCCGGAGAGAGTCGGGTAATGGTAGCGCTGCGAGGCACCGAGATCCTGCCCGTCCCACTCGAGGAAGCGTGCGCCGAAGGCCGCGGCGTCAATCCAGATCTGTACGAAGTCGCCACAACGTTCTTCGACTAGCTCCAACCGCCGGTCTCAACTCGCCTCGACCGTCGTATTGTCATTCACCCGGCATTCGATTCTGCCGTACGGCGAATGCCATAGGCAGCGACGTTGGATGCGGAAATCCAGTTTCAGACAACCGACAAACGCCTAGCGTGGGTTTGCGGCCAACGAGACTCGGGAGAGAACCATGAACCAGGAGCACTTCAACAAGGTCCGCCGCGGCCACGGCTTCATCGCTGCACTAGACCAGAGCGGCGGAAGTACGCCCAAGGCGCTAAAGCTGTACGGCGTAGGCGATGACGCATACTCGGGCGGAGAGGAGATGTTCGATCGCGTCCATGAAATGCGCACCCGCATTGTCACCAGCCCCAGCTTTAACGGTGATCGCATCATGGGAGCGATCTTGTTCGAGAAGACCATGGACCGCGAAATCGAGGACCGCGGGTCCGCCGACTATCTGTGGTCGGTCAAGAGCATTGTACCGTTCTTGAAGGTCGACAAGGGCCTCGCCGAGGAGGCAGACGGCGCCCGGATCATGAAGCCGATTTCGGACCTCAACGCCCTAATGGCCCGGGGAAGGGATAAGGGTGTATTCGGCACGAAGATGCGATCGGTGATCCAACTGGCCGACGCAGCCGGCGTGGGTGCCGTCGTCGACCAGCAATTCGAGATCGGCCTCCAAATCCTCGCAGCCGGCCTGATACCGATCATCGAACCCGAAATCAGTATCGCGTGTCCACAGAAAGCCGAGGCAGAGGAGTTGCTCAAGAAGGCACTGTTGAAGAGCCTCGACCAGGTTCCCAAGGACCATTCTGTGATGCTCAAACTCACGCTGCCGGACGAGGAGGACTTTTATCGAGATCTCGTCGAGCACCCGCGGATACTCAGGGTCGTGGCGCTGTCGGGTGGCTACTCGCGCGACGAGGCTAACGCCCGCCTTGCCTGCAACAGTGGCGTTGTGGCAAGTTTCTCGCGAGCACTCACTGAAGGTCTCCGGGTAGATCAGACCGCTGACGAGTTCGATGCGGCGCTCGATACCTCAGTGGAGTCGATTTACCAAGCGTCGCTCTCCTGACCCTCCCCTGATCCGGTCTTGGAATTCCCAAGGCTCAGCAGTATCACCTGAAGAACCTTCCAGATTTCGTGACAAGGGTCGTGGCGGCCCCGACATCATCAGATTGGAGACCCGGGAGAGGCCGGGGATTGATCGCAGCAGGCGAGCCTCGCTTCAGCTCTCCGTGATGCGTTTGAGGACGTCGGTCGCGTCGGAGACCGGTCGAGTCTCTACGCATCCGATATCGATGATCGGAGCGAGGGCAGCTTCGATCTGGTCGGCACCGTCGGCATCGATCACCAGAAAGGCCTTGTGAGCCGGAGCATCTACCCACGCACCGACAAGCGTCACTCCGGCTTCGTTCATACCGCCGAGGGCTTGGCTAAAGGTCGCGCGAGCCTTCTCGGCATCGACCGGATCAGGCTGATTTCTAGGCAGAGAGCAACCATCGAGCACACCATCAGGGGATGACGATCCCCGAACCCTCGGCGAGATCGTGATCCTCGCAGTGATTCACCCCATCCGGATTGGTGAAGTCGAAGCTCTGGAAGGCAAGGCATTTAAGTTCGAGGCCCGCCTCTTCCAGATAGCGAGCCACTGGGCTTCCCTCCGCTTCGCCGGAGGCTATGTAGTCGTAAACCTGCTCCGTTGACAGTACCGCCCGCGCATCGACGACCTCGGCACCCTGTGTCTTGATCCCGTTGACTATCAGAACTTCCGTGATTGCCAGCCACTCTTGACGGCTCATGTCCTCGAAGTGGTAGAGGACCGCGTCACGTATTGGACTCATGATCGACACCACATGGGCGTACTCGCGAGTGTTGTGGTCGTCTTGATAGTCCTCAGTGGCAACAAGCTTTTCACCGCCTTCGAGCGGAGTAGCGCGAGGTGACAGCGTATAGCCTTTCCGGTCCACGACCAGGTTGAACCCGTACAAAATGTCGCCGGGATCAATCATGTGCTCACCACCTTCGAAGATCAGCGACTCACCGGTCCGGATACTCACTTTTCCATAGGACCAGAGCGCTGTCAGGTCTGTGACCAACGAAGTGGCATCGCTGAACTCGGGGAATCATCAACGGTTGCAGCAGGCCCGGGTTGTGTCTCCCCAGCTGCGCTCTGAGCGGACTCTTCGATTAGCCCTCCGACGGTTAGGCGGGAAAACCAGCACATTCGCCTCGCTACCTGAACTGCTGCAGCCTGATGCGATCAAGAGGACCGAAACGAGAGGATTCAGGAAACGTATCGTCAGTGTCTCCATCACCAATCTCTCCCCACGAGCCTCGCGCACATTGATCGGAATCGCGCTGCAGGGTTTCGAGTATCGGCCACATCGGGGCGACTCCCTAGTACTTGACCTCCCACAGCACCAAGCCGTGGGGCGGTGCCGCTCCGCGAGCAGCATTTCGATCCCGCGCCACCAGGATATCGGGCACCGACTCGGCATCGACCCGGCCACGCCCGATTTCGACGCAGAGAGCAACCATCGAGCGCACCATCTGATGGCAGAAGGCCCTTGCCTCCACGTCGTAAACGAGAAGCGGGTCACGCCGCTCCCAATGGGATCGGGTCACGGTGCGCTCGGTTGTTTGACCTTCCCGTGCTCGGCAAAACGACGCGAAGTCGTGAGTCCCGACAAAAGCCATCGCAGCCCGATTCATGGCGCCCAAATCCAACGCTTCACCGACATGCCACACCGAAGACCGCGTGAGTGGATCCGCCACCGGTGCATCGTCGATCGTGTACCGGTATTCGCGGGAGCAAGCAGAAAAGCGGGCGTCAAATCCGATCTTGGCTTTTACAAGGCCATTCACCGCAATCTCGGGACCGAGCATGGAGCGCAGCGATCGCTCCACACGCTCCATATCAAGGTCAGCCTCAACGTCGAAAGACACCACCTGACCTCGGGCATGAACTCCAGCATCCGTCCTCCCGGCAACAACCATTTCGATCTTGAAACCGATGATCTTCTCCAGGACGTCTTCCAGATCCCCCTGAATCGTTCTGACGTCGCGATTGCGAGCAAAGCCGTGGAAGCCTGACCCGTCGTAGCCCAGATCGAGCCGATAGGTCGTCACTCAGAACCGAAAGATTGCCGATACGACGACGAACGCCGCCCAACCGCCACCGGCGGCCAGGGCCGCCTTGTCCCGTGACAATTCGAGCGCCACCCGAGCTGCCATCCACAGCGTAAGCATTAACCACACGGATACGATAAGCCGGGCGGCAAAGGGATCCACGAACGGAGCCAATCCGAGTGACGCCAGCAGTACCGGGATCCCGATCGAAGTGGCAGCCATGACGGCCGGGAACGAACCGTATCCCTCCAGCAGGCGCCGCCCGATCAGATACACAAGACCAGATAGGATGATCCACGAGAACATCCCGCTCAAGATGAGCCGCGCTGCTGAGAACAAGGGAATACCGTCGATGACCAACGGGGTCATGAGGATGGCGTACACGAGCGCCACAACGATTGCGCCGTCGGCCACCCCATCGGAAGCCACCACCATGTACAGGTAAGGGTCGCGCCGCAGGAGTGCTGCGTTGATAGCTCTACTGATCACCCGTCGCAGGATAGATCGCCCAGGACCTTGCGAGTCGGACGAACAACCGATCGATTCGGATTCAGCCCACCGATCTCACCTAACGATGCCCAACGCGCCTCCAGGATCTCATCGCTTGACAGAAGATCGGCATTTGCCGCAACGAAGACAAACCAATGTTGTAATGCCGGTGCTCCGGTTGTTCCGGTCGGGCCGGAAACATGTGGATGTCGATATCGATCACGGATTCCGTAACCGGCGTGAGGGCCGCCACCCCGGTCTCTTCTGTGATCTCACGCATCACCGCCGCCATCGCAGATGGATCACCTAAACCGACATATCCGCCCGACTGGACCCAGGCACCAAACTTGACGTAATGGATCAAGAGCACTCGATCTCCGTTGGGGTGGACGACAAACCCACTCGCGGCGAAGTCTCCCAGCTCATAGTGGGTGCGATCGAAGGGGTCCGGTGCCACAGCGGCCAGGTCGCGCATCTCGAGGCGATAGCCCTACTCGTCAGGATCGGTGGAGTTGACTCGACAATCAGGCAAAGCGATTTCTGGCGCCAGATATTCAACGGCATGCGACTCGCACGAGCAATCAGCAAGAGCCGACAAAACCAATCGCCTTTCGTTGGTTGCCAACTCGAACCGCAGCAGTCTGGTCTGCCAATACCTAACTTCTAACCCCTAATCGGCTGCTGCCCTCAGCCGTCCGACGAAGATGCGGCGCGACTCGGGTTTGGCGAATACCGTAAGCACGTCGCCCGCTGCCAACACGGTAGACCCGTCAGGGATTAGAACGGCGTCGGCTCGGCGCACCGAGACGACCGTGCAACCGCCGGGGATGGCCACTTCTCGAATCGGCCGGCCGTCGGCGACCGATTCGACCGGTACCTCGAGATCGAAGAACCGCGCCTCATCGCTGCCCACGACGTTCTCCAGCCCCGCAGTGTCGTCAGCATTAATTCGCTCCAGGAGTTGCTCATGAAGGCCGTGGCGGGCAAAGACCGTGAGAATGTCACCCGTGGTAAGCCGAGTGTTTCCGTGCGGCACCAGCACCTGCTGACCCCTCATCACCGAGACAACCGTGGCCCCACTCGGGAGGGGAATCTCCTTGAGCAGGCGGTCATCGGCTACCGACCCCGACGAAACCTCAACTTCATGAAAGTCTGTTCCCGGGGCAACTCTCGCCTGAAGGCGCGAACGGTCGAGATCGTGCCGCACTTCCTGGCCCAGTGCTCGGTGATATGCCCTAACTGCATCCTCGCGCCGGAACAACCCGACAAGCAAGGTCGGGTCGTCTTCGGCTACTACCGGGACCCGGCCGATTCCGAGAGAGGCCATCTTCTCCAGTACGACCGAAACCGGAGTCGAAGTCGACGCAGTAACGGGGCGAGGTGTCATCGCATCTTCGACCCGAACATAAGGCGACGGTCCCCCGGCACGCAAGACGTCGGTCACCGTGATGACCCCGACCAGGGCTCCGGCACCGTCGACAACCGGGACCCCGTGCATCCGCTTCTCGTCGAATACCTGTTGGACCTCATCGATCTTCATCGTCGGCAACACCGCGGCGGGTGAACGGGAGACCACGTCGCCCACTTGAACCGTGTCTAGAAGATCGACTTCGCTACGGCGCGATAATCGGACACCACGACGTTCGAGTGCCATCGAGTAGACACTCAACGGGTGGATCCGATCCACCAGGAACGTCGCCAGCGAAGTAGCCAACATGAGTGGTAGCACCAAGCCGTAGTCCTGGGTGATCTCGAAAACGATCAGAATCGATGTGAGAGGTGCCCGGGCGACCGCGGCAAACATGGCAGCCATACCGACCACGGCAAACCCTCCTGGCTCAAGCACACTGAACGTCCAGGCTGGAGCCACCAGATCGGCAAAGCTAGCGCCCAACACGGCACCGATGAACAGGCTGGGCATGAAGGCGCCACCCGAGCCGCCCGATGAAAGGGTCACGGTGGTCGCCAATAGCTTGGCACCGGCAATCAGGAGCAACGTACCCCAGACGATTGATCCCACCGACACTTGATTGATGAGGTTCCGGACAAAATCCTGCCCGGTACCGAGCACCTCCGGCTCGAACCAGGCGATAGCGGCAACAGCAAGGCCGAGCAGCAGCGGGTTAACCCAACTCAAATCCGAGAGTGGTAGCGACTCGACACGATCAATCAGTTTTAGAAACAACCAACCAGCGAGGGCGGCGAGAACACCGACAGCGGCATACAGCAACAGCTCGCGGGGGTCACGCACCCGATGAGGAAGGGAACGGAGGATGAGATCCTCACCGACGATCGACCTCGTCGTCACTGCGGCCGTCACCGACGCCAGAACGACGGCATTGAGGTGGCGGATGGCAAAGTTGCCGAGAATCACCTCCATGGCGAAGAGCATCCCGGCGATCGGGGCGTTGAATGAAGCTCCGATCGCCGCCCCGGCGCCGGCCGCCACGAGGCTTCGTACCCGATCCTCGCCAAGGCCGGTATGCCTGGCGATGGAAGATCCAATCGACCCACCGATCTGCACTATCGGCCCTTCCCGACCCGCCGAACCCCCCGATCCGATAGTGAGTGCCGTAGTGACGATCTTGAGCGGAGCCGCTCTCGTTGGGATGTAACCGGACCGAATGGCAAGGGCTTCGGCAGCCTCAGGAACTCCGTCACCGGCGGTTTCAGGAGCAAAACGCCGGGCGACCCACCAGGCGGCGAGAATGCCGAGCGGCAGAGCAGCCACGATGGCGATCCTCTCGTCGCCGATGCGGTCGCCAAACCAACTCACCGAATCACCGATTACCTCAACCGCTCCGATGAGAGCAGCGGCGGCGACTCCAACCACGACGCCGACGGCTATCGACAGCGTGAGGAACACTGCGGTGCCTCGCTGACGAATGGGGGTGGCGAGGCGATCCCAGATGCGTCGGAGCATAATCGGTGAGGTTATCGTCTCACTCGATCACCGCTCGCACGGATAGATCGCACCGCATCGGTAATAGTGAACGTAGAGGAGTTGGGCCGCTTCGAGTCCCCGATTCTCAGCAATCTCGACGAAAGTTGGCGCCAGCAAACTGTCCACCTGATCCCAACTTCTGACATAGATCCGTAGATCGTCATTGGCCAGACAGTCGCGACTGTCATCGACACAAACGACAGAACGCCACCCATCGGAACGCCAGAAGCTGACAAGCCGCTCCGATAGGACAGGTTCCTCGAGACCCTTCCCCATCAGAAGGACGCCGAATCCGTCACATGGGAGGTCGGCGCATGTCGAAGTCGAGTCGACCACCTGAACTCCCTCGACAATCGGAAATTCGGCTAGGTCTGGGGCCGCCGGGGTGTCGTCGGCAATGACCGCCGCGATCGTCCCGATCGCCAGCACCACAAAGAGGCTGACCAGGACGACGCCTATTGTCACCATCGAAGCGGGAAGACCTCTTGCCTCCTCGATCATGATCGAAGAACCCGCCGAGTCGCATCACGGCTCCAACGGTCGCTTCGCCTGCTATTCGCCTCAGACGGAGCGTGGCTCCGTTGGTTCCTCCAAGAGCGGGGAGTAATCGCCGGAAGATCATGTGCTCTCGAACAACAGGGATCGACTCGCGAGCCGAAACGGCCCATCGAAGACCCTAAGCGGAATGCGGCAGCCGGAATAGACATAGATCGTCAGGTGTGGAGTTGGGCGGTGTTCACACCAATTCCACGATGGCCATCTCGGCTCCGTCGCCACGGCGAGGCCCAAGACGGACGATGCGCGTATAGCCGCCGGGACGCTCCGAATACCGGGGAGCCACCTCATCGAAAAGGCGAGTAACCACCTCGGTGTCCTCTATGTCCTTCAGGATCAAGCGCCGGTTGTGGAGCGACCCGCGACGCGCCTTTGTGATCATCTTCTCGACGTAGGGTCGAAGCATCTTTGCCTTTGCCACCGTCGTGGTAACGCGCTCATCCCAAAACAGTTCCTGGGCGAGATTGCTGAGGATCGCCTTCTGATGAGCGGCACTGCCGCCCAGGCGAGGACCCCGCTTCGGCCTCGGCATCAGGCTCTGACCTCTTCGTCGTTAGATACCCGCAGCGAGAGTCCAAGGTCGTCAAGCTTCGCCGTCACCTCATCAAGGCTCTTCTGCCCGAAATTGGTGATGTTGAGCAGGGCGTCGGCGTTCTGCTCGACCAGCTCACCGACCGTTTGGATCTGGGCACGCCGCAGGCAGTTGCGGGGCCGTTCCGATAGATCGAGAGCTTCGACGGGGAGCTCCAGGTCGGGTGACAACGACTCGGTGGTCACAACATCTCCGAGTTCCAGACCGATTCCCTCGCCGAGGTTCGCAAACAGCTCCAAAAGCTCATTAAGCGTCTTCCCTGCAGAGGAGACGGCCTCACTCGGAGCAACGGACCCATCTGTGTGAATGTCGATAACGAGCTTGTCGAAGTTCGTCATCTGACCGACCTGGGTGCTCTCAACCTTGTAGGCAACCTTGCGAACTGGTGAAAAGATGGCGTCGATCGGGATGATCCCGATTCCTTCGCCCTTGTTGTTCTCGTCGGCAGTGCGATATCCGACCCCCCGCTCGCATACCATCTCGACCTCGAGCTTGCCCGAGGACGAAAGGGATGCGAGGTGGTGGTCTGCGTTGACGACCTCGACACCGGCTGGGACCTTCAAATCGCCGGCCGTGACATTCGCCTTGCCTCTCGCCGAGAGATAGAGAGTTTGCGGCTCCTCCACCTCGAACCGTAAGACGATTCCCTTGAGGTTGAGAATGATATCCACAACATCCTCAACGACACCGGGAATAGTCGAGAATTCGTGTTGCACTCCCTCGATCCGCACGCTGGTGATGGCGGCACCGGGGATGCGGGACAGCAGCGTGCGGCGGAGTGTGTTGCCGAGGGTGTACCCGAAACCAGGCTCAAGTGGTTCGACTACGAACCGGCTGCGTAGCTCGGAAACTACCTCTTCTTCGATCTGCGGACGCTGGACGATCAGCACTGTTGGTCCCCTTACTTCGAGTAGAGCTCGACAATCAACGTCTCCTGAACCTGGGTGTCGATCTGAGCCCGGTTCGGGAGGTCGGTGATTGTGATCTTGCGGGTATCGGTATCCACGTCGAGCCATTCGACTTCGGCTCGACTACCTGCCGTGTCGATGGCGTGCTGGACGATGATCAGATCCTTGCTGCGATCCTTCAATGTGACGACATCACCGGGCCGCACCCGGTAGGACGGCACGGTGACCCGGCGTCCATTCACCCGGAAGTGGCCATGCGACACGAGTTGACGAGCCTGGGACCGCGATTGTGCAAACCGAGACCGATATACGACGTTGTCGAGACGGCTCTCGAGGATGCGGAGCAAGCTCTCGCCCGTAATCCCTTTCTGGCGAGCAGCCTCCTTGTAGTAGCCACGAAACTGTTTTTCGAGTACCCCGTAGATACGACGCGCCTTCTGCTTCTCGCGCAACTGGATGAGGTACTGGGTCTCACGGATGCGGCCCCTGCCGTGCTCACCCGGTGGGTAGGGTTTGCGTTCGACGGCGCACTTCGAGGATTCGCACCTTGCCCCTTTGAGAAAGAGCTTGGTGCGTTCTCTGCGGCACAGCCTGCAAACCGGTCCAATATACCGAGCCATGGGTTCAGCCTCTCCGACGTTTCTTGGGGCGGACACCGTTGTGGGCCATGGGTGTAATGTCGCGGATTCCAGTCACTTCCATTCCCATTGTCTGGAGCGTGCGAATGGCCGTTTCTCGCCCCGATCCGCTCCCGCGCACGATGACATTAACCTTACGCATCCCGTACTCACCGGCGCGTCTGGCTGCTTGCTCGGCTGCCACCTGCGCCGCATACGGTGTGGATTTTCGCGACCCCTTGAACCCCACTGTGCCGCCCGACGTCCACACGAGCGTGTTTCCGTCCAGATCGGTGATATTGATGATGGTGTTGTTGAAGCTGGCAGTGATGTGCGCCTCACCATGGGGGATGTTCCTCCGCTCACGGCGACGCACTTTCTTCTTCTTTTCAGCCAAGGCAGAACTCCTCAGGACGCCTAAATCTTCGGTGCCTTCTTCTTCCCTGCGATCGCCTTGCGAGGGCCCTTACGGGTCCGGGCGTTCGTGTGAGTCCGCTGGCCGCGCACCGGCAGCCCGCGGCGGTGTCGGATTCCTTGGTAGGACCCGATCTCCACCTTACGTTTGATGTTCTGGGTGACCTCGCGGCGCAGATCACCTTCTACCCGGTAGTTCGCCTCAATGAACTGCCGGATCTGCTGTACCTCAGAGTCGGTGAGATCCCGCACCTTGGTATCGGGATCGATCTTGAGAGACAAACATGCATCGAGAGAACGGCTATGGCCCACACCAAAGATATAGGTCAGCCCGATCTCGATCCGCTTGTCACGGGGAAGGTCAACTCCTGCGATCCTCGCCATGCTTTACCCCTGCCGCTGCTTGTGGCGAGGATTCAGGCAGATGACCCAGACGCGGCCGTGCCTTCGGATGATGCGACATTTCTCGCACATCTTCTTGGCGCTAGCACGTACCTTCATCTCAAGCTCTCATCTCAGTGCCGGCACACGGACGCAGCCGTCACCCAACGGGCGAAGACTGAGGTCCGACGGCGGCAGCCAACTCGCTGTCGGTGGCGGCGTCTCGACTCTGTGCAGCGTGAGAGCCGTTCACCTTCGAGGGTTCCCAGCGCACACACTTAACGGACCCCGAAGGGCCGATCCGAAAGGGTAACGTAGGGCGTCACGGAGGACAAGTCCGAGACAAAGCACCAGTAGCCAGTAGCCAGTAGCCAGTAGGATCACAGTTGCTGATTATCCGCCGAGCGCAGCGAGGCAATCACCGATGCCGACGCTACGGCAGTGTCAACACCTCCGGCCCATCCGGCGTAATCGCAATCGTGTGCTCAAAGTGGGCCGATACCTTTCCGTCGGCGGTGATGACAGTCCAATCGTCGGCCAACACGCGGGTCTCGTAGGTGCCGAGGTTGAACATCGGCTCGACACAGATGGCCATCCCGGCCTTGAGTTTCATCCCCATGCCCGGCTTGCCGTAGTTGGGAACCTTCGGATCCTCGTGCAGCTGGAGCCCAATGCCGTGTCCTGTGTACCCCCGCACTACGCCGTATCCGTGGGGCTCGGCGACCAGCGACACAGCATGACCGATGTCGCCGAGTCGAACTCCCGGCCGACACTTCTCAATACCCGCCCACATGGCCTTCTCCGTCACCTCGATGAGCTTTGTAGCTTCTGGAGAGATTTCCCCAATCCCGAACGTGATCGCGGCGTCGGCATGCCACCCGTCGTAGATCGCACCTGCATCGAGTGACAAGACGTCGCCCTCCCTCAGTTGGCGGTTCGATGGAATGCCATGAACGATCTCATTGTCGACGGACAAGCAGATGTTGCCGGGAAACCCGTCATAGTTGAGGAAGTTCGGTGTGCATCCCGCCTCTGCGATCGTTTCGGCGGCCAACGAGTCAAGTGTCAGCAGGCTCACCCCTGGCAGCGCCGCTTCTCGCACCAATCCATGGATCCGAGCCACTACAGCGCCGGCCTGGCGCATCCGGGCGAAATCCTCGGCGCTCTTGGTCGTGATCACGCGGCTAGCGCTGCCACGACGCGCGCCATGACCTCGCCGATTGTCCCAACACCATCCACCCGAGCCAACAAACCGTCGGTCTCATAGAAGTCAATTAGGGGCGCGGTCTGCTCCAGGTAAGCGGCGATACGAGTGCGGACCACGTCTTCGGTATCGTCGCTTCGGCCCCTGGCCAGAATCCGCTGAACGACCTCTTCTTCGGGTGCATCGAGGTTGACAACAGCATCGAGGGCGCGGCCGGGTCCCAGCATACCTACGA
>PVBE010730248.1_pt1 | contig 14636 bp, 8 predicted proteins | sample 1631181 | NCBI WGS metagenome assembly PVBE01 (sample SAMN08397723, study PRJNA350692) | Marine metagenome, whole genome shotgun sequencing project. | isolation source: water | place: Pacific Ocean | collected 2012-04
CTCGAGCGCGAGTGGGTCGGGCGCGTCAGGTGCGGGAAAAGGCGCGGGGCGGTCGCCAAGTGCGAAAGCCGGTTCTGGCCCGGCCGGGTCGCCGTCGCCCAACGCTGCTGCCCTCCAACAGGGCTGTGCTAGTTTGATCGATCCAATGAGCCGAATCCAACAGATTTTGGGGCAGCGCTGGCCCTGGCTGCTTTCGGCCGCCCTTGTCGTAGCCATCTACTTCCTGCAATTCGTCGAAATTGGTTTCCAGGAAGAAGCGGCCGAAAGACCGATTGGATCCGCCGACGACATCGAGAACCTCTCCCATCGGAACGATGTGAACGTTCTCTTCATCCTGGTCGATACCTTGCGAGCGGATCGACTGAGTACCTATGGATACGAAAGGGAGACGGCGCCGCTCTTCGACGAATTGGCGGAAAATGGGGTGGTCTTTTCCCGCACTCTGGCGCAATCCTCCTGGACCAAGTGCTCGATGGCCTCGCTCTGGACGGGCCTCTATCCCACGCGTTCCGGCGTCACCCGCTTCGAACACGTCCTTTCCGATGAGGCCACAATGCCCGCGGAGATCCTGGCAGAAAATGGCTTCGTGACGACCGGCCTCTACAGAAATGGCTGGGTAGAAGGATATTTCGGCTTCGACCAGGGCTTCGATATCTACACCAGGCCGTCCAGCAAATCCGTGCCGGGCTCCGTCCGCCTCGCCAACCCCACGATGAAAGAGGTGGGGACGGACGGGGACGCCGTCCTTGCTGCCATAGAATTTCTGCGAATCCACGGAGACGAGCGCTTCTTTCTCTACATGCACCTCATGGACGTTCACGAATATCTTTACGACGAGGATTCTGCGGCCTTTGGTAGCGACTACTCCTCGGTCTACGACAACGCGATCCTGCGCACCAACCTGGTGCTGAATGAATTCTACCAGCACCTGAAAGCCGAGGGACATCTCGAAGATACGTTGATCGTGATCGCCTCGGATCATGGTGAGGCCTTTGGTGAACGGGGGGCGGAGGGGCACGCTCGCTGGGTCTATCGAGAAAGCACCGAGGTACCGCTCATCATGAGTTTTCCTTTCAAGCTGCCGGGGGGCGTCGTCGTAGACGACCGCACCCGCAACATAGACGTATGGCCGACGATCCTGGACCTGCTCGGAATCGAGGGCGCGATGGATGGGGTCGATGGGAAATCCCAACTGCCGGCGCTGCTCGCCGCGGCCCGGGCAGAATCCGCTCTGGAAGGCGAAATTTCATTCGCCCACCTCGATCAGAATTGGGGCCGCCGAGATACCCCGGCCGCCAATACCGTCGCCGTGCTCGAAGGGGACTACCGCTACGTCCAGTCCGAGATATCCGAAGGGGAGATACGGGAACAACTCTTCGATACGCGCCGGGATGCCGTGGAACTCGATGATCTGGTCGCTGCGGAGCCGGAACTCACGGAACACCTGCGGGGCCTGGCCGAGGGCTACCTCGAAGAGACTCCGCCGTGGGATACACCGGATGCCCTCGAGATCGACGAGATCCAACTCAACCAGTTGAGAGCTCTGGGATACTCGATTCCCTGATCTCCGGGCCCGCAATGGCCAGCAACTCACGAAGTGGGGCACGTCTTCGAGAATCCTGCCCCTTCCATCTCCGATGGGAAAAGTACGTCGCCTCGCGATCCTCGCCCCAGGCGACCGATCGCCGGGCGAACCTACCTCCCGGAGAAGTGCTGGGGCGTGCTCCCAGGGACCATCCACGGCGGATGCGGCATCGTCGACGGGACTGGCTTTCCCGTCGACCACCAGACTAGAAGTGAAGCGTAAAATCGATGCCCATCGAGCGAGGCTCTCCGACGAAGTTCAGAATCAAAGAACTGAACGCCGTCGCGTCGAAGGCGTAGTCCCGGTAGCGAACGTCCGTCAGGTTGCGAGCCCAGAGGGCGACTTCCGCCGTCCCTTCGAGATTGCGATAACTGAGACGGAGGTTGTGTAGAAGGTAGGACGATTGTCCCAACGCGAGTTCGGGGAGGGGGCCCGTTCGGTTCACGCCCACACCGTTGCTCGGATCGAAGAAGAGATCATCCGTCCACGCGAGATCGTAGCGAGGAGTCAGCGTGCCGAGACCGTCGAGCTCGAAAGCCCATTCGACCGTTGCACTCAGCTTGAAGTTCGGAGAATTGGGCAGGCTATTCCCCGTGTAGTCGACAACCTCGCTATAGAGCTGACCCTGAAAATTTCCTGTGCGGGTATTCGTGAAATCGAGAAAACGACTCCTCAGCCAGCTGAATCGGCCAACGATATTCAGCCCCGACCATCGCTCATCGACCAGATCCAGCAGCGGAGAGGCCGCAAGATTGAATTCCGCCCCATATTGCTCGGTTTCCGCCGCATTCTTGATGCCCAGGGATGGGGGCCGATTGGCCTGGTCATCGAAGAGAAAGACCTGGTAGTCCTGATACTGATAGTAGAAGATCGCGCCGTCCATGGAGAGACGCCCGTCCAGGAAGATGCCTCGAAAGCCCGCCTCCACGGCATCGATGCTCTCGGGTTTTGCGGGCGCATCGCCACGATCGATGCTGTTGTAATGACCCGCCTTGAAACCGTGGCCATATTTCCAGTAGATCGCACGCGTGTCGTCGAGCAGGTAGGTGAGAATTACATTGCCCGTCGGTGCGGCCCAGGAGCGGGATTGATCTCGCGGGGCTGGGGCGAAATTTGGACGTCTGATCCCGAAACTGAAATCCTTGCGCTCCCAGTTGTAGCGGATGCCCACATCAAGGGTGAAGCCCTCGAGAAACTCCCATTTGAAGCCCGCGTTGGCCGCAAACGCATAGGTGGTCTGCTCGAACGCCCGAAGCCATTCCACCCCGCCCGGTGTATTGCCGGAAAGAATCTCGTTGACGATGAACTGTCGGTTGGAAAAAGTAAGGTCTTCCGTCAGGAAATACCCCCCGAGAGTCCAACTGAAGACCCCGCTCTCATTCTCACCGCCGGCCTGGACTTCTTGGGAAAACTGCCAGGCCCGATCCTCCATGATGGCCTCGAAGAGTGGGATCGGAGTGAAGTCCTGATCCGTCTCCCGATAGCGGTCGTAACCCTCGTAGCCGGTGATCGACTGCACCTCCATGGTGTCCAGGTAGAGTGTCCCGTTCAGGGAAGCGCCCCAGGTATCCAGCTTGGTCTTCCCGACTCGGTTGTAATCGCCCCGATAGGGCCGAATGTCGAGGGGACGATTTCGAGCGAGATTCGCCTGGAGGGCAGCGAACGCCTCCTTCGCGGCCTCATTCTTGACATCGGTCGATGGAACACCCTCTGCGATTTTTTGAGCCTTGAACTTCTCGTAGAGCGCAACCAACTCTTCTTCCGTATCGGGTTCCTGGTAGCGACCTACGCCCACGGCTCCGCCGTAGCCTGTTTCGGCGATCTTCTCGTAGTCTATTACATCCGGTTCATCGCTGGTGACCGCGTTCGGTGCACCCACGACAGACACGTTGGTCCCGATCGCCTGGCCCAGAGTGGAGAACTGATCCAGCCGACCTCCATGGATGTTCAGGATCCAGTCCATATCGACTGCAGCGTCGAGAGGCTGGTAGCGCAACTGCCCCCTCAGGCCCCAATTGCCCTTATCCCCCACGGCCGAAGGCAGGTTGCCAGGGGTTTCATCGTAGAGAAAATTTCTATTCGGCGTTACCTGCCCGGTTGCGTCGTCATATTCCCATGTTGGCTTTGTCATATCGAGACGCTGCCGACCGCAAAGCGAAAGTCCAGTACGCCTGAGCTTCGGTGCATAACCGCCCCTCCAATAGGGCCGGGCGGGATTGTCCCCTGGAGAAAACACCCCCTGGGAGATGAATCCGGGTGCGACGGGAGGAACCACCACGGGCGGGAGACCCCCGCACCCGTTGTACATATAGGGGTCGTTGGCTTCGATGCGAAATGCGAGCCGGGTGGAAAGCACGTCCTCCACCAGCGGCATCTCGATCGCCCCCTCGTAGGACTGCATCAGGACCTTTCGAGCCACATCGCTCTGGTAACGGCCCGTGGTCGTTCGGAGATCTGCTGAGAAATTTCCGCTGGGTTTTCGCGAATAGATCTTGATCGCCCCCGCCGAGGCATTGCGCCCACTTCCGGCACCCTGGGGACCGCGGAGCACTTCAATATTTTCCACGTCGAAGATCTGGCCGAGTTGAATGGCGGGTGAGTTCATAGCCACGCCATCCTGGTAGATGGCCACCGCGCTGGCCGCATTCGCACTAAAATCCGCGAGCCCGACACCGCGAATGAAAAAGTTCGCACTCGTCGCCCCCGAGACGCGGATCTCAAGATTCGGCGTCACCTGGGAAATATCCGCGATATCGCTCACGCCCAGTGCCGCGAGATCCTCCGAATCGAAAACCGTCACCGACTCCGCGGTATCCACTGCGAGTGACTGTCCCGCCTTGCCGGTGATCTCGATCGTCTCGATCTCCGCGAAGGGATTTACCTCTTCCGCGTCGCCAACATCCAGATCCGTCGCCTCGGCATCCTCCTCGCCAGCTTCGGGGGCGAGATCGGGAGCTTCCCCCTGCCCGGGCAGTGATCTTTCACTGTCGACGCCCGACGGGATCTGCTCCGTATCGGCCGCCAGGGCGGGAAAGACCGCAACGAAAAGCAGCAATCCAACCGAAGCGAAGCCGCGAAATAGCCCCGAGCCAATACGGCGGTCGAGTCCGCGAGCCGCACAATCTCGAACCGAACGCGGGGGCGTCCGACTGCAATCGTCGGACCGTCCCAAGAGGACACGGGTCCTTTTATTTTTCATGACTGGCTCGCTCATGTGGCGTAATTTCCTGCTGTCCGTAATTGATCAGCCGCACGTCGCAGAGGGGATTCAATCCCCTTGCCCAAAGCAACTTCCCGGGCCGAGGAAGATTGACTGGCTGGCGACCCACGATGTCAGCAGTCGTGCTGCACGATGTTGCGATATGCGGTGGGAGATGGCATCGTGGCGTGAATGTCCCCTTACGTCAATAGCGCCCCTCGCGATAGGAAGAGAAGGGCAGGACGCGTGCCCCTGCTCGCCTTCTTCTTCGCCTTCATTCAGGTGGGGTTCGCCCCTGGGACCGGCTGGGCAGATAGCGGAAACGATCTCCGCCGCTGGGCGCCCGCTCTGGCGATTCAATCGGGGATGGTCAGCCAGACGGGGTCGGGAAACCTGCAGACCAGCGAAGTCTATGGCGCCCGGGGTCCCCTATTTGAATACACGGGGCCACCCGAATGCCCCCTGGCAAATCAGACCTGCCCGGCTGTATTCCCCACTCCTCAGAATGACTTCCTGCTGCGCAACGCCGGAATAGAGGTCTCGGGCGAAGAGCGCATGATGACACCTTATTTCAGTGTCGCAGCGGAATTGATGTCACCCGACTTTTCGTCTTTCTGCCCCTTCTGCTCTCATATCGCCAATCCTCGCGCCGTCGTCCACGCCGACGTGGGATACGCGTTCGCCCAGGATCGCCCCGTGGCGAGAAGCGGCACTCCAGCGGACATCATGACGCTGCCGACCCCACCACCGCTTCTGCCAGCGGATGAAAGCTATAACGAAGCCACGATCAGCGGCCAGGGAGCCCGCATCAGCGCGAGGACCGGCTCCCTGATCGTCGCCGCCGGAGCGGGCCTGGCTTTCACCTTCAATTCCGGTGAAAGAACTTTCCGCATCAAGCCCACCTTCGAATACCTTCGGGAAGAGCTTCGGATCAAGGCCACCCTACGACACGCGACCCAGGTTTCCCTTCAGAGTCCTCCCCACGACGAGAGCAGCTTTCCCGCCTCGCCGGAAATTCCCCTGAGTGATGATGCCACACCCGGCGATGCGGGCTTTCGCGAAATTCGATTCGATGCCGGCAGAACCAGGATCCTCCACGGCATCGGGCCGGGTCTCGAACTCGAGATGGACACCGGGCGCGCGGGATCCTTCCTCGTCTCTGTCTACGGGGGCGCGCGAGCCTACCGCTTCATGGGAGATATGGGCGTCGACTTCTACACGGAGAATTCTCCGAACGCCGATGAATTCCTGCCTCTGGGCCAGACGAATGTCGAGGAACGGACGGAAAACGATCAACGCAACTGCACCCTCAACGATCCCACGCAATGTGAAAACGCGAGCTTCCATTTCGAGAAGGAACGCTGGGCCTATACGGGCCATGTGGGCATACGCTTCCGCTGGTCTCCCGAGTAGGAAGGCGGGCCGCTCCAGATGCCGCCCGCCACCCCCACCCAAGAGGTCCCCGACTGGATCGCAGGAGTTGCGGGGCTCTGCCTGCTGGGCCTTCTGCTGCTGGCGGTCGGGCAGCCCATCCTGAGCGACGATCTCTGGATTCATCTCGCCCTCGGCCGCGCCTATGCGAGTGAGGGGCTCTGGCTCGTCGGCGACCCCCTGCTCGCCAACGCCCTCTCCCCCCCCCTGCCCGCCGCCTGGCTCTCGGATCTATGCTTCCACCTGATCCGAGAGGTGAGCGGTTTTCAGGGCCTGCGAATCGCTCACGTGCTCCTCGTCGGCGGCATGATCGCCTTGGTGCTCTCCATCCTACGCGGGGCGAGCCGCTCCTGGTGGGTCGCCAGCTTGGGGACCAGCGCCTTCATGATCCTGGCCGCCTATCGCCTGGTCCAACTCCGGCCGCATCTCTTCAGCATGCTGGCCCTGCTTCTTCTCTACCGATTGCTCTTCGAGCACAGGCGAGCGCCGAGCCCTGGCCAGGTGCTCGGCAGCGTAGTCATCTGCCTGCTCTGGGCCAATCTCCACGCCGCCTTCGTACTCGGCCCCGCCTTCATCGCAGCGGGAATCGGCGGACTCCTGCTCGCCGCCCTCATGAACTCCGGGACCCAGAGTGAGCGCATCTGGAAGAGATTGCGGCCAATCGCCCTGGCGGGACTTCTATGTACCCTCGCCACTTTCCTCAACCCGAGCGGTTTTGAACCCCATCTCGCCTACTGGACCGCTGGAGATGAAAGTCCGACACTGACGAGAGTCGCCGACGAATGGGTCTCGATTGATCTCCTCTCCTGGCCGAGCCGACGGCTTCCTCCCTCCCCCCTCAGTTGGCTACTGCTATGGAGCCTCTGGATCCTCACTCCCCTGCTGATACTTCGAGCCCTCTACCGCGGCTGGAGTGGAGAGGAATACGATCAGGATGAAGAGGGCCTCGACCCGGCCCTGGCCGCGATGGCCGGCGCTGCACTCTGCGCGCCTCTCTTCGCCGTGCGCTTCCTCTGGCTCGGCATCCTGCCCCTGATCCTCTCGGCCCAGGCCGCCCGAGGCCGGGCGAATGCCCTCGCGGGCGGACGGGGAAGACTCTCCACGGCCCTGCCCTGGGTGGCCGCCGTCGGCACCTGGGGGCTGCTGGCCGGCTTCGTGCAGATGGGGCCCTGGCCGATGATTTCGGCCATCATGCCCCGGCATGCAGCCGGATACCGGGCGCCCTATCCCGCCGCAAAATACAATGCCCACGCCGTCTGGATGCTCGACGATGCCGAACTCAAGGGCAGCCTCTTCGGAAAATATTCGGCCGGGGGTTTTCTCGGTTTCTGGCTGGCCCCGGAGATCCGCACCTTCGTAAACGGCAGCCTGAACGTGGCCCCGGATACGATGTCCGCCAATCTGCCCATCCTCGAAAGACGCGGGGAACGGCCGGGGGAGAGCTTCGGCGAACTTCTCGACCGACAAGGCATCGATCTCTTCCTCGGCATCCGTCTTCCCATGGAGGGATCCGGGGATCGGCCCTGGCATTATACGGCCGCCCACCTCGAGGGCGAGAGTGGCTGGCTTCCGATCTTCCGCAACCTGGCGGGCGCCGTCTACCTGCGGAACAACGCCCGGAATCAGGAGAACCTGCAGCGCGTCATTCGCTACTACCGCCGACAGGGAGTCCCCTTCGACTCGGATCGCGGATTCGAGATCGAGAGGATCATCACGACCCGCCTCGATTGGGCGATCCAACACGGCCTGGTTCCGATCTTCTTCTCGGATCTTTTGAGCCGGGCGGCCTCCCTGGACCTGCCCCGGGAAAACGAAGCCGTCCAGCACCTGGCATCCCTCTTTGCCACGCTCGGCCTCTACGAAAAGGCCGGCCAATTGGATCGTGCGCTACTCGAAGAAGATCCCGGGGACGCCGCGGCCAGACGACGCCTGGCCTGGAGCCTCCTGCGCTCGGGAAATCCCGAAGAGGCCGCGGCCGTAGCGGCCAACCTCGAGGATTCCGCCGACTCGCTCTCGAGAAATATTCTCATAGCGGCCAGGGCGGCCGCCGCGGGAGACCTGGCCCCCGGGCAGATTCAACGGCTGCCCCTCTTCAGCGCCTCCGAAGCCAGACGCCTGAGTACGGCCATCATCCGACCCTCGGTGAGAGAATCCACGGAAGACTGAGGGCCACTTTCCCGACCGGATCCGCGAACTCGTGATCGAAGGCCGGAGACGTAGCCGGAGACTTGAGAGCCGCGCATCCCGCCTTCGGATCGGATGAGTCGACGCGCCGCGGGCGAGCTTGCCAGGCCGGGCCCCGGAAAATGACCTTCAGCTGCGCGCGCCAGGCCAAATGGGGCGCTGAACGCCGACCTGGCAGGGCAGAAAGACTAGAGGCGAAACTCCACAGGATCGCGAGCCCCTCTGGCCGTATCACGGGCCGTGACCTGCCAGACTTTCCCACTCCTTTGAGTTTTCCGATCTTGAGTTTTCCGATCTTGAGTTTTCCGATGTAAAAGCACTCGAAACCAACCAGCTCGCCCGGCTCGTCGGCTTCGATATGGGCCCGGGAGGGCGTGGCACGGGCCTTTTCCGGGTTTCGCTTCGTTCGCTCGCTGAGGAGTCCAGCCCGGGCGGCACTATGCTGCTCCAAGATGCTGCTCCAAGATGCTGCTCCAAGACGCTGCTCCAAGACCCCGAAACGCTGCTTCCGGGTGCCCAGCCGATGCCGATTGAGGGCCGGGGAATGCGGGGTCGCAGGTCGTGGAACGAAGCTCGGCGAGGGGCGAGGCCATCCGGGGCGTTCCAAGAGGGGCGTTCGAGAGGGGCCCGCATAATAGGGCCGGGGCGGGAAGCGTGCTTCGCGCCCCGGCCTCCAACTGAATGGGCCGGGGCAGACCGCGTCGCAGCCGCGGGGCAACTCGCCTAAAATCTGGCCCCGAGAGGAAGAAGTCTCCATGCCGAGTACGCCGCAAATCCTGGAAAGCCGCTGCGAGTGGCATTCCGAAGACATGGCGGATATCGATGACTTCATCGAGATGCTCGATCAAGCCGAACTCGAGGAGATCGATGCCGCCCTCGCGCATGCCCTCGCCCTCTCCGACAACGTGCTGCAGATCGGTCGGGCCGACTTTCCCCTCGCCGGGCTCCGTCCGCGACTCCGGAAGATCGAGGAAGAATTGATCCATGGCCGGGGGGTCGCGTTGCTTCGGGGCCTGCCCCGGGAAAAATATTCCCAGGCCCAGATGGAAATGATCTATTGGGGGATCGGGATCCAGCTCGGAACGCCCTGGCCCCAGAACCAATACGGCCACTTCCTCGGCGACGTCACCGATCAGGGAAAATCCGAAGCAGACCCGACTTCAAGAGGCAATGAAATCGGTGCGGTCGCCTTCCCCTACCACTCGGACGGTTCGGATCTCGTGGGACTGCTCTGCCTGCAGCGCGCCAGTAGCGGGGGAACTTCGACGGTCGCCAACGCGGTGGCGATTCACAACGATCTCGTACGCGAAGAACCCGAACTGGCCGCCGCCCTCTACGAAAGTCAGCCCTACGATTTCCGTGGCGGTGAAAAGAAGGGCGACCGACCCTGGTATACCCTGCCCGTCTTCACGAATTGGAATCAACAACTCTTCGTTCGCTACATCCGGCCCTATATCCTCGCGTCCCAGCGCCATGCTGACGCTCCCCGCATCGACCCCGTTGCGGAAAGAGCCATGCAGCGCGTCGATGCCATGACGCGGGATGCCGATTACAACGTCTTCATGGACCTCGGGCCGGGCGATATGCAATTCGTGAACAACTACCACGTTCTGCATGCCCGCACGGCCTATCGCGACGACCGTGCATCGGGGCGGGTACGCCACCTCAAGAGACTCTGGCTGGCGACGGATGTCCTGAAGGATCGTCCGCCCTACTTCCAGCAGAACCTCGACAGCCATTGGGGAAAGAAGCCAAGCGTGAGTCACCTCACGCCGAATGGAGTACGAGGCCCGCATCATTCGTAGATTACGCAGCATCGCTTTCATCGTGATCGTGCTCGCGGCTTGTCTCGGGGGGCTGCTCTGGCTCGCGGGCCGGGGGAACTTCGGCAGCGCCGATCGCGAAGATCTGCGTCCCCGGGCCGGGGCGCGCAGCGCACGGAGCCTCGAGGCCAGCAGCGAGCGCCAGAGACTGCGCTTCCCACAGAGCCCGGATGCGGCCTCGGGGAACCAGATCCTCTTCGGCGATCTTCACGTCCATACCACGATATCCTTCGACGCCTTCATGCTGAACCTGCCGATCATGGGCGGCGAGGGCGCCCATACCCTGGCGGATGCCTGCGATTTCGCACGCCATTGTGCGGCCTTGGATTTTTATTCTCTCAACGATCACGCCTCGAATATCCACCCCGAGGACTGGCTCGGAAGCATCGAGTCCGTACGGCAATGCAACGCATTGGCGGGGGATCCCCAACGACCGGATCTGGTGGCCTTCCTGGGCTGGGAGTGGACCCAGATGGGGCTCACCCCGGAAACGCATTACGGGCATAAGAACGTTGTCCTGGCGCGAACGGATGACGCCCACATCCCCTCGCGCCCGATCGCGGCCACCGCCGGAGGAGTCGCCGCTCAGCCGCCCTCGGTCTGGGCCCGGGGCGCATTGGCCCTGCAGGGCGATCGCTTCCACGATCTCGCGAAGCGCTGGACGGAGTTATCCTCCCTGCCAATCTGCGAGGAGGCCCCCGTTCGCAGCCTCGACCCGAATTGTCGCGAGATCGCGGCCACTCCCGCGGATCTCTTTCGCAAACTCGACGATTGGGGCCACGATTCCATCGTCATCCCCCACGGCACCGCCTGGGGGATCTACACGCCGCCCGAATCGAGTTGGGAAAAACAACTCCAGGACGAAGATCACGATCCCGAGCGCCAGACCCTGATCGAAGTCTACTCGGGCCACGGCGATAGCGAGGCCTACCGGAACTGGCGAGCGGTGAACGAACTCGAGGATGGCGGTCTCGAATGCGCGGAAGCCAGGGAGGATTATCTGCCCATGTGCCAACGGGCCGGCCAGATCATCGAATCGCGCTGCCTGGCCGAGGGAGAGAGCGCCGACACCTGTTCGACGCGGGCGGCGCGGGCCCGCCAGCACGCCGCGAATGCCGGCGTCGGCCCCCACATCACCGTTCCGGGAACGACGGCGGAGGACTGGCTGGATGCGGGTCAATGCCGGGACTGCCAACAACCCAGTTTTCACTATCGGCCCACGAGTTCGGCCCAGGCCATCGCGGCCATTGGCGGCTTTTCAGGGGATCCCTCGAAAGTCGGAGATCCCGTGCGACCCCGACGTTTTCGCATGGGCTTCATCGCCTCGAGCGATATCCACACCGCCCGGGCCGGCTCCGGATACAAGGAATTCCGCTTCATGACCGACTCGGGCAATCGGGCCATCCCCGAGAATGGCGGGATCGTCTCGAGTTTCCTGCGCGGCCCCCAGGAAGAACCCAGCAGCCACTCGCGCCCGGTCGAGGAGGCCAGGAAGAAGCTCTCGGGCCTGCAGGCCTTCGAAACCGAACGCACTCAATCCTTCATGTACACCGGGGGACTCGTCGCCGTACACGCCCAGGGCAGGGATCGCGCGTCGATCTGGTCCGCCCTTGAAAAGAAGCATGTCTACGGCACCAGCGGCCCGCGAATCCTTCTCGACTTCGCCCTATTGGCGGGCGGTGAACGCCATCCCATGGGCTCGGAAGTGGAATTGTCTTCGCCGCCCCGATTCGAAGTCCGCGCCACGGGATCCTTTGAGGAAAAGCCCGGATGCCCCGAGGAGAATGCCGCGGCCCTCGGCGCCGAGAGGCTGCGACAACTCTGTCGCGGCGAATGCCACAACCCCGGGGAGAAGCGGCGCCCGATCGGCGAGATCGAGGTGATCCGCATCCGGCCCCAGAACCGGCCCGGAGAGAAACTCGCTGACCTGATCGAGGATCCCTGGCTGCATTTCGACTGCCCCGGGGATCCAGAGGGTTGCCGGGTGGAATTCGAGGATCCCGACTTCGTTCGGGCCGGGCGCGAAACCCTCTATTACGTGCGGGTCTTCGAGGCGGAGAAGCCCACCGTCAATGCGGCGACCCTTCGTTGCCAAAGCGCCGACGGTTCTGCCTGCCTGGAAATCGAACCCTGCTCCCGGGGCGAGGAATGCCTCGCCCCCGACCGCCCCCGCGCCTGGTCGTCCCCCATCTATGTCGACTACATCCCCGGGGCGCAGGAGAGGAGACAGGAGAGGAGAGAGGAGAGGGCAGAGGAAAAAGCCGAGGAGAAGATCCCGAAAGCGGCTGAAAGAAGAGTGCAGAAACCCAATCACGAGGAGAGTTCATGATCGACGTCCACTACTGGCCGACTCCGAATGGCAAGAAGGTGACGATCGCCCTGGAGGAACTCGAACTCGAATATCGTGTCGTACCCTGCAACATCGGGCGGGGCGACCAATTCGAGTCGGACTTCCTGGCGATCTCACCCAACAATCGCATGCCCGCCATCGTGGATCACGATCCCGACGGCGGGGGTGAGCCCATCGCACTCTTCGAGTCGGGGGCGATCCTTCTCTACTTGGCCGAGAAGACGGGGAGACTCCAGGGCAAAGGCGATCGGGGGCGCTACGAAGCCATGCAGTGGGTGGTCTGGCAGATGGCCAACCAGGGGCCGAAATTCGGGGAATGCGGGCACTTCAGGCGCCTGGGAGACCGCCAGGGGGATCAATCCTACGCCCTTCGGCGCTTCGGCGACGAAACCAACCGCATCCTCGGAGTGATGAATTGTCTCCTCTACGAACGCAGCTATCTGGCGGGGGACGAATACTCGATGGCCGACATCGCCAGCTATCCCTGGGCTACGGGCTGGGAGCGAATGGGCGAGAATATCGAGGAATTCACGCATCTGAAGCGTTGGCTCGAGGAATTGGGTGAGAGGCCCGGCGTTCAGCGCGGAATGGACGCCGGCAAGGATCTCGGGGAGGATTACGAAAAGCTTCCGAAGGAGGAATTGGAGCGGCGAATGGCGATGCTCTACAACCAGCGCGCAAGACCGGCGCCCGACGGCCGCTGAGCGCGAGGGGCGGCGCCGCGCGGCGGACACGGGCGTCTCCCTGAATCCGTCGATCAATCCAGGCCGAGCAATTCCCCAACCCAACCCGCCCAGATCCTGGCGGGAGGACGAGTATCGACAATTCGCCGGGCCAATTTCCCGGCGGCCGGATGCCCGCCTCCGACGATGGCCAGCTGTCTGCTCGTCCGCGGGCTGCCGTGTTGCGCGGCCAACCCCCAATCGATCCCGAATTGCTGACCGGGATCGCCCCAGACCAGCGTATGTGCGGGAGCGAGTTCGAGACAATCCGTCACGCCCGGCAGGCTCAATAGGGTGGACTTTTCGATCTCGCCCAGCACCAGTGCCGCCGTGCCCGCGTGATCGACCTGCACCCCGAGTCCGCGATGCGCGGCTTCCGCGGCCAGATCGACGGCGCCGCCTTGAACGGATTCCTGGTCGTGGTCGCTGACGACGATGACGACGGTCCGGCTCCACTCCGGGCGCAGACATTCGAGGATCTCGCCCAGAACGGCATCCGTGGCCCGGCATTGCTCGGCTACGCGCTCGCCTCCCGGGCCATACATATGCCGCGCCGTATCCACTTCATCGAGTTGCATGAAGATGAAATCCGCCCGGGCGAATTCCGTGGCTTCGAGGGCCGCCAGAACCCCGCGATCCGCTCCATAGCCCAGAGCGCCGCGGGGAGCGTCCTCGGGCAACTCGCCCCCGGGAGGCCAGTGTTCGTCGGCTCGACTGGCACCGCAGGCGCCCACGAGATTCTGATCCCCGAAGAGCGCAAGGCTTCGACGCCCCGCGGCGCGACAGCGATCGAATAGCGTGGGAACCGCCGGCCCCACCTCCTGGGCGGGCCTCAATTCTCCGTCCCGGACGGCCCGATTGGTGAAAATGCCGTGTTGGATGGGCTCGACTCCCGTCACGAAGGTGGCGTGATTGGGATAGGTGCTGGCGGCCAGGGTCGCCTGCCCCCCGGCTCTCGCCCGACCCCCTTCCCGGGCCAGAGCATAGAGGTGCGGAGCCCCCTCCCTCGAGGTCAGATCGTGGGGAAAGGCATCGAGCACCACGAAGACTACGCGGGTGGGGCCATCCATGACGGCATTGTACGCATCCCATACCCGGGCGACCAACATGGCGCCGGACGGGTCGGAAGTGGATACCATCATCCCATGCGATTTCTGTTCCGCTTCGTCGCGCTTCCCCTGATCGTGCTGATACTCGCGCTCTTCGTGGCGATCACATGGATCGCGGAAGGAGTCGGCGGAAGGCTGCACGCGCGGGGAGAAGTCTCCCCGACACCGCTGCCCACGAGCGAAATCGCAGCCCGCGCGGCGCGCTTTCGCGGCTCCGATTCGTTGCCCCGGGA
>PVBE011354979.1_pt1 | contig 14636 bp, 11 predicted proteins | sample 1631181 | NCBI WGS metagenome assembly PVBE01 (sample SAMN08397723, study PRJNA350692) | Marine metagenome, whole genome shotgun sequencing project. | isolation source: water | place: Pacific Ocean | collected 2012-04
CCCGCATGATCATGATGGGCATTGAGAACACCGGGCAAGTGCCCTTCCGCACCGTGTTCCTGCACGGCCTAATCCGTGACGCCACCGGCGCCAAGATGAGCAAGACCCGGGGCAACACCCTGGACCCGCTGGACCTGATCGAGAAGTACGGCACAGACGCCCTGCGCTTTGCCCTCACCACCGGAACTGCGCCTGGTAACGACCTTCGCTTTGGCGAGAACCGCTTGGAAGCAGCCCGCAACTTTGCCAACAAAGTCTGGAACGCCTCCAGGTTTGTGATCTCGGGGTTGGACGATAAGTCAAACCTCAACGGCTGGCACGACCTGCCCAAGGTTGAACACCGAGAGGATCGCTGGATAATCAGCCGACTGGATCAAGTGACCGTAGAGGTCAACGAGTCGCTACGTAACTTCGAACTGGGCGACGCTCAGCAGAAGCTGTACGATTTCTTCTGGAACGACTACTGCGATTGGTACATCGAGATGGCCAAGCTGCGGACCCGCTCCGGCGAAACCCCCTCCCCATCGCCAACCCTGGTACACGTGTTGGAACGAACTCTACGTCTGCTTCATCCTTTCATGCCTTTCATCACTGAAGAGATATGGCAGAGTCTGAAGTCCAAGCTTCCCCAGGAGGGAGGCACTGCAGAGTCGATAATGGTGGCCGCATATCCCACAGTGGAAAGTCCCCGCGACGACGCTCAGGCCGATGAAGAGATCGGGTTGGTGATGCAGGCCATCCGCGCCGTGCGTAACACCCGCGCCCAACTGAGGATTCCCGCTGGACAGCGGTTGGAGGCCCAGTTCGAGGCCAACGGCATGCAGAGACCCATCGAAGAGGAAGCGGAAGTCATCAAGGCGCTTTCACGGGTGGGACCCCTCCATGTCGTGCCTGGTGGCTCACCCGGAAATGACCTACCCAAGGGCGTGACCTTGGTGGTAAATCCGTTGATCATCCACCTGCCTTTAGAAGGGGTGGTTGACCTCTCCGCGGAACAAGAACGCTTACGTTGCGAACTAGACGAGTGCGTCCAAAACATGAACCGTGTTGAGAAACTTGTCTCCAACCCCAACTTCTTGGGCAAAGCCAAGCAGGAAGTGGTTGAGGCTGAACAGGCCCGCCTGCAAGACCTGAAAGAGCGTCAGCAGCACCTTAACGAGATTCTGGAGCAGTTGGCCGGTTAACCACATGACACAACGACTCGGAATAATCGGCTATCCGATCAGCCATTCGATATCTCCCGTTTTTCAGCAGGCAGCGTTGGACCACCTTGGTATCGACGCCACCTATGAGAAATGGGAGGTCACTCCGGATGAGGTTGGAGATTTTGTCGCTGGATTCAGGGCTCCGGACGCCTGGGGTATCAACATCACCCTCCCCCACAAACAGGCGGTGATTCCCTTCCTGGATGAGGTGGATGAGTGGGCGACTACGGCTGGCGCGGTGAACACCATAGTCAACCATGACGGACACCTAAGGGGTCACAACACCGACGGCCCAGGCTTCTTGGAAGCGCTACTGGTTGAAACCGGCTACGACCCCAAGGGTACCCGCGCATTGATCCTGGGTGCTGGTGGCGCTGCCCGTGGAATCATGCTGGCTCTGATTCGAGGCGGCGTTGATTCTCTTGTGATTGCCAACCGGACACTGGAGCGTGCGGACACCCTCTCCGAACTCTCAATCGAAAGTGGCGTGCATTGCCAGTCGGTTCCCATCTCAGGGGACCCTCTGACCGAGGCAGCTGCATCTGCGGACCTGATCGTGAATTGCACCTCGGTTGGCATGTCTCACGGGCCTGACGAGTACGGGTCACCCCTGTCGGCAGACCAGATCCCAGCCACGGCTATCGTCAATGACGTGGTGTATAATCCATTGGAAACTCCCCTCATCAAACAGGCGCAGATTGCCAAAGCCACGGCTCTGGGTGGCCTGCATATGTTGGTGTATCAAGGGGTTCTGTCGTTCCAGATGTGGACCGGCCAGGACGCTCCGGTGGACGTGATGCTGGAAGCCGCCACCAAAGAAATGGCCTCCCGAAGCGCCTAGCGCGCCAGTTTTCCCAACCAAGTATTTTCACGTAGGATTTACATGGTCAAATTTTCCACCGCAGGCGAGTCCCACGGGCAGGGTCTGGTAATCATTTTGGAGGGCATCCCAGCGGGACTGCCCATTAGCGAAGACTATATCGGCATCCACCTGGGCCGCCGTCAAAAAGGCTATGGCCGCGGTGGGCGCATGCTCATCGAGAAAGACCGGGCTAAGATCATCTCGGGCGTGCGCCATGGCGCCACTCTGGGCAGCCCCATCGGCATGACCGTAGAGAATAGGGATTGGGCCAACTGGTTGGAGGCGATGTCGGTCGATCCTCTGGAAGGTGAACCCGAGAGTCCCAGAACTAGGCGTATCACCCGCATCCGTGCTGGCCACGCCGACCTCCCAGGAGTCATGAAGTACGGATTCGAAGACGTGCGAAACGTCCTAGAAAGGGCCAGCGCCCGAGAGACCGCCGCCAGGGTCGCCGCGGGTTCCATAGCCATCAGACTCCTTGAAGAGTTTGGAATGAAGATCCACAGCCATGTCATTTCGATCGGCTCTGTGAATGCCGCGCCGGTGGAAGACCCATCAAAGATAGATTGGGCTGCAGTTGAAGATTCGCCGGTCCGCTGTTCTGACCCTGATGCTGCTCTGAAGATGGCCGCTGAGATCGATGCCACCAAAGGTGCCGGAGATACTGTAGGCGGTATGTGCGAGATCATCGTAGAGAACGTGCCCATCGGAGTGGGTTCCCACGTTAGTTGGGACACAAAGATCGACGCCCTGGTGGCCCAGGCCCTCATGTCCATCAACGCTGTGAAGTCCGTTTCCATCGGTCCCGGTTGGGAAGTATCCACCCAACGCGGCTCTGAGGTTCAAGACGTTATCCTGCCAGTGACCGACCCGGATAAACCCTGGCAGCGGAACACCAATAAATTAGGTGGCACCGAGGGCGGGATGACCAACGGCATGCCCCTGGTCGCCCGCTTCGGCATCAAGCCAATACCAACCATGGTCACGCCTCTTCCTTCAGTCGACCTCGACACCGGAGAGGAGGTGCTGTCTCATTTTGAGCGCTCCGACGTCTGTCAGGCACCTCCGGCCTGCGTGGTCGGTGAGTCCATGGTCGCTTTGGTCTTGGCAAAGGCGTTCATGGAGAAATTTGGCGGTGACTCTGTTCCGGAGACCAAGCGGAATCTGGAGGGCTACCTCAAGACCGTGGGGCCCCGTAAGATCTAACAATAGACCCACGGCTGGATGATCGTGGCTCCCAAACCCCACTTACCCAACATCTTCAATGAGGCCCCCCTGTGGACGGTCATAGGGGTGCTTGGGTTATTGCTAGGCCTGGTGCTGTTGATATTCGACGAGCTGGTCTTCACCTTGGTGGAATCGCTGATAGAGGTGGCTCACACCGGTCCATACGTTCTATCTGAGAAGCATTCTTCCGAGATCAGAGAGGGGATAGATACCTGGGTCTGGGCTGGCTTCGCCGTTGCTGTCGTCACACTTCCGTTTGGGAATCTCAGGTTTAGGTTCTGGCTGAGCAAACTCCTGCATCCGATAGTCTCCCGTCAACACGATGATTCCCTGCATCCAGACCGCTACGGCCATTCATTTTTCTTGGCCATATTTGGGGTATTGGTTTTCTCAGTTTTAGCCCATTGGTCCCTCCGCACTTTCTTGGACACTGATTGGTTCGAGGGTGAAGATGGAGTCAGCGAATGGTGGTCAGTTGCAACCTACCTTGCGGCCGCAGTGGCTGCGGGGACCGTTGCCTGGTCATTGATGGCCACCAAGCATCCCAAATTGAAGTATTTCTACATTGTCCTGGCTGTGGCGTGCTTCCTAGGGGGCATGGAAGAGATCAGCTGGGGGCAGCGCATATTTGACTGGGGAACCCCTGCGGCGATGGAAGAGATCAATTTCCAGGACGAGACCACCCTCCACAACGTCAATTTTGCCAATAACGTCATCTTCGAGATTCTATTTTGGGGCAGCGCTTTAGGTCTGGTCGGCGGGGTCTGGCGGCTGATCGCCAACGGGCGAGGTCTGAGCGACCGCATGAGGCTGGTGTTGCCATCTCTGACCATGGCACCGGCCCTATTGCTGATACTGGTCTGGCGTACCGGAGATCTCTGGCGCACGGCCAATATACCCCGGCTGGTCATGGACCATTTCGATTCCGGCCCCAGAGGTTCTGAAGTCCCCGAGGCGTTGCTGGGCCTCTGTCTCATAATCTACACATTCACAAATCTGCAAAAGGCGCGGTATCTGAGCCGCGTCGCTGCCCAACGTGCTGAAAACGATTCTCCCAAAGAACCTTCAAAGGAGTCCGTATGAAATTTGGAGTGTCACTGGTCCCGCACGACCTGAGAGAGACGGCGGCCAGCGCCAGATTGGCCGAAGACTTGGGGTTCGATTATGTTGGTATCCCCGATTCCCAATCCCTGTGGAAAGAGTTGTATCTGAGTTTGGGCGTGGTAGCGGGAGCCACCAGCAAGGTGGGCATCGGCCCCACAGTGACCAACGCCCTCACCAGGCACCCGGCTGTTGCCGCATCAGCCATCTCCACTCTGAACGAGATGTCCGGAGGCCGCGCCTACTTCGGGATCGGCACTGGTGACAGCGCGATCCTCAATCTGGGGCTGCGTCCCGCTAGACTAAAGGAACTGGAAGATTATATCGAGGCCATGCGGACCATCCTCTCCGGCGAATCTTATGATTACAAGGGCCGGTCCATACACGTCCAATGGTCGGACAACCCGGTACCGATCATCATGTCGGCAGAGGGGCCAAAGACCCTGAACCTGGCTGGTAGGATCGCCGATGCCGTTATCGTGCACTCTGGTCTGACCAAGGACGTACTGGCCGATACCATCACCAGGATTAGAGAAGGTGAAAGAGCTGCTGGCCGTCCGGAAGGCACTACGAAGGTGTGGGCGTTTGCCAAGTGCAACGTAGCAGACCGACGGGAAGACGCCATCGATGAGATAAAGATGGCGCTCGCGGCATCGGGCCATCACGCGTTCCGGTTTACCCTGGAGGGGAAGCACGTTCCAGATGAACTCCAAGAGGCAGTGATGGCGCTCCAGGGAGAGTACGTCACATCGCAACACGAACAGCTTGGGGAGACGCGCAACGCGGCTCTCAGCGATGAACTGGGGATAACCGACTTCCTGGCCGATCGGTTTGCCGTGGCGGGCACACCAAATGAGTGCTTGAAGAAGGCACGTATCATCCGTGACGCAGGCGTGGACAACCTTCTGATACTGGCCATAAGTTCAGATTCGGACAACATCATCCGTCGCTTCGGTGAAGAGGTCATCGCAAAGCTCTAAAAGCCTGGTTTTACTTATGCTGGGTAAAGCTGGCGTATGCCAGGCACGAGCTACGATGCCGATACAGTGAGTTTGGTGGCGGATTTGGCTTGACACGTAGAAGTTATGCGCTAAACTGTGTTTAGCCAAACTTAGGACTACTCGGAGGATTCACATGGAAGGAAAGTTTCAGATAGAAATTACCTATTGCGTAAGTTGACAGCACCACGCTGTCGCCACGTGGATGGCGAATGAATTTTTCCGGCACTATGGCAAAGATGCTGCCATTGCTATCTCCCCCCGCGGACAGGGCATCATGGAAGTATTTTTCAATGGTGAGCGGATCTTCGACAAGAAAGGTGAAGGCAACATCTATCCTGACCTGAAACGGGTTCGGGAGATGCGCCAGGTCATTGATGCCAAGATTGAGACCCTAGAGCCCACACCAGCAGACGACTAGACTCTCTTTTTAAAAGAAGTTAATAGAAAAGGCCCTCCCGCAAGGGAGGGCCTTTTCTATTTGTCAGGACCAAGTTCAATCTAGAGTATGGTTTGCACCTTGCTCCATATTTCTCGCCCAAGTTCCTCCGTTGGGCGTTGACCGTCTAGTACCAGCCACCCCTCCGGGTCTGCTGCAGCTAAAGCGCTGTAGCCGCGCCTTATCTTTCGGTGGAAATCCACTGGTGCACCGTCAAAGTTGTCCTGGTCTCCATGGTCCTTGCGGGCCAAGGCAGTTTCCACCGGCAGATCTAGCAGCACTGTCAGATCTGGTTCCAGCCCACTTGTGGCCTCCCGGTTCAGACGCTCAATCAATTCCCGGTCCAGGCCGCGACCGTAGCCCTGGTAGGCCATGGTGGAGCTGGTAAATCGGTCGGCGATGACGACCCCGCCCTCGGATAGAAACGGTTTGATGACTTGTTCCACCAATTGGGCGCGGGCGGCTTCAAACAGCATCAACTCGCTGATGGGTGCCATCGGCTCGCCGGACTTTAAAAGCTTGCGCAGGGATTGGCCAAGGGATGTCCCGCCAGGTTCGCGTGTTCGGAGCACGTCGATACCACGGCGGTGCAGACGGCGTTGTAAAGAACGGACCTGGGTACTCTTTCCCGAGCCGTCGCCGCCTTCAAAGACGATAAAACAGGCCATTTAACTTCTCATCCGATCTTTCGACCTTACCGGTCAGTTGGACCCGGATGTATTAGACCCGGTAGAACAAGACAGAACGCTCCGGCTCCCGACCCTGGCTGACCGACGCCACATTGTAGCGTTGTCCCAGTAGATGCTGCAGACGGCGAATGTAGGACCGCTGTGGGGATAGGTGCACGGTCTGCTCACCGGAAAGTACCCGGTTCGCCGCATCTTCAGCCTCGCTCATGGCCTTCTCCACGGTCGGGGAACTGTTTGCGCCGGTGAACGGAGGGCCGTCGTCATCGTTGCCCATCCCCGACAGAGTGCCTGCGCCGTCGCCGTTACGGTGCCAATCCTTGATGGCAGTGTCTAGGAATTCCTGCAGTTGCGGCATGGTGTTCTTTCGAAGTACACATACCGGAGTGCCGCTGGATTCGGCGATGCGTACCAACTGCGAACCACGGCGGTAGTGCGTCTTGGTGGTCAGGACGACGTCAGCCTGTCTCAGTTCATTTACGATATGGACCACCCGACCCGATTCGGCGGCAGCGGCTTCCAGCTTATCCTTGCCAACTCCAAAGAGGAATATCCGTACCTCGGCCTCTTTGACTTTGGATTCTGGGTCTCGCAACCCCGCCTGACCCACTGGTGCTGGCATCTGGCCTTGGGCCATGGGACTCTGAACGGTCTGACCAAATCCCTGAGGTTGTTGGCCTCCTTGGCGGCCACCCTTAAGGCTTTCAGGCTGCCAGAATCCGGGTTTGGCCTCGCTGACGCGAGCTTGTTCTTGGGTGCGGAGAACCTCGCCGCCGGGGCCCATGGTTCGCACTTCCGGAGAGATTGGGAAGCCCCTCAGCCACTGGTCGACAACCTGGGCCACGTTGTCATGGACGGCCAGTTTGTCCCAGCCTTGGATCTCAATCACAACATCGAACGTCGGTGGAGCCTTGCGCTCCAGTACGCTCTTCTGGGTGCCCCGGTACCGTGCTTCTTGGTCTCCCAAGGTTACGGTCTGAATCCCGCCGACCAGGTCTGACAGGGTGGGGTTCATTATCAGGTTATCGAGGGTGTTACCGTGGGCGGTAGCGATCAACTGAACGCCCCGTTCCGCAATGGTACGGGCGGCGGCGGCTTCCTGTTCGCTGCTCATCTCATCGATGATGATGGTCTCGGGCATGTGGTTTTCCACAGCTTCGATCATGACGCCATGCTGGGCATAGGGCGACTTGACCTGCATCCGCCTGGAACGGCCAATCGCCGGGTGCGGTACGTCGCCATCACCAGCGATCTCGTTGGAGGTGTCAACGATGATCACCCGTTTTCTAGCCCGCTGAGAGAGAACTCTAGAGACCTCACGAAGCATGGTGGTCTTGCCCACACCAGGGCGGCCCAAGAGAAGGATGTTCTTCCCTGAGAATGCCAAGTCTTCGATGATAGTCATGGTTCCGAAGACGGCTCTACCCACCCTACAGGTGATACCGACAACTTGTCCCCTTCGGTTGCGGATGGCAGAGATCCGGTGGAGTGTCCGTTCGATACCGGCGCGGTTGTCTTCCCCAAAATCGCCGATCCGACCAATCACATTTTGAATGTCATCGGCGGTGACAGGGTTTTCGTCCAGTTCAGCATCTCCGTCCACAAACCGGGCCTCGGGCAAGCGGCCCAAGTCCAGTATGATCTCCAGCAACTGATCCAGGTCATCTCGTTTTCGCAGGATGGCGGCGACGGCCGGCGGCAGAACATCCAGTACTAGTTCAAGCTCTTCGCGGTCACGTTCGCTTGCTGGATTCTGGAGATTGTCTTTTCCATATACCTCAACCTGCTCTTCGGCGCTCGCCTGGATGTCCTGCTCCTCTGCTCCCTGCCCTGTTTCTTGAACCGTTGCCAATATCACGCCTCCACGTAGGAAAGTTCGCGACTTCTAACCGGTACTGCTACCGTTTTGATTAAGATAATATAATGGCCGGCATCATGAAAACCCTGCCGGGTTAACAGGTCTACGATGTTTTCCTGATAGCTGGGTATCAGCCAATTTTGAGTCTGCCACGATAGCTGTATTAGATGGGAGACCAACTCAGGGTGGTTGGGATGCCACTGCATCCGCCCTGAGGAGGTCTTCCCAAACGGTTGCTGCGCCCACCAACCGACTATTTTACCGTCGATCTTCAGGACCGTTTCGCTACCATGCGTCTGGTATGGTTCCTGGGAATCGTGCCATTGGTCAATGGTCAGGCCGATACCCTCTCTGACCCGTTGCGGCGTTGAAGCGCAGTATAGCTGGAACAAACCATGAAAGTCGGAAGCGGTCGGTTCCTCGGGAGCAAATTTGCCCATTTCGCCGATAACGTCACTGTGTTGAGCTAAGACCTGTAACGACTCTTGGGCCGCCAGGTGTGTCTCTTCAAAATAGGGATAGAACCCCGTTTTGCGTGCTAGGTCTGTGATTGGGCTGTCCGGCGCCACTCTTAGAAAGACCCTTTCTGCTCCACGGGCGCCGGCGCACTGAACAACATGCTCAAGCAGGTCCAAGGCTTTTTCTGGCGCTTGATCCGGCAGATACAGCCGATCAACTTCCCAGGCCCTGACACCGCTGCGTACCCTGGCCGAGGCCAAGCTCGAGACGTCCATACCCTTCCAATTTCCCACGGTGACCCGGTTGTGATCGCGGGCAATGGACTGCCGCCAGAAGGTGGTGTTTCGGAGCGGTCGGCACCGCACCATAGACTCGGTAGACGCCGCATGATTGGGTCCGCCGGGCGCGCCGACCAGCATGCAGCGCAATGCGTCACCTAGCCGGAAAGTTGTAATCACGGGGAGCCGTTTCCTGAAGACTTGCTATTACCCTTGGCCAGTTCCAAGAAATAACTGTGGAATCGGTAGTCGTTGGTCAGTTCAGGATGGAACGACGTGGCCATCAGGTTACCCTGCTTCACTGCCACCGGCCTTTCGTCTTCCAGTGCGGACAGGACTTCCACATCTTTACCGATCCGAATGATCACCGGAGCGCGGATGAAGATAGCGTGGAATGGGTCACCATCGAGGCCGTTTATATTCAGTCTCTGTTCGAAGCTATCCACCTGACGGCCAAAGGCATTTCTCTGCACGCCGATGTCCATGATGCCCAGGGGGACGGGGTCGTTCTCAGTGATCTCCTGGGAAAGCATGATCATCCCGGCACAGGTGCCCCAGACGGCGCGCCCTTCGGCGGCCATCTGCTGGAGTGGCTCTCTCAGGTCATAGAGGGTCATCAGGCGGGAAAGCGTGGTGCTTTCTCCCCCTGGAATGATAAGTCCGCTCAGAGAGTCCAGGTGTTCCGGAAGGCGAACCTCCCTGGCCTTGACACCCAGATTGCTGAGAACAGCTATATGTTCGGCGAAGTCGCCTTGTACTGCTAAGACGCCTACTTCCAACTCAGATCGCTGATCCTTTCTTGTACATTTGCCGTGTTCTTCTGTCCTCCCTGATCTACCTAATGGTGAATGAGAAGAACACTGATACGGTCTTAATCCAAGTCTGTTACTGGCTACGGGTGGCCAGCAATTCGTCTTCGGGAATGGACTTGGCGCTGATGCCGACCATGGGTTCGCCAAGGTTCTTTGAGACCTCAGCAAGGATCTTGGAATCCTGGTAATGAGTGACTGACTGGACGATAGCGTGGGCCCGGCTGGCGGGGTCGCCCGACTTGAAGATGCCGGAGCCGACGAATACGCCGTCTGCGCCCAGTTGCATCATCAGGGCTGCGTCTGCCGGAGTGGCTACACCACCGGCGGCGAAGTTTACCACGGGCATGCGGCCCATCTCCTTGGTCTTGGTCAGCAGTTCCAGGCTAACCTGCATGTCCCTGGCTTCCACAACCAGCTCGTCCTCAGGCATGTTTTCCAGCTTCCGAATGGCGTCTTGGACGGTGCGCATGTGGCGCACAGCCTCAACCACGTCACCGGTACCGGCCTCGCCTTTGGTGCGGATCATCGCAGCGCCTTCAGAGATGCGGCGCAGGGCCTCGCCCAGGTTGCGGCAACCGCAGACAAAGGGCACCTTGAAGTCGTGTTTCCAAACGTGGTGCTTCTCGTCGGCGGGAGTCAGAACTTCGGATTCATCGATGTAGTCAATGCCGATGGACTCTAGGATCTGAGCCTCAACGAAGTGGCCAATCCTGACCTTGGCCATTACTGGGATGCTGACCGCGTCCATGATGTCGCAGATTATCTGCGGGTCGGTCATGCGAGCTACGCCGCCGTCGGCTCGGATGTCTGCGGGCACGCGCTCCAGAGCCATTACGGCCACTGCGCCGGCCTCTGCTGCAATCTTTGCCTGCTCGGCGTTCACCACGTCCATGATGACTCCGCCTTTGAGCATCTGAGCGTGACCGGCCTTAACCGTAAATGTACCTGTTAGTACCTCGACCATCTTTGCCGTCCTCCGAGTGTTTGCGTTTTAGTTGGTGGCAAGAGACAAACTTTCTCAGTAATAGGAAAAATCAGCCTCGGTTGCGCCTATATTATACGCCTACGGCATGACGATTATCAATTGAGCAGGTCATCTCTCAGTGGAGACTGGAGTCGTGTCTAGAGGGGGCATAACCATTGATCATCTCTTCTAAGGTTTGATACCAGGGGTTGTTATTTTCGTTAATACGGACGGACATGTTGACCAGTGACGCAAACTTAGCTACGTCTGCGTCGAGGGGAAGGGCGTCCATGACATCGTTGATAACTATCATTACACCTTCAAGGTTCCCGTCCTGAGCCCAGTAGCTCTTACGCATGATCTCCGCATATTCGGCTACCGCGGCGTCCGATCAGAATCGGGGAAAGGCGTCGTTCCTGCCGCGGTCGTCAATTTCTTGTCCGTGTCGACCCACTCTCATCAGCCAGTACTTTTCAGGCCCGAACTGAGACGGGGCAGCCTCCATGTGGATTGCAAACGCTTCATCCTCTGGAGGCTCATATCCCTGTTCAAAATAGTTTATGAACTCCTCTATCAAAACGGAGCCCGGGTTGGGTAGGTGGCCGTCATTGAAGAACCTTCGAGCAATGGTGTAAGAGGCCGTATCCACATCCATGGCAAAAGTTGAGAGGCGATCGTCTTCTGTGTCTATGAAGGGACTAACACCGGAATTCTCGAAAAATGTGGCGCCATAGGCAGTGTCGTTCAACGTACACTAATTGGGGACACGAGCGGTCGGGTTTGCCGTAAGTGCACTCGAGTTAGCCACCTTATCCAAAGTATTCAGACAGGAAGATAAGATCAGGATTAAGACCGACCTTTCTGATAACAGAAGAGATATACCGAGGATGCTGTATCGAATTATCGTCATTGGATTTCTCCCGTTATGGTAATTTAAATTTCGCGCTCAATGCCACATATCATCCGCTAAGATTTTAGGCCCAGCTGATTTGGTTATTCTTTGTAAGACGGAAACGAGGACAAAAAATCCCAAGAACAGGAAGTGCGGGTCTTAAGGGCTGGTGCCAGGGCATAAATCCCGATTTGGCCGAGATGGGATTTGCCCTACAGGCTTCTTGACAGTAGACGTGCGTAGATTTGATAATAGACCCTACTGCCGAGGTAGCTCAGGTGGTAGAGCACGGCACTGAAAATGCCGGTGTCGACAGTTCGAGTCTGTCCCTCGGCACCATTAACAATCTTGGTACCGGTTAGAAGCCGGAGCAGTATAGAGCGGAAGTGGCTCAGTGGTAGAGCACCTCCTTGCCAAGGAGGGGGTCGCGAGTTCAAATCTCGTCTTCCGCTCCAATTTTTTGAAGCTAAATCACCCTCTTCTTACACATACGGCAACTCATCAGTAGCCGTTTCCCCTTCGTTTTTCCCGACTTAGGCCAGGAAATCGGCCAAATTACACTAGTCCTGCATCCGTTCTACGAACTCACCGGTAGCACTGGCAACCTATGGGCTGTTAGTCCTGACAACAGTCGAGGCTTCCACTAATTCCAGCCATGTTTCCAAGTGGAATAGAATCCTGTGATACTGGGCTGGCCGAAAGTCGCTGTATTTCTCATCCCAGTAGATGATGCTTCCGGCAGTCTTGCCTAAAATGTCATCATCCTGCTGAGCCTCTTTGAGTAAATCCCGCGCCTCATCCAATTTGTGTTTGGTAACCACATTGATTACCTCCTTAAATAAAAATAGCCCCGTTTGGGCTTCAGATTTCCAATGTTTGGTACCGAAAAATATTGTTATCTTGGAAAGGAAAGCTTGTTAAGCTGGGATGTTAAAGAGTCCGGTATATGACTATTTTGTATTTATACAATGGTTTAACGCGATGAATCTTGGTGGTAGCTTTACGATTCCAATATGGTGTCTATCCATGACGACGGAAGCATGCCTGGTGAAGAAATGAAATTTGGAATTATGACTTCTAAGGTTGATGAGATTGGGTATATAACGCACGCGGAAAATCTGGGATTTAGCCATTGCTGGGTGACAGACAGTCCGATGCTGCGTTCAAATTGTTGGGCTGTTCTGGCCTTGGCTGCGAATGCTACAAGGACGATGCAACTTGGGACTGGGGTGAGCGTTCCTGGCCTCAGACAGGCACCAGTTACAGCGAACGGTATTGCCACGATAAATCGCTTAGCACCTGGCAGATGTTTCGTAAGTCTAGGAACAGGAAATACTGCTGCCAGAACTCTAGGTCAAAGACCGATGAGACTAGCTGAATTTGAAGAATACGTAAAGATTGTAAAGGCCTTAATCAGTGGAGAGGAAGCGGAACTACATGATGCAGGGGAATCTCATAAAATTCAATTCCAGATGCTTGAGCATAATTTTATTGACCTAGAGCATCCGATCAAACTGTATATCGCAGGATTTGGTCCCAAGGCTCAACAAATAGCTGGAAGTCACGGCGATGGGCTGATTTCAGGGATACCTAGAGGCGGAGATGTTAGTACGATGCTCGAGAACGCACGCCTAGGCGCTCAAAAAGCCGGGCATGGACTTGAGATGGATTTCGAAACATCGGTATTGGCAAACGTCATATTATTGGAATCTGGTGAGTCTGTCTTGAGCGACAGAGTCCTGCGTGAAGTCGGGCCTGCTGTAATAACAGGATTGCATTATCTAGTAAGTCAGTATCTCGAAACGGGAGACGAGCCACCTGAATATGCTAAGGGTATATGGAACCAATATCTTCAATGGATAGATTCTTTTCCGGCAGACGTCAGGCATCAGCGATTACATGCATCGCATTACAGTTTCTTGGATCCCGAAGAAGCCCAATTCTTAGATATAGATCTGGTTAAAGGAAGTTGTTTGATTGGATCAGACGCAGAGATCATCGAGCAGATAGGAATTTTAGAAAAGAAAGGTCTGAACCAGATTATTTTGTATCCGCCCTTAAACCGGCAATATAGGATGATAGAAGATTTCGCAGACAGGATAATTGTTCGTTCCTAATAGCTTCCGGTGAGAATCACGGTAAGAACATCAGGGCACAGCTACGCTATTGGAAAACTCCGAGCATGCCTTAGGTGCACCCATTTTTAAGACCGCTTGTCACGGTGGGAGAGTGTATACCCGCGTTTAAACCACGGAAATCAGATCGATAGATAGGGATTGATTATTGACTGGATACCCGATACATAAGTCGGAGTTTCAGCCTAGCACGTAATACACTTAGGTTAAACCAAGTTCCAAATTCTATGATGTCTTGTGATAGGTTCATTTCTAGTTAAGGTTACATAGAGAAGGTAATTGTATCCGGACTCCTGATTATTGCGTCGGTAGTTGCTGCGGTTCTGACGATAACTGTTCTAGCGCCTAGTTCAGTAGACAGCAAGAATTCCATATTGGCATCGAATCAGGTAGCGAATAACTTTGTCGGGACAAACATTGATGGTCTCAACGCCGTCCCAGACAGAGGGAATGGTCTAGCCATATCCGTATGGTTTAAGAACGTGGGTTCGGTGGATGTTCAGCCCGTATCTGCGATAGATGTCTTCTTGTTAACGGGAGATGGGTTGAGTGGTCGGTATATACCGTATTCGGATACTCCGACTTCTATAGATCGGTGGGAAGTTGTATCCCCACAAAATTCTGATGCGTGGATTCGAGGAGAGACTCTACTAATTAGACTGAATCTAGAAGCCAGTAGGCCGTTAAGCGCTGGTAGGTACCTGGTCTCCATTGTATATA
>PVBE011410513.1_pt1 | contig 14636 bp, 19 predicted proteins | sample 1631181 | NCBI WGS metagenome assembly PVBE01 (sample SAMN08397723, study PRJNA350692) | Marine metagenome, whole genome shotgun sequencing project. | isolation source: water | place: Pacific Ocean | collected 2012-04
CATTTGGGGACGCTCTTATTAGAGCATCTGATGTTGTATTAGCTATGTGTGCTATGGAAGACGATAAAAATAAACGATTAGTACAATTTCAAAAATATCGAGATGATGATGTGGGAATTGACTTGGCTGTAGTACAATGGAATATAAACAATGGCGAAATATATGAAGATCAAGATTATGATTGGGGCGACTTTTAAAAGGAGGATAAGATGAGTTTGCTAGATTTGTTTAAGACAAGTGAACCTAACCCAGATCAACTAGTTGTTAAAACAGCTAAGAGTAAGGGAATAGGTAAGCCTAGTGTTCGCATAACAGCAGGTGACATCATGCGAGGTAATTGCATTGATGAGAACGGTTATGTAAATGAAGTAGTTCTTTTCTTACGTAAGAATAAAACGGACAGATAGTGGATTGGGCATCTCTATTATTGGAACACGGAATTGATGTTCCTGTAGAGAGAACACAGTTTAATATCCCTTGTCCCTTCCATCAAGACACCATTGCTTCATGTTCTATTAATACAGAACAAGGAGTTTGGATTTGTTTTGCAGGATGTGGGCAAGGGAAACTATCTCATTTCTTTTATATGTTAACTGGTAAACCTCTAGAAGAAAAAGAGGTTATGTTATCAGCTTTAAATTTTTCTCTATTTGATGATCTAGAGAAAGAGATGGACGATAATCCAGTTATTCCCCCTGACTCATTAACCAATGTTCCTAATAACCATTGGATTTATCGAAGAGGGTTTTCACCTACTATACTGAAACGATGGGATTGTTCTATTAACCAATATGGAGACTTTGTAATACCTGTTGTTGATAAACAAGAAAATCCTTTAGGATGGATTACTCGTAGACAACAAGCTATTCCAAAATATTTATATTCTAAAGGGTTTAAAAAGTCTCATGCCTTATTTGGTATTCATCTAATACCCAAACAAATTGATCGTTTATACATAACAGAAGGAGCCTTAGATACAATTTGGTTAGATTCTCATGGTTATCCTAGTGTAGCTTTATTAGGAGCCATACTATCACCCACTCAAAATCAATTAATCAGTACTTTACATCCTTCCGAAGTTGTGCTATGTTTAGATAACGATCAAGCAGGTCAACGAGGAATCGAAAAAGCGTTACTTGACATGAAAGATAAATTTTTAGTATCATATATTAAGATTCCAAAAGATTCTAAAGATGTACAAGATATACGAAACGCAAATAAATTACATAAAATATTAGCAAATAAAACATATTGGTAAAATACCGAGGAGAAATATTCAATGAGTGGTATCTCTAGAATACAACAACTTAGACAGGAAAATAAGTATCCTGTAAATAATGGCCCTGCCAACAGAGAAATCTGGTTTAAGGATGGTGACCAAGCTTTTCTTACATCAGTCGCAACTGGCAAAGACGATGACACTTTACTAGACGAGGTATACCTTTACGTATACAGAGTAGGGAACCGTTGGGTGTCTGTATTAAAAGACGAGTCTATTGACATAACAGAAGTTCCATCTGACACACGCCCTTCCCATAAATTCGCATTTTGGGCATACGTACACGAAGTCATACATCCTGAAAAGCGTGTAGATACATGGGAAGAAATAGAAGGGCCGGGGGGACGAAAAATGTTTAAGGAAACAATTAATGATTTCCGCATTATTCCTTTAGGTTTTGGTAGAAGTGATTATATTTGGAACCAGTTAGTAGATGTCTATAGTGATTGGGGTCAATTAAATAAAGGGGTTATCCGTATTAAAAGAACTGGATCAGGAGCATACGATACATCTTATGCCGTTGCTGCCACACCACGAGATGCAGAAATTCCCGAAGATAAACTAACCGAAGTTTCCGATCTCCCTACTATTAAGGAATACTACTTAGAAAGATATAGTAGTGTACCTACAACAGAGTCAACTGGATCTAACAAACCTAGTTCCGAATCTAAAGCTGACGATTTATTTTAATGTCAATTGTTACAACCGCAGAGGATTTTTCTGCTGTTTGTGAACATCTAAAACAATTTGAAACTTTAGTCGTAGACGTTGAAACCAATGGTTTAGACGCTTTCGGTATAAATCAATTATGCGGGGTTGGTGTAGCTACTAGCCCCGATGATTCCTACTATTTTCCTTTTAGACATCAAACAGGCGAAAATTTACCTCTAGTTTTTCATAAGTCATTAATAGATTTATTATCAAACTGTTCAACACTTATTGGGTATAACTTAAAGTTTGACCTACATTTCTTAGTAAGTGACGGTTTAGTAATATCAGATCAAAATTTAATTGACGTTATCGTAATGGTTCGTATGACCGAACCCGCTGACGTTAAAAATTTAGGATTAACGGCTACTCTTATTCGTAGCTATGGAGCGGAATGGGGAACATACGATATAGAGACAAAAAAACTTCTAAGTAAAAATAAATGGCGTAAAGATTTTTCTTTAGCACCTCCTGAAATTCTTGGCCCTTATTGTAAGAAAGATGTTGAAATGACCTATAAACTTTATGAGGATAGATTAAAACAGTTAAAGAAATCTAAACAACTCCCCTTATTACAACAACAATGTGCGTTAACAACTGTTCTATATAAAATGGAACGTAGAGGAATTACTGTTGATACACAATATGCTAAGAAAATTAATGATCGTCTAACTGAGCGATTAGAAGAGATTACAAAAGAGATTCATGAATTGGCAGAAGAGGAATTTAATATAAGTAGTCCACGACAAATTGGTGTAGCTTTTGCTGCATTAGGAATTAAATCACCTACTAAAACCCCGAAAGGGGCAGATTCATGGGGTGAAGAAGCGTTAGTACAAATTGATCACCCAATGGCAGGACTAATTAGACAATATAGAACATTATTAAAATTACAGTCTACTTATATTGAACCTTACTTAGAGATTTATGAAGATGTTATGCATACATCTTTTTGTAATTGGGGAGCCTCCACAGGAAGATTATCAAGTAGAGAACCTAATTTACAGAATATACCACGTAATCACTTTAAATTAAATTATGGTGATTTAACTGAAAATGAATTAATCGAAACAAAAAGTCGCATCGCTGCAACAATGGCTTCTAAGGGACAAAATTCGGATAATATTGAATTATCTAAAGAAGTATTACAAACATGGGGCTTTATGGGGGATGAATCATTTGACGAAGCTTCAGGAACACAGATTGCAATGCGAAGATTATTCATTCCACGAGAAGGTTATACTCTAATTGGATTTGACTATTCTCAGATGGAAGTCCGGGTATTCCTTTCATACTTCCGAAATAAAACAATCGATACATTATTAAATAAAGATGATGTAGATTTTCATGGAGAAGCAAGTAAATTAGCTTTTGATACAACAGAAGATGCAGATGATTATAAATTCTATCGACAGATGGCAAAGGCAATAACCTTTGGTACTATTTATGGTATAGGACGCAATAGATTGGCTTTACAATTAGGAACCACTCCCTATGAAGCAGGACAGTATAAAAAACGCTATTTCGATGGCCTAGAGGGTTCTAAAGAGTTCTTTGATAAAGTAGTAGAAACAGTTGAAGATAGAGGATGGATTAGAAATAGATATGGACGAGTATATAAACTAAATAAGGATTTCGCTTATAAAGGAGTAAATTATTTAGTTCAAGGTACTAGTGCGGATATTATGAGTGAAAGAATGATAGCTGTGGATAAATATCTAGATACCACCGAAAGTAATATATTATTACAAGTACATGATGAAATTATTTGTGAAATTAGTAATAATGAATTAGCTACCGTTCCATTTGAAATTAAGGCATTACTAGAGACTAATTCTTTAGATATTCCCTTACAGGTTGATATGGAGATTTGTTCTCCATCATGGGCTACAAAAAAAGATTTTATCTTACCTACAGATAAAGCCGAAGATTATATAGATTGGGATTAATTAATATGAGTAAACATGTCAACGGAACATTTGAACAAGCATGTCGCAATATTGCGTTAGAAATCGCTTCCCTTGTGATAGAGAAACAGAAAGATTATGGCCCCGATAATGTGATGATGTTCAAAGAAAAGGGGATAGTTGTTCGACTATGGGATAAAATGAGTCGTTTAAAAACTTTAGTTTGGGGAGAACGAGAACCCAAGTACGAAACAGTTGAGGACAGCTTTAAAGATACTGCTGGATATGCTATAATAGCGTTGATGGTTATGAGAGAATGTTTTACAAATCCAATGGAGGATGAATTAGATGGCTAAAGTCAGTTTACATTTAGGGTTCACTTTTAGAGTTGGCCCGCTTGACACAAATCAGTATGGGCGAGTAGATTTACACGTTGCCGATATTGATACAGAATTAGACACAAAAGAACAGTTAGATGCCGTACATGATACAACAGATAGTGTATGGACATATGTGAAGAGTACCGTTGATTCACAACTAGACGAGGTTCTAGATTCTAATGGATGAGATAAATAGAGCCAAAGTTTTAGAAAATGTATTAGCAGAACGAGAACGTCAATATTCCATGTATGGAGAACAACTCCATCATTCAGATGCGTTTTGGAATGTTATCGCTACAGAAGAGAATGGTGAAGTAGCCCGTGCTATCTGGGAACGAGATTCTGAACACATGTATATTGAAATTATTCAAGCTTGTGCGGTATATTTTGCATGGGCTGAAGCAATATTAGCAAGGAGAGAGAAGTGAAGAATACTCCTGAAGATGCAATTAATTCACTACTAAAGAATAAAAATTTAAATTTAATTCGGGGAGATAGTGATGAATTTTCTTATGGAAGAATTGCTTTCGGTATCCCTGCTCTTGATACTCTTACTGGTGGTGGTATACCTAAAAAAAGAATGACCCTTATTTACGGGGCTACTAATGTAGGTAAGTCTTATTTAGCATCTCAAGCAGTTGTTAATACACAACGAGATGGTGGTTTAGCCGCATGGATAGACACAGAGTTATCATGGGATTCTGAGTGGAATGATAAATGTGGTGTCGATACATCTAAAATGTTAGTATCCCAGCCTACTAATGGTGAGGATGCGATGAATACTGCTAGAGAATTAATGCGGGCAGGAGTGGATTTAATAGTATTAGATAGTATAGCAGGACTTGTTCCTTCCGTAATACATGAAGAAGACTTTTCATATAATCCGATGGCATGGCAAGCTCGATTTGTGAATACGTCTTTACCTCGTATATTACCTAATTTAAAAGAAGGATCAGCTTTTATAGCTATTAACCAAGTACGATCTAGTATGGGGCCAGTAGCTTTAGATAACATGCCCGGTGGTTTAGCCCAATCATTTTTTGCCCATTTCTTGCTACAGGTAAGACGAAGTGGTTGGATTAAAGAGGGTACTGATAATGTAGGGTTCGATATGGAAATTCGTTTACGAAAAAGTAAAGTGGGTGGAGAGAATTGGAAGTCTGCAACTGTACCATTTAGAGTTGATGGGGGTATAGATGTGGTGGAGAGTTTTATTAGGGAAGGTATTGAACGAAAATTAATCATACAATCTGGGCCGTGGTATGCTTATGGGGAAGATAAAGTAATGGGGATGAATGGGGTGAAAGCTTTCTTTAAAGAGAAGCCTGATTTGTTTGATAAATTAAAAGATGAACTTACCTCCTAAAGATTTTACGCAACAAGAACAAATAATTGCACGAGTCTTAGATGAATTTGGATTACGTTATGAGCAACAATATCCAAGTGGTACTTATTCATTAGACTTTTATATACAAGAAATAAGAATGGTTATAGAGGCAGATGGGATTTACGGACATTTTAGAAAACGTGATGCTAAACGAGACATGGATTTACTTCATACACCTAATATAGAACATATACTACATATCGAGGATACAACTTATCCTGAAATAAAGGAGACATTATGGCGGGCATTAAGCAAATTGGGGTAAAAACACCCGTCAAAAAACGTTCTGTTACACATAAAGCATGGGCAAAGGATTTATGGTTAGAGGACACTTTAGATGAAACTTTACGAGGGTATATGGCTCCACAGAGAACAGGAGTTTTTTATCCATCAGCATTAGGTAACACATGTGATAGATATTTATATTTAGCATATAATGGATTATTACGAGGACAACCTTTAAACTCTAACTTAAAACGAATTTTTGATACAGGTAATGCTTTAGAAGAACGATTAGAAAAGTACTTTACAAAAATGGGAGTTTATATAGATCGAGAAATTTCTGTAAAACAGGACTATCCCCCAATCTCAGGGCGTATTGACTTCTTGATCCAACACGAATTTTATGGTGTACTGCCTATTGAAAGTAAGACGATAAATACGGCAGGGTATGCAAAACTACGTAAACCTAAAGAAGATCATGAATTGCAACTACAAATCTATTTAAATATGGGTGGATACGCAATGGGTACTGTTCTTTATGAGAACAAGAATGATCAAAAAATACGAACTTATTTAGTAGAGCAAAGTGATGAAGCGTGGGATAAAATACTGACTAGATGTTTAGCTATAATGAAAATGGTGACACCTCCAGAAAAATGTACTGGAAATAAATGGTGTGGATGTAAGAAGTTAGGTTTAGTATAATGATCGAAAGAGTAACTATAACAGGGGCAGATAATTCAGTTAACCCAAAAGAAATTTTAGGATTAAGTTTATTATATCCGTTTGTTGAGTGGGGAATTTTATTACCCTTCTCCTCATATGATGGAACACGAAGATTTCCAAATAAGCAATGGTTTATGGATTTTATTCGATTACGTCAAGAATATGATAACCCAGAAAATATTAGACTATCTGCTCACATATGCCCACCCTACTCTACGAATATAATCCAATATGGTAATATAGAAAAAACCTTTGAGGAGTTAGATATAGTCATATCTTACTTTGGACGAATCCAATTAAATGTGCATAGCATACCTGTATCATCATATTGTTCAGCTTTTATAGATTGGTGTAAAACTGCCCCGCAAGAAGTTATTTTGCAAGCTGATGGTGTTAATGATTGGATTACAAGAGGTGTTCCAAATGTATCAGTTTTATATGACACATCTAGTGGAGCAGGGGAATTCTCTAATGAATGGGCTAATCATTCGCAACTTGAGAAACCTTTTGGATATGCGGGAGGATTAAATATAGAAACACTTCCTATAGCCATTGTCGAATGGTTTAAACAAGATGATTCTAAATTATTTTGGATTGATTTAGAAACTGGAGTTCGTCAAGATGGGTTATTCGATTCTTCCAAAGCCCAAGCAATTTTAGATTATACTGAGCCGTTTATAGATTAATATTATGCAAGAACGAGATACTAAATGGACTCCCATTAAAGCACTAGGGAAAGCTCAAAAAGAAGTTTCTGATTGGGGAGTACCTGACTTTGTACCAGACCTATCAGAAAAAACTGACCTAGAATTTTCTAATTTAATGAATTATGATAATAGACAATTAGAAGAATTCCTTACTATGTTTGGAGGCTATAAAGCGTATCTAGAAACAAAAGTTGCTGATATAGATGCTCAATTAGCGGCTCATGAAGCTGCCTTTAATGAAAGTTTCTCTAAAGCATTATGGAACTTAGCTTCAGAATATCAGGATTCCGGGGCTAGAAAACCGACTAAAGATGAACTTAGGGGAGCTATATTTACACGATACCCGGCATTGCAAGAACTAAGGCGGGATGTTATTGATTTAGATACACTAAAACGTAAAACCTCTGGATTGTTAAATACATATACCACAGCGTATAATACAGTAAGTAGGGTAGTTGCTCTAAGAACATATGGAGGACAGATAACATGACGAATAATAAAAGGATAATAGTTGGTACGGCAGTCGGACTTACAGCACTTAGTGTAGCCGCAGGTACATGGATTATGAGGAAATATTTCTCCGAATATATTCCTTTTCAAAGTGCGGAACCTCTTCCCCACCCTCCTGTCCATCCTGTAGCGGAGAAGCGATGGAAAAGACAATTTGCCTAATTACCTAGGATTAGACTGTTCTACAAAAGCTGTACATGGGATACTTGTAAATGAGAATGAAGAGATTATCACACAGTATAAATGGGGCAGCACAGAAAAAGAATTCGTAGATAGATTCCCCCAAATTCTTGAGAAATTTCAAGCAGATTTGAGTACAATAGATATAACGGATTTAGCAACTGTGGAAGCAGCGATTTATATTCAAAATCCCCGTACCACTTTATCCATTGCCTATGTAGTAGGTGCTGTTTGGAGTTCTCTTTCTTTAGCTAATATTTGTAGTGAATTGGTAGATAATCGCCGATGGAAGAAGGATATTTTAAATAAAGGGAATGCTAAAAAACCTGAGATTAAAGAATTTGCAAGTGCTAAGTGGGGTGATGTTTTTAAGGAACAGGACTTCGCTGACGCAGCTTGTATTGCCCTATGGGGTAAAAGGAGAAGTATAGATGCAGAGACTTAGACCTGAAATTCAAGTAATGTTTAATGAGAAAGCTGAAGAGCCTCATAGAGATTATGAAGATAAATATACAGAAGAGATGCCTGATATAGAGGCGATTAAAGAAAAGTATGGAACGGTTGTTTGGTGCGACTTTAAAGACTGTCTATACAATAAAAGTGTAGAAGAAGAAGGTCTTCAAAGAACTACTGGAACTATATTACGAAATCGTACATATAATCCTATTAGTGAACAAGAACATATCTGGCCTCGTTTATGTGTTCGGGGAGAGATAGCTATTAAATTTACAAAGATAGTGAGTAACAAAACTAGTACCGCACAAAATGTGCCTTCCTGTTTTACAACAGCAGCACGAAAAACAGGGCATATAGATTTTATGAATACACTACAAGCCGATGGTACTCCATTCGGTGGGAGTATGGATTCTCAGGCTCCAGATATATCTGGATATGGGGCTTTGGATAGCAACTCTATGTATGATAGATAGAGGTATATATGCCACGAGTAATTCCTGCCGAAATTAAGGAACGGGCTTTTGAAATCTATTTAAAAGATGAGAAGACTGTTCCCGAAATAGTTAAACTTTTAAAAGATGAATTTGATGTAGAAGTTAAAGTTCCAACTATTTATGCTTGGACACGCCAAAATAATTGGATGGAGCAAAGAGCCTTAGCTAGAACACGAGGTATTCAAGCAGTTGCTGAAAATGAAAGTCAGCGGTTTGCGAGATTACAAAAAGAACAGTTAGATACGTATGAGGATATTTCAGCCAAGGCTCACAGAGAATTAAGGGGTTTAACATTTGATAATGCCCTTGCAGCAGTACGAGCAATAGATACAGGTATTCGGGGTCAGCGGGATGTGATGGAAGGAATGATAAACCTTCAGTTCGTACAAGATATTTTAGGTGTTCTTGTTGAAGAAATTCATGATAAGGATGCATTAAATCGCATTGCAGTCAAATTAAAAACTTTAATACAGAATCAGGATTAAATGGCAGAAGAGATAACAACTATAAGAAATGCTCTATCAACAATAGCTGACGGACTTACAGATCAGGAAAGGTACGATGTCGGGTCTTTTCGTGAGTTTGTACAGAACATATGGTGTTATGGTTATGATAACCCAGAGTATTTTCAAGCATGGCATGTTTCAGTTATAACCGAAGATGTCGAAGAATGTATGGAGTTAGGACTAAATTATTGTGCTATACTTCCTCGTTTTCATTTTAAATCTACTATTTTAGGTCACGCTTTTAGTGTTTGGAGATTGTTAACCGCTCCACGAGACTGTTCGGTATTATATTTATCTTATGCTGATCATATGGCACGTTATCATATTTCAGAGATTAATAAAACAATTAGTCGTAATCCTATGATGGCTGGAATGTTAGAGAATAGAAATCCAAAAGCAGATTTTTCGGCTAGATTCTATAGAAATAATCAGCCAATGGATATCACACATGGAGGACTTTTCTCATTTAAAAGGGGTATGCATGTTAATGGGGCATTAATAGCAGATGACATTATGCGTGACCCCGAAAACCCATTGAACATTTCTCAACTTACTAAGATAGAAGATCATTTCATGACAGAATCTTTATTTATTCCGTTAAAAGGTGTACCTGTAATTGTATTAGGAACTCCTATGTTACCGGGAGATTTGTTACATAAGTTACAAGAAGATGAAAGATTTAAAACAAGGGTGTTACCCGCACTAGACCCCGCTCCTGATAGACGAGTATTGATGCCAGAATTATATACTGAGGAGTGGTTATTGCAACAGCAGAAGGCACGACCTAAATCATTTGCCTCAGAATTTATGTTAACACCACATTTTTCGACTGAGGCATATTTCGATGAGGATGACATTACAAAATGTGAAGACCCCTCTTTAATAAACTACCCTTCAGCAAAAGAGTATAAAGGGTCACAATATGGAGATTTACTTTTTGGAGGATTTGACGTAGGTAAAAAACGTCACCCATCCCACTTAGTTATCTTTAAAAAGTCAGGAGAACGAGTAGAACAAATTCACTCATCTTTCCTAGACGGTTGGTCATATTCCGATCAAATAGTATTTTTAAATGAAATAGCAGATAATTATAATTTAGCTATGGGCTACATTGATAATACTCGTGGGGAGTTAGAAGATAGAGGATTAGATGCTAGATGGCATTCTATGACATTCACTCGTAAAAGTAAGAATACAATGGCTCAAGTATTTGAGCAATTTGTCCATAGCGGAAATTTAAAGTTATTAGAAGACGAGAGACAGAAACAGCAGATTTTATCCGTTAGTAATGAACTGAAGGCTCCTGAAACCCCTCTTGGGCATGGCGACGCTTTTTTCTCCATTTCGATGGCGTTACAAGCAGCACATGATACAGCGTATAAATATAACACCATTGGTAATGCCGTTGATTGGTTAGATGCGGTATATCCGGGTGAAACTCCTGAAAGTAGGGCAAAAGCAGTTGATGAATTAAGTATGGTAGAGTACACTAAAGAAAAGCTACTTGGTAAAGTGGAACCCCTTTCTATAGAGAATTCGTCTATGCAAGCCCCTAATCCTGATTGCAAAGAAGCCGTATGTAACGAAGCATTTTGGGTTCCCAAAAATAAACTATGTTTATATTGCGGTATGAGAGGATAAATTTTTAGGAGATATTATATTTTAAATGACGACTTTAACACAACATGCAAATCTTGTTGCCGAGAATAGATACTATCAAAAAGATATAAAAGGTAGAATTATTGAAGATGGTGACTCTTTATTTCAACGAGTAGCAAAAGCAATTGCTAGCGTAGAAGTTACACATTATGGGGGTTTACCAATTCAAGCAGATTTACTTTCAATGGAATTTGCGGACATAATGACTAATTTAGAATTCATACCGAATTCTCCAACATTAATGAATGCAGGCACAGAACAAGGTACGTTGTCAGCTTGTTTTGTCTTACCTTTAGAAGATAGTATGGAAGGTATTATGAAAGCTGCTTCAGATGCAGCTATGGTACAGAAATTTGGTGGTGGTACTGGTTTCTCCTTATCACAAATTCGTCCACGAGGGGACAAAATTAAAACAACACATGGAATCGCATGTGGCCCTGTAGCGGTACTGAAAGTATTATCTAGTGTATCGTCTATGGTAACTCAAGGAGGAAAAAGAGATGGGGCTAATATGGCTGTTATGGACGTTACACATCCTGATATCATGGAATTCATCCGATGTAAGTCTGTTGAGGGTGATATTCACAATTTTAATATCTCTGTGCTTGTCTCTACAAACTGGATGGAAATTGCTAAATCGGCGTTAGACTACGATTTAATTAATCCTAATACAAAAGAAGTTGTTGGACAATTAAATGCGGGTGAAGTATTAGAAGAAATAATTTTGGGTGCGTGGCAAAATGGTGAACCCGGACTAATTTTTGGAGATGCTATAAATACAGATAATAGAGTAATTGAACAATATGGATTAATGGGTGCAACTAATCCCTGTGGGGAACAACCCCTATTAGGGAATGAATCTTGTAATTTAGGATCAATAAACCTATCCAAGTTTGTTGAACCAGTTGAACTTGATGATTGGGAAGATCGTATTGATTGGAAACGCTTAGAGTATGTTACTAGACTTGGTGTACGTTTCTTAGATAATGTTATTGATGCCAATGAGTATGCTACTCAAAGTATAGAGTTTATGACAAAAGCCACTCGTAAGATTGGATTGGGTGTTATGGGCTTTGCCGACCTGTTAGTGAAGTTAAAGGTTGGTTATGATACAGAATTAGGTCGAGAGATTGGAGCTGATATTATGTCAGCAATACGAGAATGGTCTGACGATGAGTCTAAAGATTTGGCTAGTATGCGAGGGTCATTTCCTGCTTGGGAAGGAAGTGATTACGACTATCCGATGAGAAATGCTTGTAGAACTACTGTGGCTCCTACAGGTACTATCTCTATGTTAGCAGATTGTTCTAGTGGGATTGAGCCTCATTTCGCACTAGCGTGGCGGAAACAGAACATTTTAAAAGAAGCTAATGGTCAACCTCAAACACTTACATATATTAATGAGATATTTAAAGCTAACGCTATGGATGAGAATTTCTATTCAGAAGAATTAATGACGTATCTATCTGAGGGTGGTTCTCTTCAAGACAGAGATGAGGTTCCGAATTGGGCAAAGGAAATATATAAGACTGCCCCGGAGATTTCACCCGAAGCACATGTTAGTATGCAAGCAACTTTTCAACCTCATGTAGATTCAGGAATATCTAAAACAATTAATTTTGCAAATACGGCTACAGTAGACGATGTTAAAATCGCTTATCTACAGGCATATGAATCAGGTTGTAAAGGTATAACTGTTTATAGAGCAGGAAGTAGGGAGATTGAGGTACTTGTAAAAGGAACCCAACAGGAAGAAGAATTTAGTTGTTGCGATAATCCAAATATTATGTATGAATCTGGTTGCCATAAATGCCTAACGTGTGATTGGTCAGCCTGTGAAATTGCGTAAAAGTTAGTATAATAAAGAAGGAAAGCTGTGAATAAGTTAGAACATGCTATTGAATACATGGAAGATGTTGAAATTGAACCCATGCTTTTATTAGGACAGTCGGAAGAAGTAAACGATTATGCTGAAGCTTTTATAGGAGTTATCGTAGACGAATCTAAAGCAGTTTATGATGAAGATAAGATAATTAAAGTCTTAATGGAAAGAGATGGTATGACTGATATGGATGCAATTGAGTTCTTTGAATTCAATATCCGTGGAGCATATATGGGGGATAAAACTCCTATGTATATAAAAACTGATTTTTAGCTGAGGGTACTCTATGTTTAAAAGATTCTTTGAGAGGTGTTCAATTCCGAGGATTAAACTACCTATAATACATTTGAGTTTGCCAAACATAACTATTCCATTTAAAAAGATATCAACTGTAATAGGGGCTATAAATACTACCTTATTAGTAACTGTTGGAGGTTTAGGATTATTTCTATCTTATGTTAATCCAATCCCAACAATTACTCCGTACATTCAACTCGGATTAGCAAATCAATTATTTAATCAAGTGGTGTATTTACAAGCTGATTTAATTCCAACTATTGGAATTTCTTCAGCATTAATTGTATTTGGGTTACTGTTACATGTAGGGAACTTTAAGTCATGGTGGAAGACGCTTAAAGCCACACCAATGATTATTGTACGATCACCAATTAAAGCGTATAAAAAAATTACTGTCTGGAGAAATTGGCTGCTGGTTAAGATAGAATACCTAAATTCTGAATCAGCGAAATGGAAGACTGCTTTTAAAATTGTAATGTCTCCTTATTCTTTCTTGAGAATGATGGGGCTAAGTCCACAAATGGCTATAGGCTTACTGGCACTTGGTGGTACGGCTGGAACTGGAGTCGTTGTGAATGAAACTGTTTTGGCAGATCGCTCATTTTCAAATGGGGATTCAGGCATTTATGCTGCTCCCGCTCTTAATCCCTCTCCTACATTAGAACAAACAATGGCGTGGAGAAAAGAGAATAGTGGATTAGGTAAAGAAGATAATACGTTAAGAATAGTCTTATCGGACACTCCTGTAAGAGAAATTAAAATAGAGAATGTGACAGTAGGTACAGTTTATACAGGGTCTGCGATACCTTCATCAGCACATACTTCTGCTGGTGGTACTGCGGCTGCGGCTACAGCAGTATTGATTGGTGGAACAGTAGTAACTGGAGAGAATGCAGTCCCTACTTTTCTAGAGGTGGGCGAATTACTGATCGAGAAGTCGAGATGTACGTTTATGTATTTCGATAATATTACGGCGCATACGATTAACGTAATTGGAAACGCCTCAGACGGGCAGTCGATTAATCAATCACCGGGAACCTCAAGAATGAGAGCAGTCGGTGGTGGACATCATCAGGCTGAAGCGATGGTGACTTCAGGCGGATCGTATGATAGGATACATATCGATGCACCAACCTCAGCGAAAAATGGAAAGATAGATAAGTTAACCCTAAGTAATTTATTTACTGAAGGGGGAGCGTGTGTATTTGACCGGATGAAAATCGGCACATTAACTATTAAACTTAATGAAATAGGTGGTGGTGGTAACGCTGGTGTCTCAGATGGATTTGCTACTAAGGAATTCAAGATACATCAAAGTGTAACAGCTGCCAATTGG
>PVBE011529302.1_pt1 | contig 14636 bp, 12 predicted proteins | sample 1631181 | NCBI WGS metagenome assembly PVBE01 (sample SAMN08397723, study PRJNA350692) | Marine metagenome, whole genome shotgun sequencing project. | isolation source: water | place: Pacific Ocean | collected 2012-04
ATTGGCTTGCGATACCGTCTAACGCAATCTCCACGGTGCTTGTCCTACTTGCCTTCTCCGTAGCTACTGGAGGTAGGAAATTATCTGCTGAAAGTGAGAAGATCTCTAACCAAAACTCCTAGATTCACACTCTTCTCGGATTACTCCATCGAGAGTCTGAAGGCGGTCGGGAAATCTGTAGATACCTCCATTTACCGGCATCCATTATTGGGTATAACCACTGCTTATTCACCCCCGTAGCAAGCCTCGATGAGAGGCATGCTTCGGCCCAGTTATCTGGGCCCTCGCTGCTGGGATCGACTACAAGCCACGGAGCATGCGCATCACCAATACCGCCTGAATAGCATCTCCAAGTACTCCCATACTTGAATCCGGAGCGGGTATTCAAACCCCTCATCCATAAGTCATATAGAATACTAGCAGATATGGACATATTCTCGTCAAAATCCGACTTGACAACCTCTGCCTCGATGTGATCCAATTGACGACCACCATGTAGGGGTATGCCAATAGATTCGAGTGGCCATTTCGTTTGTGTGGGGAAGAACACCCCGTTTCCAGAGATGCTCTTTGCTTCCATCACTGATATTTTATCAAAGATTTCTTTTGTTGGCGCAGGCATCTCGCCCCTAGGATTGGACTCACTTAGTCGGTATGTTACTACCGACTGTTCATCGTCAATAACGAGAACTTCTGGTATTCTCCCCCTATCTTCTACTTGTACACACCAGTTGAGTAGGCCCTTCAGCACGCTTTCGCCGCCCCTCATGCTGGCACTTAGTTGGTCTTTGGACTCGAACCACAATATCTCGGATTCAGGCGCTCCCTTACTCGGGTGGTTGTCTGATGACCACCTCATAGCCCATGAGTTACTTTCACCGAGATTCATTGCGCTAAAATTCTCTGATAGTACTACTTTATTTCCCGGTACTCTTAGAGCTTCTAGGACTGCTGCCTCTAACAATATATTTTCATTATTCTCAATTCTCTGAGTTAGCCATAGAGAAAATCCCTCTATGTCTTTTATTCCATCGAATTCTACCCCCCTATGCTCGCGACAGAATATTACCTCAGAGTCAGTTAGTAGCAATCCGGGTCCATCGACTAGTATTCCGATTGCTGATTTTTCCCATAGCCTGCTATAGGATGAACCGTCGTATAGAATCCTATTCTCACGGTACTGCATAGTTACATCCGAGGGGATAACCAATTAGACGCTATCCCCAAATATCATCTGTCTAGCCATCCTCGGCAATATATGTCCGCCGATCCAGAGACTACCAGACAGGAGGGTCTGTCAAGACTAATTTCATTACTGGATTCAATAGATGGTTCCAAAGTCACTCTGATTGGCGATACGATGCTTGACAGATACCATCACGGATTCGCAAACAATCTCAACTCTACCGCACCTGTTCCAGTGTTGAAAATACTGGATTCAGAGGAGTCTCCTGGTGCTTCAGCCCACATTGCAATTGGCTTGACCTCATTCGGCATGGATGTATCATTTCATACGGCAATCGGCAATGATGCGGAAGCTTCGTCAATATTGGCATCCCTGCAATCTAATGACATAGATATTGAGAACATCATTCAGGTTGAAGATAGGAGTACTTTGACAAAAATTCGCTTCTTTGCGAGTAGGGAGAGTCTCTTAGATCAGCGTCAAATTCTACTTCAGGCCGATAGGGGCCCCAAAGAGACACTGGACGAAGCGGTTTCAAAGTCTCTAACTGATTCTGCATTGACTAATATTCCGGATAGTTGCGCATTGGTAATTTCTGACTATGACAAAGGCGTGGTGACAACGGAAGGGGCCCAGTCATTGATTGAAAAGGCAAAAGTCTCGGGAATACCTGCAATTGTTGACCCAAAGCTTACTGGTTTGGAGAAAAGCAGAGGGGCCACAGTAGTCATATTCGAGAAGAGAGGCATGGCTCTATTGGCAAGAAGGATGGGTTTAGATGACCAAGAAGCAGCAAACCAACTCTTGGACGAGTACTCATGGCAAGGCATTCTCGTATTGGGGGGCATTCATGGAATGTACCTGCATCAGAAGGATCATGACAGCTCATTCATGCCATGTATGGCCCCTTCAGCAGAACAACAGATTGGGATGCATGATGCTGCTGCCACATCGCTTGCTGCGGCATTGGGTTCCGGGCTGTCTCTATATGACGCTGCATTACTAGCATCAGCTGCTTGTGACTGCGTACTATCAGCTAGCTCAGGGCAAGACTACATTGATAGAGCAACCCTGGGTTTATGGCTTGATGAATTGTCTTGGCAGATGCGAATCTCTGATAGATAGAGCAGTTGTCCATGGCATTGAATAGTGTTGGTTAGGCGCGAGTAATGTGACTCGAAAGAACCCAGGTTCCTTATTGTCCCCGATTATCGCTTCATTTCTCATAGTTATAATGATGCAATCAAATTCCCTTGCAGAAGATCTTGACGATGGTTATCCGGCCATTGTATCCCTTGACGTCTTAAATGGAGAGGAAATCTCAGAGCATACAATTATTTCTGGAAATATCCAGAATGAGCTGGAGCCAATTTCAGCATCATTTGAGCTAATTGACTCATCAGGAACAAGATTCTTTGTGGATTTTACAGATGGCTTGACATTGAGTGAAATAAATAATGACTGGAAAAAATGGGCATTCGACATAGAAATATTCCCTACTAGCATAGGCTACTGCTCCTGCATCTCCAAAGTTACAGTCCAGGAAGACAATGGGGAAACTATTTCGCTAATCACATCGATCTTCATCTCTCCTGATCCAACTACTGATTTCCATTTCCCCCCTACAATACAAATCGATATTGACTCTGGTTCCCAGTGGTCTAGGCAAACGCAAATGTTGAATTTTATTTCTATGGACATAGATTCTGTTGAATCAGGATTTTCCTATATGATTGCCCAGTCTACCAATGTCAAGTGCTCTAATGAGTATTTGTCGTTCCCCACTAATTCAGTTAATTTCACTCCATCACAGAATCCACTATCAGTAGGTTCGTATTCATTAGAGATTGACATCGTAAATCTATCTGATGGTTGGTACGATCTGAGTGTTTTTGCTAAGAACCCCGTAAATCAAGAGTTCTCTTATGACTGCAAGAGTATCATGGTTGATAACAACCCGCCAATCGTGGTCATCGAAGGCCCGAGCACTATTTCGGAGGGTGACGGATATGCAATATTCGATGGCACATCTTCATTTGATGAAACATGGGGAATACAGGGACTCACATATATCTGGTCCGTTGTTAATATTGATTCATTCAGTGAAAATGACACTTTGATTGTAGCGGGTTTGGATGAGAGGACCCTTTCTGTTAATACTATGCAGTCGGGAAATTTTGAAATTACACTCACAGTATTGGATAAGGCTGGGAATATCGGAACTTCAACAAACTCTCTAGAAATCCAAAATATGCCGCCTTTAGTAAAGCTAACAATAGATGGTGAACCTATAGAAAACAACGGCCAGTTTATTCTTTCACGCGAAGCTACTTGCATAATCGATGCATCTGGATCGACTGATACGCCAAATGATGCAGACAACCTCCGTTACGTCTGGCGAGTAAATAACATCCCTACATACGAGGGTGGCTCCAGAGAGTTTTCTTGGCCGGAGCAGGTCGAGGGTGATTTCATTCTCACCATTGAAGTAATCGACGATGACTCAGAGTCTTCGCAGATTTCGATTCTAATCAAAGATGGGTCATCCGACACCCCCATGCCACTATCGATAATTGTTCTAATCCTATCTACAATATTCTTATCATATTCTATACTAAACATGCGTAAACAGAAAAACCAGTCCGACATACCAAAATGGTCCTAGTAGAAAGACCAAAAGGAAGAGTCACCAGGGACATATGTGGACTTACCTTTCGACTCTTCCGAGTACATCGATAGGCAGGAGAGGCTGTTTTCTCAATTGCCTGATTCAACAATGCTAATTATTCCAACTAACGATAGGAAAACTCGTTCTAATGACGTAGGATATCCCTTCAGGGCAAACTCGTACATGCTATATTTGTGCGGTTGGAGAGAGGATGAGGGGGTTTTCTTGGCACATAATAGAAACGGAGCCATGGAGTCGAGACTCTTCGTACCACCACGAGATACTACAAAGGAAATCTGGGAAGGCATTAGGATTGGAGTGGAAGGTGCAAAATCATGGCCTGTTTCTTCTACGACATCGATAGAAAATCTTGAGTCTGAGATTTTGCAGATGATCGGTCAATTCGACCATGTTTACACGATATTGGGAATCTCAGAAACAATGGATAATATTTGCAAAGAAGTAGAAGCCGTTTCTGATCCGAGACCAATCATAGACCCTATGCGGAGAATCAAATCTACCCAAGAAATCCAGTATATGCAAGAATCGGCTACTATTGGCGCTCTTTCTCACATATTAGCGATGAAAAATGCAGCACCTGGCATGGGGGAATGGGAAATTCAGTCCAATGTCGAAGGGCATTTCATCAAATCAAAAAGTACCTGGAGCTTCCCCTCAATAGTTGGCGGAGGCAGCAATGCAACCGTTCTTCACTACAAGAACAATGATTGCATCGTTAATGATGGCGATTTAGTACTGGTCGATGCAGGCTGCGAAGTCAATGGATATGCATCGGATATTACCCGGACGTGGCCCATAAACGGAAGTTTCACAGAACCTCAGAAGGAGATTTACGAGTTGGTACTCAAGGCCGAGAAGGCTGGTATTGAGGCATGCCAGGTCGGCTCCCCATGGACTAAGATGCATCGTGTGGTCTCCGAAGTAATTGCACAAGGCCTAATTGAATTAGGAGTACTAGAATGTAGCTTGCAAGAAGCGCTTGGAGACGAAACAAAGCTCGATGGACCGTTCAGGAATTTCTTCATGCATGGGACTGGGCATTTCCTGGGTCTCGACGTTCATGATGTGGGAGGGGGGCGACAGGGTGATCCCGGCACGCCCGACTCTTTGGAGCCTGGAATGGTACTAACTATTGAGCCGGGCCTATACTTTGCAGACTGGAGAGAGGATATTGAAATGCCAGAAAGATACGCTGGCATTGGGATCAGGATTGAAGATGACGTTCTAGTTACCGAGGATGGCCCTGTTGTTCTCTCATCCGCATGTCCGAAGGAGATATCCGAAATTGAGGACATTGTAGGCTCAGGTGATTAGCATGTCAGATTGGATGGCAATTTTGGAAAGCCAACTGGAAAAAGAACCCCCTATTCTTACTGTTGATGATGCTGCAGAAATATATTCGAATGCCCCGTTAAATGAGTTGATGTACGTAGCAATGGAACGGAGGAAGGCCCAGGTACCCGGCAAACTCGTCACATACTTGATAGACAGGAACATCAATTACACCAATGTCTGCACTATTAACTGCCATTTTTGTTCATTTTATAGGCCTCCTGGGCACACAGATACCTATACACAGACTGTTGATCAGATTAGCGAACGCATAATCGAGTTGGAACGTGTTGGTGGTAGCAGAATACTAATGCAGGGCGGGGTCAATCCGTCGTTACCATTTGAATGGTATACTAGCCTTCTTGAAGAGCTGAATTGTAGACACCCTAGCATCTCTCTTGATTGCTTCTCACCAATAGAGATTGAAGGGATTTCTGAGGTCTCAGGACTTACCACATTGGAGGTGCTCTCTAGATTCCGCGAATCTGGATTGCACGGCCTTCCTGGAGGTGGTGCAGAAATGCTAGTCGACAATGTGAGGAGTGGAATCTCCCCTCGTAAGGGTTCTTCGCAGAACTGGCTTAGGGTGATGGGCGAGGCTCAATCACTTGGTCTGATCACATCTGCTACCAATGTATTTGGATTTGGAGAATCCCATGTTGATCGCGTAGAACACATGGATAAAATTAGAAAACTGCAGGATGAAACTATTTCAAAGGGCAATCCGGGGTTCACTTCATTCATTTCCTGGCCGGTAATGCTAGAGAATAATGCATTCGGAAAAATCGGACGACGAAGGAACTCTACTGGACTTGGGGCCGGTGCTGTAGAATATCTCAGACATTTGGCTGTATCAAGAATCTTCATGAATAATGTAGAGCACATTCAAGCTTCGTGGCCCACAATGGGCCTCGAGGTCGCACAGATAGCATTGTCCGCTGGCGCTGATGACATAGGATCTACGATGATGGAGGAAAACGTCGTCTCTGCTTCTGGCACTACAAAGACTATGGCCACTGTAGAAGAGTTGCAAAAAACAATCTTGCAAAGCGGATTCATACCAGCGCTCAGAGACTCTGAATACAATATCCTAGATGTCACCGAAGTAGAGGTAAAGCCCCTAAAAGTTGGATAATTCGGCCCTTCCACTGATTACTGGCGCTACTGGAATTTCGGTATATTCATCGGATTGTGGAATAATAAGCGGTGAAACCCACGAGATTCTTTTTCCATCGATTTGCTCGAACTCAAATACTACCTCCCAATGTATCGCAATGAGTGATGAGTACACAGTACCCGGCCATTCCCCTTCGGGCATAATCAGCTTGAAGGGCGTTCCAACGGTTATATCACTAACCCATTGAGAGTGGCTCATTATTCTGAGTGGCTCTAGGATTACAGACTTCTTTGTAGTTGATTGCATTGGTGTAGACTCGCCAACTCCTGAGCCGACTTCATCACCGGGAGATACTCTTTTTTCGGGTAGAATTGTGGACATGCCGGGAGAAGGCTGTCCAAACTTCTTTCTCCCCAACGAAGAAAGTACAGTGCTTCTCTCAGGACTAGCAACACCAACCTGAATCCTTGATCTCTTTAGTGAAATCTCGCTATCAATGCTCGTTATCGTTACTTCTGGTGAAGCCCTATCCTCCATAACGGTAAATGTGGGCTCTTGGTATGGCTTGGCATTGATATTTGATTGCCTTGACATATCGCGGAAATTCGCTATTGTTCGAAATAGAAGTGGCAGAAGAAAAAGTGGGAAAGTGTAGAATAGTAATCTCGGATACTCCAAAGGCCCTATTGTAACCGAGCCGGCAATTACACCACCAATCAATTCGAGGTCAACTAAACCAGGTTCTATTGCATGAACAAAGAGAGACACAATTAGCAGCAGTACAGTGGGTAAAATCAATCTTCTAGATATGTTGTGAAGTGGATCTGGAGTAATGAACCAACCAAGTCTGGTCCGAGTAAGGAATGTTGGTGGTTTGAATCCGATTTCACATTGCAATTGCAATCTTTTTGAGTCCTCTTCTTTGCAATCCGTCCACTCAACAAACCAATCGTCTTCGGACCCAATTCTGAAATTAGTGACAACATTGTCTTCGACTTCCACTTCGATCTCTGAAATTGGAACAGCTGACGGTTCCATATGACCTAGTTCGAATGGTGGGTACCTGATTCTCTGAATTGCGCGCCGCATTATTAGCTCCATAGAATTGCCTTTGCCGCTCTACCTGCAAGCCTTCTAAACTCAGGGACCTCCCTAAGCATCTTAATTCCTAGTGGAATAGGATTCTCAATGTCGCCGAATTCATTGATTAAATCAGTTACTTCGGGCCTAGCCCAAACTGAGAATATTCTTTCTAGCTCACTGTCATCCATCTCGGTTAGGAAAGCATCCCTCAAAGCTCTCTTTTTTCTTTGATCTCTCTTCATTTCCTTTAATGCCGATGAAATTGATCTCATGCGTGAATCGCCCAGATCATTGTCTGAAATTCCTTTACTTAGTAGTGGTACGAGCATGTCTACTTGTTTGAATCCGGGTCCAATGCCCCCTCCAGTAGTAGGTTTACAGATCCCAGCGGCATCTCCGAACAGTGCTACTCTCTCACGCATTGGTCTACGGACAATGCCACTGGGGACCGGTCCGCAGAATCGACCCACTTCAGAGCATTCTGTGAATCTGGAATTCAGATTAGTGTCTTCCATCAAACGATTCATGAACTCCTCACTAGAAGTCCCCCCCATCAGATTAGCCTTGGTCCAAGTACCCAGTCTTGTTGTCTCTCCTGTTGGAATGGCCCAACTGAAGAACCCGGGCGCAATACATGAACCGGTGTACATATCCAGCATCCCATCATCACCCGAATAGCCTGTTACTTCAATCTGAAAACCGATCATCGTTTCTGTAGGTGAACCCATTTTGAATTTACGACGAACCCATGAGTGGGCCCCATCAGCACCACAAAGCAATTTGCAACGAACTGTTTCAGAACCATTCAAGCCATCGATAATTACTTCCACATATTCATCATAGATTGTTGCCGAAACGGGTTTTGTGGATAGCATGACTTCGGTTCCAGTTGCAATAGACTGCATGACAACTGCCTCATCGAAAATCTTCCTGCATACGGAAAAGGTCCGTGGTACTCGAGGGTCACCAATTGACACCTTTTTTCCGCTTGGGCTGTGAATATTCGCACCCCATATTGGTGTCAGGATTGATGATTCTAGTCCTATCGTCTTCATTGCAGCGGGGTTTACCAGACCAGCACACTGGAATGGCCTGCCAATTTCATCATGCTCCTCCAAGAGTAGGACACTATGTCCATGGTCATTCAATTTCTTCGACAAGTATCCACCAATTGGTCCGGCACCGACCACGATAGCATCGAATAATCTGACCATTCCAATCTCCGCTTGCTACTTTTTTCCTTTACGCTTTGAATTTATTGTTTTCTTTAGGTTGCCTATTAGTACGCTAGCATCAGACTTGGAAATTGTCTCGATAGACTCGGTGTTTACTGCTGCAATAGCATCTTCAATTGGCATTTCTAATGAGTCAGTCATAGAGATTATAGTAGCTACCTGCTTTTCTGTTGCTGGAGAGTCCTTGTCCAGCTCAATTAGCGCACCGATAGCATTACTCGCTGTACCGCCCCTTCCACCCGTTAACTCGCTAATGTCGGACTCGCCCCTTTCCTTCAAGAATTGGCTCAAGTCTATTTTTAGCCTATCTACTAACTTCAAAATCGTGGCAATTTGCTTTTCACTTGGTGGGATATTTGATTGAATAGAGTCACCTAGACCGTCAATGATATTCCGCACTTGTTCACCACTGAGTTCTTCGACTAAACTATCTCCAACTAGGTCCTTCCTTTCTTGTTCGGTCATTCTATTCAGAATCCCTTGCAAATACTGAATCTGCCTTAATGTGGGCTTCTCCCGACGCTTCTCCAATGCTATGTTATGCATTTCTCTAAAAGTTTCGACAAAATGCCCCCAGTGTTCGGGGGCACTGGCCTCACCCGTCTCAATTAGATCTAATTTCTCCTCCATTGTAGAAGTGAACCCATATGTGAATAGACCCTGGTCATAAACATCAGTTTGATTGTAAAACGGAGTTACTTCAACCCAGAGAGTCCTGCCATTAGATGTTGGAATTAGTGATGTCCCGTCCTTCTCCACATATTTCCTATCGACTAATTTTGATACAGTGGAAACATATGTTGAAGGTCTGCCTATACCGTCCCTTTTCATCTGCTGAATAATCGAGCTTTCAGTGAACCTCCTAGGTGGTTTAGTGAAGTCCTTCGTTAGCACTGCGTCTTCATCTATGTCCCAAATTGAACCTACGGTGAATCCAATATCGGGGGGCTGGGTCTGAATATCTTTGTATGACCATGCGAAAACCTCCTCCCACCCTGAATGGGTTCGCCATGTCGAAGTACCATTAATGGGGACGTCTAACCCGTCACAAGTAAACGTCAAACTTCTTCTTTCCCTAATGGAGTTGGACATCTGGCTGGATGCGAAGCGAGACCAGATTAGCCTGTATAGAGCCTTTTCATCTCGATCTTCCCCTGCGACCTCTATTGATGGGTTTGTAGGCCTGATAGCCTCATGCGCATCCTGTACATTTTCCTTAGTTTTGCCAGACTCGCCGACCCCGTCTCCAAGAAAACCTCGTCCGAAATTTGACTCGATGTATTTCCTAATATCATTTCTAGCATTGGCGTTTGTTCTGGTTGAATCTGTTCTGATGTAGGTAATATGTCCAGACTGGTAGAGTGTTGATGCTATCTTACTGGTCTTAGAAATTGACCATCCCAGAGTTGAACTGGAAGTTTGGAGCATCGTGTCAGTAGTAAACGGAGCCTTTGGCTTCCTACTAACAGTGCCTTCTTTAATCGCGTCAAGGTTTAGTGAGCGCTTTGAATTTATCAAATCGAATGCCGTTTTTGCAAAATCTGTATCCGAAGTCCTGTCAGGGAAATGCTTCCCATCATCATCTAACCAAGCCCCTGGATCATTTGATTCATGGAACCTGACCTTAAGATCCACTCCATTGGATAAAGCGCCTACCGAATTATACTCCTTGGGAACATGGGAGTCACGCTCTAACTCCTTCTCAACGATGTATCCTAAAGTTGGCGTTTGCACCCTCCCCATTGATCTCAACTTCCACGAACGACAAAATTTTGAGCATCTGAAACCAACCAGCCTGTCCATCAATCTCCTAACAATTGCTGCATCGACTAAGTTCATGTCTAATTCTTGCGGATCGGATATTGCTGATGTTACAGCATCCTTGGTAATTTCATTAAATGAAACCCTTTTCACGGAATCAAAATCTGATAGAATCTCACTAAGCCTCCATGCAATAAACTCGCCTTCCCTATCCGGATCTGTAGCAATGAAGACCTCATCGACACCGGATTTTTTAGCCTTGGACGTAATTTTTGACATAACCCTCTCGGCCCTCTCAGTCCATGACCATGGAGGATTAGGTAATTCTCCAGGCTTTGATGTCCACATGGCTTTGGAGCTATCCTTGTTCTTTCGACCAGAGGGCAGATCCTGCACATGGCCATTGCACGCATCAACAATCCACCCCTTTCCGAGATATTTCTTGATAGTGCGTGCCTTGGCACCGGACTCAAGAATAACCAGTTTCATTATGTCTCCTCGGATTTGAATTGCCGTAACATGACCCGTATAAACATGAGTGGTTGATTGTTGTTCCAACGCGCGCACACGCGCGCTCGCGCGCGTAACCGGTTACATTTCAACCGTGAAATATTGTATTAGAGCATTATTTATGCGTAACCATTGAAGAATAGTTTCGATTGGCAATATTATGGGAGTGGCATGGAGCGTATTTGGCAATCCTGCATTGCGCCTCATCGACTCCGAACGTGCACATTCAATTTCTATGAGGGCCCTGAAATCTATTGGAGAGTCTAATCTCGGCCAGACGGTGCTGAATTCATTATACAAGGCTCCAGAGGTACCTATTGAGGTATTTGGTAAATTATTCCACCACCCTCTTGGGTTAGCAGCCGGTTTCGACAAGGGTGCGGAGGCTTTGTTGGCATGGTCGGCAATGGGTTTCTCTTGGTGTGAATACGGCGGAGTCACAAGATACCCACAAGAAGGGAATCCAAAACCTCGAATGTTTAGGGCTAACAAACACCGAGCACTGGTCAATAAAATGGGTTTCAATAACCCGGGGGCTTCAGAGATCCGGAAAAGACTAGCAGAGAGGAAATCCTCTGACCGTTGGCCTAAATCCCCAGTTGCTGCAAATATAGGCCGTTCGAAAAAGGTACCAAATGACCATGCTGGTGATGATTATGCCGCCACAATCGATTTACTATGGGATCATGCAGATATGTTTGTACTGAATATTTCTTCCCCCAATACCCCCGGGCTTCGAGACCTACAGGGACAAGAATACTTGGAATCAATACTAAGATCATGTAATGAGATACGATCCAAGAAAGGAATAGGGAAGCCATACTTGCTGAAACTCTCTCCCGATGCACTAGATGCTGAAATCAGAAGCACGATTTCGATTGCACAAGGATTGGGCATAGATGGCATAGTAGCTACGAATACAACAATAAAACGGCCAATTCCACTTTCTACCCAGTCTCGCAAAGCCTTCTCCAGTGATGGCGGGCTTTCTGGCCGCCCACTACAGTCAAGGGCACTCGAAGTAATCAATATTGCATACGATGAAACAAATGGAAAGATACCCATAGTAGGTGTCGGCGGTATCGATTCCAAAGACTCTGCTTGGGAGGCGATAATATCTGGAGCATCCCTGATTCAATTGTATTCTGCACTTGTCTTCAATGGCCCAACAATTGTTTCTTCCATAGTTAAGGGGCTAAAGAGGAGGGTTCGTGAATCAGGGTTTTCCTCCATTAGCGAAGCAGTGGGATACAAACACATTTAGCAAGGGGCCATCAGAATCACTCATGGCGCTAACAAGGATCTCAAGGCTTGCCATAGTTTTCGGTGCCTCGTTAGCAGTACTTGGTTTGATGATGGCGAGCGTCGATCCAGAGATTCAATATTCAGTAGATGAGATTATGGATGATCCTGAAAGATTCCAAGGTAACCAGATTTTTGTTAGAGGCGTCGTTTCAATTGATTCAATGGATAATGAGGAAATGCGATTCATCCTTGAAGGAGTAACTGGCGAAATATTTGTTGATTTCACGCATTCACCAATACCCGATGGTTTCGATGAAGGGAGGACAATTGCTGTACGGGGGGACTTGGTAACGCAAAATGGAATTTGGCTCATCGACTCATTTGAGATTCAAACTGGATGCCCTTCAAAATACGAGTCATGAACTGTCATGTTCATACGTTACCTCTATTCGCCAAATACGGGCTAGGGGGGGAGTTGACGTGCTCTATTATTCACAAATCGTCGAAAATGGTGACCCGAAGTCCGAGGGCGGCGCAAACGAACCACTGAGATTACCCCAGTTGACTGCGATGTCTCGCCCCCAAGAGATCCAGGTTGGCAGGAGAGGGACCCGGAGGGGTTCCTCGAACGTCTTACGCCCGGGAACCAGGTCAGGCGCGGAAGCGAGCAGCCCGACCGGGGATGCTGGATGCCTTGGGACTTCGGGACGGAGAAGACTGGGGTGCAAGTCTCTTTGATGACGAGCGTCCACCGAGGACGTGCCCACCGACTAATCATCTTGATTGGCGTGCAGCAACGCTCTAATTGTATCGTCAGTAACTCCAGCCAGACCGTTTTTAGCACACCTAAGAAGAAGCTCTTCCCAACCACTATTTTCTTCAAATGCAATCAAGGCTAACTCCCTAGCCTCACTTATTTGGCCCGATTGTACCAACCCGATTGACTTCCAAAACGCAATCTCGGGATTTCCTGTATGCTTAGTCTGTGAAATTGATTTCGCGTCTAAGCTATTGATGTTCACATATTCATTATGCATTTTCAGTAGCCTATCGAGTTCCTCTAGTGGTTCACGATTATCATCTACACGTATATCCACAATTGTACCTTCCCAAGGGTATTGCTGAATATCTGAATCTACTACAAGCAAGCGCGCTGATTGCTTCCCCCTAATATCTCCCTGTTCGGTCTCTGCTGCAAATAGAGCAGCGAGCATTCGGCTCGATAGATCCCCGTCAGAACCAACAAATGCATCAGCCATGCACCCCCAAACAGTAGATTTCCACATCATATTCGCTTGACAGGAGAAACCATCGCCCACAAAATGTCCCGATTCAGGTATGGTATCAGATCCAGTATGGGTGGATATTCTAGATTTGGAGTCGATCATGGCCACTTGCCTAATTTCGGGAGTCTTATCCAATGAAAGTCTTCTTTTCATAGCTTCTTGGGGTTTCGCTCCGTCCTCCATTAACTCAATTCCAAGAGGGCCATGATCAATTAATGCCATAGCCTGAGTCGCAACTGCACCAATACCTGCTTTGGCCCAGCAAACTACTCCTGCCGCGAACCAATGGGACTGGACGGCTACTCCGATTTGACCGGAGTCCGGACACCTTGCAACAATTGAATAAGTCACAGAATCGCCTAATCTTCTAAATTATCTAGCCCGCCCATTGTACATACTATCCTGAAGTGTGCTTCGGAAACGGGTTGAACGGATAGCCTTTGACCTCTTTGTAGCAAAGGCATCCCTTCCAAATCACCATTTGCACGTAGATCTGGCAACCCTACTGATTCTAATTGCTCCCCAATACTTGTCAGTAACTTTATGCTTAAACACATAGGGAACTTCTGGAACTTTTACTAAAAACAGCCTCTTTTGATTCATGTTGAAGAATCTTTTTCATAAGGTAGTTTAGGATTAGCAGCAAACTGTTCTGAAGTTATCTCACTTAAAGGTATTGCGTGACGTTTAGCAGCAAGAGAAAATGTACCAAAATGAGGTGCAAATGTATCACCTTTTCCTGTTGTAGTTATTTTATAATCATTCTTAACATCTACTTCAAACCTTTCTAAAGCCTGAGTGAGTACTTGACCTCTACTTAATTTAGGATCTTGAGCATAGGTAGTAAAATACTTTTTAATCCTACCTTTACCTACATATGCAGCTAAAGCAGCAGATGTCACTTCCTCAGTTTTAAACCCATAATTATGTAAAATATCTGCGATTCTAGCATCTACATGATCTTCAAGTAGTTTTAATTCAGCTTCATTAGGTTGAGCTGGGTCTTGCTCTTTAGCAATCTTCATCCATGTAGCTTCATTTTCAGGTGATAACATCATTGACTTAACAATGCTAGTAGTTACCATACCTTGTGCTTTTAGCTTTTGAAGTGTAGGTTCATAAATAGTATCATTAGCGTCAGATACATGATCTTGTACAAATGTAGCTAACATCTTAGACATTGTATTATCAG
>PVBE010868979.1_pt1 | contig 14634 bp, 11 predicted proteins | sample 1631181 | NCBI WGS metagenome assembly PVBE01 (sample SAMN08397723, study PRJNA350692) | Marine metagenome, whole genome shotgun sequencing project. | isolation source: water | place: Pacific Ocean | collected 2012-04
CTTCTTCAAATCTCGAAAACCGTCGGTCATTCCCATGATGGCCATGACTTCCGAGGCCGCGGTTACCTGGAACCCCGTTCCGTGCTCCATTTCCGTTGACGATAAAGATCAAATGTTTCGTCTTGAGGTCCGCAGAGGAAGTCTGCGGCATTCCCGCCTCGGCAACCCCGGAACCCAATGCCATGCCGGCACCGGCCAGTGAAGTGTTCTTTAGAAATGATCTGCGATTCATTTGGTGCTCCTTTCAAAAAGATAATTTCAGAAAAAATACTCGGTTCTTAATAGATCGATACTATTGCTGCGATCCGAACCTGGCCATCGCGCGCTGTGCACGGATGCGGCCGGCAGGCGTCTGCTCGAAGACGACCTTGATTTTCTCCAGCTCCGGATACTCTACGTAGCGCATATCCAGGTAGTTGTTCGCGGCATCGCTGACCATCACGCGGGTCACGATCCAGTCGCCGGGTTCGTCCAGTTCATGGGTTGAAAAGCTGCCCTCGTACGTGTTTTGCTCCACGTCATAACCCGGCTTGATCATGCGGCTGGCCTTTGGCACCGGTGTTAACTTGACGCGCTTCTTGTCGATGAAACTCGGGCTGGCTGCGATGTCGACATAGACATCGCGCACACCGGAATGGCCGTCGATGCTCACCACCGTCACCTTCGCACCCTCACCCAGCTTGGCCTTGCTCTTGTCGAGCGAAACACTGAACAGTCTCGGTGGAGTCTCGTCGATGTTCTTCGGATCCTGAGTGATATTGAACTTCAAGGCGCCAAGGTTGTCGTCCCTGGGCCCGAACACCTCTCGATGATTTCCGGCCCGGTCGCGAATCGTCATGGCTCGGGCGATGTACTCGCCGCCGACCGACCACTGATTGATCCGGAAGTAGCCAAGGAACTCGTCTTCGACACCGAAGAGCTTCTGGAGCTTGATCTCGTGGTACTTGTTGTCGGGCCCGGACATCCGCAGAGAAACCACCGAGACCCCGGACTTGTTGTCCCATACCCTGGCACGGATGGGGATCAGGTCGGCGATGTCGAAGTTCTTGCCGTTCTCGTTCGCCTCGCTTTCCCCAACCCAGACATCCACCAGTTCCGGCATCATCACGTCCACGTTGTCGTGAGGCAGGACTTCGACTTCCATTCCCACGCTACCCTGGTGCAACGGCGGAAGGTAGGCCTTCGAATGTCCGAGTTCGGTGTTGAGTTCGCTGTCGTAAATTACGTAGACACCCGGCTCGGCCCAATCGGGAACTGTCAGTGTTCCGTCGTGCATCCACGGGTTGCCCGGGCGCGGGCGCATCCGGGTACGCAGCGTTGATCGTCGTCCCTGCGGACCGTGGTAGGAGAAGTACCAGGGCTGGATTTCCACTTCGTTTTCCGCACGGGCTTCAAACCGGAGCACATCGCCGGGCTTGACCTTACGGCTACCAAGGATCTTGGCCTCGCGGAACAGGGCCGGCATGTGGTAGCCCTTGAGTTTCGTGCCGTCGACTTCGCCGCTGGGGTTGGACATGAATTCGTCCGGCAGATACTTGCTACGGTCCCCATCCAGGTAGTAGACATCGATGCTGGGTGACTTGGGGCCTAGCCCGTAGGGGATCGCCTCTACGGTTTCCGATTTGGGGTCCGCTGTGGGCTGTTGTGCTCCGGCTATCGAAGCGGAAACGACAAGCGCGACAGCGACGAAAACAGTAGATATAAGGGTACGTCGCATAATTCTAACTCCTCTCATTAACGGGCATAGATATATCCACGTTAAGCTTACTGCTTTTCGCAGCCCTGATAAAGGGAGAAATTTTGATACATGTAGACACTTTGGGACAGATCACTACCATCCGCAGGACCTCGATCGAGGTTTTCAGGAGGCCCTGGAGATTGTTCCCGATCGAGTGGCGGGATTGAAACGACCGAGAGGGCGCGGCTGGCTGGACTTTCGCCGAGTTTCGCCTCCTGATCCACCTCTCGGGATGCTTGATTCGTATTTTTAGGTTGTTTCGGGCCCGCTCTTGCCATTCAATAGTGGCCTTACGTCAAGCAAGGGAATCATTTACGTCATCGAGTACGTCACCAAGCGGAGGCATCCATGCTAAAGAGAATCTTAACAGCAACCCTCGTGGCCGTCGGAGTCCTCGGCTTCGTGTCCGTGGTCGGAAACTGGACCACAGCGATCGACGCTGAATTCCTGGTATACGGACAGAGCAGCGGAGGAAGCGGCGGCGGTGGCGGCACAACGCCAACAGCGACGACTGTCAACATCATTCCACAGGTCGCTGCCGGTTCGTATGACGGTGGGGCGAACTCGTTCACAACGATCATTCAGGTGATCAACGGCTCCAGCACTTCAGCGACGCTGACAGCCGAGTTTTTCGACACCGTTGGTTCGGTCTCGACCGTTCCGTTTACGACGAACGACACGACTGTGCCGACGTTTACGGGATCGACCAGTGCCCTGACGATACCGTCGAACAGCTCGATCATCCTGACGTCCGGAACTCCGTCATCCGGCGCGACAAACTGGGCTCGGCTAACCACCAATCAAGCAGTTGCCGTCCTGACGGTGTTCGAATTCCGGACCTCTGCGGGAACTCTGGTCTCGCGTGTCGGCGTCCCGGCCGTTTCCTCAAACATGACGAAATTCATCATGCCGCGGCTGAGGAATGTCACCGACAACGTCACCACGGCATTCGCGATGGTGAACGTTGGTTCCGCGTCGGAGACGATCACGGGTACGCTTTATTCAACCACCGGGTCAGTCCTGGGAACGAAAAACCTGACTCTGGCCGCAGGAAACCATACCGCCCAGTTTGCCTGGCAGTTCTTTGAGCTGACGGGTGAAACCGGCACCGCGGAGTTCTCTCACATCGTGTTCGAAGCCACGAGTGCGTCTATCGCGGCGACCGCCCTGGTGTTCGAAGGTGGTCAGACCGCTTCGTTCCCGGTCATTGATATCAGCTGACCGTAGAACCGTTCTTGGGCGGGGGGACCCCCTCGGAGTCCCGGCCGGGCCCCTCGCTTGGGGTTCCCTCCGTTCCTGAGATTTGCCCGCTGCTCCACGTCCGATTACACGCCCAATTCTCTCGTGCCGTCTCCTGTCTCATCCGACCAGCATCAACGCGAGCGTGACGACGGCGATGCTGAAGACCTTCTGTTCCACGTTGAATCGCATGATCGTTCCCGTTGCCGCCTTTGCCGATTAGAAGGAATTTGAGGATTGCTTCGAAAACATACCAGAACTTCGAGGTGAACGGAACGGTTCAACGGGCGAACCCCGACCGACCGTTTTTCCAAGCCTGGCCAAAAAGGGTGGGGAGCGGCTTCAGGTCAATCTGCAGCAGCTCAAAAAGTGAGCCACCTCCTAATTGTTCCGCGCCGCGTGCTGCTTTCTGTCGTTCGGGTCGAGGTGCCGCTTGCGCAGACGCAGACTTTTAGGAGTGACTTCGATCAACTCATCGTCACGGATGAACTCGATGGACTGTTCCAGTGACATCCGGAGCGGCGGAACGATCCTCTCGTAGGTGTCGGAAACCGACGCGCGCATGTTCGTCAGCTTCTTTTCCTTCGTAATGTTGACGTCGAGATCGGCATCCCGGCTGTTTTCTCCGACCAGCATGCCGCGGTAGACCTTGTCGGTTGGCGCGACGAACAGTTCGCCGCGTTCCTGCAGGTTGATAACCGCAAAGCCCGTGACGGGCCCCTGCCGGTCGGCGACCAGGGCTCCGGTTGCCCGGTGTTTGATCTCTCCCGCCCACGGTCTGAACTCGTTGAACATGTGCGTCAGAATCCCGGTGCCCTTCGTGTCGGTGAGAAACTCGGTCCGGTATCCGATCAGCCCGCGGCTTGGAACGTCGAACTCGAGGCGGACACGGCCCGAGCCGTGATTGACCATCTTGACCATCACGCCCTTACGTGTGCCCAGCTTCTGAACGACGACACCCATATATTCTTCTGCCGTGTCGACCAGAGCCAGCTCGAAAGGCTCGTGTTTTCCTCCATCGACAACCCTGGTAATGACGCGCGGCATCCCGACCGAGAACTCGTAGCCTTCGCGCCGCATCTGCTCGATCAGGATCGCCAGCTGCAGTTCCCCACGGCCGAACACCTGGAAACGGTCCGGCGAATCGGTCGTTTCCACTCGCATCGCCAGGTTGTTGCGGGATTCCTTCATCAGACGGTCGCGCACGTGACGCGACGTGACGTATGGTCCGTCCTTCCCGGAGAAGGGGGAATCGTTGATCGAAAACTCCATCGACATCGTCGGTTCATCCACGTGCAGCGGCGCGAGCGGTTGAGGGTCGTCGCCGTCGGCGATGCTCTCGCCCAGGCCGATGCCGGTCATACCGGCAACCGCGACGATTTCGCCCGGCCCGGCTTCGGGGGACGACACGCGTTCCAGGCCCTCGTAGACAAACAGTTCGGTCACTTCGGCCGGAGTCTGCGACTCGTCCCGGTGGCAGAGCGTGACCTTCTGCTTGTTACGGATGGTTCCGGCAACAATGCGTCCGATCGCCAGAGGCCCGCGGTAATCGTCGGGCTGCACGGTCGTTACCAGCATTTGGAACGACCGGTCCGCCTCGCCGGACGGTGCGGGGATGTGGTCGACGATCATATCGAACAGCGGGCGCAGGTCTGTCGTTGTCCCCTCGAGCGAGAGAGCGCACTTGCCTTCCCGCGCGACTGAATAGATAACCGGGAATTCAATCTGGCGTTCAGTCGCATCGAGGTCGATGAACAGGTCGTAGATCTCGTTGCGTACTTCCTCGGGTCGCGCATCCTTGCGGTCGATCTTGTTGATGACGACGATGGCCGGGAGATCGTGCTCCAGGGCTTTTGACAGTACGAAGCGGGTCTGTGGCAGGGGGCCCTCCGCGGCATCGACGAGCAGCATGATGCCGTCCACCATTCCCAGCGTGCGCTCCACCTCACCGCCGAAGTCGGCGTGGCCCGGTGTGTCGACGATGTTGATCTTGACGTCACCGTACCGGACGGCCGTGTTCTTGGCCATGATCGTGATGCCTTTTTCACGTTCGAGATCCATCGAGTCCATGACGCGTTCTTTCACCGCCTGGTGCTCGCTGAACGTTCCGCTCTGCCAGAGCATTGCGTCGACAAGCGTCGTCTTGCCATGATCGACGTGTGCGACGATGGCGATGTTGCGAAGATTCATTCGGTGTCCATCCTGGTTGAAGTCAATTGCCGGGTGCGGGTGTCAGGCGCTTATTCCGGCCTTGGCCCAAACCTCCATTGTGACACATAGGACATGGTGTCCGTCTTGGAAGCGTGCCGATGGCGCACACGCGTGCTTCCCATTCACCGACACTAACGTCCATTCTCTAGTACCGTCAAAGGTTTAGACATTGGACGAGGATATGCAAAGACGCTGCGCATGAAACGACTTATCCTTGCGCTCTTCATCACGACGCTTTGGGTGAGCACACCGGCTGCGGCCCAGGTGCCGCCGGCCGACCAGCCACCTATCATCGATAACGTCGAGGTCACCGGGATCGACGACGCCCGGCTGAGCCCGGGACTCCGGAGAGACATCCGCGCTCTGGAAGGCGTGCCGCTCGACGCGGATGCCGTTCAGGAGTTGACCGACCGTGTCGGCCAGGAACTTCCCGAATACATCGCGGCCACACGCGAACTCCAGGCGACCGGCCGAACGGGCCGAATCCGGCTGATCTTCCTCGTCGCACGGATCGGTGACGACGCGGCGCTTCGAACCAACATCAACTCCCGATACACGATTGAAAGCGTCGAGATCGATGGCGTGGACGAATCGTCCCTGAGCGACGAGGTCCGAAGGGAAATGGACGCGCTCGTTGGGGAACGGCTCGACCAGGAAGCAGCCGCCGAGGTCCGAGGCCGGATCGCCAGGGAACTGGGACCGCGTCAACGTGTTTCCCGGCGAATCAGACGCGGGACGGTCCGCGATCGCATCCGGATCGTCTTCGAAGTGGACGAGGAGCCCTGGATTCCGTTCCGCGAATTACCGTCTTTCTTCCTGTACCACTCGAAGCAGCACTTCAGCATGGCACTCGAAGCGCCCATAGACTCCGGCCACAACCGGGTTTCGCTGTACGGAGCCTACAATGCCGACGAACTGATCGAGCGCTTCTCCGGCTTCGGCATCGGTTACCAGAACGTGCGGGTCGGAACGGATCGACTGGGAGTCCGGTTGGCCTTTGCCGGCTACCGGCAGAAATGGGAGCCGGCGACGCGTCTCGCCCTGGAGGGTGTTGATGGCGTTCCGGGGACTTACCGGTCGCGCCTGAGCTTCGACGCGTCGATTACAGTCGCCATTACGCCCGAGCTCAACTTCAGTTTTGGAACCAGCATCTCCGAACTCGAAAGCGAACCGCCGCCCGAAGCCCTCCGTGGGCAGATCTTCGAGAGTGCCAACGCCGGAGTCGCTTCGCTCAGATTTGAACGCCGGTGGGGCGAGCGCGATTCCCGGCAGTCGTTCAAGGGAGAGTACGAGGCGCGGGCCGGAGCCAGCAACATCGCCAGCGACTTCGTGTACTCACGCCATCTCGGTCGGGCCGAGTACACGTTCAGGCGTGACAGGAACCGCTTCGCCGGACGTTTCCAGGCCGGACGGATAGAAGGCACCGCACCCCTGTTCGAGAGGTTTGCGCTCGGAAACTCGAAGACTTTGCGTGGCTGGAACAAGTTCGACCTGACCCCGTACGGCACGGATCGTGTCGCGGCGGGGTCCCTTGAGTACGGCTATTCCGTATTCCAGATATTCTACGATGTCGGCGCGGCCTGGAACCTGGGCGAAGAGGTTCGGGCGAGGCACTCGGTCGGGTTCGGACTCCACGGCGACGATCCCGACGACGACTGGTTTGTTACGCTCGCGTTTCCGCTGAAGTCGTCCGAGTTCAAACCGGTTCTTACCATAGGCGTCCGAATAGGCGGTGGGTTTTGAGACGGCGAGGCGTTTCCGGGTCTCGGGCGATACCGGTGTGGGTGTTTGTGCTCGTCGTGATCGGAACGGCCTTTGCGGCCGAGCCGATGAAGGCCCGTCTGGAAGGTGACCGCATGAAGGTGTCGGCACCCTCGTTCCACTTTCTCGTCGAGCCGCCGCTCGAGCACCTCCACAACGGGACATCGGTCACGTTCAGGTTGACGCTCGGCCTCGCTCAACGGCCCGATTTCCCTGCGACGAGGATCGACACCCAACGATGCTCGGTGAGTTACGACCTCTGGGAAGAAAAGTTTGCTGTCACCCACCTGGCCCCAACACCGACTTCGGTCTCTCACCTTTCGGTCGAAGCGGCTGAAGCCTGGTGCGTGGACAAGCTCTCGCTGCCGATCGCCGGGCTCGCCGAAGACCAGTCGCTCTGGTTAAGATTGGAGTTTATCGAGGAGAGCACGGACGAACAGGACGAGGACTCGGGCCCGTTCGGTCTGGGCCTGGGCAACCTGATCGACATCTTCAGCCGCCCGGACCGAGAGCAATTGCTCCGGGGCGGGCAGGAACTGGGTCCAGTGCAGCTGAGGGGTTTACGCTAAGAAGGCCACGTCCGATGAACAGGGTCCGGAACAGGTTGATCGCAACGTTCGTGGCCGCCACGGTCGTTCCCCTCATCGTGACGGTGTGGATCACGACCGCGTTGCTGGACCGCAGCCTTGATCTTGCCACGACCACGGAACTCGACGAGTTGTCGCTCGCCCTGGAAGAGACAGCCCGGGAGTTTTATCAACAGGCTCGCAGGGAGCTTGAAACGGAGGTTTCTCGAGGCCGAATGCCGGATACGGTTTACCTGTCAGCCGATCGAACCGGCTGGCCCGAACCGGTCGTTGCATTCTGGGAGAGTGGAGAGCCCTCCCGGTTCGACGTCTCCGGCCCCGGGGGCAACGTCCTGGACTATCTTGTTCGTGCCGAGGGCTCCGTCCACGCGCATTCGAGGAACCTGGGTGATGTCCGCATGGAGGACCTCGCTACGCAGTACGGGCAGGCGCGCCAGACCGTCGAAGCCGCCCTGACCCGCGACCTCAGACGCGGCTTCACCCTGACGCTGGTGACGCTGGTGGCGGCCGTCTGGGTTGCGTCGCTGCTCTCTCTGGTCTACCTGGCACACCGCATCAGCCGGCCCATACAGCAACTGACGGGTGGGTTGGGTCAACTGGCCGGCGGCGACCTCGGGGTCCGCATCGGCACCGACCGTCGCGATGAGACCGGCCAGGCGATTCGCGCGTTCAACGACATGGCTGCACGGCTTGAACAGAACCAGGAACGGTTGATCTACCTCACGCAGGTTGCCAGCTGGCAGGCACTCGCACGCAAGATGGCGCATGAATTGAAGAACTCGCTGACGCCGATTCGACTGACCGTCGAAGAGATCCTCGCTCGAGGCAACTCCGAGGATCGTCAGTTCATGGAGCAGGCCGCCGGTATCGTCGTCAACGAAGTGGAAACGCTCGAGCGTCGTGTCCGGGCGTTTTCGGAATTTTCAAGTGAGCCTTCCATGGACCCGGAGAAACTGGACGTCAACGCGCTGATCGAAGAGCGAGTGGCGTTCCTCGGCTCGGGCCATCGCGATGTGACCTATGAAATGACCTTGAACGAGGGAAGGCCGATCGCGTGGGCCGATGCCGATCAGACGAGGGGCATCCTGACGAACCTGCTCGAAAACGCGGCGGAAGCCGCTGGGCCGTCTGGCACGGTATGCACCACTTCCGGGTACGATGAAGACAGCGTTTTTGTCGAAGTCCACGATTCCGGTCCCGGCCTGAGTGCCGAGGCGCGAGCTTCACTGTTTCAGCCCACCATTACCTTCAAGAAAAAAGGAATGGGGTTGGGGCTGTCTATCGCGCGAAAGAGCGCTTTGCTCGCAGGTGGCGATATCATACTCATCGACGGACAGCTCGGTGGCGCCGGATTTCGCGTCTCGCTGCCGGCAGCGCTCTGATCCTGAACCATGACTGCCAAGCGAATCCTCATCGTCGATGACGAAGAAAATATCGGGCGATCACTGCGCCTGATCCTCGAACGCGAGGGTTACGTTGTCGACATAGCCCAGACCGCCGGGGCTTTCCGGGCGCGGGTGGGCGTCGGTCGGAAGGATGCCTACCTTGTCGATGTGCGTCTCCCTGACGGCAACGGTATTGACCTGCTGCGGTGGTTGCGCAGCGAGGACGATCCGGCTCCGGTCATCATGATCTCCGGGCATGGAACGATCGCTGATGCCGTTGAGGCGACGCGCGCGGGAGCCTTCGACTTCCTTGAAAAGCCGCTGGTGCGGGACCGGGTTCTGCTTGCAGTTAAGAACGCGCTCGGCCAGGCCCGGCTCGAGAGGGAGAACGCGGAGTATCGGGAGATCGTCGGCGAGGGGCCCCGCATGGTCGGTGACAGCCCCGTGTTCCGCCAGGTTGTTGATCAGGCCAGCCGCGTCGCCCGCTCGGACGCCTGGGTCCTGTTGACGGGCGAGTCCGGGACAGGAAAGGAGCTGATCGCCGCACATGTCCATCGGGAAACCCATTTTCGGGCGGACCGTTTGTGAAGGTCAACTGCGCGGCCATCCCTGCGGACCTGATCGAGAGCGAGCTGTTCGGACACGAGAAGGGTGCGTTCACCGGAGCCACGTCGCGCCGGAGGGGAAGGTTCGAGCTGGCCGATGGCGGCACGATTTTCCTCGACGAAGTCGGTGACCTCCACGCCTCCTCCCAGGCCAAGCTGCTGCGCGTGCTTCAGGAGGGTGAGTTCGAGCGGGTCGGCGGTGAGCAGACAGTAAGGACATCGGTCCGTGTGATCGCCGCGACCAACAGGAACCTTGAACAACTGATCGGACGTGATGAGTTCCGCGAGGATCTTTACTACCGGCTGAGCGTTGTCCCCATCCGCGTTCCCCCGTTGAGGGAACGCCGGGAGGACATACGCGCCGTGGCCGAGTATTTTCTCGCAGACTTCTGCATGCGGAACAACTTTCATCTTCGCACGCTCGCGGACGATGCCCTGGCTGTACTCGAAGGCTACCGGTGGCCCGGCAACGTTCGGGAGCTTCGGAACATCATCGAACGCATGGCCATTCTCGCGCCAGGTGACCGCATCGGAGTCGATTCGATCCCCGTCGAAATCCGTCAGTCCGACCCGGCCGGAGATCTGTCCGGCCTCAAGGAAATCCGCGAAGCGGCAGAGCGTCTCCGCATCATGGAGGCCCTGGAGACCTCCGACTGGAGTGTTGCCGCCGCCGCACGCACGCTCGGAATCGGCCGGACGAACCTGCACAAACGGATGAAGGCCCTCGGAGTCGAACGAAAATCCCGCTAGTGGTCCCCGCCAGATTTACGCACAGGCTCCTGGTCTTCGTGTGGCTCTTTTGATTGCTTTCGGCTGTCTCCGTTCGTAAGCTTTACGTTAGGTTTGCCAGACATCGCGGAGGAACGTTTGAGAGAGAGGATTCGGCCTGGTGCCCCGGCTTCGGGAAAAGGGATGAGTGGGGTTTCCGCCTTGCGCGTGGGCCTTCTGACTCTCCAACTGGTCGTCGCTTCTGCCGCCTCCGCCCAGCAGAGCCAACAGACACTGGACAGCCAAACCCTGCGGGTCGACGTTGATCTTGTAAACGTCGTCTTTACCGTCACCGATGAGAAGGGTCGTTTCATTACAGATCTGGATCGTGACGATTTCACCGTTTATGAAGACGGTACCGGGCAGGAGATCCAAAACTTTCATACCGAGGCGAACCTGCCGCTTCGGATCTCACTGTTGATCGACGCCAGCGGAAGCATCCTGAACAAACTGCGCTTCGAGCAGCAGGCCGCGCTCGACTTCTTTTCCGAGACCTTGCGTCCGGATACCGACACGGCATCCGTAATCACCTTCGATTCCTACGTCAATCTGATGCAGGATTTCACTGACGATCCGGAAGTTCTGGCTGACGCCGTGGCCCGGATCAAGGCCGGAGGCGGCACGGAGCTGTTCGACGGTATCTACCTGACGGTGATCCGGAATCTCGTCGGACAGTCGGGTCGCCGAGTTCTGATCATCATCACCGACGGTGTCGATAATTCCTCCGAGTTTTCCCTGAAGCAAGCGATCGATGCGGCCCAGAAGCGCGACGTTACCGTCTACGCGGTCAGCACGAACCGAGTTCAGATGCGTCGGCGAAACAGGAACTATGGCGAAGTAGTGTCGCTCGCGGACCAACCCCTCGTCTACAACGCTCAGGGAGACATTGTTCTGCGGCAACTCGCGGAGGAAACAGGTGGAACTGTTTTCTTCCCGGAGCGCCGCGACGACCTGTCTTCGACATTTCGCGAAATCCAGGAGACGTTGCGGTCTCAGTACGTCCTGTCCTATGTGCCTACGAATGCCGTCCGCGACGGGGGGTTTCGTCGGGTCCGAATTGATGTTGCCGATGCGGCCTACCGTGCGAATGCGCGAACCGGCTATTACGCGCGGCTTGTCGAATCGGTCGATGTCGGTCTGGATCTCAGAACGGCGTCGCGCATCGGTTCGATCCAGGACATCGAGCGTCTTCTGGATGAAGGGGCATATGTCGATGCCAGCGACGCTGAAGGTTGGTCTCCCCTGATGCTGGCTGTGCGGGAAGGCAAGGCGTCGGCGGCCCGCGTGTTGCTCAGGGCAGGAGCGGATCCGAACGCCCGGAGCCGGGACGGGGAGTATCCACTGATGTGGGCTATCGAGGCGGGCCGATCCCAGTTGGCATGCGACCTCATGGACGTTGGTGCGGATACGAAGATTGTCGCCGAGGCCCTCGCCGCTGATGAGCGATGGGATGCCATTCGAACGCGCCTGCCCGCAACAGTGGCCGAGTGTCAGGCGGTGGCGCCGAACCTGGACGGTCCGACGATCGAAGAGCTACTGGCTGGTCGTCCGGAGAGTGTGCCGGAGGTGCTCGACCGCCGCCCCGATCGGGCTTACTCAAAGATCCGATCCATCCAGTACATTGGCGATGCCGTGCAGGCCGCTCCCAGGGGATTCGAAGACCCGACGGGCCCGATGCCGCCCGAAGTGCGGCGGGAGATACTGTCGGGCGTTATCCTGCCGGATGCCGCCGAATCCGGTGCCGACGCGATCGTGATCCTCGAAGCACGGGCGATCTACGAAGTGAAAGAATCTTTCAATGGGACGTGGAGAACGAAGCTGGAGACGGACGTGAACTCGACCACGGACCTGGGTTCCCGGATCGTCCTCATCAAGTACATCCTCCTGGCTGACGCCATCAAGTACCGAATCGGAAAGAAACTGAACTAGACGACCTCCTACTAAATGGGGACAGGCACCTCTGTCCCTATTTTCCATCCAATGTATTCAACGACTTAAAATAGGGACAGAGGTGCCTGTCCCCATTTTCCTTTGTCGCAGATCACCAATAGTCATATTCTTTCCCGTGGACTCCTCACAGTATTGGGGGTGCGCGATGCATTCCGGTGGAGTCCATGCGGAGCAGTCCATCTCATCACGAGGGAGTTAGCGGTTCTGCGGTGTTTCGTTGGGCCGCAACTTACGAGCAGGGTGAGGTTGTGCTGACAATCTGTAATTTTAGTTTGAAGAGGCAGGAGGTTCTATGCGTCGTCTAAACGCGGAATGGCGTCGAGTGAGGTTCATGGCGAGTTTGATTTTGGCTCTCTTTTTGGTGACGGCGTGTGGAGCGCCGGCGCCAGAGGAGGCGCCGCCTTTGGAAGGCGTCACGGTGTTCGAGGGTGCGCGGCTCATCGTTGGAGACGGCAGCGAACCGATCGAGGATTCCGTAATCGTCATCCAGGACGGCCGCTTCATTGACGTGGGCGCCAGAGGGCAGGTCAATGCTCCGGCCGGTGCGGACGTTGTGGACCTGACCGGCAAGACGGTCATGCCCGCGATTGTCGACGCGCACAAGCACGCGGCGACGGACCGCGAGGCGATCATCGACCAGTTGCAGCGGTTGGCCTACTACGGCATTGGTGCGACTGTCAGCATGGGCATTGACGAAGGCGACCTCGCATTCCAGATTCGGGGCGAGACCATCCCCAATGCGGCACGATTGCGCACCGCGGGACGTGGGATCACGATGCCCGAGGAGGGACGCTCCGAGGTTCCGTACTGGGTCACGAGCGAAGAGGAGGCCCGTACGGCCGTTCAGGAGAACGCTGACAACCAGGTTGACATGATCAAGATCTGGGTTGACGACCGGAATGGCCAGTACGAGAAACTGACCCCTGCACTGTACGGCGCGGTCATCGACGAGGCGCATACCCGCAACCTGCGGGTCACGGCTCATATCTTTGCACTCGAGGACGCGAAAGGGCTCCTCGAGGCGGGTGTAGACTCGTTTGCTCACAGTGTCCGGGATCAGGATGTCGACGATGAATTTATGGCAATGGTCCTGGAGCGTCCAAATGTCGTCCTCATTCCGAACCTTGGCGGTCGCGGCGTGGCTACGGACATGAGCTGGTTGAGCGGCACGCTGCCTGCCGAGCAGGTCGCACAGCTTCAGGAGAGGTCTACGGACAATCCCCGGGCGCAAGAGTCGTTCGGGATTCAGGCCCGCAATCTGGCCCGACTGAGCGAAGCGGGCATGACAATCGCATTTGGTACGGACGGTGGCACGCCCTGGCAGCCGCACGTTGAAATGGAAGACATGGTGGCGGCGGGCATGACGCCGGCCCAGGTCATTGTGGCCGCGACCCGCAATTCGGCCGAGTGGTTGGAACTTGATGATGCCGGCACAGTGGCATCGGGCAAGAGTGCGGATTTCATCGTCCTGGACGCCAACCCTCTCGACGACATCACGAATACACGTCGCATCTCCGACGTCTATCTCCGCGGTACAGCGGTTGAGCGCGAGGCCTTGAGCGAAAACTGGACGCGCGAGACGGAGCCGGCAGGATCTGAACAGTGACATCCGCCCGGTTCTCTATCTAGTCCCGCGCGTAGAGTCGGCACCTGCTCGTTGCCGACTCGCCTCTTGCTCTCGAAGCGTAGTTTTGAGCACTTTGCCGTAGTCGTTTTTTGGCGTCTCGGAAATGAAACGATACTGCCTGGGGCGTTTGTAGCGCGCCATTCGTTCCAGGCAGAAGGCGTCGAGTTCCCGGGCGAGAACCTCATCGTTCCCGCGTGGGACGACATATGCAACGACTACCTCGCCCCACTCCCTGTCCTGCCGGCCAATGACCGAGACCTCGGCTACGGCCGGGTGCTGGATGAGTACCTCCTCGATCTCCCGCGGATAGATGTTGGCCCCGCCTGAAATGACGACGTCCTTCGATCGATCCTTGAGCGTGAGGAACCCCTCGTCGTCAAGAACACCGATGTCGCCGGTGTGCAGCCAGCCACCGCGCAAGGTTCGAGCTGTCGCGTCCGGATCCTTCCAGTAGCCCAGCATCACCGAATCGCCGCGAACGAGAACCTCTCCGATCTCGCCAACCGGGAGCGTCCGATCGTCGGGGTCGGCGACGCGAACCTCGACCACGCTCTGGGAGACCCCGACAGATGCCAACCGGGCAAGCCAGCGCGGGTGGTTACTCTCGGCATGCACGCTCCGACCTAGCCCGCATTTCTCAAGAGATCTGAGATAAGACGAAAGAGAGAAGGAAGGGAAAGGACCGTAAAAGGCCGCCCTGTCTGGCATAGATGACTTTGACTAGAAGCATCGAATGCGAAGACGGAGGCGGCCTTTATGAATA
>PVBE012320630.1_pt1 | contig 14633 bp, 13 predicted proteins | sample 1631181 | NCBI WGS metagenome assembly PVBE01 (sample SAMN08397723, study PRJNA350692) | Marine metagenome, whole genome shotgun sequencing project. | isolation source: water | place: Pacific Ocean | collected 2012-04
CAATAGGTAGTCATCGGCTACCCGCTGGCTCTTGCACCCGTCCCTACCCAGCGCACGAATCGTGCCGCGTTGGCTTGTCGCGCCGTCCCCACCGTTAAGTGGTTGGCTGTCATTGGTATACGCCGACAGTGGAAGTCCCTTTCACCTCGCCCTTTCCCGGAAATCCCAGGGCTTGTTGCCTGGGCTCCCGGAAAATCCGTCCCTTTTTCCAAAAAGGAGTTGGCACCATGCGCGGCCGGAACTACTCTTTCGGACGCCTATCGTGCTGGGCCCGCCGGTCGGAGCCGGTCGTGGTATCGAAGGCTCACGCCGCGGCACGCGTAGCATCGACTGAGTGACAACGCTTAGAGTTGAGAAGGGGATAGATGGTGAGTCAGGACTCGACTTCATATCTGGATGAGGCACGGGCCGGCGATCCACTCGCGATTGCCCAGGAGCTTGTTGCGACGCCCTCCGTGAATCCGGTACTAGAGGACGGAGGCGCCGGAGAGAGAGCCATTGCTGACCTCACGGCCGGGTGGCTCCGCGAGTGGGGGTTCGAGGCGAAGACGGTCGAAGCGGCTCCCGGCAGATGGAATGTGCTGGCGCGACTGGGTGATCCGAGCGGCGGTCCGACGGTTCTCCTGAACGGCCATCTGGACACGGTGGGAGTTGCTGGTATGACTGTCCCCCCATTCGGCGCAGAGGTCAAAGACGGACGGTTGTGGGGGCGGGGTTCGTGTGACATGAAGGGCGGCGTGGCCTCGCTCTTAGCCGCAGCGGCGAGGTTGGCGAAGGACGATGCTCTCCCCGGATCCCTGATCGTCGCGCTCACCAGTGACGAAGAACATGCCAGCCTCGGGATGGATGCACTCGTTGGTTCCGGAGTGCGCGCGGACGCGGCGGTGGTGTGTGAGCCCACGAGCCTGGCTATCATGCCAGCCCACAAAGGGTTCATCTGGGTAGACGCTCTCTTTCGCGGACGCGCCGCGCACGGCTCACGTCCCGAGGTTGGCATCGACGCCATCGAGCACGCCGGGCGGTATCTGGCCAAACTCGGGAGTCTTGGGGCCGACCTGAACGCCGCGGAGCCTCATCCGCTCCTGGGCCACGGGTCCTTCCATGCTGGCACGATCAGCGGTGGCGCTGCGCCTTCTGTCTACCCAAGCGATTGCAAGCTGGTTTTGGAGCGGAGGACCCTGCCCGGCGAGACATCGGAGCGTGTCATGCAAGAGTTTCAGACTGTCCTGGACGGACTCGCCGGCGAGATCCCGGCACTCGACGCCGAGTTGTTTCAGGGACTCACCCGACCGGCTACCGAGGTTCCTGAGGACTCACCGTTGGTGCAGGGCTTGATCTCGGCGTGTTCGGTGCAGGGCGTGGAGCCCGCGGTCGAGGGGATGTCCGCCTGGGTCGACGCGGCGTTTCTCAACGAAGCCGGCACTCCGGCCGTCTGCTTCGGTCCCGGCTCGATCGGACAGGCGCATTCGGACGACGAATGGATCGAAGCCTCTGAGATCTCGACGTGCGCCGACGTTTTGTATCAGTTCACGCGCGACTTCATGTCGAGCGGACGATGACGGACGAAATGGGCCTGCGTCCGGTGGGGATCGATGTCGCTCGCCAGCGGGCGGTCGATACCCTCATGGAGCACTTCGCGAACGACGTGCTCGAGATGTCGGAGTTCGAGCGGCGACTCGACATTGCGAATCACGCGGTTACTGAGGCCGAGTTGAACAAGCTCGTCTCTGATCTTCCTGCTACCAACCTTCCTGCCCCTGCTCCGAGTTTGGTCCCGGCCCGGGGCAGAGCACCGGTTGTGGTTGGGGCGGATCGGGTCAGTGAGCGTGCGTACATGGTGAGCCTGATGGGAGGCAACAGCCGCTCCGGGCGCTGGATTCCGGCGCGAAGCAACTTTGCGGTGGGTGTCATGGGGGGCTTCTCGTTGGACTTTCGCGAGGCCATGCTGGGCCCCGGCGTCACGGAAGTGAACGTGTTCACGCTCATGGGGGGCGCGGAGATCATCGTATCTCCGGAGATGGACGTCGAGGTGAGCGGGTTCTCCTTTATGGGCGGCTTTGAGCACGACACCGACCAGCCGATCCACACGAATCCCGAGCGGCCCACGCTACGCATCAAGGGCTTTTCCATGATGGGTGGAGTTGGCGTGGAAGTACGCTTCCCGGGCGAGGCTCCGAGGGAAGCCAAGAAGCGTCGGAAGCTCGAGCGGAAGGGCTTGGTTCCGAGACTGGCGCCCCCCCCTCCCGAGACGATTGAGCCACAACACTCCTGATGTGAGGGACGACGGATGGAAAACGAAGGCGCACGAGTCGGCGTGGCCTACTTTACGCAAAACACGCTACGGATCGTAGTGGGATTCCTCTTCTGGTTTCACGGACTCCAGAAGATGTTCTGCGCGTTCGGATGGGGAGAGCCGGTCGACCTGATGTCTCGAATGGGACTCGCAGGTGTTCTGGAGCTCGTCGGGGGCCCACTCATCATGCTCGGCCTCTTTACACGTCCGGTCGCCTTCCTCCTGGCCGGCGAGATGGCGTTCGTCTACTTCATCGCGCACTACCCTCGCGGATTTTGGCCCATCGAGACGGGAGGTGAATTGCCGGCCCTCTACTGTTGGGCTTTCCTCTTTTTTGCCGCCAACGGAGCCGGGGCGTTCAGCCTGGACGGCCTGATCCGCGCACGTAGCAGGTCGCGACCAACGGGATAGACAGCTACTCCACCGGACCGCAGTGCTCGTCATATGCGGCCCTAAGGCTCTCGGCGATCTCGTAGGGTTGGCGCCCCTCGATTTCGTGACGCTCCAGCATGTAAACGATATCGCCGCCCTTGAGAAGCGCTACGGACGGTGAAGACGGTGGGTAACCCGCGAAGTACTCGCGCGCACGGTCGGTCGCCTCTAAGTCCTGACCCGCAAACACGGTCGTGAGGACCTCGGGAACGTTGTCGTTCGATAGAGAGAGGACTACGGCCGGCCTCATGGCGCCGGCGGCGCAGCCGCAGACCGAATTGATGGCTACGACGGTCGTACGTTTCTCAGTGCTGAGGACCTGGTCCACTTCTGTGGGGGTCTTGAGCTCCTTGAAGCCGACGCGGGCGAGATCCTCTCGCATGGGTGCGACAATCATCTCGGGATATGGCATTCTTGTGACTCCTGTGGACGGCGGGTTTGTGACCGGGACTCGCATACCCCGCATGCCCCAGAAAGTGTTCCCACACCCGCTTGCTCCCATATGACCGACCCGTCACCTTTGATCAGTGGCTGAGACACAGCCGCCATTTCTGTCCTGTCGGCAGGGCCGATTCACACAATAACGTGCCAGGAGAGCCTAAGCCCCGCGTGTCCACGACCTTAGAAATTGTTCGCCTATGTGTGAACGGTGATGCCCATGAAACGGGCGTCCCGAGCCACTACACGCTGTTGGAGACCCTCCGCTACGCCCTGCGGTTGACGGGGTCCAAACAGGGGTGCGACAAGGGCGATTGTGGTGCTTGCACAGTCCTGGTCGATTCGGTTCCTACGCTGGCATGCATTACGCCGGTCTGGGAGGCAGAGGGCTGTGCGATCACGACGGTAGAGGGATTGGCCACACCAGCGGGGCCGCATCCTCTCCAGGACGAATTCGACTTAAAGGGTGCGGCCCAGTGTGGGTTCTGCACGCCGGGTATCCTCTGTTCCGCTGTGGCGCTCCTCGAGCGTACGACGGAGCCCAGTCGGGAGCAGATCAAGGAGGCCTTGGCGGGCAATCTTTGTAGATGCACCGGATACACAAAAATCCTGGACGCCGTGTAGGCGGCTGCAGAGCGGCTCAACGGCACGCTCGCGGAGGAGGGGGAGTCGGAGAGATGAACACATATTCCCCTAACTCTAAGTCCGACTTCACGTTAATAGGCACGCCCCAACGAAAAGTGGATGGTCTTTCCAAGTCCACCGGGCAGGCAGTCTACACGGATGACCTGGTGTTTCCGGGCATGCTCCACGGCAAGATTCTAAGGAGCCCGCACGCACACGCCCGGATCGTTTCTATCGATGCCAGTGAAGCCCTGGCCATGGAGGGCGTTCGGGCCGTTGTCACGGGACGCGACATGTCTGTGAAGTACGGTATCATTCCCTGGACACCCGACGAGTCGCCCCTATGCGTAGAACGGGTTCGATACATCGGCGATGGTGTGGCCGCCGTGGCGGCTGTGGACGAAGACACAGGGGTGGCGGCGCTCGAGGCGATTCGAGTGGAATACGAGGAAATTCACCCCTACTTCGATCCGCATGAGGCGTTGGAGGCCAGCGACGGCCCCTTCATCCACGAGCCCAAGAAGGAGGGGCACAACGGCAACATCACCAAGATCGTGAAGCTCGAGTTTGGGGATGTCGATGACCTCATGGACTCGTCCGATGTGGTGATAGAGGACGACTACTTCTTCGAGGGCACCACTCACACGCCGATCGAGCCCCACTGCGCCATCGGCCACTTCGAGGGCGATGGGAAGCTCACGGTTTGGTCGGCCACTCAAGTCCCCCACTACCTCCACCGGGAGTTGGCGCGCGTACTAGAACTGGAAGCCGCCAAAGTGCGTGTCATACAGCCACCTGTGGGGGGCGCGTTCGGCGGAAAGTCGGAGCCCTTCGACCTCGAGTTCTGCGTCGCCAAGCTCGCGATGATCACCGGGCGCCCCGTGAAGATCCTCTATACGCGTGAAGAGGTCTTCTACGCTCACCGGGGTCGACACCCGTTCCACATGCACTATAGGACGGGCGCCTCGAGGGACGGCATGTTGCAGTCCGTGGACGCGGGCATCGTGCTGGACGGGGGCGCCTACGCGTCTTTCGGGCTTGTGACCACCTACTACTCGGGCCAGCTCCTCACGGCGCCCTACCACATGCCCGCGTATCGGTTCGACTCGACCCGGGTCTACACGAACAAGCCCGCCTGCGGGCCGAAACGGGGCCATGGCTCCGTGCAGCCTCGCTTCGCTTTCGAGGTTCAACTCGACAAACTGGCGGCCCGCCTCGAGATGGATCCGATCGAACTTCGGCGAAAGAACTTCATCGGCGAACACACGCGCACGGTGAACGAGCTCCGGGTCACCTCAAACGGTTTCTTGGAATGTCTGGATTCCGTAGAGAAAGCGTCGGATTGGAAGGATCGCTACGGCAAGCTGCCCTTCGGCCAAGGACTCGGCGTGGCCGGGTCCACCTATATCTCGGGCACCAACTATCCGATCTATCCGAACGAGATGCCGCAGTCGGCCGTCCAGCTTCAGATCGATCGATCGGGAAGGGTGGCTGTGTTCAGCGGTGCTAGCGAGATCGGACAGGGCTGCGACACCATGGTGGCTATGGTCGCCGCGGAGGAACTGGGCGTCCCACTCGACCACATAAGGGTCTACCGGGGCGACACCGACTTCACTCCTGTGGACCTGGGCGCCTACTCGTCGCGGGTGACGTTTATGCTTGGGAACGCCACGATCGACGGGGCCAGGAAGCTCAAGAAGCTGGTCCAGAAGTCGGTGGCCGAAGCATGGGAATGCAAGGCCGGAGAGGTGCTCTTGGCCGGGGGCTGGGCGTTCTTCTCGGGAGACACTGAGCGGAAGATGCCCATCCGGGAAGCCTTCAACCTGGCCGAGGCAAAGTACGGAGCGCTCGGAGCGACCGGTTCGTACAACACCCCGAAGGATGTCCACGGCGAATACCGGGGAGGCACCATCGGCGCTTCGCCCGCCTACTCGTTCACGGCACACGTGGCTGAGGTCGCCGTTGATGTCGAGACGGGCTTCATCGATGTCCGGAAAATCTGGGTGGCGCACGACTGCGGTCGGGCCCTCAATCCCGTGCTGGTGGAAGGCCAAATGGAGGGCTCCGCCTACATGGGCTTCGGCGAGGCGATCATGGAGGAACACGTCTTCAAAGACACCGACCACGGACGGGCTGGACTTCACGAAGCCCCCTCGCTTTTGGACTACAAGATTCCGACCAGCCTGGACACGCCCGAGCTGCAGTCCTTGATCGTGGAATCGATCGACCCGGAGGGTCCGTACGGTGCCAAGGAAGCCGGCGAGGGTCCGCTTCACCCGGCGATTCCCGCCATCGCCAACGCTGTCTACGACGCCGTCGGGATCCGCATGGACTCGCTTCCGTTCAGTCCGCCGCGAGTGTGGCGTGCGTTGGAACAGGCGCGTGAAGGTGGCGTGTTTCGTGGGCCTGAAGCCGAGGCAGCAGTGGTTCCCGACACCGCTATATCGGCGGACTGAGCTATGATGATGCGACCTAACATTACCTACCCGTTCCGCTGTTGGGCCTGGTGCCTTGTGGTGCCGATGGTGCTCCTGTCGTGCGCCGGTGAGGTCGATGATGCCGGGGCCGCAGCCCAGTCTGCCGACCCGGGACCCAAGACTCTTCCGGGCACGGATGCGGACTGGGCGATCATGCAGGAGCAGGCCCGGTGGGCCTACGCGAACGGTCTCGACAGCCTGCCGATCGGCCAAGTGGTGGCTCGCATTGGCCAGCAATTCGTGGGCACGCCATATGCCCCGCACACCCTCGAGGTGGCTGGGGTGGAGAGCTTGGTCATCGAGTTACAGGAGCTGGACTGCGTAACGTTCGTGGAAAATGTGCTCGCCCTGGCCCGCTTCGTACGGAGTGTGCCCGAGAGCATGCTGGACGACCAGATGGGCCGGCACCGTGACTACTACTCAGGCATCCTGGCCAACCTGAGGTACAGGGACGGAAACCTCGACGGTTATCCCACAAGGCTCCACTACTTCAGCGAGTGGATCAGCGATAAGGACACCCGGGGGCTGGTGCGCCACCTCTCGCCGGAATTGGGGGGCGTTCCTGACGAAGAGCCTATCAACTTCATGACGACGCACCCGGATGCCTACCGGCAGCTCGGCGAGGATCCGGCGTTCCTACCCGCTTTTCAGGACATCGAGGCCCGCCTCAGCAGTCAGCCTCGCCACTACGTTCCCCAGGAACGGATCGCCGAGGTCGCTGATCAGATTCAGAACGGGGATCTGATTGCGGCCACCAGCACGGTCGCGGGGTTGGACGTTGCTCACACAGGGATTGCTCTGTGGAAGGAGGGACACCTGCATCTGCTGCACGCTCCGCTCGTGGACGGGGTGGTCGAAGTGAGCGAGGTGTCCTTGGCGGACCGGATCCAACGCATACGCGGGCAGGACGGGATCATGGTTGCCCGGCCTCTGGATCCATAGGCGATACGATCGCATGCTGAGACTTCCTCCCTACAGATATCACCGGCCGGACACGGTACAGGAAGCCGTCGGGCTGTTGGCCGAGTTCGGCGAGGCGGCCATGCCTGTGTCGGGCGGCACGGATCTGGTTCCTAATATGAAGCACAAGCTCTTCACCCCGGCGCATCTAGTAGCCTTGAAGGGGATCGGAGACCTCAAGGGTATCCATGAGGCGGATGGCGAATTGGTCATCGGTGCGGCGGCAACCCTTACAGACGTATCGCTGCATCCTTCAGTCCGACTTCATTTTACGGCACTGGCTGATGCCGCCGGGTACGTAGCTGGGCCCCAGCTCAGAAACTCCGGCACGATCGGTGGCAACCTGTGTCTCGACACGCGCTGCACGTACTACAACCAGTCCCACTTTTGGCGGCAGGCGCTTGGATTCTGTCTGAAGAAGGACGGAAAGGTCTGCCATGTGACCCAAGTGGGCAAGAAGTGCGTGGCCGCTCATTCGGCTGACACACCGCCCGTTCTAATGACTCTGGGCGCCTCTGTGGATATTTCGGGACCCGGTGGGGACCGGACGGTCGAAGTAAAGGACTTCTTCGTCGCGGACGGGATCTGGAACACGATCAGGCAGCCCGGTGACATCGTCACCCGGATTCGTGTGCCGTTGGCGGGCGAGTCGCCCGAGCTCCGAACCGGCTACGTGAAGCTCCGCCAGCGACGGTCGATCGACTTCCCGCTACTCACTGTGGCGGTCGCCGCTGACGTGGACTCGGAAAATCGCCTACGATCGCTGCGCGGCGTGGTGACCGCGCTGGGTGCGCGACCCAAAGAGCTGACGGGCTGGGACGAGATGGGTGAGGGGGAGGTTCTCAACGAGGACCTGATCGAGGCGCTCGCCGAGAGAGCCTTCAAACAGTGTCATCCCCTGGAAAACATGATTGTCGACACGGTGTGGCGGCGCGCGATGGTTCCGGTGCACGTCACCCGAGCACTGCGGAAGTTGGCGCGGTAGCGACGCCCACGGAGTTGGCACAGCCGCCTTCCGCGCGATCCCGTTGGATGGTGCCCCCGCCCGCGACCTGGTTCTGTTCGACGACCCGCTCCGGTCTTCTCTCCAGGAGTTCTTAGTCCATGGTGACCGGATCTACTACACATGTGGTGAGCTCGAAGGCGACCTCTGGGTGATGGATCTGATCTGGTGAGGGGGGGCACCTTCGCCTTAAGCTGTACCCCATGACCAACCCCGACCTAACCCCCCGTAGCCCCGCCGACTCGACCTCCGAGATCACCGAGCTGATGATGCCCGGCCATGTGAACAATCTTGGCCATGTGTTCGGCGGCGTGCTCCTCTCGATGGTGGACCGGGCCGCTGCCGTCGCCGCGATGCGGCATGCCGGTCAGCCCAGCGTGACCGTCGCGATCAACAAGGTGGAGTTCCTTGAGCCGATCTATGCGGGCGAGTTGGTAGTCTGCACCGCGCAGGTGAACTACGTAGGGCGCTCGTCCATGGAGATAGGCGTCAAGGTGGTAGCCGAGCATCCCATCAGGAGAACCCGGCGCCATACCAACGACTGCTTCTTGACCTTCGTGGCCATCGATGAGAACAGTAGGCCGGCTCCGGTACCGCCCCTCAAGCTGGAGACCGACGAGGAAAAGCGGCGCTTCGAGGACGGCAAGCGGCGACGGGAGCATCGCGAGGAACTCGAGCGCGAGATGAACCCCTAGCTGTGCCGCTCCCGGTCGGCACTCGTGCTCCCGACTTCGCTCTTCGCGTAGACCCCAATGGGGATCCGCTGCGCTTGGGCGACTACCTAGGCGAGCGCTGCGTGGTCCTGATGTTCTTTCCGTTCGCGTATTCCTCAACGTGTACAGCGCAGATGTGCGGCGCGGTGGCGGAGAACTACTCGGCCTGGGAAGCCCTAGAAGCGGAGGTCATCGGGGTGAGCATCGATTCGCCCTACACGAATCAGAGATTCTCAGCGGACTATGAGGTGCCGTTTCCGATCGCTTCCGATTTCAACAAGGACGTTGCGGCGGCCTACGACGCCATCTTCGACGAGCTGAATGGGTGGAGGGGGGTCACCAGAAGGGTCGTTTACGTGATCTACCCCCGCTCCACTACCATCGCGAACCCCAGCGCCCCCGCTGCGCACACGGTGATCAGCCCTAGCTCGACGTCCCGCCGCCTCATCTCGTTGAGCAGGGTCGTCGTGAGCCGAGCCCCGGTCGCCCCGAACGGATGCCCGATGGCGATGGACCCCCCCATCACGTTGATCACGTCCACGTCAGGATGCCCGACCGCCGCGCTCCGGCCCAATTCGTCCTCGGCGAACTGCTTGGACGACAACGCCTGAAGGTTCGAGAGCACCTGAGACGCAAACGCCTCGTGCATCTCCATGAGGCCGATGTCCGCCATGGAGACACCCGCCCGGTCCAAAGCGATCGGGGCTGCATAAGCCGGTCCCTGCAGCAGTTGACCTCGCGGATCCAGGCCAGTCAGCGCATAGCTTCTTACGTAGCCCATCACCTCGATACCGCCCGCTTTGGCGCGTTCCTCCGACATGAGCATCACAGCAGAGCCACCATCGGTGAGCGGCGATGCGTTTCCGGCCGTGACACTTCCGTGCTTCCGATCGAATACGGGCCTGAGTGTGGCCAGCGCCTCGGCGCTGGTATCGCTCCGGATACCGTTGTCGGACTCGATCACGTCGTCGAAGCTGGGCGGCACATAGAGCGGAGCGATCTCTGCGGTGAGCCTGCCGTCCGCGGTCCCCGCAGCGGCCAGTTGGTGGGACCGGAGCGCCCAAGCGTCCTGATCCTCGCGCGAGATGCCGTTCTCCTTGGCCATGCGTTCGGCCGACTGGCCCATACTCTCGCCGGTGCTGAGCTCCGCGATCTGGGGAAAGTTGGGCACCAGGTCCTTGGGCCGTATCCGGGCCAGAGCCGTGAGGCGGGCCGGCAGGGTCTTTGCCTTCGCGGTGGCGATCAGGGTCTCGGCCAGAGACTGCCTGATGGTGATGGGGATGTGGGAGAGGGACTCCGCACCCCCGGCCACGACCACGTCGGCGTAGCCCCGTTCGATCAGATTAACCCCGTCGGTGATCGCCTGGTTCGACGACGCACACGCCTGTGAGACCGTGGCTGCCGTGACCGTCTTGGGCAGCGTGACCAGCCCGACTTCTCGCGCGATGTGAGGGGCGTGCGGGTTGTGAACGACCGTCCCGTAAACCAGGTGGTCGACCTCCTCGCCGGGGATGTCACTGCGCTCCATGAGTTCGCGGACCGCCAATGTGCCGAGGTCGATGGCGGAGAGGTCCTTCAACTCGGAGCCCGAGCGTGTGAACGGGGTGCGGACTCCCGCGATTATTGCGGTGCGATTTGACATGGGTGGGTCCGGCTGACGTGGGTGCGGACTGGTGCGGTTGCTAACCCCCCCACGCCAGCGCTGGTTCCGGTCCCACTTGGCTACCGCAATCCTGCACCGCTAGACTGATTGGCCCCATAGGGCCGAACCCGCTAGGTCCTGCGGACACCTGATCACACCGACCGGCTGGAGGCGATGAAGGGAGTCGTTTTCGACGTATCCGTTCCACGCTTCATTCTGGCGAAGACCGCGGGGAGAGTGACCGACTCGGTTTGTTACGGCGCTCTGAGCGGTCTGGGACTGCGCGATCTTCCGAACCTCGAGTTGCCGAGCCCGAAGTGGCTCGAGATCGAGGTTATTGCCGGAGGCATCTGCGGAAGTGACATCGGAAACCTGACCTACAGCTCCAGCCCCGCTATGGAGCCATTCGGTTCGTTCCCCGCCGTTCTGGGTCACGAGATCTTCGGTCGGGTGAAGTCGGTCGGCCCTGAGGTGACCCATGTCGAGGTCGGTCAGCGCGTGGCCGTGAATCCGGCCTTGTCCTGCACCACGCGCGGGTACTCGAAGACGGACAATTGCCCCTCCTGCTCCTGGGGATATCACTACACGTGCGAGCGGGCGGGAGAGGAAGCTCGCGTCATGGTGGCGGGACGGCGTCTCTCCCCGGGCACGACCGTAGGATACCACCGCGATCTCCGCGGTGGATGGGGGGAGACCGTGCTGGCGCACGAGTCTCAGGTCTTCGCGGTCGACGATGCCCTGTCGGACAACACGGGTGCCGTGATCGAACCGCTCTCCATCGCCATGCACGCGGTGCTCCAGACCTCTCCCAAGGAGCACGAGCCGGTGCTGGTCATCGGCAGCGGAGCCATCGCGCTAGGTGTGATTTGGTCGTTGAGAGCGACCGGGTATCAGGGGACGCTCGTTGCTCAGGCAAAGAGAGCCCATGAGCAGGAGCTAGCCCTGAAGATGGGGGCCACGGAGGTGGTGACTCCCGGGCCTGAGGCCCGTCAGGCTTTGGTGGATACGGGGGCCTCGGCCTACATGCCCATCGTGGGCCTGGAGGTCTTCGCGGGGGGTGGTTTTCCGCTCATCTACGACTGCGTGGGCAACGACTCCAGCTTGAGCCAGTCCCTGCGCTTCGCGTCGCCCCGGGGACGAGTGGTGGTGATCGGTTGCGTAGGCGAACTGAAGAAGTTGGACCTCACGTTTCTGTGGGCCCACGAACTACGCGTTCGCGGGTCTGTGGGTTATGGGCAGGAGACGTGGAGGGGCGAGCGGATGAACACTTTCCAGGTCGTCCACGATCTGCTGGTCGAGACCGGTGCACCTGTCCACGAAATGGTGACCCACGCCTATCCTCTGCACCAGTACAGCGATGCACTGCGGGCGGCCGCGAATCACCGGAAGAGTGGGGCGGTGAAGGTGTTGTTGCAGCCGGGGGCGGATAGGGCGGTGGTGTCGGGGGGCGGATAGTCCTCGCTTTCAGACAATCGTAGTCGTCTATTTACTGGCGTCCTCCGATCACGTACTTGGTAACACAAAGTACTGTGTGAGCCTCCGAGAGAAATCACGTGCTGACGAGGCACAAACAGCGGGAGGTCGTTTTGAATAGATGGCTGAGACGCATTCGCGGGGCCGTCGGAATGGGTCTGACCTGGGCCGCAGCGTGGTTCGGGACCGGCATGGTTATGATGTTGGGACTTCTGCTGTTGACAGGTGAAACCGGTGCCGACGTCCCGAACCCGTTGGGCTTTGGGGCGCTCGGCTTCCTCGGCGGTGTCACGTTTTCAGGCGTGCTGGGAATTGTCGAGGGCTGTCGCCGCTTTGATGAGATGTCCCTTCCGCGCTTCGCAGGGTGGGGGGCCGTTGGAGGATTCTTGCTGTCCGCCATCTTCGTGGTCGTTGTGACCCTCATAGATGACCTGACTTTCTTACGGAACTTGATAGTGCTAGGCCCGTTCTTCTCAACGGCCGGCGCCGGCTGCGCTGCCGGAGCGCTGGTCCTAGCCCGGAGGGCGGAGCGTCCGGAAGCTCTAGGCCGGTGAGGGGCGTCCTACAGCGGCAGCCTGAGCACCTCCGGGTGGACCCGACTCCCGGCCCGCGGCCCATCCACATCCACTCCTTCAATGCCGAGCAGTGTGACCTTCCGCTGTAGGCCACCGGAGTAGCCCCCCAACTTCCCATCACTCCGCACCACCCGGTGACAGGGCACGACAATCGGAAGCGGATTGGCACCCACGGCCTGACCAACCGCCCGAGCCGCCCCGGGATCGCCCAACTCATCGGCTATATCCCCGTACGAAGCGATGCGCCCGTGAGGAATGTGCATCAGCCGCTCGAAGATCTGCCTCTGGAACGAGGTCGCCCCCGAAAAGTCGACGGGCAGCTCAAAGCTCTCTCGGCTCCCGGCGAAGTATTCGCCTAACTGCTCGAACGCTTGGACCAACGTCTTGTCACCGGTGGGGACCCAACGGTCCTCGTTGATCATGTCCTGCGATACGTAGCCCACGCGGCGGACACCGTGTCGTGTAACCCAGATCGCCAAGGGCCCGACCGGCGTATCCTCCAGAACTCCCGAGAAGACTGTCGAACCGTCGCGCCCCGGCACTAGTGCGCCGCCTTCGACTGACGGAGCGCTCGTCCCCCGCCACCGGAACGGTTTCCATTGGGCGGAGCGCTTCGGCCCTCGCCGACCACCTCACGGAGGGCGTCGAACGCCAGTAGGGCGCACTTGATGCGAACCGGGAACTTGCTCACTCCCTGGAGCGCACGCAGGTCTCCCATCGATCGGTCAACTGCGGCCTCTTCGCTTCCTCGCATCATCTCGCTGAAGCGGTCAGCCAACTCCAGCGCCTCGCTACGGGTCGAGCCCTTCACGATTGCGGTCATCATCGAAACGGACGCCTGAGAAATGGAGCAGCCCTGACCTTCGAAGCGGACATCTTGGATCGTATCCCCGTCCATGCGCGCCATGACCCGGATCTGATCTCCGCACACGGGATTGCTCACGTGAGCCTCGACCGTGCTGTCCTCCAGCACCGACTTGTTCCTGGGATTGCGGTAGTGCTCGAGGATGAGCTGCTGGTACAGCGACGTCAGGGATGGTTCCGTCATCAGGCCCGTCACTTTGAGGGGGTCAGGGCCAGCCATAATACGGCTTCGATCGCAAGCTCGCGAACGGGTGCCTAGGCGGTGCCGAAAATCCCCTGGACCAACTCCAACCCTTCGGCCAATCGGTCCACGTCCTCACGGGAATTGTACAGGTAGAACGACGCCCTAGCGGTGGCCGAAACACCGAAGTGCTGCATGACCAGCTGGGCGCAGTGGTGGCCGGCTCGAATCGCGATCCCCTCTGAATCGAGGATGGTGGAGATGTCGTGCGGGTGTGCGTCACCCATCAGGAACGACACTATGCCGGACCGCTCACTCGCGTCGTTCGGTCCGAACACGCGGACGTCGTCGATGGCGTTGAGCCGCTCTACTGCGTAGGACACAACGTCCCGGCAGTGCTCTTCGATTCGGTCGAAGCCCAATTCATCGAGGAAGTCCGCTGCAGCGGCGATGCCCACGGCTCCGGCGATGTTCGGCGTGCCGGCCTCGAACTTGTGGGGCAGCTCCGCCCAGGTGCTCTCATCCCGCCCGACAATGCTGATCATCTCGCCGCCGCCGTGATACGGGGGCATGGACTCGAGGAGCTCCTTGCGACCCCAGAGGCCCCCGACGCCGGTGGGCCCGCACATCTTGTGGCCGGAGAACGCGTAGAAGTCACAGCCGAGTTCTTGGACGTCCACCTTGCGATGGGGCGCCGCTTGAGCTCCATCCACCAGCACCGTGGCGCCCGCTGCCTTGGCTTGCTCGACGATCTCATGGACCGGGTTGATGGTCCCTAGTGCATTCGATATGTGAGAGATGGTGACCAGGCGAGTCCGGCTGCTCAGGAGCTTGGGAAGGTCCTCTACGACCAAGCGGCCTTCGTCATCCATCTCGATGTACTTGAGCTTGGCGCCGGTCCGGCGGGCCACCAGTTGCCACGGGATGATGTTGGAGTGGTGCTCCATACTGCTGATCA
>PVBE011459138.1_pt1 | contig 14632 bp, 23 predicted proteins | sample 1631181 | NCBI WGS metagenome assembly PVBE01 (sample SAMN08397723, study PRJNA350692) | Marine metagenome, whole genome shotgun sequencing project. | isolation source: water | place: Pacific Ocean | collected 2012-04
CCATTTAACTATAAGGGCTTTTGTCTATAAAATCGTTCATTTATTAAACAAATCCACCTTAGAGCTCCTTAAAGGTGGATATTTGACATTTTATTAATCTCATGATTAACATTATGACTTACCCCTAAATAACTCCATATTCGGAGCTCTAGGGGTCATTTTTTTAGTTTAGTCTATGAAATTCTTCGTTTTCTGTATGTTTTTTAAATTTACTTACCATTTCCATAAATTTTTCAAAAAACAAATCTATTTGTTGTGTTTGGTATTCATAATTACCTGTTGTCATACATACGGCATCAAATCTGCTAGATTGCTCTATTATTACCTGTCTATCAGATAGACATTCATTCATATTTTTATAACCAACTTGTTGTATTATTCCACCATTAATACCAACTATAACCAACATTACTTTAAACATTTTATGACCTCCTAATAATCTCAAAAATGAATTTGTTATCTACTTCTTCACTACTGACTAATTCTTGATTTAAAGATTTACATAGTGATTCTATATCTGAAACTGCACCTGGGTCGGTACTAATAAGTTTTAAAGTTTCACCTATTTCCATTCCATTTAATTCTTTCTTTGCCTTTATTATAGGGATAGGACAATTAAAACCTGATGTGTCTAATTCTTTCATCTTCTTTTACCTGTTGCTGGGTCATTAGCTTCTTTCTTACTTAAAACTTGAAACCCAGATTTATTATATGCCTGACCAATTATATATTGAGAGCTAATCTCTCTTTTGTAATCATCATTTGGTTTTGTACATTTACTCATATCCTTTATATTGTGAATTGGATATGTTTTTTTAATATCTGTATTACCAGATTTAAATTCTGCCATTGGTATAAATTTTTTCTTATACTTAATTTTACCAAATCTATATTTTATATATGTATCAAAATCCATTATCATTAATGATGATAAATGTTTATCATGTTTATATTTCTTATTATGAAGTTTATGCTCTTCTTTAAGTTCAAGCATTCTTTTCTTTGTAATTTTGATTTTACTTTTTCTGGTGTTTAGACTTGACAGGCCTGGTACCAGATGCATACACTTTGGCATTATATTCTTCCCACATATCTTTTTCAAATTGTCTGATTTTATCATTTTGTAATTCTATCAAAATGTCAATATATTTTAATACATGAATATTAGCACGCCACTCTTTATGAGATGCTAATATCATTTTTTTGATATTCTCTAGATATTCTATGAATTGTATTACTTCTGTCATTTTGACCTACCTTAATGATTAGTACCATTATGACAGGTTAGACAATGATTGTCAAGGGTTATATGATATATTAGAGTTTCCTTATATGAGAATCATTCTCATTTAGAAGTATAATTTGAATACTATCAAAAGTACACAAATCAGTATTATCAGTTCACATATACTCACTTCTGGTCTTAACATAGAAGTTCTGATACGCAACCAATGTGTAAGTTTTGACCACCAATCTGGTTGATTATGCATGACTAATACGAATCCTATAATAAGAAATAATAATATTGTTAAGAATTCCATTATTTTCTATCAAATCCACTTCGTTTCAATGCAAGTTGTTGTGCTATCCATGCTTTAGCAATATAGTTATCAACCTTTTTGTTTATCATTCTGTTTATTGCTTTTTGTATTTCAGGCCAGATAACTTCATCTGGGTCATTATTATCTATAACTAAAAAGTTTTTACTACCAAAAAATGAATTAAATTTACCAATATTAGCTTGTACTTGTTTCCATGAAGTAATCACAATTTTTTCTGGTACTACTCTATCCCTTTTTTTATTTCTTTCTAAAGCAACTTCTAAACTTGTATTGATATATACCATGTGTACATCATATCCTATTTGTTTTAGGGTTGATGCTTCTGTTGATATCTTACCATAATCTTTTCCTGTACCATCAATCACCAGGCCTAAACGACCTTCAACATAATTGTCTTGTCTTAATTTAGTCGCTCTTTTTGCTCTAGTTCTTTGCGCATCTCTTTCTGCACCTTGAGATGGGGGCATTTGAAAATTAAGTCTTGCTTGTTTTAAATATGTTTCGAATACACTATCCGAATTTACAACCTTAAGACCTTGAGCAGTCACAGTAATTTTTTGTGACTTTTGACCAAAACCCTTTTGTACAGCATATGATTTACCACTACCTGGCCCACCAGCTAGGAAGAATGCTTTAAAAATATTGGGGTCGTAAACACCTTCTTGTAATTGTTGAAATGTTATCATTTTTCTTTTCTATACCTTTTGCTCTTACTCTTTGTTGTGTCAAAAATTTCATACTCTTTAATTTCTGTTTTGCTTTATTTGTCATCCTTACACTCCATTAAGATTAATTAACATTATAATATTTTTAGTATAGTTTACCTCCTTAAATATAAAAATCTGTGATTAAACCACCCCTTTCAGCTTTAGGTTCTAAAGCCAAGTCGTTCATTGGTAGTTCTTCATTTATAGAATCCTTTATACATGATAATAAACATTTATGTTTTTTTTGAGTTATATCAAACATATGTCTTACACCTGTAATTAAATACTTCCCTGAATAATATTTATCAAACTTGTCACCACTATGTTCTGCACCAGTCACAGGCATACTAAAATTAATCATATTACCTGCTGTTATAGTTGTTGTTCCATGTACTTCTAATACTATACTCATACCATTTGTTAGTTCTGCAACTTTAGATTGTCTTGATAACATTGTTTTTGAAACATTATTTGGTGTATATGGATAAGACTTTGTTTTTGTATCATAATATTGTGCATCTTTACCCGTAATGACAGTAGGTAGTCCTAACGAATCAAGTTCTATGGTACTAACTGTTGATGTTGGTTGTAAATGTATTTTAGAATCAGTAAATTGACTAACTGTATTATCAAATTCATCAATAGGATTTTCAGCATATATAGGATTGTCTTTCCCTGTATTCTCATAATTAACTCTATTATTTTTATAAAAGTCATTATGATATTCAAAATCATCATATTTAAATGATTTACTGTAAATATCGTGTGTTAATATATTTGATGCTAATAAACCACTTACTGTATTTCTTAACATATCATTATTACCATTTTGTTGAAAACGAATTGCTGTTTTAAATGCTGCTTCAATATTACCAGGTCCTTTTTTTGCAACATCAAATGAGCCTGAATCACCTGTATTAAAATTCCCTATTGATTTTTGTGCATATAGACTATCTAATGTTCTAAAATGTATACCTCTAATATTTTCATAAAACATATAATGTGGTGAATTATGTTTTTTTGAAATAGCATCTACTTTTAATTGATTAATTAATCTAAATGGCGGTGAGTTAGGTGCAACAATTTTTCTTATACCTTTGGTTGGTTCTATAAATAATGTTTTTTTAGAATTAATATAAAATTTACTTGTTAATAAATCTTCAACAATAGCATCTATACTATCTGTATAACTTTTTGAAGTTCTAACACGATAATTCCTTAATCCCTCTGGTGAACAAAATTCTAATGAAAAAACTTGTACACCTGGTTGTGAAGATACCTTATTAATAATTCTAGTAATTGCAAATACATTATCTGTATAATCTATTGCAACATTATCTAAACCTGGTGTTATAATTTTAAAACCAAGATATTCTTGACCAACTATTGGTGCTTCCATTATAAGATTATTTGTATCTGTAATAGTTATATCACCAGATATTGATGATTTAAAAATGTCTTCATATATGTTTATTGCACTAACAGTATTTCCTATATCAAGAGTATTACCTGATGCTGTAAATAATTTTACATCACCTATCGAAAATTGTCCTGCATACTGTATATTATCTGCCATTATATAACTGATTCTTTCATTAATGATTTAAATTCTTCTACAAAATCCTCTATGTAATTTGGGTCTAATAATCTTATCTTTCTTTTCTTATCTTGTTCTTCTTGTTCGTGTTCATAATTAGTGATAGCAGTTGCAGTTGGATAATCTGTATTATCTGTACCAATATTAATCTTAATAGATGTATCACCAGAGGATTGAGATATTTCATAATGATGTGTTGCACTTGGATTTGAATATTTATCATTTAAATATTGTAAAAACTGTGCTTCTGTCATTGGCCAATCATGATATCTATCTGTGATATCATTTATTAATAATATTACCCAATGTAATTCAGTATCACCATATAATTTATGAGCAATAGATTCTGGTGTTTCTCCATTCTTTATATCATAGGTATCATATATTAAAGCATTAAGTTTTACTTTTGCTCTAATACCTACGCGTCTGAGCAAATTCTTTACACCTTTAAATTTACCTGTACCTGTAGCATCATATGGTATGGTTGGAAATTGTTCGAAATACATAATTAGAATCCGTCTTCTATTCTTTCTTTTGTAATGAGTTCTATTTCTTTAAATGTTAGTGCTATTGCTGTTTCAACAGGTGGAGCACCATCTGCATTACCATCAAAAGTTTTATATTTAGAACCACCATATGTGACTTGCATGTCTGACAAATAACATGTTGATATTTTATGTAAATACTTATTCTCTTGATTTACATACATATATTGTATATCAAATGTATTAGGTACTCTCATTCTTTTACCTTTGAAAGCATCTTTAGCATCTGAACCAACAAATTCTGGTAGCATATTAAATTTAAATGCATAAATTATATTTGCAATCTCATCAGCTTCTGCTTTACTTCTAGGCATCATTTTAAAATCATATGTAAACTCTCTTTTTTTTACTCCTTTAAATGCTAACTCCATACGGTCTGAAATAATAACACCTCTTTTCATTTCTATAGCTTCTCTTAATCCACCACCTGCCATGTCTAACATTCCTAATGAAGCTTCTTCTGCAACTTCTCCTAATGTAGATTTTATATTTTCTTTATCTGTACCTGTTAAAGCTTGACCATCTAATATTTTTTCTGCCATTTCTGTTGCACCAGATGATAAGGATGATATACTTTTATCATCATATTCTGCGGTGTATGATGTTTTTACTGAAGCAGGCATATACATTGATATTACTGTATCTAATCTTTTTGTTTCTGGTCTTTTTACAAAAACTGTACTATCTTTTGAAGACGCAGGACTTATGTTGTGTTTGACTTCTGTTTTAATTCTACTTTTTGTTCCTAAACCAAATCCACCAGCAACATCTGTAAGACCATCTATAAAATTCTTACTAATTGCATCTGGTATATATTGGTCTAAAAATGAACTTGCTTTACCATCAAATATTTTTTGTGTACCTTTTATTGCTCTTTTATGACTTTCAGCTACTATATTTTCTAAACCCATATCTTGTGCATTTGCTGAAGAAGCATATCCACCACCAAAACCTAATTTGGTACCTTTTTGTTCATTAATAAAGAACATAATATAATGACCATGATTACCTATACCAGGGTCTGCACCTACATCAATAGGAAAAGATAACATTTTAGTTGCTTGTTTAGAACGATTTATTCCTGCAAAGTCTGATGAATCACCACCAACTTCACCACGAATAACACTACCAATGTTACCTGATATTCTTCTTAAATTCTTGCCTAGTATTCCCGTGACGGCAGATTTGCCTTGTCTTTTTAATACATCTATTGCCATGTATAAATAGTCCTATAAAGATTTTAAAGTATTTATAACGAATATGACATACAAAGGACTATATAAACCGAAAAACCCTTCAAAGTATAAAGGGAACACTAGTGAAATAGTGTATCGTTCTTCTTGGGAAAAGAAGATGATGATATACTGTGATACTACATCAGGTGTTGTAGAATGGGGTAGTGAAGAATTAATAATACCATATGTATCACCATGGGATGGTCGTTATCATAGATATTTCCCTGATTTCTATGTTAAAGTAAGAGATAAGAGTGGTAAACTTCAAAAGTATGTTATAGAAGTTAAACCTAAAAATCAATGTACTCCACCAGAAAAACATCCTAAAAGAAAAACAGGTAAATGGTTTAATAAAGTAAGAACATGGGGTATAAACAAAGCAAAATGGAAATCTGCAGAAGAATTTTGTAAAGATAATGGAATGAAATTTAAAATATTAACAGAAGACCACCTCAATCCAAGTGTATAAATAGTATATGGCCGTAAGTAATTATATTCAACAAGTAATGGATGCTGCTAAAGGTAAACCAAAGTCTATTCAATGGTTTAGAAGTAAAATCAAAGAACTTGGTGACCCTACACCATCACAATTAGTTCGTGATGGGGATGTAAAGTCTGGTAAACCCTTTATTGGTTTATTGAATATGTTTTTTTATGACCCTAAAATGAAAAAAGAATTACCATATTATGATAAATTTCCATTGATATTACCAGTAGAATTTTATAGTGATGGTTTTTTAGGGGTTAATTTTCATTATTTGTCAATGCCAATAAGAATTAGATTATTAGATAAAATTATGAAATTTGCTAACAATAAAAAACTTGATGAAAATACAAGAGTTAATGCTAATTGGCAAAAACTAAAAAATGTAAATGAAGTGAAACCTTGTATTAAAAGATATTTAAATGGTCATGTAAAATCAAATTTTAGAAGAATAATGGCAGATGAATTTATAGTTGCGACTTTATTACCAGTACAACGATTCGTTAAGAAAGGTGAAAGTCATATTTGGGCCAAATCAAGAGGAATGATAGGATAATGGATTTTGGAACTTTAATAGAAGCAGGTGGTGCAGCAGTTTTAAATGAACTGTTAGCTCCATTAAGAGATGATGATGGTTATGCATTACCATCACGATATGAAGTAAGATTCTTCCCACCAACAGGGACCAGAGGTTCAGGTGGGCCAGGTGCTTCTATGAATTTATTCTCACAAATATTATTTGAAGATATTGGTGGTGGTGTCACAAGAGATGTAGCATATCAATGTAGTTCTATTAATTTTCCTGGTCGTGTAGTGAATACAACAGAAGACCAAAATCTATATGGACCTGTAAGACATATCGTTGATGGTAGTTTTACTCAAGGTGATGTAACTGCTAAATTCTATTGTCATAATGATATGAGAGAAAAGAACTTTTTCGAAAGTTGGCAAAGAATAGGATTTAATCCTCAAACCTTTGCAGCTGGTTATTATGATGACTATGTTGGTAATGTGAAAATTTATTCACTAGACCAAGAAAATAGAAGAAGATATGGTGTAGAATTAGTAGAAGCATATCCATTTACTATTGCAGAACAACAATTAGATTCGGTAGCAGCAACAGCTGTTATGAGTACAGATGTTACTTTTAAATATAGATATTGGAAAAATCTAACTGATGCTGCTGAATTACCAAAAGGAATACTAGATAGATTACAAGATGTAATTGGAAATCAAGTAGAAAGACAATTATTAAGTAGAATACCTAAAGTATTAAGAAGATTATAATATAACATAAACGGAGTGAAAAATTATGGCGTTACCTAAACTTGAAACACCAACATATACTTTAACTTTACCTTCAAATGATGAAGAAGTTAAGTATAGACCGTTCTTGGTAAAAGAACAAAAGAGAATAATGATGGCACAAGAATCTAAAGATGATAAACAGATGATTGATGCTATTACACAATTAATTAGTGATTGTACATTTAATACTGTAAATCCTAAAGAGTGTCCTATATTTGATGCTGAATATATTTTTTTACAGATAAGAAGTAAATCAGTAGGGGAAACAATAAAATTAAATATTACTTGCCCAGATGATAAAAAGACTACTGTTGAAAAAGAAATTAAGATTGATGATATTAAAGTATCAGTATTTGATGACCATACAAATGAAGTAAAAGTTACTGATGATGTTAAAATGATATTTGATTATCCATTATTATCATCATATGTTTTGTATAATAAAACAGATACTACTCAAATGGCATTTACTGTGGTAAATGATTGTGTAAGAGAAATACATTTTGGGGAAGATGTTCATAATATAAAAGATATCACAAAAAAAGAATTAACTGATTTTGTTGATTCTTTATCTACTGAACAATTTGATAAAGTAATGGGATTTTTCAATGGTATGCCTAAATTAAGATATATTGTTGAAGTAGAAAATCCTAAAACTAAAGTTAAAAGTGAAGTTAAATTAGAAGGTTTAGGAAGTTTTTTAGTATAGGGCTTGCCCATGAAAGCCTAAATAGTTATTATAAAACTAACTTTCAAATGATGCAATTACATAATTATAGTTTAACTGAACTAGAAAATATGCTACCATGGGAAAGGGAAATATATGTTGGTTTATTAATTCAACATATAAAAGAAGAAAACAAAAGAATAGAAAAGGAAAATAAAAAGTATGGTAAATGAAGTAGAAACTAAAAAAGTGAATATAGAACTAGAAGTAGATACAAATGTGGTCAATTCTAGTATAAATAAGTATCAAGGGTGGATTGATATGGCAAGAGCTGTAGATGCATGGCGTATCTTTCCTAGAGTATTCATAACAACATACATTTATCTACTGTATAAAGTAGTTATATGGTACATGGAACTACCTAATCCAACAATGGAACAATCTGGTTTAGTCAGTATTGTCGTTGGTGCAGGTGCAGCATGGTTTGGACTGTATGCAGGAACGAGTAAAAAATAATGGCTGATGAAACCGAAATAGAAAAGAGTAGTCAAGAAACAATAAAGAATGATAATGAAGCTTCTAAAAATAATCTAGAGGCTTCAGAAAATAATCTTGATTTTTCATCAAGTATGAAAAATCTTTTTAATAAAAAGGAAAAAAGTCAAGAAGAAATTGATAAAAATAATTTAGCAGCTTCTACATTAAATCAGAAGAATGAAGAAGAAAAAGCTGATGAGATTACTTTAAGTAAACAAATAAAAGAGAGAGAAAAAGCATTAAAAGAAAAAGTAGCAGGACAAGGTGGTATTGAAGAAATAGTTGTAGATGACAAAGAAGCAGCATCTATTACAAAAATGAAAGAAAAACGAGATGATAAAGCTAAAGCAAAGACAATAGAGGTATTAAAAAATATATCAGGTGGTATTAAAAACATGGCGTCAAGTCTAACGGGTGCCTTATCAGTTACAGCAAAAGGAATTGGAATAGGTATTGCATTCTTTGCATTATCTGCATTTCTAAAAAGTGATATGTTTAGAACAATATTAGACATGCTTGTTGATTTTGTTTTTGATTTAGGTCAACTATTTACAGGTCAAATAAGTTTCTGGGAAGCATTTAAAAATAATATGACATTATTTACAGCAGCTTTTGCTTTTATAATTACAAAATTTTTAGTTCCCGCTGTTGTAGGTTTTCTTAAATTTAAGACATTAATGATAGGTACTTTGATACCAGGAATATCTGCATTTTTTTCTAGTATGGTTGCAGCAATGAGTGCTTTGCTTGCACCTCTGGCTCCCCTTTTAATACCTATTGCTGCTATTGCAGCTGGATTTTTTGTATTAACAAAAATGATTACCTCTTTTAGAGATAACTTTGACAAGGCAAATGAAGAATTTGGATTCTTTGGTGCAATTGGAGTGAGTTTATTAGATACAATAAGAGATATGTTTGTAAGTTTATTAGAATTTTTAGATATCTTTGGTTTGATTCCTGATGATTTTATTGAATATATGAAAAATATTGATATATTTCAAGGATTAAGAGATGTAATAGAGTGGGTAGGTAATTTCTTTGGTGGTTTGAGTGACATGATATCAAATGCCATTGGTAGTCTGGTACCTGATTGGGTTAAAAAATGGATACCTGGTACAGATGCCTCTAAAAAAAGAAAAGGTGATGTGGAGGCTGTTAAAAAACAGCAACTAGCTTTAGAAAGTGGGGTTTCTGGTGTACATGATGTTAAAGGTGTAAATCTAGATAAATTAGCAAAAGAACAAGCAGAATTAGAAAAAAGGAGAGTTGCAACAACTGTTGTAAATAATGTCACTACAAGTCAAAATAATGTAGCAGGGGATACTATAAAACAAGATAGGTCTACATTATATGTACATAGTGGGAATAACGCATTCACAAATACTGCATAAAAAAAGGTGCCCCCTTTCGAAGGCACCTATAATATAATATAAAATTAGTTATCTGCTAATTTTTCAAAATACGCCAATGTATCATCTTCCTCAACCACAGGTGTTGAAACCTTTGTAGTTGCAGGTTTTGTATCAACCTTTGGGGTTTCTACTACATCATTTATTTCATCAGCGACATTACCAACTTTTACAGTACCAGAAAGGACTGCATCAAGTCTGGTTTTTAACTCATCATAAGACTTAAAGTTCGTTGGTGCAGTAAACTCTTTTAGAGAGTGTTGTGACTTCCAAACTTTATCTGCTTCAGCGTCATCTTCAAAAAGTTTTGAAGGGTCTTCGAATTCAGATTTATCATAGTTCCAAAAACCATCTACTTTTCTTATTTTTAATTTGAAGTTAGCACCTTCCCAAAAATCAAATGGGTTTATTGCCTTTTCATCTTCAAACTCTGGTGACATTGCTGCAGTAATCTTATCAAAGATTTTCTTACCGAAACGGAACAAGAATACTTTACCTTCATTCTCGGGATGTTTTGTATCACTTACAACATAAATGTTCGAGAAGTATTGTAATTTTCTTTTCTGTTTACGAGCAATCTCTTTATCAGATTCAAGACCTGTATTCCACAATTTAGTATTGTGTTCAGACACAGGGTCTTTTTGATTGAGTGTTGTTAAAGAATTTTCTATGTACCATTGACCTGTTGGGCCTTGAAATGCATGGCTCCAAACTTTTGCCCATGGTAAATCTTCACTTTCACATGAAGGTAGAAAACGAATAACTGCATAACCATTACCAGATTTATCTAGTTCTGGCTTCCACAGCCTGTCATCTACATAGGATTTCTTTTCTTGGGAATCAGATTCACCTTTTGCCGCGTCTAGCAACTTATTAAGTGAATTACTTGATTTTAGACTATCTATTGTCATAGTATTTACTCCGTATGTTATTATATTATCGTATGTTTATATGTGTATCTTTCGATACATAACTATTTATAATAGTTAATCTTGCTACTATACTATATTTGACATCTTTTGTCAAGGTCTTTATAGGTAATACTTTTAACATTATTACAAACTAAAGGGCTAGCATCTTCTTTTACTACCCAATAAAATTGTGTTTCTGGGAAGTCTTTAAATACTTGTATTAATTGTGTAGTCCAATTATCAGTATTGAATCCTCTAGATGTTTCTGATAAGTAATTCTTTGTTCCTTTATAAATGTTATTAATGGGTTCATCATATTCACTTAGGTCAAATCCTAACATGTATATTTCATCAGCACCCTCTTGACATGCTAGATATATAGCAGTTGCACCTGCACACCATTCTCTAGGATACTCAATGTATTCAACACTATCATTTTCTTTCAACCATGTAATATACAAACCCACATTTGTATAACATTTATTCTTACAGTCTTCTTTATCTAAATGAGGAAACTGATTTATCATTTCTTCATAATTTTTTTCTGCAGTTTCTCTTTCTTTACCTTGAACCACGCAAGATGCAATATCACCTTTGTCTGTTTCGTGTATATCCATTGGTGTATAATTCATTTTTAAAAATTCTGGGTCAAAATCTTCTAGTATTGCCCAATCAGCAAAATGACATCTATTTTCTATTGCGTAGCCAGACTGATATATCTCTTGTTGTACTCCATAATCTATTGCAATAAGATTATCTACAACGGCATCTCTATATATTGCATTACAACCCCATGTTGTAAATCCCTTATATTTTTTGGTTATATCCCAAACTTGTCTAGATTCACCATTTCCATAAATTAAACTTTTCATGATACTTTAATGTTTGTCACTTTGTCTGGTGCAAATCTATTTTTAATATCTGTTTTTGCTTCCTTTTCAGTTAAATGTTTAGACGCATAAACAAAAGTTGGTTTACCATTTAATGTTAATGTATATTTTTTATATTGTGATTCTTCATTCATAATATCAACTCCTTTAAAACAAATTTAAAATTTGTAGAATCAAATTTTAAAAAACTTTTATAATCATTCATAAGTTTAGAAACATCTTTCCATGTATAATCATCTTCAAGTCTTAAATCCCAGACATGACTAAATCTTAATATTGAATCTAATATTACCATACTTTCTAATGATATTCTTTTACCAAGATATTCTTTTAATAATTTAGGATGTTTATTTTCAGATACCGCAATAAGTTTTGAATCTAATATGGGTTCCATTTCAGATTTAAATGTATAACTTAAACTTTGTATCTTCTTTTTCCATTCTGTATAATTTTCTTCATGAAATTTACCCACCCAACCATTAGGATGTTTTAAAAAATTAGCAAGTAGATAATCTTGTATATCTTCTTTACTCTTATACTTACGAGTTAATTTAACAAAAAAAATTCTATCATTCCTTTTATAAAATGAATCTCTTGACACTTTAGATTTACCATTGTATTTTATAAAGTCATAATCACTTTTGTCAAAATGTGCCTTCATTGCACAGTACATTAAATATGCATCTATTGGTTGCATTATAAGGGTAGTTTTGCTGTCTTAGGTAAGTAATTTAATTCCCTTGCATTAGCTTCAACTTTTTCTTTTAAATTTTTAGTTAATAACTTTGCTGTAGTCACAGGTTCAATTCCCATTTTATCACAATAGATAGATATTGCTTCTAGATGTGTACATCTTTTATCAAATGCAATCTTTTCTATTTCTAATGAAAATGTTTTTGGTGTGTGTACTGATATATCACTCATATTTCTAGAACTCCATTTCCTTTGTTTACTAATACTTTTACTGCAGAATTAAAATGTGTTTTCCCTGTAATTTGACATACATGTTCTTTCATCTTATCATAGATACCTACTCCGTCCTGCATAACTGTTCTTTTAACTTTATCTGAATTATAACCCATGTACTCTATAACTTTTTTAGGAAATGTTTTTTTATCTGGTCTAGCAAAATCATAGTGTAAATCATTTACCCACCTAATTCTATCATCTTTATATGCCATAACTGCATTTGCTCCTAACTCTTTTGCCACTATTTCAAATAAATGACCTGAACCTTTATGAAAACTTTTGTTTGGGTCTGTTGAATTCATATAATATAATTGTTTACATCTTGTTTTTGCTTCTGATTTACTAATGTTATATCTATGTGCAACTCTATCTCTATCCATATAAGGATAAGTATTATGAGAACCTAAAAGTGTATCTGCACCATCACCTTGAATTAAATCTACTTCTTTTACATTTGTTTTTTGTAAACATATAAAAAAAGTTAAATAATAAACTACATCAAAAACTGTTTTTATAGGTTTACCTTGAATTAGATTTAGATTATCAATGACTTCATCCCATGTACAATATATTAATTTATTATTAATATTTAATTTTTCAGCAGTATCTTGTGATACTTTTATATCATCAGTATCTTTTACACAACCTATAGTTATTGAATCTTGAAAATCAAAATATTTGTTTAGAACCCCACCTAATAACATTGAATCAACACCACCAGATAACATAAGTGTTGGTCTATTTTCTTTAAATTGAGATTTGTCTTGAATGATTTTTTTTAAATCTTGTATATATCTTTCTGAAGCTTCTTCATATGAATCTGGTAATATTATAGGTCTATTTTCAACAACCCAATCATATTCTATTTTTAATCTTTCTTTGCCAAAATCTAATTTCATAGTGTACCATTATATAAGGTCTTAACAAAAATGTCAAGTGTTATGCACTTTTCTCATCTTGTCTTTCGTACCATTTTTTAGCTTCATCATCCCAATCATCTACACGGACATAACTTGATTCTCTAGGATGACCAACCATATTGACATCAACATCTTCCTCAATACCATCTAAGAAGTTTTGTAATCCTATTCGTTCAATCATTTCACCACATCTTTCATGTTCAAGTGCATTGTCTGCCCAGAAGTCTATTGTCTTTTCTGCTAATTCTACTATATAATCCCAATCTTCTTGTGTTTCTAATTTAATAAATGGTTTAATTACTGTACCCATAAGGTCACCAATTTTTAATGTTCTTTTACCACCCATTAATATTGTTGCACCTTTATCATCGCCTGGATGTAATGCTTTAGGAACGACATTTAAACAATGCATACATCTTACACATGATTTATTATCTACTGCAATAGTATCATCATCATTAATAGAAAGAGAATTAGTAGGACATCTAGTAATGATATTATCAATCGCATATTTTCTCCCCTTTTCTTTCAACCAACTTTTCCATTCTTCTTGGTCTACTTTCATATTATCACGCCAAGTACCTATTACTGACATGTCTGCCCTTTCAATACTATTCATGCAATCATTAGGACAACCACTAATCTTAAACTTAAACTTATAAGGTAAAGCAGGTCTATGTACATCATCTGTAAAATTATTAACTAACATTCTTTGTGCTTTATGTTCATTGATATTACTCATTTCACATCTACCAGCACCGACACAGGACATAGCAGTACGGACACATGGTCCTGCACCACCTAAATCAAAACCATATTCATTTATTTCATCAAAAAAATGTTGTGTGTTTTCTGTTGTAGAACCGATAAACATGATATTACCTGTTTGAC
>PVBE012035689.1_pt1 | contig 14631 bp, 15 predicted proteins | sample 1631181 | NCBI WGS metagenome assembly PVBE01 (sample SAMN08397723, study PRJNA350692) | Marine metagenome, whole genome shotgun sequencing project. | isolation source: water | place: Pacific Ocean | collected 2012-04
CTCCCTCACTCACGTCACAGGCGGCGAATGCCCCCACGCCCTTGTCACTCGACGTCTCCACGAAGACCTTGGCACACTGAACCAATCCGTGCATGAAACCTCCGGTCATACCGATTATGCTAAGACCCTATAACAGTTAAGAATAGAAAGTTGAGGAGCTCCATGACGAATAACCCCTATCTCGACATCGAGCAAAAGATGCTGGGCGACATCCACACATCGCGGGAAATGATGGACAATCTCGAAATCCTCTGCGACGACTTTGGCTCCCGCTTCGGCGGCACCGAAGGCGAGCGCCTGGCGGCGAAGTTCTTCCGCGACAAGTTCACAGCCTACGGCCTGTGCAACGTATTAATGGAGCCCTACAGATACGCCGCCTGGACCCGCGGCGAAACCTCCTTGCATATCACCTATCCCATCCAGCGCGAAATCCCCTGCATCGCGCTGCCCTACTGCCCCTCGGCCACCATCGAAGCCGAACTGGTCAGCGTCGGCGACGGCACACCCGATGATTTTGAAAACGCCGGACGCCGCCTCAAAGGCAAACTCGTCATGGCTACCAGCAAAACGCCGCCCGGTGTAGGCCGATTTATCCACCGCTCGGAAAAATACGGCCGCAGCGCTCTGGCTGGTGCCGTCGGTTTCATCTTTATGAACCACTACGACGGCTTGGGCCCGGCAACCGGCAGCATCGCCGACAATCGCGAAGCAATAATGCCCGGCATCTCCGTCGCTAAAGAGTGGGGCGAATACCTACAGCGTTTGATTCGCCGCAAAGGCGCGGTGCGCCTCAAACTCAGAACCCGCAACCGCACGCAACAGCGCACCTCCTGGAATATCGTCGGCGAACTTGAGGGCAATACCATCCCCGACAGATGGGTCGTCGTCGGCTGCCACTACGACGGCCACGACGTTTCCCAAGGCGCACACGACCCCATCTCGGGGCTCGCTGCGATCATGGACGCCGCCCGCGTGCTGTCGGCCTATGCCAAGGGCCGTATCGACTGCGGCATCCGCTTTATCGCCTTCGGCACGGAGGAAATCGGCCTGATCGGCGCCAAAGAATATGTCCAAGCCCACCAACACGAGCTCGACCAGATCCGCCTTATGTTGAATATGGACGCCGCCGGCGGTGCCGGGCGCAAAGGCATCGTCATGCACTACTGGCCCGAGCTCGACTCTTTCTTCGATGCAGCCCGGGCCCAGATGCACGAAGACCTGCCCTATGGCAACAAGCTCTCCGCCTTCTCCGACCATTTCCCCTTCTTCGAAGCCGGCGTGCCCACCGCGGGTATGGGCGATGTCGATGCCGTCTCCTCCGGCCGCGGTTTTGGCCACACCGCCTTCGACACGCTCGACAAACTGCACTTGTCCAACCTGCGCAACGCCGCCTCCTTGGCCAGCCGCATCCTGCTACGCGTCGCATGCGCCAAGACATGGCCCGCCGAACGCCGTTCACAGAAAGCGGTAGATGCCATCGCCGCCGGAGAAAGCAATCTCGACAATCTCGCCGTCGACAAGGCGGTTGAGCGATTGTATCGGAAGGGGAAGAGGAGGCAAGCCACCTAGCCCCCGAACCCCTTCATCAGCACAGACGCCACCTTGGCGGCCGCTCGAATATCGTCATGTCAATCTCCGTGCGTTGCGCTAGCCGTGCCGCTCTCAGTGTGTGTCTTGTTCAAGGCCTGGTCCAGGTCGGCGATGATGTCCTCGGCGTCTTCGAGGCCGACCGACAGTCGGGCGAACCCTTCGGGTATGCCCTTACGCGGCTCGCACTGTCGCCCATAGACCAGTGAGCCGGTGTCGCCAAGACTGACCCAGGGACGCACCAGTTGCAGGGATCCTGCGAATTGATGTCCCGCGCTCTGTCCTCCCTTTATCGTCAGGCCGACCATGCCCCCGCATCCCTTGGGGAGCAGCTCTTCTGCCGTCCTGACGTCGGGATGGGATTCGAGTCCCGGGTATCGGACCTCGCTCACGGACGAGTGACCGGAAAGGAATCTGGCGACCTTCATGGCATTGGTGCCGTGCTGGTTCATACGTATGGACAGTGTTTCCATACCCCGCATGATAAGAAACGCGTTGAACGGGCTGATTACGCCGCCCTGAAGATTGCGCGAGCGGTAGACCTTGTCGTAAAGCTCAGGGTCGTCCATGACCGCTACCCCGCCCAGCGCATCGCCATGGCCATTGAGGAACTTTGTTGCTGAGTGCAGCACAATGTCGGCGCCATGCTCGAGTGGTCGCAGCAGGGCCGGGGAGAGAAACGTGTTATCCACCACAACCAGCGCGCCGGCATCGTGCGCGACGGAGACGATTGCGCGCAGGTCGATCAGATCCAGCCCAGGATTGCTCAGGGGCTCAAAGTAGACGATGCGTGTATTGGGGCGCAGGGCATCAGCAAAGGCTTCTGCATCGCGCAGATCGACCTGGGTGGTCTCGACACCGAAGCGTGGCATCTCATCGCGCAGCCACCAGTCGGTCCAGTCGTAGACACTGCGGTGACAGACGACGTGGTCGCCCGATTTGAGCAATGACAGCAAGGTCTGGGTAATGGCCGCCATGCCGCAGGCACAGGCAATCGCTTGGTTGCCACCTTCCAGAGCCGCAATGGCCTGTTCCAGGGCCTCGATGGACGGATTTCCGCCCCGCGTATAGTATCCTGCGGCTGTCGCGGCCACGTGAATGGGCGTGGACGAGTGTCTGGCATCTCTGCCGGCGTGAATGGCCTCTGTGTTGAATCCGTTGTTACTCATGTCAAATCCTCCAGGTATGTCCGCCACCAGTCGCCTTCGCCGGTGCGCCAGGTGGTGTCGTCCTCCTTGAGCCGCGCTTCTACGGTTACCAGACGGTCAAGGACATCCTTGTCGACGTGTTCGTCGGTATCGCGCCGGGCGAGGATCTGCTCAACCGTCTGATGAGCCCGGTCATAGACATCCATGAAGGAGTCTTCAGTACGCCCGGTGAAGGCGGAGTAGTGAACATCCCGCTTCATATTCGCCAGCGTGTGGTCGTCGGCAAGGAAGTTGCCGTCCCCATTGCAGACCCGGTCGATCACGTCCAGAGCCAGGCTGTCGGCATCGGTGGCCACGGGTTTGGTGATGTTGCGGACCTGGTTGATCAGTTCGTCCACCACGACCAGATGCTCATAGCTGATGCGGATGGTTGAATCGAGCAGTCCGGTCGTAATGATATTTCCACCGGCGGCCGCTCCGAGATATAACCCCATGGCGGTTTCCCCATAGGCCCGGGGGCCTGGACGCACCTGGGATGTATTGCCCGGAGATATGCGGGACGGCAAACCGTAACGGTCGGCCAGTTGCACGGCGGCGGCATCGAAAAGGGCCGTTTCAAAGGCCCCATGGTGCGTGTCGGCGGTATGCATGTCCATGGGAGCGCTGACACACCCGTAGATGCAGGCCGACCCCGGGCTGGCGAATTGGCTGAGTAGGACACCTGCCAACACTTCTGCATTGTGCTGCACAAGTGAACCGGCCAATGTCACGGGGCCCGTCGCGCCCCACATCACCTCCGGCGAGATCATGTTCATGCCTACACCTGAGCGCGCGGCGGCGATGATGGCGTTGGCTTCGGAGCCTTTGATGCGCAGCGGGCTGAGGGGGTTGCACCAGACAAAGCTCAGCTGGCGTTTCAGCAGGGCCTCGGTTGACTCAACCCCCTCAAGAATGGCTCGACCAAGAACGGTCAATCGAACTTCCTCCTGCGTCGTGTTGATACAGCCAAAGGGCATCGTCTTGCGGCCGGGCACGGCACGGCCGCGGACCCACTGGCGCAGAAAACGCGTTCCCGCTTCTGAGTTGTCGTACGGTCGGGCAACAGGGTCAGCGATGCCGCGATCGTGAGCCGTGAAGAGGTTGCAGCAGTCATAGTCGAAGTTGGGCAGGGAATCCAACACCAGAAGCTTGTCGTTGACGTCGGACTCCAGACAGCTCCGCGCCTCACCGGCTTCATAGTCGTGGATGGTGAACGCATTGCCGATCAGGCCGAAACTGACATCGCCCTGTCCTAACGAAACCGGTCCCGTAAAACCCAGGAAGTGGTTGTAGTAGTCGAGACTGTCCCGGTCGGGGATGCGTGCGAGCCCTTCCGTTATCACCTCGTGCGAAAAGTGAACCCGCTCGTCATCCACCCGGCAACCCGCAGTCCTGAAGATCTCCAGGGCTTGTGGGCTGTCCTTGAACCCGACGCCGGTCTTGGCCAGCACCTTCCGTGTCGCTTCGTGAATACTTCCCACATCCTCATCGGACAGAACCTGCGACTGCATCGAATGTCCCTCGTCTTGTGGTCGTAATTGGCGCACAACAGCCCGAAAGCACTGTGGTGCAGACGGTCCCGTTGCGCCGGGAATTGGCGCCACTTACCATACCGCTGTCGTAACCGTTGTGTGTATTGGTGTTATTGGAACTGAACTGTGGTCATATATGGAAACACCTGAACACCCCCGATGGTCAGTACCGCTACGTCTTGAGCCGGAGGCGCTCGCCGTGGGATACTCGCCCGTGGGAGTCGAGCGCGTTGAGCGATACACGCCGGCGCCCACCTGGCAGTTGGGATTGTTCGAAGGGCCGACATCGCTGGTGCTGAGAAAGGGCCGGCGGCGGTGGTGTCTGATGATCAAGACCCATGACCTTGTCATCATCCCGCCGGATTCGGACCGGATCTACACCACGGAACGACCGGTGAATCACTTCTACCTGGAATTTCGCTACGGTTCAGTGACCACGGCGTCGAACTCGGTCGAACTGCCGGCGATCATGCCCTGTGGGATGTCGGCCGACGCGATGCTGCGGGACTTCGCCGCCTGCATGGAATTGCGGGAGACCGACCGCCTCGAGAGTGACCTGCTGGCGCGGCTGCTGTTGTGGCGCCTGGTGCGGATTGCCCGGACGGCCGAGGCGGGACACCAGGACCGGGCGCACATAATAGAGGAGGTACAGAGGCGGATCCGCGAAAACACCGCCGACGCCTCACTGACACCCGAAGCGCTCGCAGAGGCCGTCGGCTACTCCCGGCGCCGGCTCGACCAGCTCTTTGCCGAACTCCTCGGCAAGCCGGTCTCGGCCTGCATCCGCGACCGCCGTGCCCAACTGGCCGAGGACCTGCTGCGCCAGAGCTCCCTGCCGATACACGCGGTGGGCGCCCGCGTCGGCATTCCTGACCGCCACGGCTTCAACAAGTTCATGCGCCGCAACCGCGGCCTGAGCCCCACCGCCATTCGTGCCGGCCAATAGTGGATGCGAGTGCGGCGGAGCGACGCCGGATCACGGCGTTGGCACATCGCTCGTGGCGCTTCGGGCTGGTTATCGAGCATGGCTCCGGGTCAGGGACGGCACTATCCTGGAGTCAGACCGCGAGCCATACACCGATGCGAAATCAGGACGATGGCAAAGAGAAGCCCCTACGCAATGCCAAGGAACGTCCGGAGCGCGTTCAAGAAGGACCTCATCCAGTTCGCGATCCCTGCGATGGCCGTCTTTGTCTTGGAGTTGAGTTTCCTGACCCGGGACGCGCTCAGCGGATTGTGGTGGCGACTCTGGGATTCGATCTCCCACCCGAGTAGCATGGCCGAACTACCGGCCCTGACGGTCACCGGGATGTTCCTGTTCGTCATTGGGTTGGGGATTATGTGCTGGGGGCAGATTACGCTGTACAAGAATTACTCCGCTTCGGTCGTCATCCGCGAAGACCACAGGCTGATCACACACGGTATCTACCGCATCGTCAGGAACCCGATGTACTTCGGCCTTATCGTTGGCGTCTGCTTCGGCCTGCCCGCCTATGGCCATAGCCTGACCGGTGCGCTCGCCGCGGAAGTCAGCGCCCATCCGGCTTGGGTCGAGATCATGCCTGTGGTGCGAAGTCGCTGACGTAGGGCCACTCGAAGTCGGGGTCGCGTCCGACATTGCGATCCTGGTCGCACACCCGGTCGTGAACTCTGCGGAAGCCCATCAGCTTCTCCGGGGCGAGGAAGGGGTCCTGTGTTTCCTGCCGCCATGTCAGGAGACGATCGATGAGCCCGTCGCGAATTGTGCACATGGTCGGGTCATCGGCCAGGTCGTGCCATTCACACGGATCGGTATGTAGATCATAGAGCTCGAAGGCGGGCGGGTTGCGCCAACGGGCGTAAGCTGCACCCACGTGACGCGGGGCGGCATCGATCTCCTGCTGCGTACAGCCAGTGTCGATGCGTTGCTGCTTCGTGTAGTATCTCTCCGTCGGGTTGGCTTCGCCGTGCAGCAGGTTGTGCACGAGTTTGTAGCGGTCGTCGCGAACGGTACGGGACGGGTAAAAGAGGCCCTGATCGAGTTTCAAGGAGTGGCTCACATTCCACTCCGCAAAAAGGTGTGTCCGCCACTGCACCGCCGACCCGCCATCGAGGAAAGGACGCAGCGACTCCCCGGATCCCTTTGCGGGCGACTGGAGGCCGACAGCGTCGAGAATGGTCGGCAGCACGTCGACCTGCGACACTAGAGGATCGGCGACGGTGCCCGGCATTGACACTCCGGGCCAGCGCATGATCAACGGGGCTTGCAATGCCAGTTCGGTGACGCAGCATTTGCCGCGCGAGAACTGCGGTCCGTGATCGCTTACGTAGATGACCAGCGTCTCGTCGGCCTTTCCGGAAGCCTCGAGTTCGGCAAGCAGAAGGCCGACGCCGCTGTCCAGCCGCGAGACGCAGTTGTAATAGTCGGCGGCGTGCTCGCGCAGGCGAGGCGAATCGCAGCCAACGGCTGACGGCAGGCGCACATCGTCGGCGTTGAGAGGGACGCGGGGAAGGCCGGCTTCCTGCCGCAGCCAGGGAAGATGTGCGTCGGCGTTACAGACCATCAGGAAGAACGGTTCATCGCCGTTATTGACGAAGGCACCCGCCTCCCGGGCGACCTCCGCCACGTCGCGACTGCCGAAGCTGTTGGCGGTGCTGCTGGTCCAGACGTGATCGAAGGCGAAAGCCGACTCGGGCAGCACGTGCAGCTTGCCGAGGCGGGCGGTGCGGTAGCCCGCCTGTTTGAGAAACGTGGGTACGCTGGGCCACGGGCGATACATGGCGAACTTGTGAGAGGCCAGGCCGATCTGACCGCACTCGTGCGGGTAGAGACCGGTGAGAATGCTGGCGCGGCCCGGCGAGCAGACCGCCTGGGTTACATAGGCGCGGGTAAAGCGGCAGCCATCTGCCGCCAGGCGGTCCAGGTGCGGCGTGCGGACGTTGGGGTCCCCATAGCAGGAGAGTTCGAGACCCGTATCCTCGGGGACGATGAGCAGGATGTTGGGGGGCATGGTCTGTTCCTCGTGGGCCGGCGGGGCGGGAGCCCTGGTTACAGTATTCCGAAGTTTGGCGAGCGCCTCAGGCTACGGTCAAACGTGAGGGTTCGCAGGCAGCCCGCTCGGGCCCCGATACGCCCGATCAGGTGGTCGGAGAAGTCCCCCTTGCCGGTCCGATAGTCGGTCAGTGCTTGCCAGAGCAAGTCTTTGTCCTCAAACCGGAACTGACCGGTACGGAGAATCTGCTCAAGTGCCGGCACGACCAGATCCTGACCGTAGCCGTAGGCACTCTCCATGACCCAGACCAACTCACACAGTACCACCGAAGTAATGTAGAAGGACGCCTCCTCCTCCCCCTTCTCGATGATCTGTGTGGCCTTGCTGGCCTGGGTGGGATGGTCCTGAACCAGATAGCGGACGAGAACATTGGTGTCCAGACCGATCATCACCTCCCACTTCCGCGCTTGCGGACCGCCCTGTCCATGTCCTCGATGGATACCGGTCTGGCCGGCTTTGGCAGGATGCCTTTCAGGGCCCGGACATCACTGACCGCGGGCCGGACGATGACCTCGCCGTCGTCCTGGATCAGGAAATCGACACGATCTCCTGGCTGAAGGTCAAGGTGTTGCCGGACCGGCTGTGGAATGACCAGCTGTCCCTTGGAGGTGAGTTTGGCGGTGGGCATGGAGTCACCTTGATCTTACCTGAGTTATGAATTCTTACTTAAGCATAAGAATCTGCTCGGGCCACGGCAAGGGGGATGGTCTGTTGGCGACCGGTCCAGCCCTGCCCGGCGCGGGCTGCCAGCACGCCGAGCAGACAGGCACCCAGGGCCAGACCGGTAAGGGCCATCGTCAGAGCCGCGGCGTAGACGAGGGGAACCCAGCCGCTGATGATGGCCCCACAGCCCAGCACGAGAGTCAATGCGTGCAGCCAGTAAGCGACCGTGGCGCGCCCCACAGGCAGCATGCGCCGCATGGGCGGTACCGGTTCCAGGCCGACAAGCGCGGCGAAGCGATGGAACCAGACGAGAAACGGGACAATCCGTGTCAGCATCCCGTGAACGATCATCCCGGCCCAACCCCAGATCGCCAGCCACCCGAAGACCAGGGGCCAGCGCGGGTCGTCGAGCCAGAGCGCGGCGAGAGCGGCAGCAAAGACGACGGGGGCACAGCCCAGTCCCGTGTACCAGAACCGCAAGCTGATGTCGGCCCGGCGTCGCCGCCGCCGTCTCAGTCGGATCGCCGCCACCACCGGATGGAGGAGCCAGATTGCCGCGGCGCCGGGTCCAACGGCCAGAGAGACCGTCTGCGCGTCCGCACCGATCAACAACAGCACGGCCGGGATCGTCGCGGCGGAAAACGTCAGCCATAGAGACAGGATCCGCGACACACGAGGCAGAGGGTCGGCCAGGTAGAACATGGGCAGCACTTGCCAGGAGACGGCCGTGATCAGCCCGCCGACCCAGACCACGAGTCCGAACGAGGCATGGGCGACGGTCCAGGCGAGCCAGTCGAGGTTCAGATCGGCGGTGAATCGACTGCAGACTGCTCGGAGCCCGAATCCGGAGACCAGGGCCAGGCCGATGACGGCGACGCGGACCCCGGTCACCGTGTGACTGCGGGTCGGCGCACGAATCAGGGCGATGGCGACGGGGATCAGGAAGAGGACGAGGGCCGCCGTGAGACTGCCGCCGGCAACCAGAAAGGCCACCTTGCTGCCGCCGAGGAATGCCAGGACCAGGGAAACGACGCCGAGGACGAGACACAGGTGGACAACGTGGGCCAGGCGCAGCCAGGGCACCGTACCTCCCGCCACAACGGGAATGATCTGATAGAGAGCGCCGAACATGACGGGGCAGAGAAACCCCAGAGTGCCCACATGGGTGAAGGCCAGAGTGGCCGGCACCCAGCGGTTCCAGATCACCGTGTCGCCATGGATCAGCAGCAATGCGGACGCCCCTACCATTGCCACTGGCGCCAGGAAGAAGAAGCTGAGAGGAACCGCCAGGGGAGGTCCCTGCTCGGGACTGAGTCCCGCCATCGGCATCGATCCACTCATCGCGGCTTTTTCACTCTCAGCAGGGCGGTACCGTCCGGCTCATCGTGGACCGCCCACAACAGACCACGGCCGTCGAGGTGTTGGATCAGCAACCGCGGATAGCGGGGCAGACGGGCGATGTAGACCTCACCTGCCGGCAACGTGGCCGTCACATGCAGCACGCGTTCCAACGGTTCAGGCGCTTCCAGCTGACGCAGGTCTTCGATCTGCCCGCCGTTGACGGAGATCTCCACCGACCACGTCTCCTGGTCGATCTGACGGTCGCTGACGACGTGGCCCTGCGCACCGAGCAGGGCCAGTAGGGGCTCGGGCCGAAATGGCACGGTGAGGATGACGATTCCCCGTGGTCCTGCCGCCGCGACACCGGCCAGGATCTGGCTCAGCGGATCCTCCCCGTCGGCAAGAATCGGCCGCACATCGAGCTCGACGATACCCTCTTCCCCCGGCTCCCCCTGGCCTGCCGCCACCGGTTGGGATCCGGTGGCACGGACACCATCGAGCCACAACGCCATCAGGGGACCGGCCTGATCCACCAGCGGTGTCCGGCCACCCGAGCTCTGCCACTGCAGGACCAATCCCTGAATCAGCGCAACGAAGGCCCGGCCAGCCTGTTGAGAATCGACGTGTCGATCGAAGGCCCCCTGCCGTTGCCCCTGACGGACGAGCTCGGCCACCAGCGACACCTGCATGGCGACCAGCTGACGCAGGGCGGTCGCCACCTTTCCTGGCTCGGGCAGGGAGAAGAGCAGCCGCGGCAGCCCGGGGTTCTGCTCCACGTATGCCAGCAGCCCGGCGGTCAGAGCATCCAGCTGTGACGCGGGAGATTGGTGACCGTCAATGATTGCCGCCGCCACCGCCCCGAGCCTGTCCCGGGTGCTGTCGACGACGGCCAGCATCAGTTCATCACGACTGCGGAAGTGACGGAACAGCGCCGGCTGAGAGATCCCCAGCTGACGGGCGATCATGCGTGTGCTCACCGATTCCAGGGGGGTGCCATCGAGCAACTCCAGGGCAGCAGCTACGATCTGCTGCGGTCGATCGATGGATGGCGTCAGCTTCTTCATTGCGCAGATGTTATCGAGTGATAACTTCATGCGCAACCCACTATGGAGACTGACTGATGAGCGATGCAGCGTCGAGTGACCCAAAAGCTTTCTTCACCGCCGATCACCACAACTGTGACGAGCTGTGGAGCAAGGTGGAACAGGCCGTCGACGAGGGAAAGCAGGACGAGGCCCGAGCGCTGTGGCAGGAATTCGAGAAATCCATCCGCAGGCACTTTGCCATGGAAGAGGAGCAGCTGTTCCCTGCCATCGAGGACGCGATGAACATGCACGGCGGCGGACCGACGGAAGTGATGCGCATGGAACACCGGCAGATGCGCGCTGTCCTCGATCAGATGGCTGAGTCGGTGGCCGCCGGTGATCTGCAGGGAATGGCGGATCACGGGGATACGCTGTTGATGCTGACGCAGCAGCACAACGTCAAGGAAGAGGGTATCCTCTATCCGATGGCGAGCCAGAGTCTGGGTGCGCAGTGGCAGGAACTGGCCGCCCGTCTCGGATCCTACTGAGTTGGCCCCCGTGATGATCCCGACTCTTCGACGACTGCCGAGTGGCGCGGAGCGCCTGCGGCTCTTTGAAGCCATGGAGGGTCGATTCTCACTGCAGGCTCGCGCCGTCACGCTCGTGACCGGCGGTGCCGGGTTCTATATGATGGTTGGGCTCGACGCCTGGAGTCGATACCTGGATCCGTCGCTATGGTGGACCCACCTGATGACGTTTGTCTGGCTCGTGTTTGCTCTCGTACTGTTCGTCTTCGAGCCCCTCTTCCTCCATCGGTGGTTCAAGGAGTTCGCAGAGCGCGACTCGGATCGGGCCTTTCGTCTGCTGCATCGATTCCATGTCCTGCTCTTGACTCTCAGCCTGCTGGCCATCGCTGGTGCTGTGGCCGGAGTGCGTGGGTTCCTGAGGTTCGACTAGAAGCGGGAAGGACAGACATGACCGAACTCTGGCAGCACGGCGCTGGCGAGCTCGCCGCCATGATCCGGGAGGGCGAGACCAGCTCCCTCGACGTGATCGACGCCCACCTTCGCCGCATCGAGCAGGTAAACGGTTCGGTGAATGCCATCGTGCGGGTCCTCGCCGACGACGCGCGCGCCGCAGCGCAGGCCGCGGATGCGGCCCTTGCCGCCGGCAAGGACCTGGGTCCGCTGGGCGGTGTTCCCTTCACCATCAAGGAAAACATCGACGTCGCCGACCTTCCTACCACCCATGGGCTTCAGGCGCTGGCCGACGCCATCGCTCCGCTCGACGCACCGGTGGTCGAACGGATGAAAGCCGCCGGCGCCGTCCCTCTGGCGCGCACGAACCTGCCTGACATGGGACTGAGAATCCACACCGACAGCGAGCTCCACGGCCTGACGCTGAATCCCTGGCATCCGGAGCGAACCGCAGGCGGAAGCTCTGGTGGCGAGGCAGTTGCCCTGGCCACGGGAATGTCGCCCATCGGGCTGGGCAACGACCTCGGCGGATCGCTGCGAAACCCCGCCAGCTGCTGTTCGATTGCCTCCATCAAACCCACGCTTGGGCGAGTGCCATCAGCCAGCACCTACCCCGGGCCCGATGCTTCGATCACCTTGCAGTTGCTCGCGGTGCAGGGGCCGATGGCCAGGACCGTGGCCGATGTCCGCCTGGGTCTGGCCGCCCTGTCCGGGGCGCATGTGCGCGATCCGCAATCGGTTCCCCTGCCCCTCACGGCACCGGAGCCAGCAAGGCGTCGAGTGGCCGTCATGGCAGAGCCACCGGGTGGCACGACCGATCCCCGTGTCGCCGCAGTGACCCGCGCCGCCGCCGCCGCCCTTGAAGCGGCCGGGTGCCACGTCGAAGAAATCGACGGCCCCCGCTTCGACGAGGTCGTCGACTGCTGGCAAACCCTCGTGCTGGGCGAGGTCGTCATGGCCCTGCCGCTGCTGGAGCCGATCCTGTCGCCGGAGGCAACGGCGTTCCTGCGCATGGCCGGTGAGTTGAAGGCTCCGCCCACGCTCGAGAACCTTGGCCTGGCATGGATGCAGCGTCATTCGCTCATGCGCGACTGGAATGTCTTCTTCAGCGACTGGGACGTGGTGCTCACACCGACCTGGACCGACCTCCCCTTCGTTCACGGCGTGGACGCCGAGTCTTCCGAGAGTTCGCTGGCCACCTTGGTGGCCGCCCGAGCGGTGACGCTGGCCAACCTGTTGGGCCTGCCATCGGCCGCTGTGCCCGCAGGCCTGGTGGACGGTCTGCCGGTGGGTGTGCTGGTCAATGGCCCGCGCTGGAGTGAGCTGCTGTGCCTCGAAGTGGCGGAGACCCTCGAGGGTGCGGGACTGGGGGCCATCACCCCCATCGACCCCACCTTCTGAACAGGAGACACGATGTCATCACAACCCTACGAGCCGACCTTCCCATCGCTGTCCGACTACGAATGTCCGGAGTGGTTCCGTGACGCCAAGTTCGGTATCTGGAGCCATTGGGGGCCGCAGAGTGTACCCATGTATGGCGACTGGTATGCGCGCCACATGTACATCCAGGGCCATCCCCAGAACCTGTATCACGTACGGCACTACGGGCATCCCTCGACCTTCGGCTACAAAGACATCTGTGCTCTGTGGAAGGCGGAACGCTTCGATCCGGAAGCCCTGATGGCGCTCTACCGGAAGGCCGGGGCGCGCTACTTCGTGGGGCAGGCCATGCACCACGATCACTTCTTCAACTACCCCTCGAAGCTCAACCGCTTCAACTCCACGCAGGTCGGCCCCATGAAGGACATCTGTGGGTTGTGGAGAGCCGCGGCGGACAAGGAGGGCATGGCCTTCGGCCTGACCGAGCACCTGGGCGCCACGTTCTCCTGGTGGCGGACGAACAAGTGGTGCGACACCGAGGGCCCCCACGCCGGCGTGCCCTATGACGGCAACGACCCGGAATACCGGGACTTCTACCTCGACAACTACGAGCACGTCGAAGGCGTGGACCGCACCCAGACACAGGCGCGCCCATGGTATACGCCGAACGAAGGCTTCCGCGACTACTGGCGTTCCGTCATCAAGGAGGTCATCGACCTCTACACGCCCGACCTGCTCTACTCGGACGGCTCGCTGCCCTTCGGATCACCCGACGTGCCACCAGGTGATCCGGACTTTCACCACGGTCTGGATGTGGTGGCCCATCTCTACAACACGTCCGCCCGGAAGCACGGCGCGTCACGGGCGGTCTACAATCACAAGGACCGCCGCACCGAGGTGAACTGCGTCGGCATGCTCGACATCGAGCGCAGCCAGCTGCCCGGTATCAACCCGGTGCCCTGGCAGACCGACACCTGCATCGGCGTCTGGTTCTATGACGTGCGTCGGGAGTTCAAGAAACCCGGCCATGTCATCGAGATGTTGATCGACATCGTCGCCAAGAACGGCAACCTGCTGCTCAATATCCTGCAGAAGCCGGACGGCTCGATCGACGATGAGACGCACTTCCTGCTCGATGAGCTGGCCGACTGGTTTGCCATCAACGGCGAGGCCATTCACGGCACCCGCCCCTGGCGCGAATCCGGCGAGGGCGACAGTCTCGTCGCCATCGACGGTTTCAAGGAGGAGCAGGTGGCCTGGAACTCCTCCGACTATCGGTTCACGCAGAAAGAGAACACCCTCTACGCCTTCATGCTGGCAGCCCCGTCGAACCGGGTCGCGGTGGTCAAGAGTCTCACGGAGGCTGAGAAGGTGACCGGCGTGCAACTCCTGGGCGCGGGGCCCTGCCAGTTCAGCCAGGCTTTCGGCACGCTCACGGTCCAGCTGCCGGAGGCGTTGCCCTCCACATATTCGAACGTGCTGGCCATCGATCTGGCGGAGTGAGCTGTTGAATCCGCTGGATCCGCTCACCGAGCAACTCGCCTACCCGGACGGTTATGTCGTGGCAGGCTGGCGGCTGAGCGCACGATCGACTCAGTTGACCATCTGCATCAGGCGCTGGGTGGTTGAAGCCCGCCGCTGGATGAACTTGGTCACCATGGGCCGTAGAGCCCTGGCCTTGGTTGCACTGTGTGTGTCGCACAGGATACACAGGTGGGTGCCGTTGACGGCAGCGAATGCTGCAGATGGGCGGTGGGTACTCTGGTGTCGCCGCTGGTCTCCGTCTTGCAGCCGTGGGTGGCATGTCATTCGCCCACACCCATGCCGATGCCCCTGCCTACCGCCGCCGCACGCCCGAGAAGGAGCCCCTCTACCAAGTCCTGGCTGAGCATCTGGAGACCTTCCTC
>PVBE011191604.1_pt1 | contig 14630 bp, 9 predicted proteins | sample 1631181 | NCBI WGS metagenome assembly PVBE01 (sample SAMN08397723, study PRJNA350692) | Marine metagenome, whole genome shotgun sequencing project. | isolation source: water | place: Pacific Ocean | collected 2012-04
CGAGGGCGAGGGTGAGGGCGAAGGCGAGGGTGAGGGCGAAGGCGAAGGTGAAGGCGAAGGCGAAGGTGAAGGCGAAGGCGAGTGCGCGAGCGACGACGACTGTGGGCTACACGAGGTCTGCGTGGAGGGCGACTGCGTCCCAGGCGGCTGTCAGAACGACGACGAATGCGGTGACGGGATGGCCTGCGATGCCGGCAACTGCATCCCCGTCGACGAGTGTGCGGAGGACGCCGACTGCGAAGACGGCGAGACCTGCATCGGGGGCTCGTGCTTCCCGGAGATGGAATGCCAGGTCGACGACGACTGCGAGCTCGGCGAGAACTGCGTCGACGGCAACTGCGTGCCGGCCTTCGACTGCGTCAACGACCTGGACTGCGACGAGGACGAAATCTGCGTCGACGGCGGCTGCCGCGAGGCGGTCCCCTGCGAGGACAACGTGGATTGCGGCTTCGGCGACACCTGCCAGGACGGCGTTTGCCGACCCTCCCACTGCGTAGGCGACGACGACTGCGGCCTGGGCGAGGTCTGCCAGGCGGGACGATGCCTGCCGGAGGGCGAGTGCCTCAACGACGGTGACTGCGGACCCGACGAGGTGTGCGACGAGGGCCGCTGCGCCGACGACGGGTGCCTGGACGACGGCGAATGCGAGCCGGGCGAGGTCTGCGACGACGGCGTGTGCGAGCTCGGACCGTGCGACGGCCCCCAGGACTGCGGCGAGGGCCAGCAGTGTATCGGCGGCCTGTGTGTGCGCCAGGCGCCGTGTGTGGTGAACCACGATTGCGTGCCCGGATTTATCTGCGTCGAGAGCTTCTGCACCGGCGGCTGCCAGGCTGACGGAGACTGCGAGCCGGGCCTCGTCTGCCTCGAGGGCGGCATCTGTGGGGCGCCTCCGCCGGAGTGCGCCGACGACGAAGGTTGCGACCAGGGTGACATCTGCATCGACGGCCTCTGCGAGGAGCCCGATTGCGTCGACGCAGAGGATTGCGACCTCGGCCAGCTCTGCGAGAACGGCCGCTGCGTCGACGATCAGCGAAACGCGTGCGACGACGCGACGCCCGTCGGCCAGCCGGGCGAACAGGTCGGCGACTCGACGCTCGCGCCTGCCACTGCGTTCGCGAGCTGCGGCGACGGCGCCGAGGGCCGCGAGGCGGTCTTCCAGTTCATCGCCCCGGCGCCCGGCATCTTCTGCGCGGACACGGCGGGCAGCGCCATCGACACCGTGCTGCACGTGCGCCGCGGAGACTGTGGCGACGCCGAAGCCGAGATCGCCTGCAACGACGACGTGGTGGAGGACGGCGACGACGTGACCTCGCAGGTCGAGGTCGTGGCCGAGGCGGGCGTCGAGTACTTCATCTTCGTGGACACCTACGACGCAGGCGAGGGCGGGCCGTTCGTGCTCGACCTGCGCCTGGGCCCCTGCCAGCCGGAGGAGCTCCCCGAGGGGCTGTGCGTCGACGCCGACGACTGCGCCGCAGGCGGCCTCTGCGCCGAAGGCATATGCGTCTACAACGGCGGCGCCGAGAGCTGCGAGGGGCCGCACGAGATCCTGCAATTCGGCGCGTACATCGGGACGACCGCGATCGCGCCGGCCGAAGAGGGCGCCGGGTGTGGCGTCGGCGCGCGTGGCCGCGAGGCGGTCTTCTCCGTCGGCTTCGACGAAGACACGGACATCTGCCTGACCACCATCGGCAGCGCGATCGACACCGTGCTGCATGTGCGGACCGACTGCGGCGACGGGGACACCGAGGTCGACTGCAACGACGACTACGTGGTCGGGAACACGACCTCCGCCATCTCGCTCTCGGCCGAGGCCGGCCAGCCGTACTTCATCTTCGTCGACGCTTTCGATGAGCAGGAGGGCGGGGGCTATGTGCTCGGCGTCGCGCCCGGGGTCTGCCCGGCGTGCTTCGTCGACGACCAGTGCGCGGAAAACGCCCAGTGCATCGGGGGTCAATGCCTCGAATGCCAGGGCGACGACGAGTGTCCGCAGCCGGGCTTCTGCAACGAATTCGGCTCGTGCCAGCTCGCCCCGGACGCGTTCGAGGAGAACGACGACGAAGGGGCCGCGTCGCCCATCGAAGGCGGCGTACACGAGGTCTCCGCGGAGGGCGGCGAGGACGACTGGTACGTCATCGACGTCTGCCCCGGCGGCGCGCTCACCGCGACCGCGGCATTCAACGGCGGCGCCGGCGATCTGGACCTCTACCTCAACGACCTCGCGGGCAACGAGGTCGACGCGTCGGCGGAGTTCGACACCAACGAGGAGTCCGTGGAGGCCAACGGCTTCCGGGAGGGGCGGGAGCTGCTGCTCCAGGTCGACCATTTCGCCGGGGACTCGATCTTCTACACGCTCACGATCGAGCTGGACTGCCCGCTGCCGGAGCTCGTGATCAACGAGATCGACTACGACCAGCCCGGCGACGACAACGCCGACTACGTCGAGATCCTCAACACGGGGGACTTCGACGCGCGACTCGCCGGCGTGCGCCTGGAGCTCATCAACGGCGTCAACGGGTCGGTCTACGGCAACTACGAGCTCGATGACGTGCAGCCGGTGCTGCCGGCGGGCGGGTATCTGCTGGCGACGAGCGCGGCAGTTGGGGGCCAGGACGTGCCGCTGCTGCCGATCCAGTCGGTGCAGAACGGCCCGGAAGACGCCGCGCGAATCGTGCTCGGCGCGGAGGAGGATCTCGTGACGCTGGACGGTCTCAGCTACGAAGGCGTGGTCGACGGCGTGACCGAGGGCGAGGCGGGCGCGGGCGAAGACCCGGAGGAGGGGAGCCTCTCACGGTGTCCGAACGGCGCGGACACGGACGTGAATAGCGACGACTTCGCCGTCACGCCCGACAACACGCCTGGCGTGCCCAACGACTGCCCGGGCGGGCCCGATCCGGACCTGTTGATCGAGGTCGACATCCTCAACTTCGAGTTCGACCCCGACCCGGTGATCGTGCCGGTCGGCGGCACGGTGCGCTGGACCAACCTGGACCAGGCGGTGCACACGGTGACGAGCGGCGACCCGGAGGACGAGGACCGCGGATCGGTCTTCGACAGCCCGCGGCTCAACAACGGCGACACCTTCGAGCACACGTTCGACGAGGTGGCGTTCTACACCTACCACTGCCGCCCGCACGAAGGGTTCATGAACGGGTTCTTGATCGAGGTGATCGACCTCGAGTGAGCGCCCCTATGAGGCCCTCAACAGGCTGATGAGCGCGTCGAGCGCGGCGTCGGGGACGGCGTTGTAGATCGACGCGCGCAGGCCGCCGACGCTGCGGTGCCCCTTCAGCCCGATGAACCCGCTCGCACCGGCGGTCTCGAGGAACGCGGCCTCGGCCTCTGGGCTCTCCATGCGGAACGTGACGTTCATGTGCGAGCGGCTCGATGGCTCGGCGTGGCCGCTGAAGCGGGGATCCTCGTCGATGGCGGCGTAGAGGCGCCCGGCGCGCGCGGCGTTGCGCTCGGCCATGTCGGCGAGGCTGCCCTGCCCGCGGACCCACTCGGCGACCAGGCCGAGCACGTAGATGCCGAAGCTGTTGGGCGTGTTGTAGAGCGAGCCCTTCTCGGCCTGCGTCGGGTAGCGCAGGATCAGCGGGGTCTTCGGGTCGCCCTCGAAGGCGCGGCTGATGGTCTTCCGGATGAGCAGCACCGTGACGCCGGAGGGGCCCGCGTTCTTCTGGGCGCCGGCGTAGATGAGGTCGTAGCGGGACACGTCGATCGGGCGCGACAGGAAGTCGCTCGACATGTCGCAGACGAGCGGCCCCGTGGTGGGCGGCGTGTGATGCCACTGGGTGCCGTAGATGGTGTTGTTGCTCGTGTAGTGCAGATAGCGCGCGTCCTTCGGGACGTCGAAGCTCTGGCCGGCGGCTGGCACGGCGCGGAAGCCGTTCTCTTTGTCGGTCCACGCCTCGTGGGCCTCGCCGATGGTGCGCGCTTCCTTGATGGCCTTCGACGACCAGGTGCCCGTGTTGATGTAGGCGCCGGTGCCCATGTTGAGCGGGACCATCGCGAATTGAAGGCTCGCGCCGCCCTGCAGAAACATCACCTCGTGGGTGTCGGGCAGGTCATAGAGCGCGCCGATGCTGCGCTTGGCGTGGTCGCAGATCTCACCGAATTCGGGCGAGCGGTGGCTCATCTCCATCACGCTGAGGCCGAGGCCACGGTGGTCGACGAGGTGCCGCTGTACCTGCTGAAGGACCGGCAGCGGCAGGGCCGCCGGGCCGGCGTTGAAGTTGTGCTTTCGCTCCGACATCATCCCGTTCCTCGAGTTTCGCGCCGTCCCAGAACGCGCGGACTCTAATCGCCGGAGGCGCCGAATGTCGACCGACCCGCTCTTCCTGCGCGCCTGCCTTGGCGAGAAGACCGAGCGAACCCCCGTGTGGCTGATGCGGCAGGCCGGCCGCTACATGGCCGAGTACATGGCCATTCGCGAGAAGGTCGACTTCTGGACGCTGTGCCAGACGCCCGACCTCGCGTGCGAGGTGACGCTGCAGCCGATCCGCGCCTTCGACCTCGACGCGTCGATCGTCTTCAGCGACCTGCTGATCCCGCTGCCGCCGATGGGTGCGCCGGTGCGGTTCGCTGCAGGTCACGGCCCGGTGATCGACGACCCCGTGAGCAGCGCGGCGGACGTCGACGCGCTCATCCACCCCGACGTGGCGGGCACGATGGGGTACGTCGCCGACGCGATTCGGCTCATCGTGGCGGAGCTCCCGGCGCACGTGCCGCTCATCGGCTTCGCGGGTGCGCCGTTCACGCTCGCGAGCTACCTCATCGAGGGCGGCTCCACGCGGACGTTCGCCAAGACCAAGGCCTTCCTGCACCAGGAGTCAGCGGCCGCCGAGCGCCTGTTCACCGCGCTGACGGACGTCGTCATCGAGCTGCTGAATCTGCAGATCGACGCGGGTGTGCGCGCCGTGCAGATCTTCGATTCATGGGCGGGCGCGCTCGACCCCTACGACTACGAGCGCTGGGGCCTGCGCTTCACGCGCCGCATCGTCGAGGGCGTGCGCCGCCCGGGCGTCCCGGTGATCGTGTTCGCGAAGGGCACCGGCCCCTACTTCGACACCGTGGCGAAGTGCGGAGCGGACGTGCTCGGCGTCGACTGGACGCTTCCACTCGACCGCGCGCGGGCCCTCGCCGGACCCGACGTGTCGCTGCAGGGCAACCTCGACCCGTATCGGCTGCTCGCCCCGTGGGACGACGTCGTGCCGGCGATCGACCGCGTGCTCGACCAGGCCGGCGACGGTCACCGCCATGTCTTCAACCTGGGGCACGGCATCTTCAAGGAGACAAGCCCCGACCAGGTGCGGCGGCTCGTCGACTACGTGCACGAGGCGTCGGAGGCGCGACGGTGAAGGTCGTCGTCGTCGGCGGCGGCATCTCCGGACTCGCCGCGGCCTGGCGCCTCCGTGAGCGCGGGCTGGAGGTGGTGGTCCTCGAGGCCGGCGACCGAACGGGCGGGAAGATCCACAGCGAGGCGACGGCCGGCGGCTGGCTCGTCGAGCACGGCCCGAACGGGTTCCTCGACAGCCGCAAGCCGGTGCTCGAGCTCGCCCGCGACGCCGGGCTCGGCGCGGATCTGGTGCCGGCCGCCGACATCGCCGAGCACCGCTACCTGTACCTCCGGGGCAGGCTGCGCCCGATCCCGACGAGCCCGCCGGCGTTCCTGCGCTCCGACCTGCTGAGCATCCGCGGGCGATTGCGGCTGATGGCCGAGCCGCTCGTCCCCGCCCGAAAGGACGAGAGCGACGAGTCGGTGTACGACTTCGCGAGCCGGCGCATCGGCGCGGAGGCGGCGTCTACGCTGGTCGACCCGATGGTCAGCGGCATCTACGCCGGCGACGTGAAGCGCCTGAGCCTGCGCGCCGCTTTCCCGAGACTGCACGCCCTCGAGTCGGAGCACGGCAGCCTGGTGCGCGGGATGATCGCGCGGCGGAAGCAGACGACCGGCAGCCCGTCCGGACCCGGCGGACGCCTGACCAGCTTCGAGGGCGGCATGAGCGCGCTGACAAGCGCCCTCGCGACAGGCCTCGGCGACGCCGTGCAAACCGGGCGCCCCGCCACCGCGCTGGAGCGACGGAAGTCGAGGTGGCACGTGTCTGCCGCCGGAGGTGATCCCGTCGCGTGCGACGCCGTGGTGCTCTGCATCCCCGCGGACGCAAGCGCGCGCCTGGTCGGCCCGCTCGCCCCTGCGGCGACCCGACCGCTGGAGTCGATCCCGTACGCCCCAGCCGCCGTCATCGCGGTCGGCTATCGAACCATCGACCTGCCCCGCCCCCTCGACGGCTTCGGCTACCTCATCCCGAGCGGCGAGCGCCGGCGCGTCCTCGGCGTGCTCTGGACCAGCGCCATCTTCGACGGCCGCGCCCCAGACGGGCACAAGCTGCTGCGCGTCATCGTCGGCGGCGCCCGCCACCCCGACCTGCTCGATCTGGACGACGAAGCCTTGCTCGCCGTCGTGCGCGAGGAGCTCGCCATCACCCTCGGCCACCTGCCCGCACCCGCGTTCTCACGCATCGTCCGCTGGCCGCGGGCGATCCCGCAGTACACGCTCGGACACACCGAGCGGGTGCGCGACGCCGAGGGCGCCATCGCGCCCCAAGACGGGCTCTTCCTGGGCGGCAACGGCTTGTACGGCGTCTCCCTGGCCGACTGCGTCGCGCGCGCAGACGCCCTGCCCGAGCTGGTGCTCCGAACGGATTAGCGACTCTGGCGCAGCCCCGCGACGAGGTCGGCGACCCGCGCCTCGTCCGACAGGCGCTCCACATAGCCCAGCGTGTCGCGAACGAGGTGGCTGCTGACGACCACGTCGTTCGGCATCGGCCCGAAGAAGCCCCAGCCGTCGTCGGTTTCCTCGGTCTCGACCCACTCGATTTGGTGGCCCATGTATTCGGCGATGTCGTCGGCGCGGGTGCGCATCGTCGGGGTCTCGAGCTCACCCACGTTGAGCAGGTGGAAACCGCCCACCTCGGCCTCCGCCGCTAGCAGGATGGCGTGGGCGACGTCGTGGACATGCGCGTGGGTCCAGCGGAAGACGCCGCCGCCTTGCGTCGGGAAGCGGGTCTCGCCGCGGTCGAGGGCGTCGACGACCGCGGCGAAGCGGCGATGTGGGTCGCGGCGGCCGTAGACGGCGGGGAGGCGCAGGACGATCGCGTCGCCGGCGTCGCGGAAGGCCGCCTCGACCTCTTTCTTGTCGTACATCTCGCCGCCCGAGTGCTCGGCGATGCCGCGGAAGGGGTAGGGCACGGTGAGCGGGCTCTGCTCGGTGATGACCGGCTCGGGCTCAGGTGCTTCGAGCCCGTTGAGGCGCCCGAATTGGGCGTAGACGTCCTGGCTCGAGAGCACGACGCGGCGCGCGCCGGTCCCGTCGAGGGCGGCGAGGGTCGTCTCGGCATCGGCGCGGGTCATCGCGCGCGTGTCGACCACCGCATCCGGGGCGCAGCTGCGCAGGGCGGCGGCCAGCGCGCTCGGGTCCTCGCGGTCGGCGATGACGTCGGTGACGCCCTCGACCTCCGCCGGATGCACGCCCCGGTGAATGACAAAGACCTCGTGCCCGCGTCCAACCGCTGCGCTGGCGGCCGCGTGACCGATGAAGCCGGTCCCGCCGATGAATGCGAGCCTCATGCGCGCTCCAGGATCCAGAGGCCCGCGGCGTTCGCGTACTCGTCCTCTTCGGCGTCCGGGTGGGCCTCGCGACGAGCGACGAGCCAGGTCGGCGCGCTCTCACTCGGCTGGTAGCGCTCGCCCTCGCTCGGCAGCACCCCGTCGCAGACCATCCGCGCGGCCAGACCGAAGGCCGCCGCCTGGGCCGGCCCCACGTCGTCCGCGCCGTAGCGCACCGCCACGTCCGGCAAGTCGAACGCCTGCATGCCCTCCGTGCTCACCTGCTCGTCGTCCCCCCACACCTCGACGAAGAGGTGGAAGAGCGCCACCGGGTCGCGCGCAGAGATCCCCTGCGTCGCGCCGGCCGCGAAGACCTTCACCGCCGTCTCCACATACGCCGCCACCGCTCCCGCCTCGAAGGCGTCGAGCAACAGCTGAGCCGCTTGCCTCGCGTGGTCGTGCGCGCCGGGCGCCTCGAACTCCGTCGTCACTTGGACCACCCCGCGGTGGCGCTGGATGCGACTCACATCGCGGTCGTCCAACACCTGCGCCTTCCGCCCGACGGACTCGACGACCGCCGAGAAATCGGGGTCGGCCGGCCCGAATTCGAGGTCGAGCGCACAGCTCAGCCGCGGCGCTTCGGTCCACGGTCCAGCGATGCTCATCAGGATGCGACCCATGTTCAGCTCTCTTCGTCGGCCTCGGGCGGCACGTATGATACTCCTCCGGGCCATGAGTGAGTGGACCTTGAAGCGGGGGCGCTTCGACGCGGTCGGCGGGCCTGTCGTGGTGGTGGTGATGGACGGCGTCGGGCTCGGTCCGGAGGACGAGGGCAACGCGGTCTGGCAGGCGCGCACGCCGGCGCTCGACGGGCTCTTCGAGCGCTATGGGTGTCTGCCGCTGGCGGCGCACGGTGGGGCGGTGGGGCTGCCGAGCGAGAAGGACATGGGCAACAGCGAGGTGGGGCACAACGCGTTGGGGGCGGGGCGCGTCTTCGAGCAGGGGGCCTCGCTCGTGGGGGGCGCCATCGAGTCGGGGTCGCTCTACGACGGTGACACCTGGAAATGGTTGGTGGCGGGCTGTCTGGAGTCTGGTGAGCCGCTGCACCTCATCGGGCTGCTCAGCGACGGCAATGTGCACAGCCACGAGGACCATCTCCACGCCCTGCTGCGCCGAGCTGCGGTGGACGGGGTCGCGAAGGCGAGGGTGCACATCCTGCTGGACGGACGGGACGTCGGGGAGACCACGTCGCTGACGTATATCGAGCGCCTCGAGGCCGTGCTCGCCGAGCTGAACGCGGACGGGGCGCGCGACTACCGCGTAGCCAGCGGCGGCGGCCGGATGAAGGTCACGATGGACCGCTACGAGGCGGACTGGGCGATGGTCGAGCGCGGCTGGAAGCACCACGTGCTCGGCGAAGGGCGGCGCTTCGAAAGCGCTGAGGTGGCCATCCGCACCTTCCGGGACGAGGCGCCGGACCTCTCCGACCAGGTGCTCCCGGGCTTCGTGGTGGCCGACGAGGAGGGGCCGGTCGGGCCCATCCGCGACGGCGCGTCGGTGGTGTTCTTCAACTTCCGCGGCGACCGCGCCATCGAGATCACGCGCGCCTTCGAGGACGACGCCTTCGACGCCTTCGACCGCGGACCCGGGCTGGATGTGCGCTACGCCGGGATGATGCAATACGACGGCGACCTCGAGCTGCCGGCGCGCTTCCTGGTCGACCCACCCGCCATCGAACGCACGATGGGCGAGCACCTCGCGCGCAATGGCGTGACCCAATTCGCCTGCAGCGAGACGCAGAAGTTCGGCCACGTCACCTACTTCTGGAACGGGAACCGCTCCGGCCGGTTCGACGACGCGCGCGAGCTGTACGTCGAGATCCCGAGCGACAATGTGCCCTTCGAGCAGCGGCCGTGGATGAAGGCCGCGGAGATCGTCGACGCCACTCTCGCGGCCCTGCGCACCGGCGGCATCCAGCACGCCCGCATCAACATCGCGAACGGGGACATGGTCGGCCACACCGGCGATCTGCGCGCGTCGATCCTGGCGGTCGAGACGCTCGACCTAGCCCTCGCTCGGCTGCTCGCGGGCGTCGAGGCGCTCGGCGGGGTGGCCCTCGTCACGGCGGACCACGGCAACGCAGACGAGATGTTCCAACACGCGAAGGGCGGCGGCTTCGCCGAGGACGAGACGGGTCGGCGCCTCGTGCGCACGAGCCACACGCTCAACCCGGTGCCGCTGAGCCTCTTCGATCCGGGAGGGCACGCGCCGAGCTTCTCGGGGCACATCGAGCGTCCCGGGCTCGCCAACGTCGCCGCCACGGTGCTGGAGCTGCTGGGCTTCGCGCCGCCCGAGGACTACGAGCCGTCGCTCCTGGAGTGAACTCGAGCCGCGGGGTGCCGTACCATGCGCTGATGCGCGCTCTCGGTCTCATTTGCTGCGCCGCGTGCCTGCTTTGGGCGTGCGATGACGACGGCGGGATCGTCAACCTGGACGGTGACGGCGGCGGATCTCCTCCAATCCCTCGGCTCGGGCTCGTCTCGATCGAGGTCGAGACCGGGTGCCAGACCCCCGTCGTCTTCCCGGGAGAGACCGCGCCCGTGCGCGTGCGCAGCCCGTCGCGGAACGGGACGGACGTCACGGCGCGCGTGGTCGACGGTCCAGCGCGGCTGGTCGAGGCCGACGGCGACATCGCCTCGCGCCCGATCATCGCCGCGGAGGCGCGGTTCAACCTCGAGTGCGCCGGCTACGGACATGTCGTCCTTTTCGCGCGCGACGCCGGCGGGCGGGTCGCCACCTCCGAGCCGGTGCTGTGCGCGCGCCCTTCCGGATACGACCGCGCGTGCCGCTCGGAGATCGCGCCACGCCCGCTCGGCGACTGGGGCATCGAGCAATTCGCGCCGACCGGCGTACTCAACCGGCGGCTCGCTCCAACCGGGCGTGGGTTCGGGTCGGTCCCGGACCGCCGCGTGCTGAAGTTGCGGATCGTCTTCGAGCGCGGGGAGTTGCCCGCCACGTCCGGCGAGATCACCGTCGCCGTCCTGCCCGGCGCGCCGCCCGGCGTCGTGGTCACACCGGAGGGCGCGCCGACGGAGATCGGCACCGGTGAGGCGGTCTTCGACCTCGCAGCCGGCGAGGTGAGCGGCGAGTTCCATCTGCACTACACCGCCACCATCGACGGCGAGCAACGCGAGTCGACGAGCGAGCCCTTCGTCGTCACCGCCCCGCCCGCCACCTCGGCGGAGATCAGTTGCGAGGGCGGCGAGCGCCCGCTGCGCGCCTTCGACGGGATGGGCGGCCTCGTCGGCAACGGGGTCGGCGTTCTGTGCACGCTGGAGGCGCACTCGGCAGACGGACCGCCGGTGGAGGGTACGCGCTACTGGATTCTGGCCGAGGCGGGTGAGCCGACGCCGCGACGGGGCCGCCTCGGCGTCGACGGGCGCATCGAGTTCACGCTCGCGGTAGACGACAGGCCGCCGGTCGACGCACCACCCTGGGGGCCGAGCCCGCTCGACGGGCTGGTCACGCTCGTGGGCGTGGTCGAGGGCGCCGAGGGGTACCAGGACATCGATGGCGACGGGCGCTACTCGGAGGGCGTGGACCTCCCCATAGACGTCGCGGAGCCCTACGTCGACGCGGACGACGATGGCGAGCGCGGCCCGAATGAGCGCTTCCTCGACACCAACGGCGACGCGGAGTGGAGCGGCCCCAACGACATGCTCGACGATGTGGTCCTGCACTCCGCACAGACGCGCCTGCGCTGGGTCGGCCCCGTCGCCGATGTGCCCGAGACGCTGAGCCTCGACTGTGTACCGCCCGTGTGCAGCCGCGTACCTGTGCCCGACGTGCACGAGGCCTGCCCGGACGGGGCTGACGCGTACCTGCTTCCGGGCGCGGTGGTGCAGGGCAGCGCCCGACCCGCTGACCGAAACGGGCAATGCACGACCGAGGCGGGTGCGGCGACCGTCTTCGTCGCTCCACCCGAAGCGGCGCGGATCGAGGATGTGCGCGACGTGCCGCTCGGACCCTGCGGCCCTGCAGGCCTGGCGCCGACGCCGTTCACGCTGCGCCTCAAGCGCGCCGCGCCCGGTCCATTCACGCTCGGGCTGGGCCTCCCCAATGGCGATCTGGTCGAACGGACCCTGTGTGCGCCATGATTCGAGCCCGATGAGAGTCATCCTCCTCCCGCTGTGTCTGGCCCTCGCGGCCGGGTGCGCCAAGCCTGTCGAAGACGAGCTCCCGTTCCGCAAGGACGCGCTGGTCAGCGGCGGCGGCGGCATGGGCGGCAACTTCGAGCCTGCGCCGGGCGACGCGCGCTTCCTCTTCTTCACCGTCGACGGCCAGGGCTTCCTGTCGAGCGCCGCCGGCACCGACGCGCGCCCCATCTGCGACGCCGAGACGCTGCGCGTCGACGAGCTCGGCGAGCGCGTGCTGTGCGTACCGGCGAGCAGCGACACCGCGTTGACGCTCTACGACGTGCTCGCCTCGGAAGCGATCGCGACCTATGCCGACTGGATCGACAGCCCGCTCGGCAGCCCGGAGTTGTCGCCGGACGGGAGCCGCGTCGCCTATCCGACCATCAGCGACGAGGGCAAGCGGGTGGTCCAGGTGCGCGACGATGGCGAGAACGTCATCGGCGAGACGCGTGGCGCCGCGATGCTCGGCTTCGCGGACGAGCGCACCCTCGTGATCGAATCGAACGGCCCCAAGCTGTGGCGGGTCGGCGACGAGCCGATCCAGATCCCCGGCGGCAGCCCGCGACCGGCGGGCCCGGATCCGGCGGGCGCGGTCTACGAGGTGGTCTCGCCGAACTTCAACGCATACTTCCTCGACGCCGAGTCCGGACGCAGCCGCGACCTCGGGGCCGGGCGGGTCACCGACGTCCGCGGCCGCCGCGTGCTCGTACAGGAGAACAACCTCGACGGCGCGAATATCGGCACGCTGCTCGACGTGGGTGACGCCTCCTTCGTCGCGGACATTCCGTTGCCGATGGTCCCGTTCGACCGCGTGCTCCAGGCGCGCCTGGTCGGCAACGGACGCGTCCTGATCGAGCAGGCGGGGCTCGCCATCGCGTGCGACGGCCCACGCGGATTCTCGGTGCGCTCCGAGCTGTACGAGGTGCGCGGCGAAGAGACGCGGCTGCTCGCCGAGAGCGACGGACCGCACATCGCCGAGATCGACGGCAACGCCGAGATGGTGCTCATCGTCGACGTGGACGCCTGCGGGCGCTCGCAGGGCACCGGCCGCGTCGGTGAGATTGGCGACGACCTCGATGACCTGGCGGCGCTTCTCCAGGGCGAGCCCATCCAGAAGGCCGCGCTCAGCCGCGACGGTCGCTTCGTGGCGGTCACCGTCGCGGATGGCGTGCGGGTCATCGACCTGCCCTCGGATCTCACGCGCTCGGCCGCGAGCGGCGGCCCGGGCGGCGAGCTCCACTTCCGCTGACCGCCTACGGGGCGACGCCCTCGATGGCGACTGGCGCCAGCTCCATCAGCAAACACACGCTCACCGCGTTGCAGTCGTCGGGCACACCCGGATCGCACTCGCCCGCATCCATGCGGCGCGGAGCGAGTACGACGAGGCACTGAAGCTGCACCGGGAGCGGCTCGACACCTTCGAGGCCCTCGACGACCTCGATGGCGTGGCGGTCACGCGCCTGCAGATCGGGCGGGTGGAGCACAAGCGTGGCCACCTCCAAAGCGCACACCTCGAGCTGCAAACCGCGCTGGCGCTGAACCGGAAGTTGCGCCACGCGGAGGGCATCGCCTCGACCTGTGAAGCGCTGGGCTACCTGCTCGTCGACATGAAGAGCCGAGGCGGTCCGGAGCTGCTCGAAGAGGCCGCGGAGCGGGTGGCCCAGCTCGGGCAGACCAGGCGCGCCAAGAAGCTGCGCAAGGCGGCGAAGAAGGCCGCCGGCAAGAAGGCATAAGTTACCAGGCGCCGCGGACGACGACTCCGGACGGGGTGATCGCGACGGTTGGCTCAGTGTCGTCGCCGGTGTAGACGACGATGGCGCCGACCGCCGTGGCGGCGCTGAGCCCGTAGAGCACGTAGGTGGTGGTCGCGAGCAGCGAGGCTTCGTCTGCGGCCGAGCGGGCCTGGTCCTCGATGAACGGGTCGCCGCTCTCCTGCCACTCATCGTAGAAGCGCTGCTCGTCCTCCAGGGCGCCGCGCGCGAGCACGTGGGTCGCGATGCCGCCGGCGAGGAGCGCACCGGCGCCGGCCGCGAGCATGATCGCGAGGGTGGGCGAGCCGTCGTCGACCGAAGCGGGCTTCCGGACCTGGGTGGCCGGCGCAGCCTTTGGCGGGTTCAGCGCTACGCGGCTCTTCTTCCCGGCGACGACGTCAGCCCAACCGGTGGCGCTGCCGCCCGATGGGAAGGTGGCGACCACCTCGTAGCGGCCGGGCTGAACGCGTGACCAGGTGTCCCCGCAGCCGCGCTCGCCGGTGACCCCGCGCACCTCAACCCGCGCTTGCGTGCAAGCGACCGTGACCTGACCGAAGAGCGCACCTTCGAGCTGACTCACCTTCTTCGGGTGTTTGGCGCGCGTTCGCGCGGGCAGGTCGGCCACGGTGATCGACTCGTACGCCTCGAGCGCCTCCATCGGGCGCGCGAGCTTCTGCAGACACAGCCCGATGTTGTAGCGGACCTGCGCAAGCTCGACCCTGCGCTCCGGGAGCTTGGCCAGCCACGACTCCGCGTCGCGGAACGCCTGAAGGGCGGCGACATGGTCACCGGCGGCGAACTTCTTGGCGGCGCGCTGCCCGAGCTTCTGCACCTGGCGCTCGGCTTCGGGGTTTGCGGCGCCCGCGGGCGCGGCCATCAGCAGGCAGAGAAAGAGGAATCGCAGTCTCATTCGAGCACCGGTATCAGCATCTCGGTCTTCTTGCGAGAGGGCCGTGCGGCGGGCTTCTTCGCCGTCGGGCGCGTGGCGGGCTTCTTCGCCGGCGGGCGCGTGGCGGGCTTCTTCGCGGTCGGCCGCGTCGCCGCAGGCTTCGGGCTCGGCTTGCGGGCGCGGCGGACG
>PVBE012819561.1_pt1 | contig 14630 bp, 14 predicted proteins | sample 1631181 | NCBI WGS metagenome assembly PVBE01 (sample SAMN08397723, study PRJNA350692) | Marine metagenome, whole genome shotgun sequencing project. | isolation source: water | place: Pacific Ocean | collected 2012-04
GAAGTTGGTGCGCACGCCGCCGACGTCCGAGGCGATGGCGGATTCACGGGGAAAGCCGTTGCTCAAGACACCGATGTCGGTGGTGGTGCCGCCGACATCAACGACGACGGCGTCCTTGGCCTCGGAGAGGTAGGCGGCGCCGCGCATGCTGTTGGTGGGCCCCGAGGCGAAGGTGAGCACGGGATACTGTTCCACCGCCTCGGCGCTCATCAGGCTGCCGTCGTTCTGGCTGATGTAGAACGGGGCGTCGATGCCGTGGTGGGCCAGCGCCTGGCGGAACGAGCCGACGACCTGCCGCGAGAGCGCCGCCAACGAGGCGTTCATGATCGCCGCGTTCTCGCGCTCGATCAGGCCGATGCGGCCGATCTTGTGCGACTGGGTGACGGAGGCATCGGGAACTTCGTTGAGAATGATCTCGGCGGCGCGCTCTTCCTGCGCGGAATTGACCTGACAGAACACGCCCGCGACCGCGAAGGAGGTAATGCCCTCGGCCTTCAGGGCGCGCGCCGTCTCCGCGACCGCGCTTTCATCCAGCGCGACGTTGAGCCGACCGTCGAACTGGTAGCCGCCGCCGACCATGTGACGGTGGCGGCCGAGTGCCTCGCGCATATCCTCGGGCCAATCGACCATCGGCGGCAGCAAGCGGGCGGCGGGCAGCGCGATGCGGATGATCCCGACCTGCAAAAGTCGTTTGCGCTCGACGAAGGCGTTGGTGAAATGGGTGGTGCCGATCATCACGGTTTCGATCGCCGACTTGTCGACCCCGCCGGCGGCCAGCACCTCGGCCAGTGCCGAGGCAATGCCCGAACCGACATCCTCGGTCGTCGCCGTCTTGCACGAGGCACACACCGCCTCGCCGTCCATCACGACGGCATCGGTATTGGTCCCGCCGACATCGATCCCTATGCGCATCGCCATTCCATCCCAAGCGATCCGGGATGGTGTATAGATTTCAACCCGATTGCTAGCAAGGGGGAGGTCCGCCGGATTCGCGATATCGCGCTGAAGCGGGTGTACGAGGCGCCGTCCAAAGGCGACGGGGTGCGGGTTCTGGTCGAGCGGCTGTGGCCGCGCGGGGTTTCAAAGGAAGCGGCATCCATTTCCGGTTGGCTCAAGGAGATCGCGCCGAGGCCGAGTTCCGCCGGTGGTACGGGCACCGGCCCGAGTGTTCGGCGCGCTCGAGGCGCCTGCCGTCGACGGTTCGGTGACGCTGGTGTTCGCGGCGCGCGACGTCAAGCACAGCGGCGCGGCGGCGCTCAGGCGCTATCTTCTGGAGCGGCCGGAGTAGCGTCGCGCCGCGGTCCGTCGCCGCTGGCCGCCCCGGCGCGCTCGCGCTTGGCGGGGAGCGGCACGAGCTTGAGGCGCAGTTCGCGGAGCTGGGCGTCGGTGGCCGGAGCCGGCGCACCCATCAGCAAATCTTCGGCCTGTTGATTCATGGGAAAGGCGATGACCTCGCGGATGTTGGGCTCGCCCGCCAAGAGCATGACGATGCGGTCGAGGCCGGGCGCGATGCCGCCGTGTGGCGGCGCGCCGTAGGAGAGCGCGCGCAGCATGCCGCCGAAACGGGTCTCGACCTCACCCCGATCGTAGCCGGCGATTTCGAAAGCCTTGATCATGATCTCGGGCTGGTGGTTACGAATGGCGCCGCTCGAAAGCTCGACCCCGTTGCACACGATGTCGTACTGGTAGCCGAGGATCTCGGCCGGTTCCATGGTCTCGAGCGCGTGCAGGCCGCCCTGGGGCATGGAGAAGGGGTTGTGGCTGAACTCGAAGGCGCGGGTCTCGGCGTTCCACTCGTACATCGGATAATCGACGATCCAGCAGAATTCGAAGCCGCTGGTATCGGTTAGGCCGAGAGCTTCGCCGAGCCGGGTACGTGCGAGCCCGGCGAGGTTCGCGGCCCCGGCTGGCGTATCGCAGGCGAAGAATACTGCGTCGCCGTCACCGAGCGAGGTCACCGCTTTGAGCTTTGCGAGGCGGTCTGGCCCAAGGAACTTGGCGATCGGCCCCTTGCCCGCCCCGTCCTCGAAGATCACGTAGCCGAGGCCGGGCGCACCCTCGGCGCGCGCCCACTCGTTCATCTTGTCGAAGAAGGCCCGCGGCTGGCTCGAGGCGCCCGGTGCCGGGATGGCACGCACGACACCGCCCTTGGCGACGGCGCCGGCGAAGATCTTGAAATCGCCGCCCGCGAAAACCTCGGTGGCCTCGGCAATCCGGAGCGGGTTGCGCAGATCGGGCTTGTCGGTCCCAAAGCGCAGCATGGCATCTGCGTAGGCGATGCGGCGGAAGGGTGGCGGCGACACCGGCATCTCGGTGAATTCGTCGAATACCCCGTGCATGACCGGCTCGATCGCGGCAAAGACGTCGTCTTGCTCGACGAAGGCCATCTCGACATCGAGCTGGTAGAACTCGCCGGGCGAGCGATCGGCGCGCGCATCCTCGTCGCGGAAGCACGGCGCGATCTGGAAGTATCGGTCGAAGCCGCCGATCATCAGCAGCTGCTTGAACTGCTGCGGCGCCTGGGGCAAGGCGTAGAACTTGCCGGGATTGAGCCGGCTCGGCACCAGGAAATCGCGCGCGCCCTCGGGCGAGGACGCGGTCAGGATGGGGGTCTGGAACTCGGTGAAGCCGGCCTCGATCATGCGCCGCCGAATGCTGGCGATTATCGCCGAGCGCAAGCGGATGTTGCGGTGCAGCGCCTCGCGCCTGAGGTCGAGGAAGCGGTAGCGCAGCCGCGTATCCTCGGGGTAATCGGGCGAGCCGAACACCGGCAGGGGCAGCTCGGCCGCGGCCGCGCGCACCTCGACCTCGGCGATGCGCAGCTCCACCCGGCCGGTGGCGAGTTCGGGGTTGACGGTCTCGGAGCTTCGGGCGACGAGCGTGCCGGTGAACGTGATGACGCTTTCGGGATTCAGGCCATCGACCGCGGCGAAGGCCGCGTCGGCGACGTCGACGACACATTGGGTAAGGCCGTAGTCGTCGCGCAAATCGACGAACAACAGGTTGCCATGATCGCGCTTGCGATGCACCCAGCCGGACAGCCGCACGGCTTGGCCGACGTGGCTTCCGCGGAGCTCGCCGCAGGTATGGGTGCGATAGGCGTGCATGGGTGCAACCTCGACTGAGCCTCGTGATCTGTCAAGCCGGGGCGCGAGGTGCGGAGACGGTGGCGGCGAGTTGGTGTATAGCTCCGAGCCCATGGACGTGATCGCCGAGACCGACCAACTGGCCGCGCTATGCGATCGCCTGAGCGCCGCCCCCTTTGTCGCCGTCGATACCGAGTTCATGCGCGAGCGCACGTACTGGCCGAAGCTCTGCCTGGTGCAGGTCGCGGGCGGCGAGGACGCGGCCATCATTGATCCGCTGATCGGCAATCTCGACCTCGGCCCGTTCCTCGCGCTGATGGCGGCGCCGCGCGTGCTCAAGGTCTTTCACGCCGCCCGCCAGGACATCGAGATATTCTTCCGCCTGACCGGCGCGGTGCCGGCGCCGCTGTTCGATACCCAGATCGCGGCCATGGTGTGCGGTTTCGGCGACGCCGCCGCCTACGAAACCCTGGTCGCCAAGCTGGCGCGCGCGAGCCTCGACAAGGCCTCGCGATTCACCGACTGGGCGCACCGGCCGTTGAGCGAGCGTCAGCTTCGCTATGCGCTCGACGACGTGGTGCATCTGATGACGGTCTACGAGAAGCTTGCCCGAGGGCTCGAGGAAAACGGCCGCGCCGGCTGGTTGGACGAGGAGATGGCGGGCCTGAGCGAGCCTTCGATTTACGCGGCCGATCCCGAGGAGGCGTGGCGGCGGATCAAGATACGGGGCTCCAATCCACGGGTTCTTGGCGTCTTGCGCGAGGTCGCGGCGTGGCGCGAGGCCGAGGCGCAAGCGCGCGACATGCCACGCAACCACGTGCTTCGCGACCAGGCGCTGCTGGAGATCGCGACCCACCCGCCACGCGACGCGACGGCGCTGGCGCGGATTCGCGGACTGCCCCGCGGATTCGCCGAGCGCGCCCGCGGCGCGGCCCTGTTGAAGGCGGTAGCGCGGAGCCTGGCGATGCCCGAGGAAGCGTTGCCGCGGCGCGAGGGCCCCAAGTCCCTGCCCTCGCGGCTCGGGCCGCTGGTGCAGTTGCTGAAGGTGCTCTTGAAGGCCAAGGCCGAATCGCACGGCGTGGCGCAAAAGCTGTTGGCCAATACCGAGGAGCTGGAGCGCATCGCGGCCGAAGACGAGGCCGACGTGCCAGCGCTCAAGGGCTGGCGGCGCGAGCTGTTCGGCGACGACGCCCTGGCGCTCAAGCGCGGCACCCATGCCCTTGCGGTGGCCGACGGCGGCGTCGCGCTGGTGCCGATCGAGGCGGGGGCTGAGAAACGCCGCTGAAGCGGTGCGAACTTGACGTTATGTTCCGTTTATGTTCTGTTTGGTGGCAGGCTATTATGGGGAGGTGTCTGCGCCGAACATTCGAGGTCTTGTTTGCAGGACTGATGCGGCGGCAACCGCGGGGGCTGACCGCTGGCTTGGGCTTCGGCGCGGCCTGGGGCGCGCGGGTTGCGGGGCGGCGCGACCGCTTGGGCTGACCCACGGCTGGGGTTGAGTGCGGCAAGCGGCGACGGTGGCGGGGTTTGTTCCCGGCGCCGATCAGCCGGGGACGGTTTCGAGGCGCGGGGTGTGGCCCAGCGCTTGGGCGAGGGCTTCGAGGCGGCGGTTGACGAGTGCGGTGTCGAGCGCCGCGGCGGCACCGCGCAGGGTCAGCGTGAGCGTGTCGCCGGAGGTAGTGAGCGCGCAGCCGGCAAGGAGCGGCCCGGCGCCTCCGGTGATCGCGTAGCCCAGCCGCAGCGCGAGCCCGACCGCGGCGGCGCGGTCGGCGGCGGCGGCAAGGCGGTACGCCGCGGCGGCGTCCTTGGCAGCGCCGCCGTAGCGGGCGTGGAGCGCGAGCGCGATGGTGGCACGGCCGGCGTGATCCACCGCAAGCGTCGGCATGTTCATGATCCAGTGGAAGGCATCGGCGGCGCGCTTATCAGGATTGGCGGCCCAGGCGATGTCGCTGAGCAGGCAGGCGGCCCGGCGGAGCCTGGAGAAACGCGGATCGTCGGCGGCGAAAAGCCCTTCCATCCATCCATGGAAGGCGCCGGTGGATTCGGCGAAGCGGCCCTCGCGCAGGGCGATCTTTCGGCAGGCCACGATCAGCGGGTCATCGCGCCGCTCGGGCTCGGCCAGGCGCACTTGGAGCAATCCTTCGCGCAGACCATAGGCCGAGAAGACGACGTCGTCGGGTCGCGCCACCGCCAGCAAACGGCGCAGCGTGAGCGCGACCAGCGGCAGCGCCTCGCGACGGCGCGCCGGTACCGCCGCCATGCGGGAGAGCGATTCCGGGCCCAGGCGGGAGAGCGCCGCGGCGACACCGGCGAGTTCTTCACGGCGCAGCGTGTAGCGGTGGATGACGCGCAAGGGATAGCGGGTTTGCGCCATATGAACGCGGGCGAGCGAGCGCCAACCGCCGCCGACGAGGTAGAGCGTGCGCCCAGCAGCGGCGGCGAGCCAATCGACGGCGGCGAATTCGGCATCGATATACGCCACCGGGTCGGCCTCCTGTGCCGCGACGTGGAGCGGGCCCAGGGCGAGCGTGGCCGTGGCCCCGGCACGCGCGGCGCCGAGATCGACGAGTTCGAGGCTGCTGCCGCCGAGGTCGGCCATGACCCCGTCGGCCTCGGCGATGCCGGCGACCAGGCCGTGCGCCGACAGCCGCGCCTCTTCGGCGCCCGAGAGCACCCGCACCTCGAGGTCCGCGGCGCGCTCGGCGCGGACCACGAAGTCCGCACCCTCGGCGGCGTCGCGCACGGCGGCGGTGGCGACGGCCTCGATCGAGGCCGCGCCCATGGCGCGGGCGAGTGCGGCAAAGCGCTGGATGGCGGCGACGGCGCCGTCCACGGCCGCGGCGTCGAGGCGACCGGTGCGGGCAAGATCGGCGCCGAGGCCGCACAGGACCTTCTCGTTGTAGAGCGGGAACGGCGCCCGGTCGACGGCGTCGAAAACGACCAGGCGGACCGAATTGGAACCGATGTCGATGACCGCGGCGGGCCCCGCCGCGCCCGCGGCGCGCGGCACCGAGGCCGTCGCCAGCAGCTCAAGGCTTGGCGAAGACAAGCCGTGGAATGCGCTGGGCGCGGCGCAGCGATTCGCCGCGCCCCGAGAGGCTGGGGTTGGTCATGAAATACTCGTGCGCGCTGAAGGCGTCCGGTTCGGCCTCGAGCCGGTGGTAGAGGCCATCGGCGTCGAGCACCCATGACTGGCGCACGTCGTTGAGGCTGGCGAGCATGATCTGGTCGAGCACCTGGGCATGCACTGTGGGATTCTCGATCGGCACCATGGTTTCGACCCGCCAGTCGAAGTTGCGCGGCATCCAATCGGCCGAGGTAATGAGGACCTTGGCGCGTTCGTCAGGCAGGCCGTGGCCGGCGCCGAAACAAACGATGCGGCCGTGCTCGAGAAAGCGGCCGATGATGCTCTTGACGCGGATGTTTTCAGACAGGCCCGCCACCTCGGGCCGCAGGCAGCACACGCCTCGGACCACGAGGTCGATCTCCACCCCGGCCTGGGAGGCGCGATACAGCGCATCGATGGTCTCGGGATCGACGAGCGCGTTCAGCTTGGCCCAGATGGCCGCCGGCCTGCCGGCGCGGGCGTGCGCGATCTCGTCCTCGATCAGGCCGAGCGTGGTGTGGCGGAGATTCAAGGGCGATACCGCGATCTTTTCGAAGGTCTCGGGCGCGCCGTAGCCGGTGAGGTAGTTGAACAAGGAAGCGGCGTCGCTGCAGAGCCCGGGATCGCTGGTGAAGAACGACATGTCGGTCTAGATCTTGGCGGTCACCGGGTGGTAGTTGCCGGTGCCGAAGTGGACGTAGCTGGTAAGGCCCGCGGCCGAGCGGCGGACCACCAGCGTCACCTTGCAATGGGTCTTGAGGCCGATGAAGCCGTAGACCACCTGGACCCCCACTCGCTCCATGTCGCGAGCCCACTTGATGTTGGCCTCTTCGTCGAAACGCGCCTTGAGCTCGACGAGCGCGGTCACCGACTTGCCCGATTCGGCGGCGGCGATCAGCGCGTTGACGATCGGCGAATCGTCTGAGGTGCGGTAGAGCGTCTGCTTGATCGCCAGCACCTGCGGGTCGGCCGCCGCTTGTTCGAGGAACTGGACGACGACGTCGAAACTCTCGTAGGGGTGGTGGACGATGAGGTCTTTGTCGCGAATCGCGGCGAAGCAATCGCCGGCGTTCTCGCGCACCCGCTCGGGATAGCGCGGCCGGTAGGGCGCGAAACGGAGGTCGGGCCGGTCCTCGACCACCAAGGCGGCGGTATCGGCGAGGCCCAGCAGGCCGTCGACGACAGTCAGACCGTGCTCGCCGATCGGCAGCTCGCCGGCGACCAGTTGGCGGAGTTCATCGGGCATCGCGGCATCGACCTTGAGCCGAATGACGCTGCCGCGGCGGCGGCGCTTGAGCGCGGATTCGAAGGAGCGAACCAGGTCCTCGGCCTCTTCCTCGACCTCGATGTCGGAATCGCGGATCAGGCGGAACAGGCCGCGGCCGACCGGCTCGTAACCGGGAAAGAGCCGCTCGAGGAAGAGCCCGACCAGGTTCTCGAGCGAGAGGAAGCGGATCGCGGCGCCGGGCAGGCGGACGAAACGCTCGATCTGGCGCGGCAGCGGCACCAAGGCGTCGAGCGCGGTCCCATCGCGCTTGCGGCGAAGTTCGAGCACCAGCGCGAAGCCGAGGTTGGTGATGAAGGGAAAGGGGTGCGCGGGATCGATGGCGAGTGGCGTCAGCACCGGCAACACCTGTTCGACAAAGCGGGCCTCGAGCCAGGTGTGCTCTTCGGCGGTGAGCTCGCCAGGCTCGACCACGGCGATGCCATGGCTGCGCAGCGCCACGCAGAGATCGCGCCAACAGCGCTGTTGACGGGCCATCAGCTCGGCGGCGGCGGCGTTGACGCGCCGCAGCTGTTCGGCCGGGGTAAGGCCGTCTTGGCTTTTCTCCTTGATGCCGGCCTCGACCTGGCCCCACAGGCCGGCGACCCGGACCATGAAGAACTCGTCGAGGTTAGTGGCCGAGATCGACAGGAAGTTTACGCGTTCGAGGATCGGATGGGCCGGATTCTCGGCCTCTTCCAAGACGCGGAGGTTGAAGGCGAGCCAGCTCAGCTCGCGATTGATGAACCGCGCCGTCGAATCGGGGCCGACGGCGGGCGTGGCTTCGGCCGGGGCGCGCGTCTCGGAGGGCATGGGCCGAGCCTACACCAAGCGGGGACGCGGTGTCATGGAGGGGACTAGCCGGGGACGCGGGTCCAGATCGCGGTCCTGCCGAGGAGAGATATGCCGATGAAGCCGCGGACCTTCAAGGTATCGGGGTCCTTGAGCTCCATCTTGGCCTTGTAGAGCTTGCCGTTCTCGGGATCGTAAATGTGCCCCTTCTTCCATTTGCCCTCGCCGCTCTCGACGAAGCCGGTCATGATCTCGAGCCCGACGATGGGGCGGTCGTTCATGGCCGGGTCCTGGTTGTTGATGTCGAGCTTCTCGGTGCCTTGCTCGTTCAAGGGTTCCTTGAGCCAGATGATGCGCCCACACAATTGCTCGCCGCAGGTGTAGATCTCGACGTGGCTCTTCTCCTCCTCGGTCGCCCACACCCCCAGCGCCCCGGGCTCGGCCGCGGCGGGCGCGGCGAGAAGCAGCAGGGCGAAGAATGCTCCCACCCATCTAGTACTCAGCTGTCGCATTTGGACCTCCTTTGAGGTTGGGCCAGGTCGCCGGTTCACATTGTGCCGGGGTAGGCGGCGCCGTCGATGAGGACGTTTTGGGCGGTGAGGTAGCCGGCCTGGGCGCTGCAGAGGTAGGCGCAGCAATCGCCGAACTCGGCGGGATCGCCGAAGCGGCCCGCGGGGATACCTTTCAGGCGTGCTGCTTTCGCAGCCTCGTCCATATGCTCGCGCAGGCGGTCGGTTTCGAAGGCGCCGGGCAGCAAGTTGTTGATGGTGACGTTGTGCGCCGCCACCTGGCGGGCGAGACCGGCGATGAAGCCGGTGAGGCCGCCGCGGGCGCCGTTGGAGAGGCCGAGCGCGGCGATCGGCGATTTGACGGCGCTCGAGGTGATATTGACGATGCGCCCGAAGCGGCGCTCGATCATGCCATCGACGGTGGCCTTGATGAGGTCGATGGGGGTGAGCATGTTGGCCTCGAGCGCGGCGTTCCACATCGCGCGGTCCCAGTCGCGGAAATCGCCGGGCGGTGGGCCGCCGGCGTTGTTGACCAGAATGTCGGGCGAAGGCGCGGCGGCCAATACCGCGGCCCGGCCCGGTTCGCTGGCGATGTCGGCGGCGACCTCGATGACCTCGGCGCCGGTGGTGGCGCGAATCTCTTCCGCCGTGGCATGCAGGCCTTCCGCGCCCCGGGCGTTGACGATCACCCGGGCGCCGGCGCGGGCGAGCGAGAAGGCGCAGCCCCTGCCGAGACCCTTGGAGGAGGCGCAGACGATGGCGGTTTTGCCGGCAATGCCAAGATCCATAGCGGTCAATTCTCCACTCGGGGCCGGGCTAGCACCGTACGGGCGAGCGGTACGGTGATGTTGCGCCGCGCCGCGAGCGCGGCGGCATCGAGCGCAGCGATTGCCTCGCGCGCGGCCTGGAAGGTGCGTTCGAGGTGGGTCGAGAGATAGGCGATGACATCGGCCCCGACCCGCAGCTGGCGATCGGCACAGAGCTTGACGAGGACGGCGGCGAAGGTCTGGTCATCGGGCGCCGCGACCGCCACCGCGGGCAGCGCGTTGAGGCGCGATTTGAGGTCGGCAAGATCGAGCGGCCATTCGGCGGGCGGCCGCCGGGCGGTCAACAAGATACCGCCAGTCTCGGCGGCGAGGACGTTGTAAAGGGCGAGGAGCAAGCGTTGATCGACGCCCCGGTCGGCATCTTCGACCACCACCGCCGCCCGGCCGCCCGAGATGTCGGCCTCAGAGAGGCCGCCGGCGTTGAGGAGGCGGGCGCCCGAGTTGGCACGCCAGACGTGGGCGAGATGGGTCTTGCCGCACCCCGGCGGGCCGTGGAGGACGAGGCCGCGCCCCGGCCACTCGGGCCAGCGGTCGATCCAGGCGAGTGCCGCCTGGTTGGCCGGAGCAACCAGAAAATCCTCGCGCCCGAGCGCCGGGCGATGGCCCAATTCGAATGCCAGCTGGGCCGGGCTCATTGCCTGCCGCCGTGATAGAAGGGGCCCGCGAGATAGCGCCCCAGCGCGAAGCGCACGAGCACGCCGATGATCGCCGCCACCGGCACCGCGATCACGACGCCGAGGAAGCCCATCAGCGCGCCACCGGCAAGGAGCGCGAAGATCACCCACACCGGGTGCAACCCGACGCGATCGCCCACGAGCTTCGGTGTGAGGAACATGCCCTCGGCGAGCTGACCAATCAGGAACACCACCACCACCAACACGATGGGCAGCGGATCGGGCCAAAACTGCATGAACGCGAAGCCCACCGAGATCGCCAGCGTGAGGATAGTGCCGACATAAGGAATGAAGGCGAGGAGGCCGCCGATGAGGCCGATGACGATGCCGAAATCAAGGCCCACGAGGGTCAGCCCGAGGGCGTAAAAGGCGCCGAGGACGAGGCACACCGTGGCCTGGCCACGCAGGAAGCCGGCGAGCGCGGAATCGATCAACTGGAGCTGTTCGCGCACCGTATCGGCATGGCGGCGCGGCAGCCAGCCATCGATGCGGGCCACCAGACCGTCCCAGTCGCGCAACAGATAGAAGGCGATCACCGGGGTGATGAAGACCAGCGAAATGAGGTTGAAGAGCGCCAGCCCGCCACTCCAGATTCCGCCCAGCACCTTGCCAAACCACGCGACGGCGGTGCCGGCGAAGCCTTTGGCGGTGAGCTGTACGCTGTCGAGCTCGGTGCCGGTGAGGTCGCGGAAGGCCGAGCCGAGCGCCGGTCCGATGGTTTCCTCGAGCCGCCGGGCGAGCTCCGGCAGGCCCTCCAGGAACCCCACGAATTGATCGCGCAAGAGCGGGAAGAGCGCCACCAACAGGGCCGCGGTAAGGGCGAAGAAGAGCGCGGTGATCAGCGTCGTCGCGATCGTCCGACCGAGCCCCCAGGCCTCGACCCGGTCAACCACCGGATCGAGGAAATAGGCGATCAGGAGCCCGGCGATGAAGGGCAGGAGGACGCTGCGGAACAGGATCAGCACGACCACGACGGCGACAAAGCCGGCAACCCAGAACACTAGCTGGCGCCGCGCCGTCATCCCGAAGTCTCAACGCGGGACACGGTGCGTACCCACTGCACCAGGTAGGTTGCGCCCGAGAGCACAGTCGTCGCCCCGACCACGTAGAGCAGCGCCGAGACCGTGTCGCCGAGCGAGAGTTCGAGTCCCAACTCGGCCAATACCGCCGCCGCGAGCAGGATCTGGGCCAGCGTATTCGCCTTGCTGATCAGCAAGGGTTGGAAGTCGTTGCGCTGGCCGAGCGCATAGGTGAGCAAGAGCGCGCAAACGATCAGCAAGTCGCGCGAAACCACCAAGATCACCAGCCAGTCGTCGAGGTAGCCCGCGGCCCCCAGCGTGATGTAGACGCTCACCAAGAGCGCCTTGTCGGCCAGCGGGTCGAGGTAGTAGCCAAGCCGCGTGTTCATGCCGAATCGCTTGGCGATGAAGCCGTCGATGGCGTCGGAGGCGCCGGCCGCGGCGAACAGCCAAAAGGCGGCGCTCATGTGGCCGGATACGATGAACCAGATCGTCGCCGGCACCGATAGAAGCCGCCCGAAGCTGATGAAGTTGGGGAGGTTCACCGGCTGTCAGCGCGGGTTTCGGTTTCAGGGCGGTCCACCCCGCCGATGAGGCGCAGTGTCCAAAAGCCGTCGTCTTGGGCAAGGTCGAGATCGTTCTGGGCGAGCGAGAGTTTGAGCTGGGTGGGCGCGCCGAGAAAGTGAAGCACGATCTGGGCGCGCATACGGGAGAGCTCGCCGAGCTCGACCTGGCTGATCACCGCCACCGCGCGCAAGCGCTTGCGAATCTCGAGCCACTCGTCGAGGTCGCGAAGCGGGACCGCCACCGACAGTCTGGCCTCGTCGCCGAAGCGGAGCAAAGTGTCGCGCTTCCAACCCTCACTCATGCGCTCGATCACGCGCGCAACCCCGTCCGCCAGCAACGCATCGGTGCCCTGGACCGGGCTCCCGGCAAGCCCGTCGACGATGACGCGCTCTCCCGAGCGGCCGAAGCGCTTGAGCGTGATGTCGAGGCGCGGGGCGTCGTTCGCGAAATCGATCGCCAGGACGGCGTGCGCAACCAGCGTATCCTCGACCCCGTAGCGGGCCCCGATCTCGCCCAGTCGAGCGGCGTCGCCGGCCAGCGCCTGAGCCGGGCCAATCGCACCGACATCGGCAAGATCGCCGTCGGGCAGAAGCAGCGGCAAAAGGCTGTCGGGGTCGATCGGATGGCGGTTCCACGCCGCCCGCCACGGGTTCGGCGCGTCCCACAGGAACTGGGCGCCGGCGGCCTCGTACACGGGCAGCACGAGAACCGCCTTGGAGCGGGTCTCGGAGAAGGGAATGCCCTGCCGACGGAGCACCCGGCGCACCTCCTCTTTCTTAAAGCGGAACGTTAACTTCGCGATATAACGAGTTGATGATCTTTTTTCTTCTTGCACCACAAGATCTTGCACAAGGGTTGCGATCACGTCGTCGGTAAGGTCTGGGTGCCGCGCATAATCGGCGCTCAACGTGATCCGCCTCAGCAGCCTGTCGAGGGCCCGCCGCTGCCCTGCGGCGATGGCCTGAAAACTGGCCGCCGCGGCGGTTTCGGCGGTGACGTCGACGGCCACGTCGGCAACCGCGAACACCTCATCGACCGCCGCCCCGCCATGCCCCGAGGCAAGCGCGATCAAGCCGCCCACGGCGAGCACGACGAGTGTGCGTGGGCAGCTGGGGCCGCCACGAAGTCCCATTACAATCCGCCCAGGATCAACTATGTTCACCGCAACCGCTGGCAGCATATCCGATCAGCGGGAAGGCCATCAACGGGTGAGCACGTACGCGGTCGAGGTTCCTGACCGATACGGGCGGCGCGCCGGGAAAATAAGCATGGGAACGGGCGGGACGTGGCAGGTCTAAAGATCGCGGTCATGATCTCGGGTCGCGGCAGCAACCTGCAAGCGCTGATCGAGGCTTGCGCGGCGCCGGGACATCCAGCTGAGATCGTCCTGGTGGTGTCGAACAACCCGGACGCCCAGGGGCTGGGCAGAGCAGCGGCGGCCGGGATTCCGTTCCAGGTCATCGATCACCGCGACTTCGAGGGGCGCGAAGATTTCGAGACGGCGCTCGATTCGGCGCTCACCGAGGCGGGCGTGGAGCTGGTTTGCCTGGCCGGATTCATGCGGCTCCTGACCGAGCTCTTCGTGGGCCGTTGGCGCGACCGCCTGATCAACATCCATCCCTCTTTGCTGCCGGCGTTCAAGGGGATCAACATCCACGAGCGCGTGATCGCCGCCGGCGCCCGATTCTCGGGGTGCACGGCCCACTTCGTCCGCGTCTCGATGGACGACGGACCGATCATCGTGCAATCGATCGTGCCGGTGCTGCCCGACGATACCGCCGAGACCCTGGCGGCGCGGGTGATCGCGACCGAGCACCGCTGCTATTCCCTGGCGGTCCGCCTGATCGCCGAGGGCCGGGTACGGGTGCGCAATGAACTGGTGCTGATCGACGGCGCCAGCGCCGCCGAGGGTGCGATGATCAACCCGGCGCTGGAATAGTCGGGCGGCGTCAGCCGACGATATCGATCTCGGCGAAGAAGAAGGCGATTTCCTGGGCCGCGGTCTCGGGAGCATCTGATCCGTGCGTGGTATTGGCCTCGACCGATTCCCCGAAATCCCGGCGAATGGTGCCCTCGGCCGCCTGGGCTGGGTCGGTCGCGCCCATGATCTCGCGGTTGCGCGCAATGGCCCCCTCGCCTTCCAGCACTTGAACGACGATCGGCCCCGACGTCATGTACTCGCACAGGCTTTGGTAGAACGGGCGCTCACGGTGGACGGCGTAGAAGGCCTGGGCCTGGGCGCGGTTGAGCTGGAGCCGCCTCTGGGCAACGATTCGCAAGCCCGCGCGCTCGAAGCGGTCGTTGACCTGGCCGGTGAGGTCGCGCCGCGTGGCGTCGGGCTTGAGGATCGAGAGCGTGCGTTCAATGGCCATGGCGAGGGGTCCGGTGGGGCGGCGGTGCGCGGGGTTATAAAGGGCCGGCGCAGGGCCGGCAAGCGGCGGCGTTGGAGTCCCTAGCGGAAGCGCGGGGCAATTAGAGCCTCAGGTCGTGTGCTCATTGATGACGCTGATCGATCGTCGAAGCGTGACCGGCTGATGTCCGCTATTAGCCGAGGCTGTTGAAGAACTCGGATTTGAGCCGGGTTTTCTGTTTCCGCTTATAGTAGGAGCGGACTTTCGATCCCGCCTTCGGCCGATGCCGGGGCGGTTTCGTGTTCTAAGCCAGTAAATCCCGGTTCCGCCTGGTGGCAGACTCGCTGATGGCGGCCTTGTGGGTCCAGCTGGCGAATCAGACTGTGAGGGGCACACAGTTCAAGCAGTGCGAGTTCTGTCCAACGTGGTTTGGGA
>PVBE010568856.1_pt1 | contig 14629 bp, 13 predicted proteins | sample 1631181 | NCBI WGS metagenome assembly PVBE01 (sample SAMN08397723, study PRJNA350692) | Marine metagenome, whole genome shotgun sequencing project. | isolation source: water | place: Pacific Ocean | collected 2012-04
CCCGACCGGATATGAGGTGATGCGGCAATGCCGCTCAAAACCTAAACGAGGCTACCCTGTGCGAAGCCAGACGATCACAACCAAACCAAAAGGAGCCCCACCTTGACAATGAGATCCCCATATGAGGGTGAGGGTGGGGGGGGGTGGTGGCAATCTGGCTCCACCTTAGCCCCCCTCCGCATCCCCAAAGGCCGCCACGCCGAGGCGTTGGCGGCCGATGATCAGAGCCTGGATCTGGCTGGTGCCGTCGGGAATGGTCATCATGCGGGCATCGCGGAAATAACGCTCGACGGGAAGGTCGCGGCTCAGTCCCAAGGCACCATGGACCTGGATGGCGTTGGAGGTGATGCGCACGCCGGCCTCGGTGGCAAAATACTTGGCCATGGCCGCCTCGGCCTCGCAGCGCTGGCCTTTGCCCACCATGTCGCTGGCCCTCAGCGTCAGCAAGCGGGCAGCATCGAGCTCGGTCGCCATGTCGGCGATCAGCGCCTGCACGAGCTGATGGCCGGCGATGGTCCGGCCCCATTGCTCGCGCTCCTGGGCATAGCTCATAGCCGCCTCCAGCGCCGCCGCAGCGATGCCGACGGCGCCGATGGCGGCATAACAGCGCGTCGCCTCGAAATCGGTCAGCGTGTTGGCCAGGCCGGCCCCCTCGCCGCCCAGCAGCCGGCTTGCCGGAACTTTGGTCTGGTCGAAGACCAGCTCGGCCGTGGAACAACCCTGCTGACCCAGCGTCGGCAGCTCACGTGAGGTGAAGCCGGCCGGTTCGCGTTCGACGATGATACGGCTGAGCCCACCGGGGCCGGCGCCGCCGGTGCGGGCCACGACGATGCAGATGTCGGCGTGATGGCCGTTGGTGATCCAGACCTTGCGGCCATTGAGACGATAGCCCTCGCCCTGCCGCACCGCCTTCATGCGGATGGCTCCGATGTTGGAGCCGACCTCGGGCTCGGTGGCTGCCTGGCAGGCGATCAGCTCGCCCGAGATGAGGCCCGGAAGGTACTTTTGGCGCTGCTCGGCCGTGCCGTCGCGATGGATGGCGAAGGCCACCACGTCGTTGACGAAGGCGGCGGCACCGAGACTGGGAAAGATCCGGAAGAGCTCTTCGTAAAGCAGCATCACGGAAACGAAATCGAGCTCCCGGCCGCCTTCTTCGCTAGGGATGCGCGATCCCAGATAGCCCATGGGTGCGATGCTTTGCAGCAAATCGCGCAGTGTTTCGCTGGGCATGGCGGCGTCACCATAACGTTCGGCGGCGTCGCCCAGTTCCTTCTCGAGGAAGCGCCGCGCCGTGTCGGTGAGCAGGGTCTGTTCCGCGCTGGGGCTGAAATCCATGGTTCCTCCTGAAGAGGTAGCTTACTGAACGGCCGTTAAAATTCAATGCCCATAATTCACTCAATATCCCAGTGTCCGTCGATAAATCGCGCTAAGATACATTGACAACTAAACGCTCGTTCAGTAATTTTCAAAGTCAACAGGGGAGGCTGCATGCCAACACAGGCACGCACGGCAACACGGCGATCACCGGAAGAACGGCGGGACGAAATTCTCGAAGCCGCCCGCGAGGTGTTCGCCGAACGGGGCTACCAAAAGGCCTCGATGCGGGAGATTGCCCGCCGCGCCGGCATCACCCAGGCGGCGCTCTACTATCACTTCGAGAACAAGGAGGATCTGCTCATCATCATCCTCGAGCAGTTCTCCAACGACTTTTATCAGTCCCTGTTGAGTTGCATGACCCGGGCCCAAGGCCCCGAGGCCGGCCTGCGCTCGATGCTACGCACCCACATCGACGTCATCGGGGCGCGGCGCATGGATTTCAAGATTTTGGTCGAGGACAAGGTCCATATCGAGAGCCAGAAGCTGGGCTCCATCAAGCGTAAAGAGCGCGACATTCTCAATCTCTACACATCGTGTCTCGATGAATTGCTGTCGGCCGGCCGGATTACGGGCAAGAGCCCCACCGTGGTGTCGCTCGGCATCATCGGCATGATGAACTCGCTCTATCACTGGTATCGCGAAGACGGGCCGCTAGGGCTCGAAGAACTCGGCGAGGTATTGCTCGGCATCATCACCGGCGGCGTGTTCGGTGCTGGCGACGGGACAATGCCCGCTATCACGTCTGATTAACGCCCCGCCCGGCAGCACCAAAGACGTCACAGAGCGTCAACGGTCGCAGCCCGGCATAGGGGAGGCAAAAAAGGGGAGACCACCATGAAGAAATCGTTCCTGAGAGGCATACTTGGACTAGCAGCGGCCGCCGTCCTGAGCGGTGGCGTGGCCGGCGACGTTGGGGCGGCCGAGCCCATCCGCATCGGCTCGCCGCTTCTGCTCAGCGGTCACGGCGCCTTCGTCGGCGGGGCCGAGAAGAACACGCTGGAGATGATGCGTGACGACGTCAACGCTGCCGGCGGCATCAACGGCCGGCCGCTCGAGTTCGTCTTCTACGACACCGAAGCCAAGCCCGACGTGGCCGTGCGCCTGATCAAACGCCTGATCCAGAAGGACAAGGTGACGGCGATCCTGGGCATCTCGGCAAGTTGGGTGGCGCTGCCCATCATCCCCATCGTCGAAAAGGCCGGCGTACCCACCATCATCCCGGCTTCGACCGACCAGATCGTCACACCGGTGCGCAAGTACGTCTTCAAAACACCGGCCGGCGACGGCGTCGTGGTGGACAAGTTGCTGCAGCACATGAAGGCCAACGGCATCGCCAGGATCGCCCTGGTCACCACCCAGGACGGCTATGGCTCGGGCGGCCACGACCAGTTCATCAAGCAGAGCCCAAACTACGGCGTCAAAGTGGTGTTCGACGACCGCTTCACCATGGAAGATTCCGACATCACACCGATGCTCAATCGCATCAAGAAAACCGACGCCCAGGCCGTGGTCAACTGGTCGGCCCGGCGCGCGCCGGTCATCATGACCATGAACTACCGCCAGATCGGCCTCAAGTTGCCGCTCTACCATGGCCATGCCAGTCTTTCGAAAGGCTACCTCAAGGCCACGGGCAAGAACTCCGACGGCACCATCACCGCGTCAGCCAAGTTCTACGGCTCCGAGACGCTGCCTGACAGCGATCCCCAGAAGGCCGTGATCCAGGGCTACCGCAAGGCCTACAAGGCCAAGTTCGGCAAGGACGCCAACCAGTTCGGCGCCGCGGCCTTCGATGCCTTCAACATCCTCATCGCAGCCATGAAGAAAAGCGGCCCCGACCAGGCCAAGCTGCGCGAAGCCATCGAGCAGACGACCAACTACGTCGGCATCTCCGGCGTCTTCAACTACTCGGCCTCCGACCACGGCGGTCTGAGCAAGGATAATCTGGTGATGTACCAGGCCAGCGGTGGCGCCTGGAACCTGCTGAAGTAGCAGGCTTGCATTACGGACGGGGGCGGCGGCGTGCTGGCTGACTTGCTTCAGGCCCTGATCGCCGCCCTCTCCGTCGGCGCCATGTATGCCTTCGTCGCCGTCGGCGTGGCGCTGGTCTACAACGCCACAAACATCATCAATTTCGCCCAGGGCGAGTTCGTCATGCTGGGCGGCATGATCATGGTCAGCCTCTATGGCGACCACAACTGGCCGCTCGTTGCCGCCATCCCCGCCACCATGTTGCTGACCATGCTGGCCGGCCTGGCGCTGATGCGGGTTTCCTTCCGGCCGGGCTCCAATACCTCGCTGATTTCAGTGCTGATCATCACCATCGGCGCCTCGCTGTTTATCTCAGGCTCGGCTCAGCACATCTGGGACGCCGACATCCACCGCTTTGCGCCCTTCTCGGGCGACGAACCCATCTCATTTGCAGGCGCCTTCATCGCGCCGCAATCGCTGTGGATCATCGGCATCGCGGTGATCGTCATCGGAGCGTTGACCGCCTTTTTCCAGTTCTCCATCTACGGCAAGGCCATGAAGGCCTGCGCCGTCGACCGCCGCGCCGCCGAGCTCTTGGGCATCGGCGCCGTCAACATGGTCAGGCTGTCGTTCGTCATGAGCGCGGCATTGGGCTGCATAGCCGGCATCATCCTGACGCCGCTGACCATGATCGACTACGCCGGCGGCATGCTGCTGGCCATCAAGGGATTCTCGGCCGCCATGCTGGGCGGCATGGGCAGCATCGTCGGCGCGGTCATCGGCGGACTGGTCTTCGCGCTGCTCGAATCGCTGGCCGCCACATACGTTTCAAACGCCGTCAAGGAACTCATCACCTTCGTCGTCATCATCAACGTGCTGCTGTTCATGCCGCGCGGCATCATGGGTGCACGGCGCGTCGAGGGCTTCGACGAGGAGGAGGTGCTGGGTGACTGAACATCATGGCATGTCCCGGCGCCTGGCCGAGTACGTGGTCAAAGCGCGTTTTGAAGACCTCAGCGAGAAGGCTGTCGTCAATGCCAAACGGGCCACGCTGGACACCATCGCCGCCATGCTGGCCGGCAGCGGCGTGGGCGCCACGGGCGCCGTCATAGATTTGGCCGCGAGTTGGGGCGGCGCCGCCGAGGCCCGCGTCGTGGGCCAGGGGGGCCAGGGCGGCCAGCCCCTGCGCCTGCCGGCACCGCTGGCCGCCTGGTGCAACGGCGTCATGGCGCGGGTTTTGGAGATCGACGATTGCGTCGACGATGTGCCGGTTCACCCCTCGGCCTCGGCCGTGCCGCTATTGTTGGCCCTGGCCGAAGCACGGGCTGGGACCGGGGGCCTGGCGGGCCGCGACTTCATCACCGCTTTGGCCGTCGCCCAGGACCTGATCATTCGCCTGGCCCGAGCCACCCGCGTCAACGCCATGGTCTCGGGACGCTATAACCTCTTTAAGATCTTCGGCCCGACCGCGGCGGCGGCCCGGGTGCTGGGCCTGGACGTCGAGCAAACCCACCATGCCCTGGGCATCGCCTACGCCTCGGCCCAGGGCGAAGGCCAATCGGCGCTGGACGGCGCCTTTTCGCTGCCATTGCAGCAGGGCAACGTGGCCAAGGCGGCCCTCATCGCGGCGCTGCTGGCCGAGCGCGGCAGCACCGGCTGCGACGACTTTCTTTTCGGTCGCATGGGCTTTTTCAATGCCTTCGAGCCCGATCCCATCGTCGCGCCCATCGGCCAGGGATTGGGCCAGGTCTTTCTCGGCGAGGAAATTTCCGTCAAACCCTATTCGGCCTGCCGCGCCTGCCATTCGGCGCTGCAGCTCATCCAGCAGTACCGCGCCGAGCATGGCAATGGCCCCATCGAGAGCATCACGGCGACGGTCAATTCCGGCATTTTTGGCCTGGTCGGCGCCCCCATCGACGGCATGGCGGATCCCTATTCGCCCACCGCGGCCCAGTTCTCGCTGCCCTTCAGCATTGCCGCCACGCTCACCCGGGGCGATTTCTTCCTCGACGAACTGACACCCGAGGTCATCGGCGACAGCGCCATCCGCACGCTTTCGCGGCACGTCAATGTGATCGCCGACGAGAGCATGAACACCGACATGGTGCTGGGCCGCACGCGGCTCGAGATCGTGGCCGCGGGGCGGGATCCGGTCGTCCTGGAGACGGAACTGCCGCTCGGCAATCCGGCCAACCCGCTGAGCTTCGAAGACTGCGGCGAAAAGCTGCGCAAGTGCGCGGCGTTCGCGGCCCGGCCGCCGGCCGAGGACGCCATCGACGCGCTGATCGAGGTCGTCGGCGAACTCGACACCGCCGACGATGTAGCGCCACTGACCGCAGGGCTCGGCTGATGCTACGAAAACTTGCCCGTGGCAACTGGAACCGCCTGGCCTGGCCCATCGTGGCCGCCGTGGTGCTGCTGATGCCGCTGGCGCTGGGCGACGGCTTCTATCTCAATGTGCTCAACTTCGTGGCGCTATACGCCATGGTGGCTGTCGGGCTTTGCCTGCTGGTCGGCTATGGCGGCCAGCTTTCGATTTCGCATTCCGCCTTCTTCGCCATCGGCGCCTATGCCTCGGCCATCCTGGCGCTGCGTTGGGGCTGGCATCCCTGGTTGGCGGTGGCCGGTGCCCAGCTCGTCAGTGCCATGGTCGCCTGGGGCATCGGCGCCGTGGTACTGCGCCTCAAGGGCCACTACCTTGCGATTGCTACGCTCAGCTTCACCATCATCGTCGGCGTGCTGATCAAGGAGCTGCCCTCGCTCACCGGCGGCCTGCAAGGACTGGGCTCGATCCCACCGCTAGCCTTCGGCGGCTTCGAGATCGACGATGACTGGCGCTTCTACTACGTGGTTTGGCCACTGCTGCTGGCGCTGCTGCTGTTTGCCCTCAACTTGGTGGATTCGCGGCTCGGCAGGGCCTTCCGCGCCATCAAGGAAGGTGAGGACATCGCACGGCTCTTCGCCGTCGACATCAAGCGCTACAAGATCAAGCTCTTTGTATTGTCCTCGGTCTTCGCCTCGCTGGCGGGCAGCCTGTTCGCCCATTTCGTGAGTTTCATATCGCCCTCCGCGGCCTCGGTGATGTTCGCCATCGACATCATCCTGGTGCTGGCCTTCGGCGGCTTCACCATGATCTGGGGCGCCATGCTGGGGGTCCTGGCGCTGACCTACCTCAACGAATACCTGGCCGTCTTCGCCGACTACAAGCGTGCCATATATGGCCTGGCGCTGGTCGTGATCATGCTCTTCTTTCCCCACGGGTTGTTGCTGGGCTTTCGCGACCTGGGGCTCAAGCTCTGGCGCGCCGTCGAGAGCCGGCGCTTGGACGAGGCCGGCTAGATGTTGCTCGAACTGGCAGGCGTAACAAAAACCTTCGCCGGCCTGACGGCGCTGGCGGAGGTCGATTTCGAGCTGCCCCAGGGCACCACCATGGGCATCATTGGACCCAACGGTGCCGGCAAGACGACGCTCTTCAATGCCGTCACCGGCGTCTATCCGCCCAACGCCGGCCGCATCGTCTTCGAGGGCCGGGACATCACCAACCTGGCCGCCGAAAAGCGAGCCCTGCTCGGCATCTCGCGCACCTTCCAGCATCCGCGCCTGTTCAAGAGCCTGACCATCCTGGAAAACGTCATGCTGGGGCGGCACGGCCGCAGTCGGGCCGAGTTCCTGGCCTCGGGCTTTCGCCTGCCCTGGGCGCGGCGCGAGGAACACGAGTTGCGCGCCCGGGCGCTTGATTACCTCGAACAGGTGGGCCTGGCCGATGAGCGCGATCGTCTGGCCTCCGAGCTGCCGCTGGGCCAGCAGCGCTACCTGGAAGTTGCCCGGGCCCTGGCCAGCGAACCCAGGCTGCTGTTGCTCGACGAACCCACGGCCGGCCTCAACGACACCGAGACCGAGGCGTTCCGCACGATGGTGCTGCGCATCCGCGATGGTGGCGTCACCTTGCTGGTCATCGAGCACCACATGCGCTTCATCATGTCGCTCTGCGACGAGATCGTGGTGCTCAATTTCGGCCGCCTCATCGAATCAGGGACGCCGGACAAAGTGCAGCGCTCGGAGGCCGTGATCGAGGCCTACCTGGGCCGGGACGACGACGATGCTTGAGGTTCACGACATCATCGCCGCCTACGGCAAGATCGTCGCGCTGCGCGGCGTCTCGCTGGAAGTGGCTGCCGGCGAGGTGGTCACCCTGATCGGTCCCAACGGCGCCGGCAAGACGACGCTGATCAAGGCCATCACCGGCATGATCCCCAGCCGTTCCGGCGAGATCCGGGTGGACGGCGAGCCCATCACCGGCCTCAAGTCCTCAGCTATCGCGCGGCGGGGACTGGCGGTGGTGCCCGAAGGCCGGCGGCTGTTCGGCCCCATGTCGGTGCTCGACAACCTGCGGCTGGGCGCCTACCTGCGCCTCACCGCCGGGGGCGGTGTTTCTGGAAGCGGCCGGGCGGCGGTGGGGCGTGATCTGGCGCGCGTATTCGAACTCTTTCCCCGGCTCGATGAGCGCCAGGACCAGCTTGCCCAGACGCTGAGCGGTGGCGAGCAGCAGATGTTGGCCATCGGCCGGGCACTGATGGCCGAGCCCCGCGTGATGCTGCTGGACGAGCCCTCGATCGGCTTGGCCCCGGTCATCGTGCGCGAGATCTTCGCCGTCATCGCCGAGCTGGCCCAGCGCGGCATTGCCGTGCTGCTGGTCGAACAGAACGCCCGCATGGCGCTTCGTGTGGCGGCCCGGGCCTACGTGCTGGAGTTGGGCCAGGTGGTGCTGGCCGGCAGCGCCCAGGAGATCGGCGACATGGACGAAGTCAAACGCATCTATCTGGCGGCCTGAACAGGAGTTTGCGATGCAGGTGTTGGGCGACATCATCCGGCTGGGGGCCAAGCGTTATGGCGAACGCACCGCCGTCATGCTGGGCGACGATCGGATGAGCTACCAGCGCCTCGACACCGAGGCCAACCGCCTGGCCCAGGGCCTGATTGCCGAAGGCGTCGTAGCAGGCGACCGCGTGGCGCTCTACGCCCTCAACAGCCTGGAATACGTCGTCGTCGCCGCCGCCGTGGCCAAATGCGGCGCCGTGCTGCAGCCCATCAATTTCCGCTACCAGGCTGACGAGCTGGTCTACGTCATCGACGACGCCGCGCCCCGGGCGCTGATTTTCGGGCCGCAATTCAGCGACCTGGTCGCCGATTCGAGAAAGCGATTCGCCACGCCGCCACGCCTCATCTCGCTGGCTGGCCCAACAACAAATGACTGGTCCAGCTATGGCGACCTACTGGCGGGGGGGACCGAAAAAGTGCCCGAGGCACCGCCCGAGGCGCCCGCGGCGCTGATGTATACCTCCGGCACTACCGGTACGCCCAAAGGCGTGCTTTATCCCCACCGCTCATATCTCGCCACCTATCAGGCATTGATCGTCGAGGGCGATCTCGAGCCCGGCGACGTCACCCTGGTTTGCCTGCCGCTCTTCCACCAGGCCGGCCTGCATGCCTTGGTCATGCCGACGTTGATGCTGGGCGGCAAGGTGGTGCTGACGGCCGGCGGCTTCGATCCCGGCGAGATACTGGAACTGACGGCCCGCGAGCGGGTCACCGCGACCATGTGGGTGCCGACCATGCTGGCCATGCTGAGCACGCTGCCTGAAGTGGCGCGGCATGATCTCTCGGCGCTGAGCAAAATCTGGTACGGCTCGTCCCCCATCAGCCCGACCGTGCTCGAGGCCTCGAAGGCCGCCTTCGGCGCCGGCTTCTATCAATGGTACGGCCAGACCGAGACCGGCATGAATTCGGTGCTGCGGCCCGAAGACCACGACACGCGGGCCGCCTTCACCGGCCGCGAGGTCTACAACATCGAGCTCAGGTTCGTCGACGAAGCGGGCCGGGACGTCGGTGTCGGCGAGGTCGGCGAGATCATCTGCTCGACCGCCAACCACGGCATGATCGAATACCTCAACCAGCCCGAGGCCACGGCGGCCACGGTTATCGATGGCTGGATCCATACCGGCGACCTGGCGCGGCGCGAGGAAGACGGCTACTTCACCGTCGTCGATCGGCTGCGCGACCTGATCATCAGCGGCGCCGAGAATGTCTATCCCAAGGAAATCGAGGACGTCGTCGCCGCCCATCCGGCAGTTGCCGAGGTGGCGGTTTTCGGCGTGCCGGACGAGATCTACGGCGAAGCGGTGTGCGCCGCCGTCGCACTCAAGGACGGCAGCGAAGTCGCTCCCGGCGACATCGTCGCCTTCTGCGCCGAGAGGCTGGCCGGCTACAAGAAACCCAAAAACATCGAGTTCCACACCGAGTTGCCCAAGAACGCCATGGGCAAGGTGACAAAAAACGTGCTGCGTGAGCCCCATTGGGCGGGCCGCGACAAAAAAATCTAACGCGAGGGAGAAGACCGTGAGACTGGAAGACAAAATCGCAATCATTACCGGAGCGGGCGGTGACCTGGGGCGGGGCACGGCGTTGCGTTTGGCCGAGGAAGGCGCCCGCGTGGTGGTCAACGACATCAAGCTCGACCGCGCCGAGGAAACCGTGGCGCTGGTCGAGAAGGCCGGCGGCGAGGCCATCGCCAACGCCGCCGACATCACCGATGCCGAGGCCGTCGGGGGAATGGTGGATCAAGCGCTGGGCGCCTGGGGCCAGGTCGATATCCTGGTCAACAATGCCGGCGACATTCGCGATTCCCTGATAGCCAAGATGTCGGAGGAGGCCTGGGACTGGGTGCTCGACCTCAATCTCAAGGGCAGTTTCCTTTGTACCCGGGCGGTGGTGCCGCACATGATCGAGCGCACCAGCGGGCGCATCGTCAATCTGAGTTCGCTGGCCTACAAGGGCAACATCGGCCAGGCCAACTACGTCGCGGCCAAGTCCGGCATCGTCGGTCTGACCCAGGCCAGCGGCTTGGAGTTCGCGCGCTACGGCATCTCCGTCAACTGCGTGGCGCCCGGCCTGATCGACACGCCCAAGGCCGAGACGCTCGACGACGCCACCCGCGAGCGCCTGGTGCGCATGACGCCGATGCGCCGCATGGGCGAGATCGTCGACATCGCCAACACGATCCTCTTTCTGGTCTCCGACGAAGCCAAGTACGTCACGCGCCAGGTTATACACGTCAGCGGCGGCATGGAGGGATTCTAGCCATGGGTACCGAAGCCGTAGCGCTGCGCCCGGACCTGTTCGCCATTCCCCCGGCCGAGGGCGAAATTCCTGCCCTGCTGATCAGCCATTGTACGGCTTGCGACAGGCGCTTCTTCCCGCGCCGCGCCGAGTGCCCGGCCTGCGGCCCCGACAGCCTCGAGGAAACCATCAGCGGCAACCGCGGCACGGTCTATGCCAGCACCATCGTGCGCGTGCCCTCCCCGGCCGGCTTGAAGCCCCCCTATGCCTACGGTTACGTGGACTTGCTGCCCGAAGGTCCGCGCGTCTTCGCTCTTTTCACCGGAGCCGAGGCCGAGGCCTTCGCCCCCGGCAGCGAGGTCGAGTTGGTGCTCGAGAAAATCACCAGCAACCGCGAAGGCCAGTCCGTGATCGGCCACAAATTCCGTCCTGCTGGTTAGGCCGCGAGGGAGCAAAACCATGAGAGACGTCTACATCGCCGGCATCGGTTCCACCGTGTTCGGCAAGCACCCCGAGCGCAGCCTGCGCGACCTGGGCCGCGAGGCCTGCCGCGCCGCTCTCGACGACGCCGGGATCGAGCGCACCGCCATCACCGCCGGCTACTGCGGCAACGCGCTGGCGCCGGCACTGCAGGGCGAAACCACCGTGGGCCAGAACGTCTTCTGGGAGGTCGGCCTGGCCGGCATTCCGGTGATCAACACGGAAAACGCATGCGCCTCGGGCTCGACCGCGCTGCACCTGGGCTGGCAGGCCGTAACGGCCGGCTTCCATGACGCCGTGATCGTGGCCGGCGTGGAGAAAAGCGTCATGCCCAAGGGCACGCCGCTGAAGATCGGCATGGCGGAACTCGAGACCCAGCTTGGCGACATCTTCCCCGGGTTTTTTGCCTTGATCGCCCAGAAGCACATGGAAACCTACGGCACCACGGTCGAGCAACTGGCCCAGGTATCGGTCAAGAACCACTTCAACGGCACCCTCAACCCCTATGCCCAGTTCCAAAAGCCGCTGACGGTGGAAGAAGTCCTGGCGTCACCCATGATCGCCGATCCCATCACGCTCTATTCCTGTTGCCCCAACACCGACGGCGCCGCCGCGCTGGTGATTTGCGACGAAGCGACCGCGAAATCTTTGTCAACGCCCGCCGTGCGCATCGCTGCCTCGGTGCTGGCCAGCGGCAGCTACGACGCCGGCCGCGACATCACCGGCTGGGAGGCCGAGGAACGCAGCGCCGCCCAGGCCTACGAACAGGCCGGGCTGGGCCCCGAAGACATGCATGTGATCGAGGTCCACGACGCCTTCACGATATCGGAGATCGTGCACTACGAAGGCCTGGGTCTCTGCCCCAAGGGCGAGGGCGGCCGCCTGATCGCCGACGGCACAACCGCGTTGAATGGCACTACACCGGTCAACCCCAGCGGCGGCTTGCTTTCAAAAGGGCACCCCGTGGGTGCCTCCGGCGTGGCCCAGATCGTCGAGGTCGTCGAGCAGTTGCGCGGCACCGCCGGCAAACGCCAGGTCGAAGGCGCCCGCGTCGGCCTGGCCCAAATCATGGGCGGCGGCAAGGACACCGACGTACGCGCCTGCACCATCCACGTGCTGCGGAGGGATTAGTACCGCATGTATCCCAACGGCCCCTCCACCTCACCCTCCGCCACATTCTTCCCCCTCCCCCCAGGTTCCGCTTTGTGGGGGAGGGAGGGGTGGGGGTGATCGACAACCGAGTGGGCACGACACTTCCGGTATAGAAGCTGCGGAGGAACCAAAATGAGCGGCATAGACTATTTCGACCGCGGCTGGCGCCTGGTCGGCGACGGCCCGTTCCTAACCAATGGTGAAACCGGCGAGACCCTGAGCTACGACGAGGTCCGAGACCTCACATTCCACGCCGCCAACGGCCTGCACACCGAGGGCTTCAAACCCGGCGACAAGGGCGCGGTACTGAGCCTCAACGACTCCCACGCGTTCGTCTGCTCGCTCGGCCTCTTGCGCGCCGGCCTGGCCTGGATCCCCATCAACCCGCGCAACTCGGTGGCCGACAACGCCCAGATCCTCGACCGCTTCGACTGTTCGGTACTCTTCTACCTCAGCCCGTTCGCCGAGGCCGTCGACGAGATCCGGGCCCAGGCGCCGGGCATCAAAAAATACATCTGCATCGACGCCGCCACCGCCACCGCCACGGGCGGGGATTCGGGATTTCTCGAATGGGCAAACGCCTATCCCGCCGACCCGGTCGAGGTTCCCGACGACCCTGACGGCATCTTCGCGCTGCAGCCCACCGGCGGCACCACCGATCTGCCCAAGGGCGTGCTGATGACCAACCGGGGCATCGAAAACCTGGTGGCCAACATGATGGCCGTGGCACCGCTGACCAATCCGCCGGTCAACCTGGCGGCGGCACCCCTGACCCACGCCAGCGGATTTCTCATGTACTACATCATGGCCTCGGGCGGCCGGGCGATAATCCTGCCCAAGGCCGATCCCGCCGGCATCCTCGAGGCCATCCCCAAGTTCGGCATTACCAACTTCATGACCCCGTCGACGCTGCTCTACATGCTGTTGGCGGAGCCCGGCGCACAGACCCTCGATTTCTCGTCGCTGGAGTACATCTTCTACGGCGCCGCCCCGACAGCACCCGAAAAGATCCGCGAGGCCATCGATGTCTTCGGCCCGGTGATGTTCCAGATCTTCGGCCAGACCGAAACCATGTTCCCCAACACTTGTCTCACGCGCGAGGACCACTTCGTCGAGGGCGAGATCGCACCCCCCGACCGTCTCATGAGCTGCGGCCGCCAGGCGCCCTTCTGCAAGCTCGCCATCATGGATGACGAGGGCAACCTGCTACCCCCCGACGAGGTCGGCGAGCTGGTCTACCGCGGCGCCGGCCAGATGCAGGGCTACTACAAGAACCCGGAAGCCACGGCAGAAGCGGCGACCTTCGGCTGGCACCACACCGGCGACATCGCGCGGATGGACGAAGACGGGTTTGTTTTCATCGTCGACCGCAAGAAGGACATGATCATCTCAGGCGGGTTCAATGTTTTTTCGGTCGAGGTCGAGGCGGCGGTACTGACGCTGTCCGCCATCCGCGACTGCGCCGTCATCGGCGCGCCTGACGAGAAATGGGGGGAGGCGATCGTTGCTTGTGTCGAGCTGAAGGCGGGCGAGAGTCTGGAGGCGGACGAGATCATCGCGCATTGCAAGGAGCGCCTGGGCGGGGTCAAGGCGCCGAAACGCGTCGAGTTCGTTGAGGAATTGCCGCGTAGCGCTGCCGGTAAGGTGCTCAAGCGCGAACTGCGGGAGTGTTTTTGGGAAGGGCGGGAGCGACGGGTTTAGGGGTTCCGGAGTTGGGCCTGGTCAGAGCGAGACTGGCAAAGTTGCGTAATGGGCAACCAGGAAACGCTGGTCGATAGAGGGTAAACCGGGGATATCACGCCGACAAATTCACGAATTTTGGCCTAATCCCAACCCCACGCCACCCCCGCTACGTTCGCAGCCCCCAACCTCGCTATCCCGAAATTTCCTATTGCTGATGAAATTTCTCATACACATCTCGAACAAATGCCAACGTCGTTTTTCTTAAGTTGGTAAGCTCCTCCTCACCGGGGGCCTGTTCCTGCGATCACTGGAGGTGCTACCATTCGTGACCCCAAAAACCCACACATCCGCGAGAACGAAACCGATGACTACGGTCGTGTACGATCAGGAGTTGGAAGATCCTCCGGAGGCCCTGGAGAAGGTGCGGAAGTGCCTGCGCTGTCGGGATGAGTTTACCAGCCGCTGGTTGGGGGAGAGGGTTTGCAAGCGGTGCAAGACGCATAGCTTTTGGCGGGAAAGCGGTGCTGTTTTTGAGCTTTGATTTGTTGGGTTTGGGTGGGCCGGTTTGAAGTTAGACCACCTCGTGTGTTGTCTTATTCCCTATAGGTACAAGCACACAGGATACCCAAAATTGGGTATCGCTGTGGTCCTGGGTCTAGTGGAAGAAAGGTGGTCCAGCCAACACCCTTCCGGCGGTTCGGAGACACTGCTGCTGGCCTGCCCCCCGAAAACTGGTCCAGCCCGGATGTTAGGATTGGGTTGGCTTGAAGGAGGGCAAAATGGCGAAGAAGAATCACACGGTTGAGCAGATTATCGGCAAGCTCCGCGAGGCGGAGGTCCGGCTAAGCCAGGG
>PVBE011286717.1_pt1 | contig 14625 bp, 10 predicted proteins | sample 1631181 | NCBI WGS metagenome assembly PVBE01 (sample SAMN08397723, study PRJNA350692) | Marine metagenome, whole genome shotgun sequencing project. | isolation source: water | place: Pacific Ocean | collected 2012-04
CGGCCACGGCGCCCTGTTGCTGGGCCATGGCCGGCCCGAGGTGGTTGCCGCCGTGCAGTCGCAGGTCGCCCGCGGCACCCATTTCGGCGCCTGCCACGAGCTCGAGGTCAGATGGGGCGGGCTGGTCCAGGACATGGTGCCGAGCGCCGAGACGGTGCGCTTCACCTCCTCCGGCACCGAAGCCAACCTGATGGCCCTCAGGCTGGCCCGTGCCTTCACCGACCGCCGCAAAATCGTCCGCTTCCTCGGCCACTTCCACGGCTGGCACGATCATGTCGCCTTCGGCGTCAGCGATCATTTCGACGGCTCGCCGAGCCCTGGCGTGCTGGCCGAGATCGCCGCCAGCACGGTGCTGCTGCCGGCGGGAGATATCGAGGCGCTCCGCCGGACATTCGAGGACGACGACGACATCGCCGCCGTGATCCTGGAGCCGACCGGCGCCAGTTCCGGCCAGATGCCGATTTCCGGCGATTTCCTGCGTGGCCTGCGCGACGCGACCGAGGCGCATGGTGTCGTCTTGATCTTCGACGAGGTGGTGACCGGCTTTCGGGTCTCGCCGGGCGGTGCGCAGGCCCATTTCGAGGTCACTCCGGACTTGACCAGCCTGGCCAAGATCCTCGCCGGCGGGCTGCCGGGGGGTGCGATCTGCGGCCGGGCCGACTTGCTGGAGCTGTTGGACTTCGACCAGGCCGAGGCCAAGGGTTTCGAGAAGATCGGCCATCAAGGCACCTATAACGCCAATCCCCTGTCGGCGGCGGCCGGCATCGCGGCGCTGGAAATCGTTCGCGACGGCGAGGCCTGCCAGCGCGCCAACCAACTCGGCGGCGAACTCAGGCGAATCTTGAACGACGTCATCGCCGACGCGGGCCTCGCCTGGGCCTGCCACGGCGGCTTTTCGAGCTTCTATCTGTTCCTCAACCCGCAAGGCCATGCCATCGACCCGCACGGCTTCGATGCCGCGGCCCATGACCACGAGACCTTCAAGGCGAAAAGCCCGCTGGTGACCAAGCTACGCCTGGCATTGCTGGTGCATGGCGTCGACGTCAACGGCAAGCCGGGCGGCTCGGTCTCGGCGGCACACACCGAGGCCGACCTCCAGCACACCGCCGAGGCCTTGCGCGCCGCTATTCAGATGCTCCGGGCGGAAGGCGATCTGCCGAACCGTTGAGCCGGGCTGGAACACCTTTTGGGGGGACCGCGTGCTCTACTTTCATGGTCTCGCCAGCGAGGGAATATCCGGCGTTTTGACGGAAATGTCCGGTTTTCCCCGATTTCATCTGCTTCACCCTCGGAAATGGCCGTTACAGCAGATGGCGCCGAACGGGGATAATTGACCCTACCCGGACGTTCGAGTGGTCTGATCGCGAGATCACTCCTCCGGCAGACTCGCCTTGCGGAGACCCTCGATGACGCGATCAAAATCCGCTGGATCTTTATAAGGTAAGGTCTGCACCCGATGTTCGAGCGAGTAATCCGGATTTATTCGAAACACTTCGGCCCATTGAATTTTGGCTTCGTCGACTTGTCCTAGATGGCCGTAGCTCGCCGCCAACAGCACCCTGGAATTGTCGGTGTCAGGCTTTAAGATCAAGCGCCGCTGTAGAAGATCTATCGCGTCCTCATACCGGCCCAGCTGAAAATATGCCTGCGCCAACCAATGCAATAGAATATCCGAGAAATGTGGATCAAGGCGCATGCCGCGATTGAACAATTCGACCGCTTTCTCCGAGCTTCCCGCATAGTGATGCGCCAACGCTAGGTGAATATGCCCTGAGGCGGAGCTTGGTTCGAGCGCTCTAGACCGCTCGAATTCCATGATGGCTTGATCGTGTTGTCTTTTCCAGAGGCAACCAAATCCCAGCGCATCGTGCGCCGCTGCGTTGGTCTCGTCCAGGGCGACCGCCTTCTGAGCGAGTTCGCATGCCCGCTCCAAAGATCGATCGGCTGTCTCGCTCCACTGATTGACATAGTCGGTCAGATGGACAGTGGCGAGGCGGGCGTATGCAGACGAATAGTCCGGATCCAGATCAATTGCTCGCTTGAGCAATGTCTCGCCCCGGCGATTTCCCTCCTTCGAAAACTGCCGATGTTGCTCTTGACCGCGTAGGAAGTAGTCGTAAGCGTCCAGGTTATCCGTGCCCGTACTTTTGAGACGCTCCTGCTCATCGCCAGTCAGTTTCACGGCCATCGCCGAGACGATCTCCTGGGTCACTTCGTCTTGCACGGCGAAAATGTCTGTCAGTTCACGATCATATCGCTCGGCCCACAGATGGGTGCCGGTGCCGCCCTCGATCAGCTGTGCGGTGATCCTGACTCTGTTACCGGCCTTGCGGACACTACCTTCGACGACGTATCGCACCCCGAGCTCTTTGGCGATCTCCTGTACCTTTTCTGACCTGCCCTTATAGGTGAAAGAGGAGTTGCGAGCGATTACAGCAAGGTTTGAAAGTTTGGAGAGTGAGGTGATGATGTCCTCCGAGATTCCGTCCGAAAAGTACTCCTGCTCTGGATCGGCCGACATGTTGTCGAACGGCAGCACGGCGATGGAGGGCTTGTCGGGTAGGGGTGGCAGCGTGTCGTCGGTAGTAGGACTTGCGGGAGCCGAGACGGCAGGCGACCATCGCCATACACGGAGCGGACGAACAATATTCTTCAGGCTCTGTTCGCCACCGTCCGCGAATCCAGCATCAAGGCGGTCCCGCACGTCGTCATGTACCCGGCTTGAAATAGCCACGCCACCCGGCTCGGCAATCTCTTGAAGACGTGCGGCGATGTTCACGCCATCGCCCAGGATGTCTTCGCCCTCAATGATGATGTCACCCAGGTTGACGCCAATACGGAAGGTGATGCGCCGGGCTTCATCGACGCCGTCGTTGCGCTCGGCCATGCGGGATTGAATTTTGATCACGCAGCGTGCGGCATCGACCACGGAAGGAAATTCCAGAAGCAGGCCGTCACCCATGATCTTTACGATGCGGCCGCCGTGCTCGGTAATCTTCGGGTCAATGAGCTCCAAGCGATGAGATCGTAGCGCTTCCAGCGTGCCGGTTTTATCCACGCCCATAAGCCGCGAGTAACCGACCACATCGGCCGATACGATTGCCGCCAGTCTGCGCTGTGTCCCCTCGGCCATGGCGCGAGTTTATCCGTGCGGGTGAGAGACTGGAATAGCTCCGTCAGAGGTCTAGTCTCGGCCCGTCGATTTCAAACTGAGACACTACCCTATTTGACGGGGATTTTGCCCCCGAAACCGGACATCCACGGCAACTGTCGGGATGCGACCCGCGCGTGGTTGCGGTAGGGTCGGGTTGCCGCGCTCTCCCCCGCGGATTCCGGCGATCATGCCTTTTCACCTACCCCGGCCATGCTATCCTGATCCGGCCCATTCGCCGGTATCGTCGGAGGAGGAAGAATAATGCACGGTTGGCGCGCGCGTATCGGTCTGCTGGTGCCTTCGATCAACACCATCATGGAACCGGAGGTCTATCGCACCCTGCCGGAGGGCGTCACGGTCCACACCGCCCGCATCGCGACACCGCGCGAGGGCAGCCCGGAGGCGCTGCGCGGCATGGAGGTCCACAGCCTGGAGGCCTGCCGCCTGGTGGCGCAGGCCGAGCCGCACGTGGTCGCCTACGGCTGCACCAGCGGCAGCTTCTTCGAAGGGCAGGCGTTCGAACGCCGGATTCGCGCCCAACTGGCGGAGATCGCGCACTGTCCGGTGGTCGCGACCGCCGGCGCCATGACGGCGGCCTTGCGCGCGCGCGGCATTACCAGCGTCTCGGTGGTGACGCCCTATGTCGCGCTGACCAACGAGCGGCTGCGAGCTTACCTCGCGGCCGAGGGCATCGAGGTCGTGGCGCTGCAGACCTTCGATATGCTGGACATGTACAACCACGCCAAGATCCAGCCGGCCGACGTCTACGAGAAGGCGCGCCAGGCGGCCCGGGACGACGCCGAGGCGGTCTTCATATCCTGCACCCAGGTGCGCGCGTTGGAGGTCGTCGAGATGCTGGAACGGGACACCGGCAAGCCGGTGATCTCCGCCACTCAGGCGACGATCTGGGAGGCTTACAGCCGCCTCGGCATCGACCCCGAGCTTCGGGAACACGGCAGCCTGCTGCGCGAGATGCCGCCGCTCCCCACCGAGCCGGAGAGCGCCAGCGTCGCCGCTGAATGACGGCGAGCAGCGCTGCCGGCCCGATCTGGATCGGCATCGACACCGGCGGTACCTTCACCGACCTGACGCTGGTCGACCTGGCCGACGGCAGCTATGCCCATCACAAGCTGCCCAGTACCGGCGACGATCCGGCGCGCGCCATCCTGCAGGGCCTCGGGGAACTGATCGGCGAGGCCGGCATCGGGGTCGAGCGCGTCGGCTTCGTCGGCCACGGCACCACGGTCGCCACCAACGCGGTGCTGGAGGGCAAGCTGGCGCCGACCGGCATGCTGACCACGGCGGGCTTTCGTGACGTCATCGAAATCGCCCGCCAGCGCCGGCCGCATTTCTTCAACCTGGAGGTCCCGAAGCCGACCCCGCCGGCGAGGCGGGAGGCCCGCATCGAGATCGCCGAACGGATCGCCGAGGACGGTGCCGAGGTGCAGGCGCTCGACGAAGCGGGCGTGGCGGCGGCGGTGGAAACTTTGTGGGCGCAGGGCGTGCGGGCGGTGGCGATCTGCTTTCTGCACGCCTACGCGGACCCGGCGCACGAGCGGCGGAGCAAGCGGATCGTCGAGGACTTGTGGCCGGAGGCCTATGTTTGCGCCTCGCACGAGGTGCTGGCCGAGTTCCGCGAGTACGAGCGTTTCGCGACCACCTCGGTGAACGCCGGCCTGCTGCCGGTCATGGACGGCTACCTTCAGGGTTTCGAGGCCGGCTGCCGCGACCTCGGCATCGGACCGGCGCCCCGGGTGATGCAGTCGAACGGCGGCGCGGTCTCGGCTGACGCGGTCCGCCGGCTGCCGGTCAACACCCTGTTCTCGGGGCCGGCGGGTGGCGTCATCGCCTCGGCCGCGCTGGGCCGGCGGATCGAAGTCGGCAATCTGATCAGCTTCGACATGGGCGGCACCTCGACTGATGTCTGCCTGATCCAGGACGGCGAGCCGACGAAGAAGAACCAGCGCGAGATGGCGGGCTTGCCGGTTCGCGCCCGCACCCTCGACATCCACACCATCGGTGCCGGCGGCGGCTCCATCGCCTGGATCGATCCAGGTGGCTTGATGAAGGTCGGTCCAGAAAGCGCCGGCGCGCTGCCGGGGCCGGCGGGCTATGGCCGGGGCGGCGAGCGGGCGACGGTGACCGACGCCAACCTGGTGTTGGGGCGGTTGAACCAGACGGCGCTTCTGGACGGCCGCATGCCGGTCGACATCGATCGCGCCCGGACCGTGATTCAACGCCTCGCCGAACCGCTCGGCCTGGATCCCGTGGACGCGGCGGCCGGCGTATCGGCGATCGTCAACGCCAACATGATCGGTGCGGTGCGCGTCGTATCGGTGGAACGGGGCGAGGACCCGCGCGATTATGCCCTGGTCGCCTTCGGTGGCGCCGGGCCGCTGCATGCCTCGGAGATCGCGGCGGAGATGGGGATCGGCCGGGTCCTGGTGCCGCCGCACCCGGGCCTGTTGTCGGCGCTCGGCCTGTTGCATGCCGACAGCCGCGGCGATTTCAGTCTGACGCGGATCACCACCGCCCGGCCGGAGGCGGTGGCGGGGCTGAACGAGGCACTGGCCGAACTCGACCGGCGTGGTCAGGCCTGGATCGGTGGCGAGGGCATCGACCCGGACCTCGCCGTCGTCGAGCGGCAACTCGACATGCGCTATCTCGGCCAGGCTTTCGAATTGATTCTGCCGTTGCCGGCGGAGCGGCTGGACGAAGCCAGCCTGGAGGCGATGATCCAGCGCTATCACGAGCGCCATCACCAGATCAACGGCTATGCCGTGCCCGAGCATGCGGTGGAGATCGTCAACCTGCGGCTCGTCGTTACCGCCCGGCGGCCGCCGGTGCCGGCGGAGCGCGTGACCTCGGCCCGGGCGCGGCCGGCCGACGCGATACGCGACCGCCGCCCGGTCTGGTTCGCCGAGACCGGCTTCGTGGAGACGCCGGTCTACGATCGAACGCTGCTGCCGGTGGCGGGAGACTTTTCTGGACCGGCGATCGTCGAGCAGATGGACGCGACCACCGTGGTGCCGCCCGGCGCGGAAGCCGGAACGGATGCGTTTGGTAATTTGATCATCGAGGTGAAACCGGCGGTCGGCCGGCTGGAGGTATCGGAATGGGCCGGAGCGTCGATCCTATAACCACCGAGGTCGTGGCCCGCCATGCGCTCGCCACCGCCGAGGAAATGGGCGCGGTGCTGATCCGTGCCGCCTATTCGCCCAACATCAAGGAACGCCACGACTGCTCCACCGCGATCTTCGACGCGGCCGGACAGGTGATCGCGCAGGCCCATCACGTGCCGATCCATCTCGGCTCGATGATCGGCGCGATCGACTATATCCAACGGCGCTTCGGCAGTGAAAACATCCGCCCCGGCGACATGTTTGTCGCCAACGATCCCTATAACGGCGGCGGCACCCATCTGCCGGACATCAATATCGTCGCCCCGGTGTTCCGCGAGGGGCGCGCCGTCGCTTTCGTCGCCTGTATCGCCCATCACGCCGATGTCGGCGGCATGGTGCCGGGCAGCGAGTCGGCGGCTTGCGAGAATATCTTCCAGGAAGGCCTTCGGCTGCCGGCGGTCCGGATCATGCGCGAAGGCGAGGTCTGCCACGATATCGTCGATATCATCCTGCTGAATTCGCGGACGCCGGACGAGCGGCTCGGCGACTTGAGGGCACAGCTCGCCGCCAACCGCGCCGGCCTCGCCGGTATGGCCGCCTTGTTCGAGCGTTACGGCACCGACGTCACCGAGCAGGCCCTAGCCGATTATCTCGATTTCACCGAGCGGCGCTTCGCGGCCGCGATTCGCCGCTTGCCGGCGGGCAGCTACGATGCGGTCGACTATCTTTCCGGCGACGATGCGGCCGAGCCGGCCAGGGTACAGGTCAGGCTCGAGGTCCGGGACGGCAGCATGGGATTCGATTTCGCCGGCACCGCGCCGCAGCTGAAGTCGGCGCGGAACGTGCCCCATCAAGCCTTGTTGGCGACGGTCTATACGGTGGCCAAGGCGATCCTGGATCCCGACGTGCCGGCCAACGCCGGCTATTTTCGCACCCTCGCCGTCCAGGCCCCGGCCGGCAGCCTGGTCGGCCCGGTGGCGCCGGCTGCGGTCGGTACACGGTCGGCTTCCTGCGGCGTCATCGGCGACGTCGTCGCCAACGTGCTGTCGCAGGCGATACCGGAGAAAGCGGTAGCCGCGAGCGGGCCGCACCACTTGCTCACCTGGTCCGGCATCGACCACCGGGACGGACGCTATTTCGTCCACTACGAGACCGTGGCCGGCGCCATGGGCGGGCACGCCTTCCGCGACGGGCACGACGGCGTGCGGACCTATGCGTCGGGCGCCGCCAACCTTCCGATCGAGGCGCTGGAGCATGCCTTTCCGCTGCGCGTCGAACGCTACGCGCTTCGCGACGGCTCGGACGGCGCCGGCCGGTTCCTGGGTGGCAGGGGCCTGGTGCGCGACTACCGCGTCCTCGGCAGCGAGGTCACCGTCAGCCTTTCGGCGGAGCGCCAGCACCAGCCGGCGCCGGGCATGCTGGGTGGCGGCCCGGCCAGAACCGGCCGCTTCCGGCTCGATCCCGATACCCCGGCGGAGCGCGAGTGCCCGTCCGGCACCCGGGAGCTGGCGATGCCGGCGGGCAGCTTGATGCGGGTGGAGACGCCGGGCGGCGGCGGCTACGGGGAGCCTGGTTCGCGTGCGCCGGCGCTGGTCGAACGCGATCTTCGCGAAGGCCGGATCGACCTCGAGACGGCGCGCGCCGCCTTCGGCTGGAAGGGCCGAGCCTGACCGAGCGCGGCCTTAGCAGGCGGCGAAAAGACTCGTACTATCCAATTCAATTGGTAGCGCCAGCACCTCTCCACGTCATTCCCGCGAAAGCGGGAATCCAGCAACCAGATGTAAGGTTCAAAGGTATTCGAGGTTGCCCTGGATTCCCGCGTGCGCGGGAATGACGAGCAAGTGCCGAATTCGACAGTTCTGAAACCTTCTTCAGCAATCTGCTAGTCAATCGCCTTCCTAAAAAGTATAGGCGCGACCGACGGCCGAGGGATCGACGACATCCTCGCCGAAGGCCTGCGCCAGGGCATTGACCGCCCGCCAGCCGGTGCAATGGCCGGGAATGATGCGATTCAGCTCGAATTGCCCCAGATCGGCGATGGTCTCGGGGATGATTTTCTCGACCGCGGCACCGGCCAGATGCAGCCCACCCATCATCGCATGTATGGGCAGGTCGGGAAAACGTTCCCGCGCTTCCCTCATGACGTTGACGATGCCGGCATGCGAACAGGCGGAGAAGACGACCAGACCCTTGTCCCGGACGTTCACGGCGAGGAAGCGTTCGTCCATGATCAAGGGATCGGGCTCCCAGGTTCCCACATCGGTGAGGCGCACCTGATTGACCAGCCCGGCCTCGTAAGCGGTGATGCGCGGGATCTCGCCGCTGAGCCAGAAACTGTCGTCCAACAGCAGGGCCGGGGCATCCGTCACCACCACCTCGGCGCCGCGCTCGGCCAGCGCTTCGGGGCGTGGCACGTCCTTCAGCGGCAGCACGAAACCGTTCGGAAACTTCGAGCCGCGTCGGTGAAACATCCCGGGATGCAGATAGAGCGGCGTGCCGGCCTCGCCCTTCTGCGCCGTGATCATGCGGAAGGCGACCTCCAGCCCGGCGCCGTGGTCGAAATGGCCGTGGCTCAATACCGCGGCCTCGACCGAACCGAGATCGAGCTGCAGCCGGGTGGCGTTGCGCTCGAAAACCGTGCCGTCGGGGCCGGTATCGAACAACAGCGTCCGCGTCCGATCGCCTGTCCGCGCGCTCAATACCAGCGACAGGCCCCAGGCGGCGCAACAGAGGCAGTCGCCGGCGAGCGTCGTCATCCCCCGGAGCTGCAGGAACTCCCGTTCGTGCTGAACACCCGCCTGGACAGTTGACAGATTGTCGGTGACGTTGTCGACGATCACGTTGACGGTAAGTTCGTCGACTGGCTTCAACCCGAGAACAGGATCGCGATCGGCCATTGCCCCACCCCTTCATATAATCTCTGGCGCCCCGGATCAGAGTAGCCATTGGCGTTTTCGCCGGCAACACGGTGGCGCCGGTCGCCGACTATTTGCACGGATAGACTTCCGACATCGCGCGGACGACCATGTCGCTGGCGTTCGGAAGCAGGTTCCCCGGGTGCTCGTGCATCCAGGCCAGGACGTCGTCCCAGACCGTCTGCATGGTGATCTGGGGCGGCAGACAAGCCTTCGTGCCACGCACCTCCCGGTCCTCGAAAAAGGCGTCGGCGATGGCGCTGAGGTAGCCGAAGCAGGTGCCCCACTTGGTCGCGTCGGCGGGAATCCCGACGCGAGCGTGACAGGCCTGATGCAACGTCTCGTAGCTGACGAAATTGGCCGTGGCCGGAAGGCTCCATAGACTTGCGAGGAAAACCACGACCGGTCCGAGCTTACGCATCAATCCTCCCTTTCGTGCCCCTGAAGACGAGAGCTTCGACTTGATAGCACGGACGAAGACGGCTCGCGAACGACCGTTGACGCGACCTCCATGGCATTGCAGCATTCCCTCATGCGCGCATTTTTCATCGGCCTCCTCATCGTCTTCGCCACCTCTGCGATCGCACCAGCGCAAGAAAGCTCGATCAGCGTAACGGTGCGCAACAGCGATGGCTCCCATGCCGGCAACGTCCCCGTAACCGTCTATCGGATCGACGCGTTGAGCGAGGCGAGAGATTTGCGAGGGGAGACCGACGATCAGGGCCGACTGGAGGTCGCGGTCGAGCCCGGCGGCATATACCGGGTCGACGTGTACACGAAACAGCCGAACATGTTCGGCGACGAAATGGTGAACAGTGCGTCCGGGCTCGATTAAGTCTGGGCGGCGCCCGCCGGCTCCAAGCCGCTCGAGTTCGTCTACGATGGCCTGCCGTCGTCCCATGCAACGGGTGTCTTGCTTGCGTTGCGGGCCAAGGCACTCGAGGCAAAGGCCGATTGCGACGAAGACAACTATCGCCGCCTCGTCGAGGATCTGGAACGGGGCCGCGACATGCATGTCCTGGGCCGCGAGCGACTGTCCCGACTGGTCGCGGAACTCCGCCGACGCGCGCTCGCCCCGCTCGATCCAGTGCGGCGCGACGCTGCCGAACGGGCGATAGAGGGGGTCGAAACCGGGGCCGCGGGCGAGACCGTCGTCAAGACCGAACTCCATCGCCTCTTCGTGGCCGACCGAGAAGCCTACAACTTGGGACTCCCGCGGTCAGAGGACTTCGCTTCCTTGACAGTGGCGTACAGAAGACTGTGGTCCGTCTATGCCAGGCTCCACCGTCACGAATTCTCGATCGAGGAAATCGAGGAAACCCTGCGCATCGTCCTACCGCCACCCGACTGTCCGAAGCTGTTCGCCGGCGAATGGGATTCGGGCTGGGGGCTGGTTACGATCGAACACGATTCCGCTGGCGTGCGCGGCGCCTTTCGCGCCTATCCCGATTTACCGAACTGGCCGCTTCCGGCGCGGCGCTTCGACGCGCAACAGAAGTCGCCGACGCAGGCGGAAGGGAGGATAATTTACAATCAGTCCACTGTTGGGAAGAGTATCCTGCCCGACGGCAGCATTCGTCTCGAACTGACGCTTGATCGAAACCACATAAACGGCGAGATTACGACGACCCAGAAATGGCGCGGGACAACGACGACGATCGATCAGAATTTGCGCTTCAGGCGCTGTGGACCCGGCCTGCCCGCCTGCGGGTTGGCGGAGGCGCGAGCCAGGGCCAAAAGGAAGACCCCGCCGACGCGGGAGACCCGCAAAGGCCACCCACCGGAGAAGTCCGGACAGCCGATCAAGGGCGCCACCGACGGTACCAGAGTCGCGATCAACAAGGACAATGACAGCGGCAAAAGCGTCCCGCCGCCACCGCCACCGAAGATCTGCGGCCCCGACACCACGAATCCGGTGCTGGATCTGCTGGCCCTGATGCGGACCCACTATCGGCGCTGGGGACCGGACCTGAAGCGCCGCAAGTGCGAGACGCTGCTGAGCTTTCCCGATGGCCTCTCGGCTTGGGACATCAATATGTTGTCGCCGGCGATGCTGCCGCCGCCGAACAGTCCGAACATGCCCGGCTGGTTCGAGCCCTTCGCCAGCCGGTGCGCGACACCGAGACCGATATGTTCGCGGACCGCCACCTTCCTCGGGCAATGCTTCGACATCCAGGTCATCAACTATCTGCAGTGGGGCGCGATGAACAAGCTCTGCGACCAGATGCGCAAGGCCTACGCCATCCACTCGCGACGCGATACGGCGACGACGGCGCTTTGGTATTGGACCGGATCCACCTCGGCTCATTTCCACCAGCAAGTCATGATGACGGCACTCGGCGCCGAGTACGTCGATGCCCTGGAGGACGCGCCCGACCCGCCGGACGATCTCGACAAACGCGTCATGCGCCGCCGCCTCGAACGTGCGATGGATGCGGAGATCCAGATTTATCCGACCCCCTGGAGCCAGCGGCCGGAGACCGCGTGCGCCACGACATGCCGGATGACGCGGCGGGAACGCCGAGACTTCGACGCGCAGTCGTGGGGCTATATCTGGTGGCCTACACGATAGCGGTCGGGGGCCGCCGGGACCGCTACCGCCCGGGCACGGTAAGCGTAAGGTTCGCCGTCCGGCCCGCCTCGACCTCGAAGTCGGTGGTGTATTTCTGCTTGTCGAAGCCGAGCACCATCCGATAGCGGCCGGCCGGCAGAACGAAGCGCGGCTTGCTGTCGCCCTTGAATGCGACATCCTTGAACTTGCCGTCTGGTTGTTCCTGCCGTACCGACCAGGTCTGATAGCCCTTGATCAGCTTGCCGCCGGCACCCACGGCGACGAAGCCGCCGCTGCCGGCGTCGAGCACCACCACGTGCTCGGAGCGCGTCCCGGCCTCGATGGTGAACGGGTAGGCTTTCGGGGCGTTGTCGAGTTTTACCAGCACCACGCTGCGCCCGGCTGGCAAGACGATCTTCCGCGGCCCGCTGTCGGATTTGTAGGCATATTGCTTGCCGGGCCGGTCTCCCGCCTCGGCTTTGCGGAAGGACCATGACAGTTGTTTCTTGATCGGCTTGCCGCCTTCGCTGAGCACGGCGGAGAAGGTGGCGACGCCGGCATCGAGATTGACGATGTGCTCGGCGCGTTCGCCCTCGACCACCTCGAAGGGATATTCGCGCCCGACCTTGTCCCAATAGAGGTCGGCGACGTACTTGCCCGGCGGTAGCTCGAAGCCGACCTGGGCGTCGCCCGAAAAGGCGACGCGCTGGCGCTTGCCCTTGGCGTCGGCCTCGGCCCGCAGCAAGTTCCAGCCGATGACCCAGGTCACGGTCTCGCGGCGCAACGGCTTGCCGCCCTCGGTCAGCGAGGCCTTGAAACGGAGGCTGGGGCCGGCGACCGCCTTGGTCTCGACGAGGGCGCCCTCGAGCGAGGCCAGCAACTCACCTGCGTCCTTCGCCTCGAAGAAGGTACCGCCGGTGTTCTCGGCCAGGCACCGCAGCCCCGCCTGCTCGCTCTTGGCCACGTCGAAGCCGATGACGTGGGCCCTGAAGTCGACACCGGCAGCGGCCAGCGCCTTGCCGACGGCACAAGGATCGGCGCCACAGGTCTTCTTGCCGTCGCTGACCAGGATCACGATGCCTTGTTGTGTCTTGTAGTTGAGCGCTTCCGCCGCCCGTTTGACCGCTTCGCTGAGCGGCGTCTTGCCCTTCGGGTTCAGCTTGTCGACCAGGCCCGAGATCTTGTCCGGCTTGGCCTTGGAAACCGGGACCAGCGTCTGGATATCGCCGCAATCGCCCTCGCGCCGATGTCCGTAGGCGCTGAGCCCGAGGTCGAGGGTCTCGTCCCATTCCGCCATCAGCCGGGCCACCACCTCGCGGGCGATGGCGATCTTGTGCTTGCCGCCGACCTTGCCCCACATGCTGCCCGAAGCGTCGAGCACCAGCATGACCTTGCCGCGCTCGGCCTTGATCTGCTTTTGTTGGGCACCGGCCGGTGCTGCGCCGAGATATAGGGCTGACAGGGCGATCAGGCAGACGCGCGTGAACCACATACTCGTCTATCTCCCCTCTCGATGTATTCGACGATCATAACATAAAGGTGGCGCCTGAACCTTCTCGCGGCGGTGCCGGCTCTACAGCACGCCCTTCTCTTCGAGGGCCCGAAGCTCGGTCGCGCTCAGACCCAATCCACCGTAAATTTGGCCGTTGTGCTGGCCGAGCTTGGGCGCGGTGGTCCTGACCGCGATGCCGTCGCCGATCCGGATCGGCGTGCGAACATGCGGCACCTCGCCGAACTCCTCATCCGTCGCGTAGACGACCAGCTCGCGATGTTTGATCTGGGGGTCGGCGAACATTTGCTCGTAGTTGTAGACCGGGCCGCAAGGCACGCCCGCCGCCGCCAGCACCTCGACCCAATGCTCGGTGCTGGCCGTGACAAATACCGCCTCCATCTCCGCCTCCAGCGCCGCGCGGTTTTGCATCCGGTGCCGGCTGCTCAGGAACCGCGGGTCCTCGCACCATTCCGGATGGCCCAACGCCTCGGCGCAACGTATCCAGATCGACTGGCCGCCGGCCCCGACCATCAAATAGCCGTCCTCGGTCGCCATCCGCTGGTAAGGCGCGTTCTGGCGATGGCGCGAGCCCTGTCGCGTCGGCTCCGTCGGGTCGACCAGCCAGCCGGCGCTGGTCCAAGAGCTGAAGCCGACGGCGGTCTCCAGCAGCGAACATTCGACCAGGCTGCCCTGGCCGGTGCGCTGGCGCTCGTACAGTGCCGCGAGGATGCCCTGAACGCCCCACATGCCGGTGCCGAGATCGCAGATCGGCAGACCGACCGAGGTCGGCGGGCCATCCGGCTCGCCGGTCACGTGCATGATGCCGCCCATGCCCTGGGCTATCAGGTCGAAACCGCCGCGGCTGGCCAGCGGGCCGTCATAGCCCAAGCCGGAAAGCTGCGCATAGATCAGCCGTGGGTTGAGCTCGCGGAGGGTCTCCCAGCCGAGGCCCGCCCGCGGCATGACGGTGGGGCGGTAGTTCTCCACCAGCACGTCCACGGTTTCGATCAGCGCCAGGAAGAGTGCCTTTCCCTCGGCCTGCTTGTAGTCGAGGGTGATGCCCAACTTGTTCCGGTTGATATACCGAAAATAGGGGTTGCGCTCGCTGCCGTCGCCCATCGCGCGAGAAGAGTCACCGCGTCCCGGACGCTACAGCTTGATCACCTCGGCACCCATATCGGCCAGGACCATGGTGCAGAACGGACCGGCCATGTGTTCGGTGAGATCCAACACCTTCAGCCCGTCCAAGGGACCGGCCTGCGCGGTTTGTTCGGTTTTCCGATTGGGCACCGTCATCTCCTCCTGTGTCTTGTGTTCGTCGTTTCCGCCGGCGATCACTTTTCCAGCGCCGGCAGCCGATAGCGGTCCTCCGGATCGTCCCAGCCCTTGAA
>PVBE012948498.1_pt1 | contig 14625 bp, 11 predicted proteins | sample 1631181 | NCBI WGS metagenome assembly PVBE01 (sample SAMN08397723, study PRJNA350692) | Marine metagenome, whole genome shotgun sequencing project. | isolation source: water | place: Pacific Ocean | collected 2012-04
AACCGAAGGCCGGTGGCGGTGGAAGAAGGAGAACGTGTCGAAGAAGCGGGGTCTATTGGAATTCGTAGACAAAGGTGACCGATGGGAGATCTACGTCAAGCAATACGCGAAGGAGGTGGCCTACCGACCGCCAAACACCTTGTGGCGGCAGGAAGAGGTTGGTCACAACCACGAGGCCAAGTTGGAAGCCAAGGAACTCAATCCGGCCGATGTGTTCGCCACACCAAAGCCAGAGCGTCTCCTTCACCGCATCATCAGCCTCGCGACCGAGCCCGGGGACGTGGTCCTCGACTCCTTCGCGGGGTCCGGGACGACGGGAGCAGTCGCGCACAAGATGGGACGGCGATGGATCATGGTGGAGTTGGGCGACCACTGCGAAACGCACGCACGGCGGCGTCTCGTGGAGGTGATTAGGAGAGAAGATTCGGGAGGAGTCACCACCGCAACCAACTGGAACGGCGGCGGCGGCTTCCGCTTCTACCGTCTCGCCCCCTCCCTCCTCGAGCGCGACAAGTGGGGCAACTGGGTCGTCAGCAAGAAGTTCAACGGCCCGATGCTGGCCGAGGCAATGTGCAAGTTGCATGGCTTCCGCTACGACCCCGCCGCCGAGGTGTTCTGGATCCACGGACGGTCCACCGAGACCGACTTCCTCTACGTCACCGACCAGAACCTGAGCGCGGATCAGCTCCGGTTCATCTCGGACCAGGTGGGCCCAGAACGCTCTCTGCTCATCTGCTGCAGCGCCTGGCGGGCCAAGGCCAAGGACTATGAAAACCTCACCCTGGAGAAGATCCCCCTGTCTGTGCTGTCCAAGTGCGAGTGGGGCCGCGACGACTACAGCCTCAACGTCCAGCAGCTGACCCCGGATGTGACATCGTCCCAGCGCCACGACGGGGGCAAGCCCCAGCACGAGAAGCCAAGGCCCGCGGTCCAGGAGCTGCCCCTCTTCGCCAGCCTGTCCGAGGGAGGTGACAGGTGAACCGCAATGTCCGCAACATCAGCCGTCGTCTTGGCCTCCGTGCCCCGCAGAAACGCGCCCTCGAGATCCTCCACGAGTTCGCGGCAGAGTCGCAGCTTCGCCGAAAAACGCCGCTCTCCGAGTCGTTGAAGGCGGCCCAGGCCATCGCCGCCGACGCCCCGGACATTGGCACGGTCACCGCTTTCGAGAGGGCGTTCGCCAACCTGTGCTTCGGGCTGGCCACGGGCGTTGGAAAGACTCGCCTCATGGGCGCTTTCATTGCTTATTTGCACGCTGAGCACGGTATCCGCAACTTCTTCGTCGTTGCGCCCAACCTCACCATCTACAACAAAAGGTGGCATCGGAGTAGGCGTGGGTTCCAAGGCTACTCGGTTGGAATGGCGTACAGGTCCAACGTGGCATTCTGGGTACCCCTCACCCCCTCTCGCAGCTCTTCTGGCCCCAACACCTCTGCCTCCGCACCCCACGTCAGCACCCACGTCAACACCTCCGGCGTCACCGGGATCTCCAGCTCCAGCACCCACCGCCCGTCGTCCAACTCACTCCACCCACGCTGCCCCGGCCACAACCTCTCCTTGGCCGTGTGCGCCACGCGTTCACTGAACGCGATCCGCACCAGCTCCGGCAGCCCCCCGTCCTGCCACAGCCCCAGCTGACCCTCGAACCACGCTTCGGGGTCGTAGTCCTCGGGCACCTCGAAGTGCTCCCCTCGCTCGATCTCGGCCTCTTGCACCCGGTCCACCGCCAGCAGCCTCACCCCACCCGCGGGCCCCACGCCCCGCTGCAGGCCGTGCACGAACAGCGCGTCGCGGTACAGCACGATGGTCCAGGGTTCGAAGCGGCAGCGGTAGGTCCAGCCGGTGCCGGTGCGGTAGCGCAGCATCAGGGGCCGGCGGTGGACGGTGGCCTGGATGATGGTGTCCAGGGTCTCCTCGCTGGTTCGGTAGTCCTTGGGCCCGAAAGGCACGTAGACGAAGCTCTCCTGCACCCGGTGCACCAAGGGCAGCAGGCGGCGATGGAAGCCCTTTTCGAGGGTGGTCACCAGCTGCTCGGCGCTGTCGCTGAGGGGGGATCCCTTTCCCGCCGACAGGGCGCGGGTGGCGGCGAACACGGCGGCGTACTGGTACAGCCGTGACGAGGTGGGCTCGCGCTGCTCGGCCAGCACCACGGTGGCCTTGACGCCGCGCCCCTCGAGGCGCACCAGGGGGTCGCCGTCGGCGGTGGTGGCGGAGGCCTCGAGGGCCTGCACGTAGCGGCGCGCGGTGCGCCGGTGGACCTCGAGGATCTCGGCCAGGTCGTCCAGCAGGATGGCGCGTCGTCGGGCGCGCTCAAGGAGCTGCACGATGCGCACCATGGCCAGGCCGTCGTTGTAGCTGGGCGCTGCGGTGGTCATGGGTCACCTCGTGGGCCCATCCTACACCGGACAACGGCTGTCGAGTCGGCTGCGTACAAGGGAGGCATGGCACAGCGCCCCACCATCGCAGCCCCGCTCGCGCCCCAGCGGGGCATGCGCGTGTTCACCTTGGACAGACGAGAGTACAGCGCGCAGGACTATCCCACCCGCCTGTGGGGCCTGGGTACCTGTCACGCGGTCTCGCTGGCCAACGGTCGGAGCTTCTACACCTACGCTGATGGCCGCAAGCAGCGGCGGCTGTTGGTGGAGTGGACGCAGTGGCTGTCAGGGCTCCAGCGCGACCACTGGGTGTGGCTGCTCGACAGCGACACGAGCCCCGCGGGCTGGCAGCTGCTGTGCCCACTGCGGCCGGCTCCCCTGGCAGGTGCGGGTACGGTGGCCGCCGTGGTCGGAGGTACGGATCGCAGGGAGTGCGACCAGCGCTTCCAGCGCGCGGTCCGGCAGGTGCTGGCGCATTACCAACTCGAGCGCGGTGAGGACGACGATGGCGCAGCGGTGGTCTCGGTCTGCGGCGGCGGCCAGCCCTACCTGGTCCGGGTGCGGCTCGACGGCGCCGAGCCCCCCGCGTGCACCTGCCCCGACGCCATCCACCGCCGTCCACTGCACGGCGGGTTCTGCAAGCACACGGTGGCGGTGTTGATGCGCTGGCCCGACCTGCGCTGCCAGCTGCTGCGCGCCATCCTGTAGGAGGACGAGCCCATGTCACCCGCTGCGTCCGTTGCTCTGCCCCTGGCCCCCGAGGGCTACGCCTACGACGACCTGACGGGCCTGGTCCGCACCACGCTGGATGCGGGGCTTTCGGTGTTGGTGCGCGGCCATCCCGGCGTTGGCAAGTCCACCATGGCCGCCCAGCTGGCCTCGGACCTGGGGCTCCCCTTGGAAGACATCCGCCTGGCCCAGCGGGAGCCCGCCGACCTGTGCGGGGTCTACTTCCCCGACCGGGATCGGCAGGTCCTGAGCCTCTTTCCCCCCGACTGGGTGCGGCGGGTCTGCGACGCCCCGGCGCTGGTGTTCCTGGACGAGATCAACGCGGCGGTCACCCGCCTGCATCAGGCGGCGGCCTACCAGATCGTGCTCGAGCGCCGGGTGGGGCCGTTCCGCTTTCATCCCGACACCCGGGTGACGGCGGCGGGCAACCTCGAGGAGGACAACGCCATCGTCACGCCGCTGTCCACAGCCCTGGCCAACCGCTTCGTGCACTTCGTGCTGCGGGTGGACGCCGACAGCTGGCTGGCCTGGGCGGCCCAAGCCGGGGTCCACCCCACGGTCATGGCCTACATCGCCCTGCACCGCGAAGACGCCCTGTACGCCAACGAAGGCGATCTGGCCTTCCCGTCCCCCCGCAGCTGGGCCATGGCCAGCACGCTGCTGCAGGCTGCCCCCTCCGCGCAGTCCCGGCGGCTGGTGGCGGCGTGCGTGGGCGAGCGTGCGGCCGAGCAGCTGTCGGCCTTCGAGCGGATCTTCGCCCGGGTGCCGGTGGCGCGGATCGTGCGCCGGGGCCAGGCCATGGACTTTCGCCGGGGCAAGAACGCCGAGCCCAGCTTCGTCTACGCGGCGGTCTTCGCGGTGGCGCGCTGGCTGTGCGGCCGTGCGACCATTCCCGACGAGCAGCTTCCCCACGTGGTGAAGTTCGCGTGCTCGCCAGGACTGGACCCCGAGTACGTGTTTCTGTTTCTGCGACAGCTCGAGCAGGTTCCGGGCCTCTTGGACCGGCTGCAGGGGGAGGCGGCGTTTCGGGATCTGGCCGCGGGGATGGTGGACCTGAGCTTGGAGGCGTGGGCCTAGTGGGCCAGGGGCGTGATCGGGAGGATCCGACGTCCGTCCCCACGTGCGGGCAGACCGAGGTGGTCCGCGCCGAGGCGCGGCGGGTGTCGGCGTTGCGGCTGCAGCTGCTCGATCTGCATCCCTTCTGGGGCTACCTGCTGGCCCACCTTCGCATCGTGCAGGCGCCCGAACTGTGCACCTTCGCGGCCACCGACTGCTGGCGGCACATCTGGCTCAACCCGCTACTGACGCGGCACCTGTCCATGCCGCAGCTGGGCTTCGTGCTGGCCCACGAACTGGGCCACCACCTGCTGGCCAGCGCGGATCGCCAGCGGGGCCGCCGGGCTCACCGCTGGAACTGCGCCACCGACTACGCAATCAACCGCATCGTGGCCGAGATCGGCCATCCGGCCCGCCCGGGTGAGCGCCTGTACCGCTCCCCCGATGGCAGCTACCCGGGGCTGGGCACGGTGCAGATCCTGCTCGACCCGCGCTGGGACGGCATGATCGCGGAAGCCATCTACGCGTACCTCGAGGACGACGCCCTGCCCGCGCCGGCGAGCGTCGCGGTGCGGCTGGACGATGCGCCGGGTGACGCATCGGGTGGCTCGGCGTCTCGAGCCACCGACCACGGCGGCGGGCTGGACGTGCACCTGCCCCAGCGGCTGGCTCCGGAGCAGCGCCAGGAGGTGCGCGAGCGCCTCGCCGCGGCTGTGGAACACGCGGTGCAGCAGGCTCAGCGCGGCCACATCCCGGGCCAGGTGCTGCGTGAGCTGGGCTCTGCAGGCCGCCCGCGTGTGCCCTGGCGGCGGGTCCTGCGCCGCTACGCGGGCTCCGCTCTGGCGCGGGACGACTATGCCCACCATCGCCCCGACCGCCGCTTTGTGGAGCACGACCTGGCGGTGCCCGGCCGCTGGTCTGATGGCCTGGGCAGCCTGGTGGTGGCCCTGGACACCTCGGCCAGCATCAGCCCGGAGCTGCTCGGGGCCGTAGGCACGGAGCTGCGGGCGCTGGCGGCGCTGGCGCAGGAGACCCGGCTGATCGTGGCCGACGCCCGGGTGCAGCAGGTGGTCGATGACCTGCAGCTCGAGCGCTTCGTCACGCGCGGCCGCGTGAAGGGTGGGGGTGGGACCGACCACCGCCCGGTGTTCGCCTGGCTGCAGCAGCGCCGCCTGCGCCCCGACTTGCTGGTGGGCATCACGGATCTGTACAGCCGCTTCCCGGAGCGGGCGCCCAGGTATCCGGTGCTGTGGCTGGTACCCGGCAAGCACGGAGCGGCGCCTTGGGGGCGGGTGGTGGAACTCGATACAGGAGTTCATCCCCAGCCCTGAACAGCAGGATCGCCCATGGTCGCCGAGTTCCAGCCCCGCTTCACCCTGACCCCTCTGCTTCAGCGCCAGCTCGTGGCTGTGGAGCGCACTGTGGGCTTCCTCGAGGCTGTTCGGCTCCAGGGGGACTGGCTGCACGAGCTCCGCGACGAGGTGCGGGTCGGCGACGCCCTGGCCAGCGTGCAGATCGAGGGCGCCAGCCTCACCCGCGAGCGGGCCTTCACGCTGGTGAACAACCCACCGGACACCGAGCTTTCCGGCAGCGAGCGCGAGTTCCTCAACTACCTGGCAGCCTTCGAGGCCATCGACGGCCTGCGAGGCTGCAAAGGCGCGGTGCTCGACCGGCGCGACCTGTGTGGTCTGCACGCCATCCTCGTGCGGGGCGTGCGCGGCGGCTACACCAACGCAGGGCGGTTCCGGGAGGAGCCGGTGGTCATCGGGGACAAGGTCGAGGGCGAGGTGGTGGTGCGCCACGACCCGCCGCCCCACGTTCAGGTCGAGGCGCACGTGGATGAGCTGATGGGCTGGCTCGAGCGGGTGAAGCAACACCCCAAGCGCTACCGGCTCGAGCGTGGCGACGCGGACCCTTGGATTCACCCCGTGCTCGCGGCGGGCATCGCCCAGCACCGCTTGGTCTGGATCCACCCCTTCCTGGACGGCAACGGCCGCTCCGCCCGCATGTTCACCGCCATGGTGCTCTACCAGCGGGGCTACGACTTCAAGTACCTCTTCGACCTGTCCAGCTACTACAACCACAAACGCGACAAGTACTACGACGCCTTGCGCACAGCCGACCAGACCGGCGACTACACCCGCTGGCTCGAGTACTTCGTGGGTGGTTTCGCGCTGCAGATGTTCGGCATCCGAGCCAAGGCCCGGAAGCTGGCGGCCCATGAGGTGGCGGGGGAGGGCGGTGCCAGTCACGGCAGCGAGGAGCCGCGGGCGGAAGGCTGAGCGCTACCCGCAGGCCCCGCGCTGTCCCTTGGCCATCAGCGCAGCAGCCAACTCGGCCGGGGCGTGCTCGTCCATCTCGTCGAGCTCGACCACCAGGCCGGTGGGCACGAACGAGATGACCCGGCCCCCTCGGGCCCTGAGCCCCAGCCATCGGGCCCTGGGATCTCGGGTCTCGGGCACCTCGGCTCGCAGGTGGTCCGGGAGCCTGCCTTCGGCCCGGCAGCGCTGCCGCTCGGCGCGTGCTTCGCGACGCTGCTTGCGCTTCCTGCGCCGGCGCCGATCTCGCTTGGACATGGGTCGGTCTCCTCGGGCTCAGCCCGGCCGTTGTTTGTCGAAGATCACACCTCGCTCCGAGCACAGGACCATCAGGCGGTCCGCGATGCTGCCGGCCCCGGGCTGGGGCACGCTCGCCTGCGCTTCGGCAAACGCCAGCGCCTCTCCCTCGTCGTCGAAGCTGGCCATCAGGCCCCAGCCGTCGCGGCCGGGGCCCGATTGTTCCTCGAAGGTGTCCACATAGATCACGCGGTAGCGCTTGGTGGAATCGGGGGAGCCCATGATCAGCACTCCCCCATGGCAGGCATGGCGATGAGCGCGGGCCCCTCGGCATTCACCCCGCTCTGCTCGGCCGCGGCCTCGTCCAGCAGCCGGTGGCTCAGGGGCTGGTCGAGGCTTGCGGCCCGGTAGCAGGCGCGGAACACGGCGGTGCGGATCAGGCCGCCGCTGAGTGGGTGGCGTGCGGCCAGGCGGCCGGTGTCGACGCTGCCATCGGTGGGGGCCCGAGGCGGGAGCAGGCGGGCCCAGATGGCGGCGCGCGCACGTTGGTCGGGCAGGGGGATCTCGAGGCGCCAGCCTACGCGGCGGGCCAGGGCCGGGTCGAGCACGGTGGGGCGGTTGGTGGCCATGATCACCACGCCGTCGTGGCGCTCGAGTTGGTCGAGCAGGCAGGAGACGTGGGCGTCGTCGTGGCGGGAGGCGTTGCCCGCGCCGCGCTCCATGAGCAGGGCGTCCACCTCGTCCAGCAGCAGCACGGCGTTGTGCTTGCGAGCGTCTTCGAACAGGTTCGCGATGCGGCGCTCGGTGTCGCCCACCCACTTGGACAGCAGGCTGGGCACGACCGACCGCAGCAGGGGGCGGTTGAGCTCGGCGGCCACCACCTCGGCGCACAGGGTCTTGCCGGTACCCGGGGGGCCGTGCAGCAGGGCCACGACACCGCGACCACCGCTGAGGTGGGTGCCCACGCCCCAGGTCTCCACCACGGTGCGGCCATGGCGGGCTGCGGCCAGCAGCTCCTCGACCTGATGGGCCACCATGCTCGGGAGCACGAGATCGTCCATGCGGGCCTTGGTCCACTCGAGCTTCTCGGCGCCCATCTCGTCGCTGTCGGGGCGCTGCAGCTGGTCTTCGGCCGCGTGCTCGAGCTGGGCTTGGGTGATGGGGCCTTGCCCTCCATTGTCGTGCACCGTGGCGGCCAGGGCCATCAGCACGGCGTTCTTGATCTCGCCGCCGGTGATCTCGAAGCGCCGGGCCAGGTCGATCAGGTCCACGTCGGCAGCCAGGGGGGCCTGATCGGGCAGGTGCTTGCGCCAGATGTCAGCGCGGGCTTCGGCGTCGGGCTTGTCGAAGCGCACCTTGACCAGGATGCGGCGGTGCAGGGCCTCGTCGAGCACCTCGGGCATGTTGGTGGCCAGCACCGCTACCCCCTCGAAGCGCTCGATCTCGGTGAGCAGCAGGGTCATCAGCACGTTGCCCCGTCGCCGGGACTCGAACAGGGCATCGCACTCATCGAAGAACAGCACCGCGTTGTGCAGCCGGGCCTCGCGGAACAAGCCGGGCAGGAAGCGCTGGGACTCGTTGGCGTTGACGAAGGTGGGGATGTCCACGTTGAGCACCCGTCGCCCCAGGTGCTGGGCCACGGCGTGGGCGGTCATGGTCTTGCCGGTGCCCGGGGGGCCGTGGAAGAGCATCAGTGCGCCGCGGCCGTAGCGGATCATGGCGTCGAAGCCCCATTCCTGGCGCTTGGCCAGGTACAGGTCGTGGCGCTCGACCACCGACAGGATGCGCTGCTTGTCGCGGGCGGGCAGCACCACGCGGTCCAGGCTGGCCTGTGGCTCCTCGAGGCTGGAGAACTCCATGAACTCGTCGCCCAGGGCGTCGTTGCCCAGCAGCAGGTCCAGGGCGCGGCCAGTGATGGACAGGCTGGCGGTGAGCAGGTCCTCGGGGGAGCTGTAGCGGCCGCTGATGTGCACGTTGAGCAGATCGTGGGCCCGCAGCGGGGCCTGGGCCGTGAACGCGCGGCGGCGATCCACCCGCTGTGTGAGATCGAGCTCGGCGAAGACGAAGATGGTGTCGACGGTGAGGCCTCCGCCCGACAGCTCGTCGGCGCGCTCGATGAGGCCCTCGAAGCGGCGATCCAGGGCGGGGCCGCTGGCCAGCAGCAGCGCCATGCGCTCGAAGTCGTCCAGCTCGTACAGGGCGCAGAGGCGCTGCATGGCCAGGGGGCGCTCCAGGCGCAGGTGCTCGGCCAGGCGGGCGTCGAGCTCCGTGCGGAGCTGCCGCTCCTTCTTCTGCAGGGCGGTGCGGCGGCGGCGCAGGACCGTGACCGGGAGGTCCTCGTCGTCACTGGAGTAGAAGCCGCGGGTGCGGCGCTTTTCGCCCTCGCTGCGGTCGCGCAGGTAGCGCTCGGTGGCCAGGCGGCGCGAGCGCAGGTCGAACCACTGGTGCTCGGCCTGCAGGCAGTGGAGGTCGGTCTCGAACAGGGTGGGGGTGGGGGGCTTCTTGGCCATGGTGGCTGTCCTCGGCTGGGGTTGTGCGCCCACAACGATCCTCGGCCTCCAAGAGTCAGAGGCGAGTCGAGCTGTGCGTGCGAGTGCGCAGCGAGTGCGCACTGACAATACGGCCAAGAACGGAGAGTTGAACCCCCCGGCAGACGAACTGGTCAACGGCTGTCCAGTTTCAGCTTCACCCCCCACCGCACATTCCGCTCGAGCGGGCGGCAGCGCCACGCCTGGCCCACGACGCCGGCCTTCCACCTCTGCTGCTTGCGGCCAAGGGAATCCACGAGTTCGTCTGTCATCTCGCCTTCGGCATGTTCGTCGCGCTCCTGGCTACCCGTCTGGCGTTGCCCAGGGCGCACACGGAGAAGGTGGTCTGACACGCCATCGGGGCGGGCCTGCCAGCTCCGTCGACTCACCGTCGACGAGGTGACACCGTCGATAGGAGAAGGCTGTGTGCCGATGCTATACTCGCGGCATCGTAGAAACAGGTCGCTCGTTCTTCTCTCCCCCTCGGAGTGGGCGCCGGCCGGCAAGGGCAACACTCCAGAGAGCACCGCGGGAGGTACCATCGACGGGAAAGACCGGGCGCCGGCGACGGATGGCGAGCCGACTCTCGCGTACCGGATCCTGGTAATCTCGATGGTCGTCGTCGTCCTGGTCGTTCTCCCGCTGTACGCCTCCGGCGCGTTCGACCGCACCCACGAGCTGACCCTGGCCCAGCTCGTGGAGCGGCGCAAAGACAACGTCGGCATGAAGTTCGAGATCACGGGCACGGTCGTCGCCCAGAAGCAAGCACGGTACGGCTATCAGCGGAGCACCCAGGTCGTCTACGACGACACTGTCTATCGCCCGCTGTGGATCGCCGACGAGGAGGCCAAGCTAGTGGTGTACGTCTCACCCGACGACCTGGCCTCCATGCCCGAACCCGACGACCAGGTCCGCGTGGTGGGCAGGGTGCGCAAGCTGCCCGATGTGTCGTTGGACCGCCCGAGCACGGTCTACATCCCGGAGAGCCACTCGGTCCTTCTCATCGCCAGCAAGATCTCGGGGCAGTGTCGCGCTCGACCAGCTCGTCTCGACCGCCGCGCCATTATGGGATGGACGCATCGCGCCGCCTTCCCGCAGGGTAGTACGTCAGTCGATCCGAGTGCCACCGTCGCCCAGCTCGGAGCCGGGCATGCCGAACAGATCGCTGAACGCTGCGAGCGCTGGCTGGCCCGTCAGGGTTTCGGAGAGCAGAGGTACTCTCCCTCGTCCAGCAGGGTGGCGTAGACCTCGACCGGGGCCTTGTCGTCGAAGCGTTCGGAGTCCAGGGTGTCGATGACCTTCTGGCGCTCTGCAGGGGACGTGGTGTTTCAACCGTGGCTTGATGACCTCGGACTGAGTCCGCTTTGCCTCGAAGTAGGTCCCAGGCGGGAGAGCCCAAGGGGTTCGGCGTGGTCGCGCCAAAAAGATGGTAGCCACCGACACCGAAGGGGTCAGCCAGCAGCCCCTCTCCGTCCCACCAAGGCACGCTCCGGGGACAAGCAGTCCAAGCGGGCACCCGCTTGTACGAGCTATCCCCCATCAGCGCGCTCCTGGACCGCGTGGAGCCCACGACGCCTGCCCCTGCGGCAGCGGCAGGAAACACAAGCGCTGCTGCCTTCGTGCTGGAAGCCGCGGCGTGTTGGGCGGTCCGGGGAGCCGGGCTCTGTGGGGATCACAGCGCCACTACGATGCGCCCCGGGTAGCGCCAGACCAGGGCGTCCCCGATGCGGGTGACCGAGATCCTGCCGGTGTGGATGAGCCGGAGATGGCAGCACTTGCAGACCGTGATGCCGTTTTCGAGTTCGTCTCCGCCGCCTTGGGCGCGGGGGTGGAGGTGGTGGGCCTGGACCCGCAGGTTGCGGCAGCCGCATTCAGGGTTGCGGCAGGTGAAGTGGTCACGTTCTTTGACCTTTCCGAAGCCGCGTTGGGGATCGATGCGGACGTTTTCGAGGAACCAGCGAGCCGCTTCGGGCAGATCGACGTGTACCCGGTCGTATTTGGGAACGGGGGGCGGGGCCCAAGCCGCGTCGAGGCTGACGAAGAGCTGCAGGTCGCCGAGGAGACCGCCAGTATCTGTCGCGTGGTCGGTGGGGGCAGGGGCGCCAGGTTCTGTCGCTTGGCCCACCTGGTCGGCTGCCAACATCTGGCCCACCACCCGTTCGGCCACGTCGATGGCGTGTTGGTAGCCGGCCAACACCTGGAGCTCGACTTGCTTGGTGACGCCGCGGTCGGCCAGCTTGACCGCCCGCCGAAGCTCGGCGATGCCGGTGTTGCGCGCCACGCGGATCCAATCTGCGACGGTGTCTTCACAGGCGGCGGAGGCCACCAGCTTGGCCCGAGCGAGATCGAGCCCATCGTCGAGGGCTCGAGCCAGGGGCGGGAGCAGCGCGATGTCGAAGGCTGTTTTTGCATGGCGCTCGAGGGTGCGGATGCAGCAGTCCAGGCCGTGGGTGGCCATCTCGAGCAGGCTGTGGAAGCCCATTTCCCAGTAGAGCTTCTTTCGGGCCACACGTTCGTAGGTTTGGCCCAGCAGCAGGACGCGGCTGCCGCGGGCGACCTGGACCTGCTCGAGCAGCCGCAGCGCGTGGGGGAGATCGCGAGGATCGCGCCAAGGCCCCAGGATGGGGGTGGCGGGATCGGGGATGCCGCACCAGAGGGGGGGCGTGCGCTTGGGCGGTGGGGGCGGGGAGCGCCGCGCCCGGGCTACGAGCCCCTTGCCGTCTACCCGCTTCATCCAGCATTCGAGGACATAGTGGTCGGCGTCGGCGTTGGACAGGGGGTGGCCCGAGACCAGCCGGGCCAGCTGGCGGGCGCCGTGGATGGCTTTCAGATCGCTGCCCTCGAGATCCTCGGTGCGCATTGCCCGAGGGCTGCGGTCTTGGCTGCGGGGTGGCGAGTCGGACAGCAGGGCCTTGTCGTCCCGCTGGGCGTGCTCGAGCCACCAGGCTTGTTCTTCGGGATCCACTCGACCCGACGCCTTGATTGCCGTGGAGAGGGGAATCCGCCCCAGGCAGACCGCAGCCTGGACGGCGGTGAGGTCGCTTTCGACAAGCCGGATAAGCGAGCGGAGCCAGGAATTCGACCAGCCGACGTGTTGGCGAAACAGGGCCGTGTGGGAGCTGTAGCCGCAGTCGGCGGGATCGGCGGTCTTGATCCAGGCCGCCAGGCGGGCGATGCGGAGGTCGATGGCGTTGCCCGCACCGGCCAGGGAGAGCATGATCTCGAGCAGCCGCTCGGCTTCTTCTTCCCTACCCAGACCGTCGTCGCCCTGCCCCCCGCGCCCCGGGCTGCTGTGCTCCGGGCCGCCAGGCACACCGTCGGTCGGATCCACCGCATCGCCAACCTTGCCCCGCCCGTCGAGCCCCGGAATCCGCCCCTCGAGGCGTGGCTCGAAACCACGGCGCTGCCGACGCCGGAGCGCGGAACGTTCTCGCTTGGATGTGTGTGTGCTGGCCATGTCCTTCTCGATGGAAATGTATCCCCTTCGTGGCCCGAGGCAAGTCTGTTTGCGGACGGAAACTGTCCGTCCTAATTCCGTTTTCGCCGACTTTCCGGACAGGTTTTGGTCTGTTGGCGGGTTAGCGTTGGGTGGCTGGGCGGGTTGTGTCGGGGGGGGCGTGGTCGTGGTCCCGGTCGCAGTGAGGATCGTGGTCACGGGCGGGGTTGAGGTGCCCTCGTGGGCTTGCCTCGGTCTGCGGCAGCCTCCGCCGCGCCTGGCCTGCCCTTCTCCATCTTGGCCTCTGCGCCCTTGGCGTCCGTGAGTCCCGAAGTGCTGATGACGGAGTTGTTGCAGCTGACTGACGGGGGGCTGCGCGAAGAGACCTTGCCTCGATTACCCGCGCTCACGTAGCGGTCGGGCAAACCGCCTGCCTGGCAGACTGGCCGTACAAGCGGGCACCCGCTTCGGAGCCATGAAGAGCTACCGAAGGGCCTTCGCCGAGGTGGAGTATTCGTTCTGAGAGTCGGTCGGCGCGATCGACGGATCTCCGTGCGAACGTCGGGAGGTGGACCAGATCGCCCGCGCCCAGCACGGGGAGGAGACATGCACCAAGGACCGCGCCCGAAGGCCAAGACGATGGGAGCACTGCTGACTTTCCTCTTGACCTGGGGGGCCTGGGGGGCTTGTAGCGACGGACAACGAGCCTGGATCCCGGGGGACGACACGGCGCAGTCCGAAGGCGACACCGACACCGACACCGACTGCGACACGGACACCGACTACGAAGCGATCGAACCCAGCGCCCCCGAAGACAGCGGCCTCGAGGACACGGGCGTCGACTGCGACGACGAGACCCAGGTGCAGCTCTTTCTCTCCCCCGACGACTCCAACTCCATGTCCTCGCCGGCCCAAGTGCAGGCCATGGTACTCGAGGGCTACACCAACCTGGACGCCGTCCCCATCCGAACCTGGGAGTTCCTGAACTACTACGACTTCGACTACGAGCCGCCCGTGAACGAGGACGACCTGGCGCTGACGGCCCAGATGCTCGCTGGCGAGCAGGAGGGCGCCTACATCCTGCAGCTCGCCCTGACCTCGCCGCGGCTGTCCAACGACGACCGAGACCCCATCAACCTGACCTTCTCGCTGGACATTTCCGACAGCATGGACGGCGAGCCCTTCGACCTCCTCAGGCACGGCTGCACCCAGATCGCCGGCCAGATGAAGAGCGGCGACGTGGTCTCCATGGTGGGCTGGAACGAGTTCACCTACACGATCCTCGACAGCCACCCGGTGACGGGACCCGACGACGCCACGTTGCTGGCCGCCATCAGCGGCCTCTCCCTGGACTGGGGCACGGACCTGTACGGCGGCCTGTCCACCGCCTTCGAGCTCACCGAGGCCAACCGCAGCGACAGCTACATCAACCGCGTGATGCTCATCAGCGACGGCCGCGCCAACCTGGGCGAGACCGACGCCGAGGTCATCGGCCAGTACGCCGCGGACTCCGAGCGAGAAGGCATCTACCTGGTGGGCGTCGGGGCCGGGAAGATCGGCAACTACAACGACACCCTGATGGACGAGGCCACCGACATCGGCAAGGGCGCCGCATCGGTCGGATATTCCCGATATACCTCCGATTCGTGTCTGCGCGAGCGAACCACCAGGAGCCGCGATCATCGGCTCGTTTTCTCCGCCGTTGGCATCTAGTGACGCCCGTCCTCGGGGAGCAGGTCCTCACGCCGAAGAAAGTCCTGGCAGGGGTAGTAGATGCGGTGGAGGTATTTCTTCTTCTTGGTGAACGTGTGTGCGTCGATTTCCCACTCTTTCTTCGTCAGTCCACTGGTAAGCCCTCCGCCAAGCCCCGGGGCCCGAGGGGTGTAAACGGGTGACGTTGTTGGCGACCCTGACCCTGGAGGACATGGTGGCCACGACACGACGGAAGG
>PVBE010090211.1_pt1 | contig 14616 bp, 14 predicted proteins | sample 1631181 | NCBI WGS metagenome assembly PVBE01 (sample SAMN08397723, study PRJNA350692) | Marine metagenome, whole genome shotgun sequencing project. | isolation source: water | place: Pacific Ocean | collected 2012-04
AATTTTGTTCGTTGGGACGGAGGCGTTTAAATACCGCACGATCTTGGCGTGATGCCCGGCGCCTACTTTTCTGGATGCTCCTGATACCCGCCATCGATATTAAAGCCGGGCGCTGTGTGCGCCTTCGGCAGGGTCGAATGGAAGAAGAAACCGTGTTTGATGATGACCCGGTGGCGGTCGCCGAGCGCTGGGTAGAACAGGGCGCTGAGCGCCTTCACCTGGTCGACCTGGACGGTGCGGTAGCCGGGCATCCTCTTAATGCCGGCGTGGTTCGCGCTATCGTAGAAAGATGTGCCCCGGTGCCAGTTCAAATCGGTGGGGGAATTCGTGACAGGGCGACTGTCGAGAGTTACCTTCAACAGGGGGTTCGTTTTGTCATCATCGGTACCCGCGCGGTCAATGAGCCTCAGTTTGTGAGCACTGTGTGTGCTGAGTTTATCGGTCAGGTTATGGTCGGATTGGATGCGCAGGACGGCCGTGTCGCGACGGACGGTTGGTCGAAGCTTTCGAGTCACGATGCTATCGAGGTGGCGCAACATTTCGAAAGTGTCGGTGTGGAGGCGATTATTTATACCGATATAGAGCGCGACGGGATGCTTTCAGGCCTCAATATTGAGGCCACACAAGCCTTGGCTGAATCCGTCAAGATTCCCGTGATTGCCTCGGGTGGAATTCGCGATATGCAAGATGTCAGACGTTTAGGCGAAACAGCAGGCTCGGGTATTTTGGGTGCGATTACGGGCCGTGCGATCTACGAGGAAACGCTCGATTTTTCGGCGGCAAGACAATACTTAGCTGAACTAGGTAATCGGGTGGGCTGATCAGTGGCACTGGCAAAACGCATCATCCCTTGCCTGGATGTCGATGCAGGCCGGGTTGTTAAGGGCATCCAGTTTGTTGGCATTCGTGATGCGGGTGATCCGGTCGAAGTGGCGAGGCGTTACGATGATCAGTGCGCTGATGAAATTACATTTTTGGATATCACCGCCAGTTCAGACAATCGGGACACGATGGCTAATGTCGTCCGTGCAGTGGCGAGCGAAGTGTTTATCCCTTTGACCGTAGGTGGAGGCATACGGCAATTGGAGGACGTGCATCGCATGTTGCATGCCGGTGCGGATAAGGTCTCGGTTAATACGGCGGCGGTGTCCCGACCGGAATTCGTTCGTGAAGCGAGCCGCCATTTTGGCGCACAGTGCATTGTTGTTGCTATTGATGCTAAGCATTCGGGCAACAGCTGGGAGGTGTTTACCCACGGTGGGCGACGCCCCACCGGGATCGACGCGGTGGAATGGGCGCAGAAAATGGTGGAGTATGGCGCCGGTGAGATCTTGCTTACCAGCATGGATCGAGATGGTACGCGAGATGGCTTTGATTTAGGTTTGACGCGGGCGGTGACCAATGCGGTGCCGGTGCCGGTGATCGCCTCGGGTGGGGTAGGGCAACTTGAGCACCTGGCAGCCGGTGTGATAGCGGGTGGGGCGGATGCCGTCCTGGCAGCGAGCATTTTCCATTTTGGCGAGTACACGATCGTTGAGGCGAAAGAATATATGGCCTCGTGTGGGATCGAAGTGAACTGGGAGGTTTAGCCCCATTGGGCTGACGCGGGTCCTAGACCCGGCAATTCCGTCAGGTCGTCATGGGTCAGCAACCCCCGGGTGCTAGATGGATCATGGATGGTGGGGCGCCAGATGCGGCATTAGGTCTCCCTTTCTCACGTATTTCAAAGCGGTTATGATGGCGGTATCGGGATTCATTAAGCCCCCGGAAGAGAAACATTTTTGGCGGTCACTCAGAATTTCCTAAGGGGATAGAACAATGGGCGTAGGCGGAATTAGTGTCTGGCAGCTCTTAATCGTCTTGGTCATCGTGTTGATGATCTTTGGAACCAAGAAGTTGCGCAATATGGGCGGTGATCTTGGCTCGGCGATCAAGGGATTTAAGAAAGCGGTGACGGAGAAGGAGGAGACGAGTGAAGGGGCGTCGGATGAAGCAACGGCGGAGGCCTCGATCGAATCTCTCGACAGACCCGAGAACGAAGGCACGGGTACGACGAAAGACCAAGCTTGAGGTCCCTACTGCGATTGGGGTTGTCTGAATGTTTGACGTCGGATTCTGGGAGATTGCCATCGTCGCGGTGGTTGCCCTTGTCGTTGTGGGGCCGGAGCGATTGCCTCCGCTCGCACGAACGGTGGGTCTGTGGGTTGGTAAGGCCCGACGCATGGTGGCGGATGTCAAGGCAGACATTGACCGAGAAGTCCGTGAAAGCGAGTTCTCGGAGGTCAAGAACATTGGCGCCCAAATTACTGAAGCGCGGCATAAAGTGCAATCGAGTAGCGAAGACTTTCTTGACGTCGCCGGGATGGAAGAGGTGGCTGACTCGATCAAGGAATCAGCCCAGGCCATCGATTCGGACAAACCCGGAACCGTTTGAGCTGATAGGTCATGGCCGACGTTAATCAGTCGCCTGAGCCCCAGGAAGCGACGTTTATATCGCATCTTCTCGAGTTGCGTGATCGACTGCTGCGGGCGGTCGGTGCGATCTTACTTCTTTTCCTGGTGACAGCGCCGTTTGCCAATACGTTGTACGAGTACTTGGCTGCGCCGCTCATGTCGGCACTGCCAGAAGGTAATACGATGATCTCAACGGAACCGCATGGGCCGTTTTTCGTGCCGTTCAAGTTTGCTTTTGCCTTCGCTACCGCGATTGCGATGCCTTACCTGCTTTACCAGTTGTGGGCTTTTGTGGCGCCGGGGCTCTATGATTCCGAGAAACAACTCGCCATTCCACTTTTGGTCTCGAGCAGCGGGTTGTTTTACCTTGGCATCGTGTTTGCTTACTTTGTTGTATTTCCCCTCATATTCAAGTTTTTTACCAGCACGGCGCCGGAGGGAGTCGCCGTGATGACAGACATCAATGCGTATTTGAGTTTTGTACTGAAACTTTTTTTTGCTTTCGGTCTCGCGTTTGAGGTACCCGTCGCGACTGTACTCATGGTGAAAATGGGTGTCACGACGACGACAAGTCTGGCGGCAAAGCGACCCTACATCATTGTCGGTGCGTTTGTTGTGGGGATGCTGCTGACTCCGCCCGATCTGTTCTCGCAGACTATGTTAGCTATACCGGTTTGGATTTTGTTTGAGGTTGGCCTGTATGTTTCGAAAATGGTGAAGCCCCGGGTGAGCGAAGATCCCTCAGACATCTCTGATGATGAACTTGAGGCGGAGTTGGAGCGTGCAGCAGCTGAGATAGATGACGATTCATCGCACTGAAGTAAACGATGTTCTATACCCTGCTATGTTGCCGACGCTCGTTAATGGGTTGATCACCGCGTTGCTTGTTGGGTGGCCAGTTGGCATAACGTTATGGGTTTCTCAACGGTTCTACCGGTTTGATGATTAGCCCGTTCGAGGTCAGTTGCACTACTTGGGGAGCACACGAGTCAGTCCTGACAGATCTGCGTCATCGAGTCTTTGTCATTGAAAAAGGTGTGCCTGAAGCCCTCGAAGTGGATGGTGAAGATGTCGATGCCGTGCACGTGATGGCGGTGCTCCCTAACGACACCGTTATCGGGACTGGACGGTTGCTCGCGGATGGACATATTGGGCGGATAGCTGTTGAAGCAGTGTATCGTCGGCAGGGTGTTGGTCGCGCAATGCTGACGACCCTAATTGATATGGCCAGGCAGCAGGATTTGGCCACAGTCCATCTCGGCGCTTTGGTACCGGCGATACGGTTCTATCAAGGGATGGGGTTCGAGTCTGAGGGTGAGGAGTTTCTTGATGCGGGAATACCGCATCAGCATATGGTGCTTAATCTGCAGAGGGATGGAAAGGATGCGTGCATTAAGGGGTGTTTATGATTGAGGCATTGGTGTTGACGCCGCCTTTTTTCCTATTTGATGAGGAATTCGATGTGCCGCGGAGATTTCGTCATGACATGCAGGAAGGATTTTGCTTCACACGATCAAAGCCAGATGATTATCGGAATAATCAGGATGCCATGGCGGTTGTCAGTGGAATCGATGATGCACTGGTGCTCGCTGTGGCGGATGGTTTGGGTGGGCTTCCCAACGGAGCCAAGGTGGCACGGCGTGCTGTCGAATCGCTTGCGTCCTTGACTTTCGCATCACTACCAGAGTGCATTCAGTCGGTCAACGATGCCATGGTGAGCGATGGTTTTGTTGGCGGTTGCACGCTCGCGGCAGTGGAGATTGTCCGCGGGCAGGTTGTGGTACACCATGTGGGCGATGCCGGGGCGCTCGTTGTCAGCGATGCAGGGGTGGTTCGCTTGCAGACGGTGCCCCATTCACCAGTTGGGCATGCAGAGGCCCATGAAGGGTTGGCAGAGGCCGCGGCCCTTAGCCACCCACAGCGCCATGTAGTGTCCAATATGATTGGGAATGACAGAATGTGGATCGAAACGTCAGCGCCGGTCACATTACAACCTGGCGATACGGTGGTAGTGGCTAGCGATGGCCTTTGGGATAATTTCTTTCGCAAGGAGATTATTGAAATGGTCGTCAACGACGATTTGTTGGCGGTGTCGCAGGCAATCGTCCATCAGGCAACGGCCCGGATGACGGCAACGCCGGCGAGTGTTCCAGCGAAGAAGGATGATCTGAGTTTCATCGTTTTCCGATTCGTCGGTTAGAGGGTTCTGGGGCAGTCAGGGGTCGAGGTTCGACGTCGGGCAATTATTGCCAGAGTTAGGAGACTATAATGAGCAATCCAACGATTCATAAGACAAAAAAAGCGGTTTACTCCGCATAGTCCATGTCAGATCTGATTCAAATTGCAAGCGCTGCGTTACTTGAGCCAGCAGGGCTTCAGCAGTCCGATGTCGAGGGCTTAGTTGGCCGTATGATGGGCGGCGCCATCGATTACGCTGACCTCTATTTCCAGTTCACTCGACACGAGTCGTGGGCCCTGGAAGACGGAGCGGTTAAGTCCGGTAGCCGAAATATCGATCATGGCGTTGGTGCGCGTGCCATCAGTGGAGAGAAGACCGGTTTTTCTTATTCCGATGAATTTGAGTTGCCGATCCTGACCGAGGCTACCGATGCTGCGCGGGCGATCGCACGTAGTGGCGGTGCAGTTGAAGGAAAGGCATTTGTGGTTCGACAGGGGAGATCGCCAGCGCGTTATACCGCGGTAGACCCCCTTTCGAGCACCCTAGACACTGACAAAGTTGCGCTACTGCAACAAGTGGAAGCCGAGGCTCGGCGGCAGGATTCGCGGGTGTCACAGGTCATGGCATCTCTCACTGGGGTTCAGGATGTGGTCCTGATCGTACGCCATGATGGGATGCTGGCTGCAGATATCCGCCCCTTGGTGCGCCTCAATGTTAATGTCATTGTCGAACATCAAGGTCGTCGCGAGCAGGGTAGTGCGGGCGGGGGTGGGCGCTTTGGCTACAGTTGGTTTCAGGATGACGAACGAGCCCTGGGCTATGCAAGGGAGGCCGTGCGGCTGGCGCTTGTTAATTTGGAGGCCGTGGATCCGCCTGCGGGTACGTTGCCAGTGGTTCTGGGGCCTGGTTGGCCAGGGATACTGCTGCACGAAGCGATTGGCCATGGGCTGGAAGGAGATTTCAATCGCAAAAGGACCTCGGCTTTTGCCGATCGGCTCGGCGATCAGGTCGCTGCGGCCGGCTGTACTGTGGTTGACGATGGGACTTTGCAGGATCGTCGTGGTTCGCTGACCATCGATGATGAGGGAACGCCCACACAGAACACCGTGTTAATCGAGGATGGCCGACTTCGGTGCTACATGCAGGACACACTGAATGCGCGACTGATGGGCGTTGCCCCTACTGGCAATGGGCGCCGCGAATCCTACGCCCATCTGCCGATGCCCAGGATGACAAACACCTATATGTTGCCGGGTGATCGCGATCCGGCAGAAATACTGGCCTCGGTTGATCATGGCCTGTATGCGGTTAATTTTGGCGGCGGTCAGGTCGACATCACTTCGGGTAAGTTCGTTTTTTCGACCAGCGAGGCCTATTTGGTCGAGAAAGGTCGGATCACGGCGTCTGTCAAAGGAGCGACTCTGATCGGTAATGGGCCCGATGTCTTAACGCGAGTCAGTCTGGTGGGCAATGACCTTCAACTTGACAGTGGTGTAGGGACGTGCGGCAAGGAGGGTCAGAGTGTGCCGGTTGGTGTGGGGCAGCCAACCATTCGGATTGATGCACTGACTGTAGGTGGCGTCGAAGTCTGACGGTTGCTTGCACTGACGATAGGGTCCCCGGAGCACTCTTCTTTATTCAATGACTGGAACGCCGACATCGTTGCTCGACCCAGTGCCGCTGCATAGCGCAGTGCAATTTGCGCTGGAACAGGCGCGCCAGCACGGTGCGACCGCCGCAGAGGCCGCTGCTAGCCAGGGCCAGGGGCTGTCCGTCAATGTGCGGATGGGAGAAATTGAGACCATCGAACACACACGTGATCGTGGTCTAGTGGTCACAGTGTATCTAGGCCAGAAAATGGGGAGTGCGAGCACCGCAGATTATGGTCTCGCATCGGTCGCAGAGATTGTTGAAGCGGCGTGCAATATTGCACGCCATATCGAGGACGATGTCTGCAATGGTCTTCCTGATGTCGACGATCTAGCGACGACCTTTCCGGACCTGGATCTGTATCACCCTTGGCGGCCTTCAGTTGATGATGCGCTTGACGCCGCTTTGGTCTGTGAACAGGCAGCGTTGGATTGGGATCAGCGGATCGAAAATTCCGAAGGCGCATCGGTCTCGACGCACGAAACGCTTGGGGTCTACGGCAACAGCCTAGAATTTATAGCAGAAAATCGAAAGACTCGGCATGGGATCAGTTGTGCTGTGATTGGTCGCGGCGAAGGTGGAATGCAGCGTGATTACTGGTATACCTCGGCGAGACGATATGAGGATCTTGAAGCTGCTGCAGCGGTTGGAAAACAAGCGGCCCAACGTACCGTGCGGCGGCTGAGCTCAAGACGAGTGCCTACAGATCAGGTGCCCGTACTTTTCGAAGCACCGGTGGCGGCGAGCCTCTTGTCGCATCTTGTATCGGCGATTTCCGGCAGTGCACTTTATCGTAAAGCTTCGTTTTTACTTGATCAACTGGAGCAGCCCGTGTTTCCGGATTGGGTGCGTGTTCATGAGCAACCACTGCTGCCAAGGGCCATCGGTAGCGCTGCGTTTGATGGTGAAGGCGTTCAGACACGGACGCGGGATATCGTCAGTGACGGCGTATTGACCGGCTATGTACTTGACGCTTATTCGGCGCGTCGGCTGGACCTGCGCACGACGGGGAATGCCGGGGGGGTGCACAATTTGACGCTGGTGTCCGGTACAAAGTCACTGGATGAGTTGGTTTCGGATATGGGTCGCGGCCTATTGGTGACTGAGTTAATCGGTTTCGGTGTTAATCCAGTGACGGGGGATTACTCCCGCGGTGCGGCGGGCTTCTGGGTAGATCAGGGCGAAATTCAGTTTCCCGTCGATGAAATCACTATAGCGGGTAACCTTAAGCAGATGTTCAAGGATTTCAGTGATGCGGGGACTGATGTGGACACGCGAGGTAACGTCCGTTGTGGCTCTATTCTGATCAATGAAATGACCGTTGCGGGTGATTAGCACGACATCGTTGCGTGGAGTTTCAACCTTTCAGTATATTTCTTTTACTAATTGTGGGAGAATGAGTTAGTCATATTTTCATAGAAACAACATTAAGTTGGATTCTATGAAAGATCGTTTGCTACGGCGTCAGCGCCACGGCACCCCTGCTTTGCCGAGAGGGCGTTCGGATGGAACATCTATTTCACACCGTCGCCATGCAGTGGTCTGCCTTGGGTGCCTTTTTCTCTTTTGATGGCGCCCTTCTGATAGAGCCAGGGATGGTGCTTCGTTTGGCACTATTGCTGTTTTTACTGCTGGCATCGGCATTTTTCTCTGGTTCTGAAACAGCACTGTTCTCGCTGTCGCGGTTGGATTTACAGCAATTACGGCGGGAAAGTAATCCGCATTCGGAACGGTTGCATGCGCTTCTCGATCAGCCGCGGCGGTTGATCATATCGATCTTGACGGGTAACGAGCTCATTAATATTGCGGCAACGGCCAATGCTGCGGGTATTCTAGTTAGTCTTTATGGTCTTGAGCGGGCAGGTGTGATCAGTTTGTTGCTCATGGTCCCGTTGCTTTTGTTAATTGGCGAGGTTACGCCAAAGACGATCGCGGTGGCCAACCCGGTTCGAGTTAGCACCCGGGTTGTTGCTGTTCCCATGGCCGTCTGGGTGCGATTGGTCTCACCACTGCGCAGCGTGCTTCGTGTTATAGCTGATCGTATTACTACCCGTATTGTCGGTGAGGAAACAGCGGCTGAGAACATCTTGCGGATTGATGAATTTCTCAGTCTGGTAGAACAGGTCGCGGACAAGGGTGAACTGGATGCTGTTGAGCGAGCATTGATCAATAACCTACTCGAGGCAAACGAGACGGAAATTGTAGAGATCATGACGCCGAGGACCCAAACACGCTTTCTTAATGTGGAGATGGGTGTGGAAGAAATGATTGAACATGTTCGCGCCTACCGACATACGCGGGTACCGGTATTTCGTGGCCACCGAGATAACTTGGTGGGTTTTATACATGCCGAAGATATTCTTAATTTGATGGCTGATGGCGTCGAGTTGAGTCGTTTGCATCCGGAAGACATCATGCATCCGCCCGTGGTAGTGCCATTGACTAAAAAGGTGGATGAGATGTTCGATTTTTTTCGGGAACATAGTGTGCGCGCTGCCGTTTGTTTGAACGAATTTGGTGGCGTGGAAGGGTTTGTCACCATTTATGATGTGTTGACCTACGTATTTGGCGATATCAGCGGAGAATCCCGGGGCGTTCATTTGTATCAGGAGCGTGACCTCAATATCTACGAGGTGCCTGGGGAGATGAGACTCACCGATTTCAACAATCTTACCCATTTTGGTTTGGAAGATCCGAGAATGACAACCATTGGTGGGGTCGCGTTTCGCCATCTCGATAGACTGCCGCGGGTGGGTGACCAGGTGATCATTGAGGGGATGTCTCTGTCTATCCTTGAAATGGATGACCACCGTATCTCGCGCATTCGAGTGGCCCATGCAGTAGCCGAGGAAGCCTTATCAGAACTTGAAGAAGAGGATCGTGCGGCACTGATGTCAGAAACATCTAGAACCGCTGACATGAGTACTGTTGAGGCGTTAAGCCATGGTGCTGATCTATCAAGCGCCCCAGTGGTGAGTGATTCGTCACAGGGGTCATCTGCGGACGAAGTTGATGAAACTATACCGTCTGTAGCAACGCAACGACAGCAGGGGCGAGCATGATAGAAATGTTATTCATCCTCTTCAGCATGATCGTTTTGCTGGTCCTTAAGGGATTTTTTTCCGGGTCCGAAATTGCGCTGGTTAATGCAGATAAGGTCAAGTTAAATGCAATGGCAAATCAGGGTAATCGCGGCGCAAGTTTGGTTTTGCGACAGTTGAGTAACCCGGAAGTACTGCTTGGAACTACGTTGATCGGGACCAATATCGCGACAGTGGCGCTGACTACGATTGGTACTTTATTGATGATTCGTCTCGTTGGTAGTTACGGTGAATGGTTCGCGATATTGTTATACACGCCACTTTTCCTGATTTTGGGCGAGATTGTTCCGAAGAGCATTTGCCAGCAGCGATCAGACGTACTGGCGCCGGTAGTGATTTATCCATTGCGTTTGTGCACGCTGATTTTCTACCCATTGGTCTTTATTTTCTCGCGGGCAGCTCGTGTGGTGGCGCGACTGTTTGGCGCTGGGCGGATTGAGCAGAATGTATATATGACGCGGGAAAAAATACGTGCCGTGGTGGAAATGGCGGAGAGAACGAGCAATGTTGATGCTTTCGATCGCGGCCGTATTCGTCGAGTGATACGATTTGCGGAGACTACCGTTGGTGAGGCAATGATCCCAGTTGGCGAGATAACGGCGATTAACAACAACAAAACGACAAAGCGTGCCGTGGCGATGGTCAGGGGTCGCGGCTACAACCGGTTGCCTGTGTACCGCCGCAACATTAGTAACATTATCGGTGTCGTGACCATTACTACATGGGACATGATGGAACCTGATTTAGTTAACAGGCCGTTGTCAGACTTAATGCAGGTCGCTCTTTATGTGTCCCCGCACCAGACCATTGATCAGTTATTGCCGGTTTTGCGCAAACGAGACGATCATATGGCGATTGTTGTTGACGAATTCGGGTCTGCCATTGGCATGATCACGATGGAGGACATCCTCGAGGAGGTGGTGGGAGAAATTGATGTGGGTTATGACTTTGATGAGTACAGCCCGAGAAAGCGGCACCAATTGGAGGAGGTCTCTCCCGGTGTTTATCTCATGGACTCCCGCGTCCCGATCTCGGAAGCCAACGAGGTGCTAGGGTTAAGTTTGTCTGATCGTGAGGCACACACTGTCGGGGGTCTGGTGACGGCCAGGCTGCGACGTATACCCGTTCAGGGTGACAATATCGAGGAGGCGGGTTTTCGAATCACTGTTGATGAGGCAAGTGACCGTGCAGTAGTTCGTTTGCGTGTCGAGTCGGTTATGGTTGCGTTGTCCGGTCAGCATCCTCGTTAGTGACAAATGTCACTCTTTGGCGTGACTGTTCGAATCGATTGGTTAGCGCTCAGCTGAGATGTAACATATCCAACTGGCGTCGGCCTCACCCATGTCAGTGGCCGTGAACACGCCATTGCCCTCATTGGATTTTTCGTCAGTGCCCTCCCAGTGAACCAGCACGTGTTCGAAGCCTGCCTCAGACAGAAGTTCCTGTAACTCCGGTAGGGTCCATAGCCGCCAGTCGTAGCGAAACGCCTTGCGCATTCGAGAGCCATCCGGGAACGAAAAGTGGATGTAACACAGCAGGTCGCCGTTAATCGGGTTGTAGCGCGTTTGGTCCCAGATATAGGTGAAGTTGTCGTATTCGGTAGCTTCTTCTATTTCTCGAAACGACTCGTAGCCGCCATAGACATCAATGAAAAAGATACCGTCATCGCCTAGGGATTCGTGTACTGCATGGAAGTAATGACGCAGTGCATCGCGAGTCTTGAACAACTGATAACTAAAATTCATCGCGAGAATGATGTCCATTTGTCGAATATCGCACGTGCATACATCTGCTTGGCGCAGCTCAATACGCTCCCGCGACTTGCTGTCGAGTCGACCGACGTTGTGCTCCAGTCCCCAGCGCAGGACTGCGGGGTCTAGGTCTACACTGAACGCGCGGTTGTCGTCACGACGCCTTACCCACTCACAGCTGGTGTTGGCTGTACCGCAAAAATCCTCTCGCAGGAAACGAGCTTGCCGACCACGAAGTTGTTTGAAGGTGTCATCCACCATATCAATTTCAGCCTCAACACACTGTACCGCCTGCTCATAGAGGACGTGCCGGTCGGCGCTCTGAGCGGTGGGCGGAGTGAACGACTGCTTGTTGCCGCGGGAGTGTTTGTTCTTACTCATAGAAACTTTTCGATCAATGTGGCCAATAATTCAACTGACGGAGTACATAAAATACAATTTGTACTTTACGACGATGGAAGTTATGGATCTGAAGTGGATTGTAGCGTTAGTGGTCGGCTGATCATCGCTATCCCGACCAGTGTATGGTACCTAAAATTCTTGACGTTGGCGTTTATTGTAGAGTGGCCCCAGTGCGGGTATGAATGGCCTATACCAGAATGAACACAGGATGAGACGATGGCAGATGGCAGCAAAGCACGAATTGGGGTGATCGGGGGATCGGGTGTGTACGAAATTGATGGCCTCAGTGACACGCGTTGGATCGAGAGCACTTCCCCTTACGGTACGCCATCAGACGCACTTCTACACGGTCGTTTGGATGAGGTTGAGTTGGTATTTCTTCCGCGCCATGGGCGCGGCCATTGCCATTCACCCACGAGCATCAATTATCGGGCCAATATCGACGTCTTGAAACGGGCCGGCGTGACGGACATCATCTCGCTTTCTGCTTGCGGTTCGTTTCGCGATGAACTATCGCCAGGGACTTTTGTGTTGGTCGATCAATTTATTGATAGAACGTTTGCTCGAGAGAAGAGTTTTTTTGGACCCGGCTTGGTGGCCCACGTTTCGATGGCCCACCCGGTCTGCGCTCGATTGGGTGATGCACTTGAAGGTGTCGCCAGTGAGATTGGCATAGGTGCAGTCCGCAACGGAACCTATCTGGCGATGGAGGGGCCGCAGTTTTCAACGCTGGCGGAGTCAAACCTTTATCGGACATGGGGCTGTGACGTGATCGGCATGACCAACATGCCAGAGGCCAAGCTCGCGCGTGAAGCAGAGATTTGTTACGCCACAGTCGCCATGGTGACTGACTATGATTGCTGGCATCCAGACCACGTCAACGTCGAGGTGACCGATGTTATTCGAGTGTTGACAGAGAATGCCGATCGGGCTCGCGACCTCGTTAAGACTGTTGCGGGTCGTCTGCACCATCGGCCACTCGCCTGTCCCCATGGCTGTGATCGGGCGCTGGACGCGGCGCTGATTACCCAGCCAGAGGCGCGTGATCCGGCAATGATGCGCCAGTTGGGTGCCGTGGCGGGCAGGGTGTTACCTGTCCCGTGAACAGGCTGGGCGGTCGTGGGGTGAAGGTGTCAGAGTGCCATGCGTCCGAAGTCGAGGAGAGGCTGTACGATTAACTTCATGGCCAGCATCAGGACGATGAAAACAGCGATCGGGGACAGGTCAAGTCCCGCTGAGCTTGGCAATATGCGCCGAGCGGGCCTAAGTACCGATTCGGTAAACGTGTACACTAATTTCGCTAGCGGAGGATATCCTGCGCCGGTAAACCAGCTCATGATCGCCCGGGCAAAGAGCGCGGTCACGAGAATGTATATCGCCATTTTAAGTAACTCCCCAACTGCCAGCGTAACCAGCCCGATCAGTGTTGGCGAATGCCCGAGGAGGAAGGTTTTCAGCCCGATCTCTAACAACTGAAGGCCCAGAAGCAGGATCAAGGTGGGCGCATCCAGCGCGCCAAACGATGGAATCAATCGGCGCAGCCAAGCCAGTGGCGGGTTGGTCGCCTTGACCAGGAACTGTGAAACAGGATTGTAGAAGTCGGCTCGCGTTAGTTGAAGTAAGTAACGTAGGAGTACAACTAATACGTAAAGCCCAACGAATATATCGATCAGGAAGAACCCTGCATCGTTAGCGTAACCTGAACCCATCGATTAGTCCTCTTGTCCTAGTTGCGCGAGTTCTTCGGAACGAATACGCGCTGCGTCTACTGCCCGTTGAATGGTCTCGCTCGCCCCAGCAGATTCAAGAAATTGGATGGCCCGTTCCGTGGTGCCACCGGGCGACGTGACGCGGCGCCGCAGCTCTGCCACAGGTTCATCGCTTGCTATGGCAAGTTTTGCCGCGCCAAGCGCGGTTTGGAGGGTCAAGCGACGGGCGATATCAGGTGCAAGGCCCCCAGCCACTCCCGCAGCTTCGATAGCCTCCATTAGATAAAAGAAATACGCGGGGCCGCTGCCCGAGACGGCCGTGACAGTGTCAATCAGCGCTTCACGGGAAACCCATACACTCACACCGACCGCTTGCATTATGGATTGCGCGACTTCGCGTTGTGTGTTGCTGACCGCTTCGTTGGCAAACAGTCCAGAGGCCCCCGCGCCAACCAGCGCTGGGGTATTGGGCATGACACGAACAATCGCCGGTTCGCCCCCGATCCACGTCGTCATGCTGTCAATCGTAACGCCGGCCGCAATCGAGATAAGGAGTGGCTGGCGCTCACGTAGGGTAGGGCCGAGTGGAAGCAGGGCTTCGCGCATGATCTGTGGTTTTACCGCCAACACCAGCACATCGGCCATCTCTGACACGGTTGTGTTGTCATCACAGGTGCGAACCTTGAACTGCTCGGTTAGCCGCTGACGTTGCGCAGCATCAGGATCGGAAGCAAGGATTGATTCTGGGACAGTGCCCGAATCGACCAGTCCGCCGATAAGGCTGCGGGCCATGTTGCCGCTGCCAATGAACGCGGTGATTGATGTCATGATCAGGCCTCTTGTATGTGTGTCATATTCATTGGGTTATTGATGCCTTGGTCGGCGCGCACCGAAAATCGCTGTACCGATGCGAACATGGGTTGCACCCTCTGCAATGGCGGCTTCTAGATCGTCCGTCATACCCATCGACAAGCAGTCGATTGGATAGTCTTGATCGATCAGTTCATCACGAATGTCCCGCAAACGGGAAAATATTTGTCGTTGATGATCAAAGTCGTTCGAGGGGCTTGGAATGGCCATCAGGCCACGAAGTCGTAGCCGGGGTTGATCGGCAATTGCGGTAGCGAGTGGCATTACATGTTGGGGTGGGACCCCCGATTTGGATGCTTCACCTTCGAGGTTTACTTGAATTAGCACATTGAGCACCGGGTGGTCTTCAGGCCTTAGGCTGGCGAGTCGCTGCGCAGTTTTGATGCGATCGACGCTGTGCACCCAGTTGAAATGAGTGGCAATAAGACGACACTTATTGTTTTGGATGTGACCAATGAAATGCCAAACGAGTGGCTTATCCCCAAGTTTCTCTATCTTGT
>PVBE012051573.1_pt1 | contig 14616 bp, 14 predicted proteins | sample 1631181 | NCBI WGS metagenome assembly PVBE01 (sample SAMN08397723, study PRJNA350692) | Marine metagenome, whole genome shotgun sequencing project. | isolation source: water | place: Pacific Ocean | collected 2012-04
ACCTTTTGTCTTATATGCGTCAAAAGCCGCTCGGGCAATTTGTGAATAAGTAACATCCGCCATTTGAGTGCAGGCGTATGTGCCTTCTATTCTAGTTATAACAACCTTGGAAATGATATTTACCACATCATCCATATAAATATAATTTCGAAGAGGATCTACAGACCCATATAAGGTTATATTCTCTCCTTTTTCCGCCTTTTCTAACAAGAAATTGAAAAACGGCTGGTGGATTCTAAAACTATCTCCGGCCCCGTATATTTGCGAAGGCCTTAATATGGTCAATGGTAAATTATGAGTGGAGCAACAAAACTTCGCTACATCTTCAGAATGTCTTTTTGAGAGAGAATAGACATTATAAAATGCGGATGTGTCCTCAAGCGTAACAAATATAGTTGAGATGAGGATTAAATGCGTGATATTTGTGTTCGCCGCTTTTTGGCAGAGCTTCAAGGTCCCCAACACATTAAAACTCTCGGCTTCCAGTATTTCCTTTTCCGACTCTCCGCCGAAAGAGGCCGCGGTATGAATAATGGTGTCAATGTCGGGTGGGAGATTAATACTTTCAATAGGGTCGTTCAGGTCCACATGGACATCACAATCGGTTCGTCCTGCAGTTATGACTTCAGCGTAGTTTGATAGAATGGGTCTTAAGGATTTTCCTAAAGAAGAGTTGCCGCCTATTATTAATATTTTCATTGTATTGGGCTTATTTCGCATAAAATACCACAACTTAATTCAGGATATGATACTCCGATTTTACATAATGCATCAATAATGCTTTCATCCAAATCTAAAGATAACATCTGGGGAGTAGTTAGAGGTTTTAGATAGATGCCTTCCATGCATTTAACGTTATAACCAGCTTTTGTTATATCCTCTTTTAATGTGTTGACAGTATAAAACCTCTTGTGTCCCAGCATGAGGTCATTTTCTGAAAGCAACTGGACATCGTCCAATAACCCGGCTAATTGGCCTATTCTTCTGTTCAAGGATTCAGCATTGGGCACCGCCGCAAACATTTGTCCTGTGGCGGATAAAAACGTTTTATAGTGAGATAGTATCTTTACCGGGTCCTCAACATGCTCCAGTACAAAACCCATTACAATTACGTCGAACTTCTCATTACTTGTGAACTGTTCAAAACGAGTTTCTGTAATGTTTGCTTTGCAATTGGGGTACTTGTGTTTGAAGTTGTCAATAATGGCGGGGGCCCCGTCCAGTACTGTATGAGTTTCAAAGTGATTCGCAAAAATACTAGTTGCATACCCATGTCCTATTCCAAGTTCTAATATAGAGTTGGTGCTTTGCGCTAACTCTATAACTCTTGGTGGGTACCAATTAAGTAGAATGTTATTATCAAAATCATATTGCAATCCCCCTTTATATGCCTTCATGTAATTGTCTAAACTGTTTTTCATGTTAATTATGTGTTTCTAATGTTTGCCCCGGCTGTTCTCAGAAATATTTTGGTCCGCTTTAGAATCATCTCTTTATGCAAATCCGGTTAGACACGGGCATTTCCCTTTCTTTTGAGCCTGTATCTATTAAGCATGATTTGTATTTGCTCGGGATTGTTAAACATCATGATGTCAATAATGGACATATACGGTTCAAACGGTCTGTCGAACTGAGAATACTCAACAATTTCAGCCTCTAAGAACTCCAGTTCAAGCCCGTTCTTCTTAAACTCCTCCATATCATATAACTCCACGCCGCCGATGGCATTAATATAATTGGAGGCTTTCAAGGCCTTATTGATTGCTATTACCTTGTCCTGGGATTTCAGATCGTGGTCGATCGCCACTTCTGAGGAGATGACAAATTCTGTGTTAATACTCAGGTATTCGCAAATCCTCCGTATCGAATTGAAGATATACTCAAAGAGATTTCTTCCCTGCTTCTGAAAAATGTCCTCGAGCAAAGGAAACACTTCCTTGAAGCACGGCGCCTTCCTGTAGCTGTTTTCTATTTGCGCAAGTATTATCTTCATTCGCCTTTCGGCGTCGCCGGCCAGATGTCTGTCTACGACGTTCAAATAGTCGGAATCTCTTTCCAGGGGAATAGTGAAAAGCTTTTTTGTTCCGTTTACCAGAATGTTGTTTCTGTGGAACCAGCCGCTCTTGGAGAACTGTATATTATCGTATACCACAAAGATATCGGCAACGTTTATGAGTTGCCAATATCCAATGTACGGTGCGAAATACGGCTGCATTATCGCCAGCCGCATTACACTGAACCTTCTCTTATCACGCTTGTTATCAAGTTCACTTGCGCTTCCTCCAAACTTGCAAAAAGGGGTAGGCAGAGCACTTGCTCGGAGATTTGCTCGGCAATAGGCAGTTTCCCAGGTAACGCGGACGACAGGTGGCGGTAACTGGCGAATTGACTGACCAGAGGATAGAAGTATTTTCTGGGATAAACATCATGTCCGGCCAGTCTTTCACAAAGAGCGTCTCTGCTCATCCCATATTCATTTCCATCAACCAGAATCGGGAAATAGGAGTAGTTATGGCGAACATTGGCAATGTCCTGCATGATTCTTATTCCCGCGACATCGCGCAATTGCCCGCGGTAAAGTGCGACGGTCTCTTTGATTTTTGCAATTTCTTTGTCAATGTATTTCAATTGCAGTAAACCGAGAGCGGATCTCACCTCGTCCATCTTTCCGTTAGTTCCCGGCGCCACAACAGTAGCTTCATCAGCAAAACCAAAATTCTTCAAGAAGTCGATACGGTCTTTTAGACTTTTGTCTTTGGTGATTAAAGCGCCCCCCTCGCAGGTATTAAATGCTTTGGTTGCATGAAAACTCAGCATGGACAGATCGCCGTGATTCAGTATCGATACTCCATCTTTTTCAACCCCAAAAGCATGAGCCGCATCGTAGAACAGTTTCAATCCGTAGGTGTTGGCGATCTTTTGCAGGCGTTCAACCTGGCATGGATTACCGTAAACGTGCACCGGCAGGATCGCGGTGGTTTGGGGCGTTATCAGCGATTCTATTTTGTCCAGATCCAAAGTAAACGTATCCGGTTCAATATCACAGAATACCGGAGTGCTGTTGTTCCAATATATTGCGTGTGCAGTGGCTGGAAAGGTAAACGGCGTTGTAATCACTTCACCGGTAACCCGCAGCGCCTGAAGTCCCACTTGTAGCGCCAACATGCCGTTAGTAAAGAGGCTGACATACTTGACTCCAAGATGATCAGCTAGCGCCTGTTCAAATTGCTGGTGATAGGCGCCGTTATTGGTCAGCCATTTGCTTGCCCATATCTTCTCCAAATAGGAGACGAATTCATCCAACGGCGGTAAGGACGGTTCTGTTACAAATAACTTCTTCTTCATAATCTGTTCTCTATTGACCGGATATAAACTGCAGTCATCTCTTACGACAAATAAGCTCCCATGTTCGATACCCGCAAATAGGGACCTTCAGCACCCGAAGTTTAGACCAGAACGGGTGGGCGTAAATGCCTGGTTTCCGCAGCCGACGGAAGATAAAATCCATCACTGGAAACCATATCGGTGTCTTGCGATTCAGTTCCACTACCAGTCCGGAAGCTTCCAATGCTTGCAGTACGGGGGTTTCGTCCTGATATTCGCGACGATGCGTCGGGTCCAGCACCCATTGGCCGTTGGCGCGATAATAATACCACGCCCATGGCTTCTTGAATACCGTCGTTATGTAAGCCCGGGCGCGTGGGGCAAGGAGCCTGGCGATCTCGCTGATCATTTTGCTGTCATCAGGTACATGCTCGATAACCATCGTAGAGACCAGTAAATCGATACTGCCAGCCTCTATCGGCAGGGGATCGCAAACGCTCCCGACGTACGCACAAACAGGCGGGCACAGCCGTTTCATGCGATCGATGCGATTGACCGACAGGTCAACCCCATGGACTTCCTGACAGGAGTAATCGAAAAACCCCTCCCGCTGGATGGCGTATAGCAGACCGCCGTCCCCGCAGCCCATGTCCAGGAATGACCGCCACGAAGTCTCAGCAAGCAACTCCCGCAAGAGATCGGGAATGGCCACATGCGAAAACCTGAGGTTGTCGTCCTGATCCAAATTGGGATCTGTTGCATTCTTTATGAACATTCAATCACTTTCAGAGCCGACCAGCTAGCCTGTTCGAATCCAGTCGCCCGCTGTTGACCTTAGTTAGAATGACAGCGTAGTGGTTGGTCAGAAGAACGTTCTCCTAAACGGGCCATGATTTTCAGCGAGCCGCCAAAGTCGCGAATCAGCGGAATGCTTTCCAGGCAGCGGCTGACCTTCTCCATCAGTGGCGCTAGTTTCTCGGGTGTCTGGTTCATGGTGAATTCACATGGAATCACCTGAATATCCACGAAACCATTTTTTCGCAGGAGTTCTCGCGTGCAGGACCCTACTAATGCCGTTTCGCCATCGCTATAGCTTTTGGGACGCATGAAAGGAACCTTCAGGAACAGAAAGACATAAGGATTGAGAAGGTTGGGTTCATAGAAGGCAATCCGTCCGTCAGGTTTGAGGATGCGAGCCATTTCCATAATAGTGGCTTCAAGCGGGACATGATGGAGAATACCGTGGCCGGTAACACTGGAAACACAGGAATTCCGGCAACTGAGCTTTGTACAGTCTTCCTGGCGCCAGGTTACCGCCTTGTCATTTGCATAAGTCTTGGCTGCTATTTCCAGCATGGCGGGGGTCAGATCACTGGCTATGTATTCGCGATTAACAAAACGGGGAGCGAGATGGCGCGTGTAGAATCCGGTTCCGGCGCCCAACTCAAGTATGGGGCCGTCAGGGCCTTTATCCAGCCAGTGAAAAAAGATATTGCAGAGCCTCTCGACCTTGCGAATTGCCGCAGGAGAGTTCAAGCCGAACAAGGATTCGTAGGATTCGGCCACTTTCTTGAAGTGCTCGGATTCGTTGTCTGTATTCTGCGTAGCCATTTTCGCCTTTAGGCCTGAGAGTTAATCTGCAAATAAGCTGCAAGACTCTGCAATGTGTAAAGGTAGTCAATTCTCGTCGGTATCGGAAGTTCTTTCTTCTTTTGTTTCAGCGGTTCTTCGTCGCCCAAGCAGTGAGTATACCCCGGTTATACCCCAGACATTAAGTTTGTGTATGGCGTAAGCCAGCGGCCCCGTATGCCCGCGGGCGATTTCCAACTCTTCGGCGAACTGGTCGTGAAAATGAAGGTCGCTTATGGATTCACCCGCCCTGCGAAACGAGGCCACTCGCTCGTGCAGCGCTATGCCCTTGGTCAGTAAGCCCAGTTCCATCCAAAACGCGTAATCGCTGGCGTACTTGTACTTATCAGTCATACCGTCCAAGGCCCGCCAAGCCCGCATCCGCCAAAACGTCGCCGGAGCGTTAACGTAATTCACGCAACCAAGCAGCCAGCGATTGTACCAGAAACCGGCCAGATTCTTATAGCGGGTAATCAGGCTCCGAATGGGCTTGGACTCGCCATCCACAATATCGCAACGCCCATAGAGCCAATCGCGATCGGGATATTTCTCAAACCCGGCCAGCACCTTGGCAACGGCGCCCTCGGCGTAAAAGTCGTCCGAGCACAGAAATCCGCCGATATCACCCGTGGCGTGTTCGTATCCAATTCTCAGCCCGTGGTACAGAGAGCGGTCCGGCCCGGTGATGACCTTCACCGACGGATGGCCCGCGTATTCGTCGAGTATCTCCAGCGTACCGTCCGTAGAGCCTCCGTCCTTGATGATGTGTTCGATCTCAAAATCGCCCTCTTGTGACAGGATGCTCTCGATGGCTTGGCGCACATAGCAGCGGTTGTTGAAAACAGGCGTTACTATGGAAACTCTAATCATTTTGGTCATACTACTGAGTTTGTGCTCTCATCTGCCCGCTTGGGCCTGGCCGATCTTACGTCTGAAAACAAGCCAGCGTTCTGTCTCTCTGTCCAACGCCCAATGTTCCCTGTCCGCCCCGAAAACATCCATTAGCTGGCGATGCACCTGCATATCGGACGCGTCATCTGTGGACTTGGGGCGTTCGAGCAAAACAACCGCGGGCGGATGCTCACGCCATTGTTCCGAACGAATAACATCAAGAGGCTCCTTTCCCAAGCAATGAACATATCTACCCGTGAAAGCCAGTAGAATCGTTGTTTTTCCCGAGGTCGCTATCCACGCTCTGGATTTTTCCATAGCTAATTCATCAACCAACGACATAATTTCCGCGTTACGACCGTGGTTGAATTTCTTGTAGAACTGCTCTCGCGAGTGTCCCCATCCGTACATGGCAACGAAGTTGCTGCGGACGATAAGCGGCAACTGAATCAGCACGAGGACACAAATTCCAATAGCAGCGAACTTCGGCAGCGGCAGTAGAGCCCTGCGCAGTCGTAGGGCTTTGGTCGCCAATCCGCCCATCAGTTCGATAGCCTTGAAGAGATAGTAGATGACTAACGGAAGAGCGTAAAACCAATACCTGGACGTCATCGTCCAACCGCCTACGCTCGATATCATCAAGGTTGAGTAGGCGACAATAAAGGCTATCGGGAAAACCAGTTTGCGATTGCGATGGCGGTGGCAATAAAGCCCGGCCCATACGATCAGCGTCAGAATCACCAAACCAACCGCGCAGTTCCGCTGGCCAAGGCACAGATGTGAAAACATTCTCCCGACATTATCGACCACAGTGGACCACGGATCCTCAAAGTTAAAAAAGCTCCCTGAAGATGAATACGGTGCGATCTGTTGGTATGCTGATGCGATGAACCTGACGTGGAGCCACCCGGCGATCACACCCAGAGCCAGAACGCAAACACCAAGAAATCGCCAGTGGAATTTGTCGCTGACAAGTCGCCTTTCAAACAGCGCGGCGACCCCTATCGACGCTATGGCGAGCGTAGCCGGTATCCGCGTAAAAACCGCCGCGTAACCAGCCAGGGCCGTCAGCACCAGATACCATTTGTTGGTCTTTGAGGCTCGCAGCAGGGCGATTATGAGCCAAAACAGCAGGAACGACGGCGCTTCGGTGAGCACCCTCCGGATATTGTGGTAAAAGCAATAGCTCATCGTCGTGCCCAGTACCACCCAGCGAGCCCGGAATCGGGTGGTCCATATCCATTGCTGACGATAGGCTATCGCCAAGCCTCCCAATCCGCACAGGACCATAACGGACTGCATGAAAAAATAATTGGAGTCGCCGCCGATCTTCATTAGGCCCGCGATCAGCATGGGGAAGCCGGGCGAGGCCACCAGGTTAGGCTGCCCGTTTTGCGTGAACACGCCTGTCAGATAGTAAGAACGAGCCTGGTAAATATACAACGCCGAGTCATCCGAGCAAATCCAATACTGGGTAAGGCTCGTCAGATACACAAGCAGTGGTATCAGCACGAAGAGATACTTCCACTTGAAGATGGTCGGACGCTTGCGCATTCAGGCCTCGCTCCCGTCTTGCTCTTGCCTGTCTTGTTCCCTGTCTTGGCACTTGTCGAGTTGTTGGCGCAAAATATCCATCTCCCGCTTGAGAGATTCGATTTCCTCCTGGGCAATCGCCGCCCGCTGGGCCAGCGTGCATGTCGAGTCGCTGTGCGCTGAGAGGATCACTGACACCTGCAAGATGAAGATGAACAGGCAGATGCAGAAGAGCCCCATTACCAGCGTGAGGTAGTATATCCCGGTCCACAAGGCCAGATGCATGATAATCTGCGGAAATATCCCCAGCAGCAACAATACCACTCCAAAGGTAAGCCAGAGCATCGCGTAGAGCTCACGAAGCCGCCGCTGGCGTATGTTCCATAGAATACACGCTATCACTACAAGCGCCGCCAACGTTGTGCAGACCGTTCGCAGCACCATGGGGTCCAACTCCGCTAACATGATTCCTCCCCGGTCGAGTCAGGTTGGCGAGGATGTTTCTTCTCGAACATGTCGATGCATATCGCCAGTAGCACGCAACAACTGAAGAATACGCCCTTGATAAAACCAGCGGTGCTCGCACCGTGTTTCCGTTGACGCATTGTGACCGGTATTTCGCGAACGGCGAAACCGTGCCTCGTCGCCTCGACGAGGGCTTCCAGCGTATCTCCGAGCCAACCCTGTGGGTAGTGCTTGGCGAAGAAGCCAAGCAGCTGCCTGTTAACCGCCCGAAAACCGCTGGTCGGATCCGTGAACTTCTGGCCGGTGAACAGCTTTAGCACAGACGAAAACAGCCGCGTGCCAATCTGCCGCGCCACCCGCTGTCGATATCGCACGCCGTCGAGGTATCTGCTGCCAATGACCATATCCGAACGTCCGTCGCGGAGCGGTTCGAGCAGGTCGGTAATATGCTTGGCGCGATGTTGACCATCGCCGTCGAACTGAACCGCGAAGTCGTATCCGTTTTCCCACGCGTAGATATATCCCGCCTGCACCGTTCCACCAACGCCCATATTAATAGGCAGGGTCAACACCTTGGCCCCAAACGACTTGGCGACCTCAGACGTGTCGTCGGACGATGCGTCGTCAACCACAAGCCAATCGCAGTCACCGCCGAAGGCCCGTATGTCGGCAAATAGCGCAGGCAGATTGGACGACTCGTTAAAGGCGGGCATAATTACAAGCGTGGAACTTAGTTTCACGGACAGCTCCCTTTCGAGCATTATGCATGACGGCGCTCTGCCAGATAATGGCGCTCTAAAATGCCACAACTAACAATGCTGCATGGCGCTGGCAGAACATAACATATCGTGTAGTTCACAGTCGAGACATTTCTGCCGATACGTCAACAAGTTGCGTCCCGTATGGTCCCCAAATCCGACCGCATTGTAGACTATGTTTACAGAAAGGCTTACTGGACAACACCGGGCAATGGATTGGGCCTGTCCCACAGCATTTTGAGACAGTAAAATTACTATCATGATAGACATGCCCGGCAGATTATTGTGGTGGCGTTGGCAGGATGGCTGAATCGGCAGCAACAGGACGTCGTCGAGTACCTTCAGGAAGAGAATCGGGTGCTTCGTGAGCATCTCACGGGCAACCAACGCATGAAGGTGCTAATCGTCGATGACAGCTCAGATACGCCGACTCTCAGGAAGCTTCCAGAGTATGGCGGAGCAACTATTCTCAAACGACCATCCGGGAATATTCAATAGCGGTATCGGAAGATACGTCGGGGACCGTGTCTGGAGCGTCAATTCGAGCAGATATTCGAGAATACCCGATTGTCCGGTCGGTGGAGATCGCCAACCGTTAAGTAAGGAAGACACCCTGCTGTCTGATATGGAGCCAGTTGTCATATTTCGTGCTTGGTGAAACACGGGGTGTGTGGTAGAATTTTCTCTGCTCTAGTCTGCTACGTATTCGGGAGCGACAGAGCTAAATTCGACCTGAGCCGGTCGAATCTGAAATGAGGCAGGAGCGTTCTCGCTCACACGTTGTCTTTCCTGCACTAGGCCGCCTGGGCCAAGTTCCCATCGATGATGGTTTTGGTGTGTGCTAATTGGAAAGGCGAGTGGAATGAAAAAAGCAATTCATCTAATGTGCGTGGCTGTGGTTGTTGCGGCTTTGGGTTATGGAACGGTCTCGGCTGGGATCGTCTCTTGGCGTGCGTCTTCCGGAGTTCTGCCGTCAGACTCGTCCATTCCGCAGGACGCTAGGTTCCAATTGTCGGGAAACCAGGGCGACTTAACGCTCCAGGACGGCGTGCTTACCTTCGTCGATACCTCTTCGGTGGAGCAACTTGGCATCAACAAGCTCGACATTGGATCTATTCCCGTGGGGCAAGACTGGGCATTCCAGATTGAATTGCAGATGCATTCGCATTCGAAGCCGAATCTTGATTTCGGAGCGTCATCTGGGTTGGAAGATGACGTTCGCAGCGCCCGCCTCTTGATCGCGTCAAGTTGGGTCGGGTTCTCGGACTACCAGGGAGGGCTTGCGGGGAGTGCGAGCGTTACCATTGATACAACGGATCAAGTCCACATCTTTCGCGCCGTAAGGAGCGGTGCCGTGGTGGATCTCTTTATTGATGCGTTTGACGTTCCTGCCCTGTCAATTGCTTACGATGTAAAGGGCGAAGTAATTGTGTAGCGCGTGGCGGAGCAATAGTGTAGCGCTTGTGGGTATAAATACCCCAGACCGCCTGGGGCGTCAAGGGCAGCCGGGCAATAAGACAACGCGCATAGCAGTACTATTGTGTGCGGTCGCCGAAATGCTTAAGGCTGACGAAGGACTCACCCCGCCTGAGTTGGCGCAGCAGGTCAAGGCGCTCTCGCAGGAGGATAAGGCAGTCTTTCTGAAGTTGCTTCGCGAAGAATAATGTTCGTCCGAGTAGCGAGCCATCTGTGATGAGAGCCCAACAAGTTGCGTCCACCGCCTCACGAAATGTCCTGAGACGTCTCACTAGATATTGCGGCGTTTTAGCTATGGCGGTCGGACTCAAAGGGTGGTAGGATTGTCGGTATGGTTGCGTCAATGTACACGGTTTCGGGCAAGACCGTGTACATAGGCTGATTACGCAGCGACGAATCTACCGCGCCAGGGGAATCCCGTCTTTGACTGAGCCGGGATCGGGTGCTATATTGCCTTCAAATGGGTCAGGGACGGTCCCCGGGCCTCAACGAACTCGCGAAACGGGCTACGCACGCTCGCTCTGGCGGAATCACAATCCCTATCAGTGAGAGTAGTTGCTTACGAACAAATACGAGAGGCGTCAGATGACGAGAGCTACTTTGATCCTACTAGTGGGAGCCATTGTCAGCTCCGCATTGGGAAACCCCGCAAGCGATATCGTCAGGTCGTCAGGCGTCAAGGGCGGGTTCGCGGTTGTGTTGGGGTGCGAAGATACGGCGTTCCTGGCCGAACTGAGCAAAGCCGGATTCGTTGTACAGGCGCTGGACACTGACCGGGGAAGGATCGCAAAGGCCAGGAAAGCACTGCACGCCCAGGGATTGTACGGCAAGGTGTCAGTAGCGGCCTTCAACGGCAAGACGCTCCCCTATGTCGATGGTCTGGTGAACCTGGTTGTCATGGGACCCGGTTCCGACGGGCAGAACGCAAAACTTGTCAACGAGTGGTTCGAGCGAAGTAAGGGAGAGGTCGAAAGGGTTCTCGCACCGCGAGGCGCAGTTGTAAAGCCTGGGTCCATTGGCGCTCCTCGCACAGCAAGTAAGCCCGTCCCGGAAGGGTTGGACGACTGGCCCATGCACATGTATGAGCCTGGAAACAACGCGGTGAGCAAGGACACGATCGTGGGACCGCCCAAGCGCCTTCAATGGCGGAGCGGGCCAACATGGGTACGGTCGCATGAATTCATGTCGAGCCTGAACGCGATGGTGTCCATGAACGGTAAACTGTTTTACACTATGGATGAGGGATCGAGGATGAGCCCGGTCTTCGGCGAAAAATGGAGACTCGTCTGCCAAGACGCGTTCAACGGCGTGATCCTCTGGAAACGAGACCTGCCGTCGTGGCATACGCACTGGTGGCCGGTCAAATCCGGGCCAACCCAGGTGATGCGCCGACTCGTCGCGGTGGGCGCCAAACTCTATATCCCGCTGGGAGCAGGCGCGCCGCTCTCGGAGCTTGATGCCGGAACGGGGAAGACTATTCGCACATTCAAGGGGACCGACGGTGTCGAGGAAATCAGGATATCCAAGGGCGTCATCTTCCTGTTGACCAGTAACGCCGTCGCCGAACAGCAGAAGTTCAATCTCAAGAATGTTGAAGTGTGGGGCGCCGCCGGGGATGCGACTGGAGAATTCAAGTGGGACAATCGCAAGCGAACGATCACAGCGATTGACCAGAAGACCGGTGCGATTCGTTGGAAGAAAGAGCACCCGGTTATTACGCTGACGATGGCGATCGACAACAAAGGGCTCTACTTTCACGACGGCAAGAAGGTCGTGGGTCTTAACCGCCAGACCGGCGAGCAAGCCTGGACGTCAGAGGCGCTGGAGCTCAAGAAATACAAACTCGGCACAGCGACGGCTCCATCCCTACTGGTGTACGACGGCGTTGTGGTCTGCAGCCAGGGATTCGACTTCAAAGACGGTGTATTGTTGGGGGTCTCGGCGAAAACCGGGAAGACCCTATGGAAGGAAGCATCCCAGTCATCCGGCCACAGCACACCCGATGACATCCACGTGGTTGATGGTCTCATCTGGGGCGCAGGCATCGCCCGCATCGGGTCCCAGGGCGGAGTCTACAAAGGTCGTGACCCGAGTACGGGCAAGATTCAGCGAGAATTCCCTCTGGACGTCAAGCACGCGAGTTGGTTCCACCAGAGATGCTACCGTTCGCGCGCCACCCGGAAGTTCATTATCCCCGCCGCGACCGGTATTGAATACGTGGACGTTCGCAGCAAGCATTGGGTAACGAACCATTGGGTGCGTGGCGCATGTATCTTTGGAGTTCTCCCCGCCAACGGCATGACGTACGCAACACCTCACCCGTGCGCCTGTTTCATGGAATCGATGGTTAGAGGGTTCAGCGCCTTGGCGCCCGCCATGCCTGCCCGGCGGCGAGAACCTGAAGCGGCGACCAGATTGACAAAGGGCCCGGCATACGGCAGGGCTCACCAGGCCGAGGCCAGGGGCCAGGAGTCTCGCTGGCCGATGTACCGCCGCGACCCGGCAAGGAGCGGGTATGCGAGGACAGACATCCGCTCGGACGCAAAACAATCGTGGGCGGCGGATATCAGCGCCAAGATCACGCCACCGGTCTCTGCCGGCGGCCTGGTGTATGTGGCGGCGGTGGACCAGCACACTATTCACGCGCTGGCTGAAAAGGACGGTAAGCAGCAATGGACCTTCACCGCTGGCGGTCGCATCGATTCGCCTCCGACGCTCCATGCCGGTTCAGTCATCTTTGGATGCGCAGACGGTTACGTGTACTCGGTTGATGCAGGGAGCGGCGAACTCGCCTGGAAGTTCAGTGCTGCGCCCGAAGAACGAATGATCATGAACGACGGGCAGGTCGAATCGGCCTGGCCTGTGCACGGCAGCGTCCTAATCGTCAACGATACGCTCTACTGTCTCGCTGGTCGCTCGCTTTTCCTCGACGGCGGCATGCATCTGAGCCTACTCAACCCGAAGACTGGTGAGCTTCTATCCAGCCGCAAACACAGCGATATCGACCCGGCAACCGGCAAGAGCATGCAGCTGTCCAACCAGGGACTAAAGATGGTTCCATCAAACTCGGACATCCTTTCGAGCGACGGTAGACACATCTACATGAAGGCCCAGAAGATTGGGCTCGATGGCAAGCGCATCTTCCCAAACGCTAAACGGGCGAGGAAGGAATACACGCTTAGCAAGTCCAGTCAGGACGGCGAAGGCGCACACATGTTCTCTCCAGCGGGGTTCCTCGACACTGTTTGGCACCACCGCAGTTACTGGCTGTACGGCAAGGCCGCGGGTTCCGGCTGGGGCGGTTGGATGAAGCCGGGTAAATACGTTCCCGCGGGACGAATTCTGGTGGTTGATGGGAATAAGAGTGTTTTCGGATTCGGGCGCGAACCGGCGTTCTTCGCTCAGTCACATTTTCTGGAGTATCAGCTATTCTCAGCGAAAGGCGGAGTCTACAAGCGCGGTGACTGGCGGAAAGTGTTCAAGAACATCAAGAACAAGGAAGCCAGCATCACCAACTGGAAACAGAACCGCGCACTTCCCGTGAGGAAATTGAGCGCGATTCAGTTCAACTGGCGCAATGTAAATCCTCCGCTTCTCGTCCGCGCAATGGTCGGCGCGAACGACAAGTTGATCATCGCCGGCCCACCTGACATCCTCGACGAGACCAAGCTGCACAACCGTTTCCTTGACCCGGCGGTCACAAGACAGATCAAGAAGCAGGAAGACGCTGTGGAGGGCAAGATCGGCGGGATCATGTGGGTCGTTTCAGCAGGTAACGGAAGGAAGATCTCGGTAATAAAGATCGCTTCACTGCCTGTGTTCGACGGCCTGATCGCCGCCGACAAGAAGCTATTCATGTCAACGACAGATGGCAAGGTGATCTGTTTCGAGTAAGTGGAAGAGTGAGTCGGAAAAGAGCTATTGCAAAGGATGCAACCGCGAGCATTGTGGAGATTTCACAGTGATTGCATCCGATGCAGTGCGTTGAGCAAGCCCAATCTGGGAGTTGAACCACGTTGCGGCTACACTGCTCGCTCGTGCGTTAGTGCTTGCCTTGGCGCGGGCGTGTGGTTAACATTTCCCTGACCCGTCAGCGGGGCGGGGCGGTTGTTTTTGGGTTTGTCAGGAGCGTTCATGATCCCTCGGGTGCATAGTAGTGTTCTTTCCGGTATCGACGCGGTTAACTGCGAAGTCGAGGCCGACGTTACCGACGCCAATGAGCCGATCACCAAGCTGGTGGGCATGGCCGACACCGCCGTCAAGGAGTCGGTCTCGCGTATCCAGGCTGCGCTGCGGAATTCGGGTTATCGCTGGTCTGGGATGAAACAAGGGTGGGCGGCGCCGAAAGGCGCCGCCCACTTGCGCTTTCTCTTAGCTATGCCGGGAATCCACCTTCGACGTGTAAAGGGCAAAGTAATCGTGTAGCACGTGGCGGAGCAATAGTGTAGCGCTTATGGGTATGAATACCCCAGACCGCCTGGGGCGTCAAGTTTCTGTTCTATTTGGTTGTTTGTCTTTCGTTTCTTTCCGCTGTCCGGCT
>PVBE011269813.1_pt1 | contig 14615 bp, 14 predicted proteins | sample 1631181 | NCBI WGS metagenome assembly PVBE01 (sample SAMN08397723, study PRJNA350692) | Marine metagenome, whole genome shotgun sequencing project. | isolation source: water | place: Pacific Ocean | collected 2012-04
CTAGGAACCGGCGTAGCAAATCTTTAAATATATCGAACTCCTGTTCGCTGAACCCGCGTAAATGCTGGTTCAGTACTTGGCAAATGTTTTGGGGAATGAGTTTGGCGACTTCATGGCCCGCCTTAGTGAGTTCGACATTGACGACACGGCGATCACCTCCGCTGCGACTGCGTTCAACAAACCCTTTCGTCTCGAGCCGATCTAGCATACGGGTCATGGCACCTGTGTCGACGCCGATCTCGCGGGCGCACCCCACCACCGTATCGGCATGGCCCTTAGAAATTACTAAAAGAAGTATGCCTTGCGGAGCGGTCAGCCCATAGGTTTGCAACTGGGCATCAATATTTCGCAGGACTATTTGGTTGGCCAGCTTGATCAAATAGCCGACCGATTCGTGATCGCCAAGCGCGGTCGCGTCACCCCGATAAAACTCGGTTACTTCATCCCCCAAGAGTGTATTTTCCCTCGCAATCATCGATTTTGTCGTCATAAAAGAATTTTATTTGCCTAGTCTAATATTGTCAAGGCAAATAAAATTCTATAGAATAACTACAAAATATAATAATTTTAGGGAGGCAAATAATGGCTGAAAATGTCCAAATTAACTGGCCCAAAGTCAAAAACATTTTCGAAAAGGCGGCTGCACGGATGCAGGAATATCCAGATCAGCCTGCCGTCGGTGCGCCTAAGGCAATAGTTAGAGTTGTCAAAGAACGTCTGTTCGAGGCCACTGCTGAGGGTCACTCTTTTCAAATCGATGAACCGGTTGCGCGCGGTGGTGAAGGTCTGGCACCTTCTCCGATGGCGTATTTTGCTGCTGGAGCAGCGGCCTGCTTGACCAGTCATATTACTCAAAGTGCCGCTTTTCTGGAAATTCATTTCACTGACTTGGAAGTAGAAGCGATTGTGCTCTGGGATAACCGGCGCAAGTTCAATATCGCCGATTTGGAACAGGCGGCTTTGGGTATGATATTCAATATTGAAATCAAATCGGATGAACCTAGAGATAAATTAGTTGAGTTGCTCAAACACGCTGAAGACGGCTGTTATGCTTCCGATGTTGTACGAAACAAGACACCGCTGCGCGCTCATTTGATTGTTAACGGTAAAGAGGCTTATATTCATAAAAACGGTGCTGAAATACCCGACCTTCCCGCGGGTCCGGCTTTTGGAGATAATCCAACCGGCATGAGCAAGGATGAGATCGAGACTAGAAAACAGCACGACTGAGGAGGTAGGACAATGCCTGATCTTGAATTCGGCTGGCGCTTATCCGTTAAGGAGAACGCACTGCCGGCGATAACCGAAATCCGCAAACAGCTGACCGATGCAGTGATTGCGATTGTAGATCATCCACCGGATTCTTGCTGTCAAATTGGTTATCACGCTGTACCGGTTCTACGCTCCGATCTGCCGCTGAAAAATTTCAATAAAATTGGTATGATTAATGATATGGAAGTAACGGCGGAAGCTGGCTTACTGCCATCCGACGAATCGATTATCACCCTTGGCTTTGATCGGGCGTCCGGCATTCTTGTTGCCTATGTGGGATAAGGTTATGCGATATTTATCAAAAATAGTTTCGTTATTGGGATTAGGATTGTTTGTTATTTTCAGTGCTGCAACAATATCACAAGCAGCAGATCCCGAGCTGCCACCGCTCGCAAAAATGCGCGATGCTAATAAAAACAATCGTATCGAGCGCAGTGAAGCAGCGGGTCCTCTGGTGGGAAATTTCGATACCATGGATTGCGACAAGTCCGGGAATTTAGACGGCAAAGAAATCCTGGGATTTTTCCAGGGAGTTGACTGCCCAAAAACAGCAACCTCCGGCCAAGTAAAAAAACAAGTGGGCCCTGCTCGCACCACCAACGAATTACTGTTCAATCTATATTTGCCGCGCACCACGTCGATGTTTACCAAAATTGTCAGGCCATGGTCTGAGGCCGTCGCGAAATCGACACACGGCACGATCAAAATCAAATTCAGCGCCTCCTCACTGGCACCAATCAATCGTCAACTTCGTATGGTCGTGAAGGGCGTTGCTGATGCCGGCATGGGCATTCATCATTTTACCCGCAGGAAAACCGTTACCGCCCGGGTTTCCGAACTGCCGTTTTCAGCCCGCTCCTCACGCGCAGCCTCGATTGCCGCTTGGCGGACGGTGCAAAAGTTTGCCAAACCATCTGAATATAAAGGGGTTAAACTCGTTGGTCTTGTCAGCCCGCCGCCGACACTAATTTTCAATTCCAAAAAAGTGATCAAATCAATCAGGGGTTTCAGATCCCTGAAAGTTTTGGCAGTTGGTTCTCTCGTACAACCGGCTAAATTAATGGGCTCAGCCGTTGTTACCATTCCATTGCCGTTTGCTTACGAACAATTTTCAAGAGGTGTCGTTGACGGTACGTTCAGTAATTTTGGCGGCATCCTCGAATTCAGGCTGGCTAAATTCGTGAAATTTGCGACCCCGGTGCCGGGAGGCGTCGGCAACACATCCATTTTTCTGGTGATCAATAAAAAGAAATTTGACGGACTTGTTGCCGGCCAACGCGAGGCAATCATGCGTATCTCTGGCGAAAAATTCGGCGATTATTCCGCCGGTTGGGATAAGAACGAAAAGGCTGCGGTTATCAAGGCAAAAGCTACAGGAATTATTGAAATTCCACTGCCCGCAAAGGCTCTGCAGGATTTAACTATACGCTGGTCCGCCATCGAACCCAAATGGATCGCTGACGCGGCAAAGCTTGGGATCGATGGCAAGGCAGCTGTCACTTTTTACCGCAGAGAATTGGCCAAGCTTGAAGGAGGCAAGTAACGCCATTGTCAAATTTTAATGACCAGCATTGGAATACACCGAAACATCAAAAATTAATTCCAAGACTTGGCAAATTTTTTGGTGCCGCGGCAAATGTACTATTATGTGTGATGGTGATTGTTACCTGCATTGATGTCATTGGCAGATATTTCTTTGCCGCCCCGTTGCTGGGCGCTCATGAAATGATTACTTTGTCGATGGGCGTCATGATTTATTTGGGCATGCCCCTCGTCACGGCATCCCGGGAACATTTAGTTGTCGATCTCGCGAGCGGAGTGCTTGGACCAAAAGGCAGAAGACTGCAGCAAATCATCGTTAACGCCGTCGCCGCACTGACTTTCATTCTATTTTCCTATCTCCTGCTTTTTCATGGAATTGGCCTAGCCGAAGACTTCATGACGACTGAAGATTTCGAAATTGAACAAGCACCTATTGCTTTTCTGATGGCGGCGATGTGTTTTTTAACCATCTTGGTATTTCTCAATCACTTGTTCCGTGATTTGGCCGGCGCCGGAACCGGCCATTCAAACCGAACACGTTCTCAGACCGAAGACACTCAGGAATAACCCAGACAATGGAAGCCGGCCTAATAGGATTTTCTATACTTCTCGGTTTGGCCTTTGCCGGTATCCATCTCGGCGTCGCCATGTTCCTAACTGGATTTATCGGCTTTGCCTATCTTCGTGGATTGGAGGCATCAGCCTCGCTGGCTGGAACATTGATTTTTGATGCCTCGATGTCCTATGGCTTCGCTTTATTGCCGCTCTTTCTCCTGATGGGAAATTTGGTCTATCGATCAAAACTTTCCGAGGACCTTTACGATACCGCCAATGCCTGGATTGGACATCGTCCGGGCGGTCTCGCCAAGGCTACCGTCGCTGCATGTGGCGGCTTTGCCGCGGTTTGCGGCTCCTCCATTGTGACGACAACAACGATGGCCTCCGTCGCGATGCCGAGTATGCGCCGCTATAGGTATGATGACGGCCTGTCGACCGGTGCCATTGCCGCGGGCGGCACTTTGGGCATTCTCATCCCGCCCAGTGTCTTGCTGGTTTTCTACGGCATCCTGACCAATTCAGATATCGGCAAGCTGTTCATTGCCGGTATCGTACCTGGCCTCATTTCAATCTTCACTTATTTCGTTGTCATCGATGTCATGACCCGTCTGAAACCGGAACTCGGCCCCCGGGGTGAACGCGTTGATTTGGTAGAACGGTTTCGCTCACTAAAAAAAGTCTGGGGGGTTGTGGCTTTATTTTTGTTTGTGCTGGGAGGCATTTACATCGGCTTTGTGACACCCGTTGAAGCCGGCGCCATCGGCGCAGTTGGCGCGCTGTTGTTCGCGCTTGGCCGGCGCTTGTTATCCTTTGCGGCATTTCAGGAATCGCTGCTTCAATCAGTTCGCACCTCGACAATGCTCTTTTTTGTCATTTTTGGCGCTCAAATATTTTCGGCCTTTATCAATGTTGCCGATTTGCCCGGCCAAATGCTGACTTGGATTCAAAGTCTCGATTTGTCGGCAATGGGCGTTATGGCGATTATCTTGCTATTTTATATCGCCTTCGGCTGCGTTTTTAGCGCCTTTGCTTTGGTGCTGTTGACGGTGCCGGTTTTTTTTCCGCTCGTTGCCGGCCTCGGCCTTGATGTCTTGTTTGGAACCTCGCCGGAAAATATTTTGATCTGGTTCGGCATCGTTATCGTCGTCGTGGCCGAAATCGGTCAAATCACGCCGCCAATTGGCATGAATGTATTTGTGCTGAAATCGATGCTGCCGGACGTTTCTTTGAGCACTATTTTTAAAGGCATAATTCCGTTCTTTGGCGCCGACCTTGTTCGCTTGGCTCTGATAGTTCTCTTTCCCTCGACCGTATTGGTATTACCCGACTATATGGATCAAATACAAGATCAGATTGAGGCGATATTCGACTTATTGTTTTGAATTTTATTTTCCTAGACAATTAAATTTTATTAGAATTATTTCAAACAGCTGGCAGTGATCAGCCGAACGGGAGGCAGAACATGCAGAGTAAATTTAGAAATAGTATTATTGTTACTGCTTTGGGAATATTTATCTGGCAATTTTGTTCACCAGTCACCGCAGAAACAGTCGCAGAGTTCTATCAGGGCCGATCTATCACGATACATATGGGTTTTCCGGGCGGCGGCTTTTTTGCCTCAGCCCAGCTTGCCGGCAAACATATGCAAAAGCATATTCCCGGTAATCCAAAAATTATATTTAAGCCTAGACCAGGGCGGATCGGCACGACTGTGCTTGATTTTCTGGCACATTGGGCACCCAAGGACGGCACCCATTTAGCCATGCCGGGCTCGCTCGGACCCTGGCTGCCACTACAATTGAAAGTTCCTGTCAAATACGATCCGCTCAAATTGACGTATATTGGCAACGTCAATTCTGAGGGTGATACCTATCTTTTTGTTCGGTCAGATGCTGGCATTAAAACTCTAGCTGACCTAAAAACAAAAACGCTTCGGGTCAGCAATTCGCGCGGTGCTTATAAATTGTTTGTCGCCGCCATAAATAATATCCTCGGCACCAAGATCACCTATGTCGGCGACTATCCGTCGCATCAAGACGCTTTTGCCGCCATGCTAAAAGACCAAACCCAAGGTGTCGCCGGCGCGGGGGTAACCATAAATGCCGAACATCGCCGCTATTTCCCCAACCTTTTGAAAGGTGGTAAGGCGATCCCGATCCTCCGCTATACCGCCTCAACAAAAAGCACCAATTTTCCAAGCGTTGTCTTGGCTGGTCAGGTGGGATCAACGACAACCGGTAAACAAGCTTTGGAAATCGCTTTTGCCAGTCAGGTTCTGGACCGGCCATTGATGGGACCGCCAGAAATGGAGCCAGCACAATTAATGGCCCTACAAAAAGCTTTCATCAACGCAATGAACGATCCAGCGTTGATTGCCGAAGCCAAAGCCAAAAAAATTGGCATCGAAAATCCGATGAGTGGGCCGGATATGCTCGCTTACGTGAGAAAAATCTATGCGCTACCTGACGCCGCTAAAATAATGGTAAAAAAAGCATTGGCCGATGAAAGTTTTGTTGAAAAAGTCAGATACTCTTCATTTAAAGCGAAACTCGCGCAAATCAAACCGAAAGGCAAAAGCCCTCACGCGGTACTAATATTTAAAGGAAAAGGGAACCCCATTGTCGCTCATTTGGATGCACGTACGACTGCGCTTACAGTATATGGCCAAGAGATTAAGATACCACCGTTTAAAACAAAGTCATTAAAAGCAGGTATGAAATGTGAGGTTTCCTGGACCGGACCCGGCAGTACGGCTAGCAAATTGGTGTGTAGTTAGCGCTTAGCTCAAAAATTAGTAACGTCAGTTAGGGGTTGCAACCTCAACCGGTCAACGCAACACATTTGCTAAATCTCTCTACCCGCGTTTCAAACCTTAGTGTTTTACGTGGCCGTTTGTTAACTTTGAAACTGCCTTCACCATGGCGTCAATGTAACAATGGTCAATTGATAGTCATCAAAGACCAGAGCCTGCCGGTCTGACAGGATTAATGCATTCAAATACGGACTGATAGGGATTGGACAATGAACCAACTTGAATGGGATCAATCTTGGAGTGTCGGAGAAGACTCGCTCGACAGTGACCATCAGGCGCTTATTAACATTATCAATCGGGTCATGGGTGATCAGGAAGTTAGCAAACCAGTAGACTGGGTTCTGCAAGATCTATCAGAATATGTAGATTATCATTTCAGTCGTGAAGAGGGCATGTTGAAGTCTGCGGGATACAAAGAAATCGAGGCTCATATAAATGAACACCGGGAATTTGTCGAATGGCTAAATACCGTCAAAAGGACAATTGAAACTGAACCAGAATCTAGAAATTACATCACTGAATCTGTGGTGAAATATCTTAAGAGGTGGCTGAAAGACCATATTCTACAGGCCGATATGTCTTACAAAGGAAAACTATAACTTTTGTCCGTCGTCAGAGTTTTTGACACATACATTGCGATCAAAGCACTGTGGAACGAGCATTTCGGATCCAGGGTTTCCGAGCACCGCGGCCGCGTGGTCAAACTGATGGGCGATGGAGCATTGGTGGAGTTCACGAGCGTCGTCGATGCTGTGGGATGTGCGGTCGCCGCCCAGCGTGATGCTGTAGAGCGCAACACTAGTATACCGGCCGATAAATTTTCTGGGATTTGAATATTCCGATTCTGAAAATCGCTTCCGCTTCATTACAACCTCCCAACTAGACTCGCTTTTATAACAAAACCGGCTCAGTTATAGGGGGGCAGGACAGTATTAGGCGACCTGATAACGGTGCATGAGAACTCAAAGAGCACCGAGCGGCAGTACCGGTCTGGTATCAGAAATTTTATTGTTGATCTGGCTCAGCTGCCGCGAGCAGCCGATTGAGCAGCGCGATAAATGTTGCCTTCTCATCCGCGGTCAATGTCTGGTCAATGCACCTGAAATATTCCGCAATGTCCGGCATGGCGGCTTCAACGGATTTCAGACCAATTTCTGTCAGTTCGAAATTTCGTGCGCGCCGGTCTGCGCCGCCTGCTTCCGACCGAACCATGCCTTTTTTTTCCAAACTCGCAAGAACCCGGCTGGTCTGCGCCTGGTCTCCACCGGTGTAATCCACCAGAGCTTTCTGGGTCGATCTTCCAAATGCATGGAGGCCTGATACCACACGCCACTCGACCACATTGAAGTCGGTTATCGAAGCAAGCTCAGTACCTGTTTGCTTGGCGAGCAGTGTACCCATTCTGTGGATCACCTTTACCAGGAAGCTGGAACCCTGCGGCAAGGTAGCACTATCTATAGTGTGAAATATCATCTGCATTGCTCGAGATGTGAAGATTGATTTTATTTTAACATGTCTGTACATATATGACTAGACATGTTAAATTCAGACAGGTAAAAAGCGTGCGGCCGCAACGTCTGAAAGAACGCCGCACCAAGAATAGTTTCACTTGTACTTTTAAGGAATGGAAAACGATGCCTATAAGACCGACAGGTAATCCCGAGATCCTCGGTATGCAGGGGCTCAACCTGTTTCACTACTCCTATTCGAATTGCGCGATGCGAATTCGTCTGTTTCTGGAAGAGAAAGGAATTCCCTGGAATGACCACTTTGTCGATCTACGCAAGCAGGAAAATTTGACCGAAGCGTATTTTGCAATCCATCCGCAAGGGCTGGTGCCGGCCATCGTGGATGACGGTGTGATCGTTTATGAATCCGCCGATATTCTGAAATACCTCGAAGAGAAATACCCCGAACCGTCGCTGATCCCTGAGGACGCCGAAGCTAAAGCCGAATTGGAAAAAATTCTAGAATTCACGCGAACCGGCCACTTGCCGATTATCAAAACCTGGGCGTATGGACGTAACAACAAGCCGACGAAGACCCCCGAAAGCATGGCGAAGTTTGAAGAGCTTCAAAAGGATACGTGTCTGGTGGATTTTCACAGGGAAACACTGAATGAAGGCGGCATTCCCGAAGAAAAAATTCTGGTGGCCGAGAAGGTTTTGAAAGATATGTTCACCGATCTGGATGGTCGGTTGGCTTACAACGAGTGGATCCTGGGCGATACAATGACCTTGGCAGACATCGCCTGGATCCCGCAATACGCGCTGTTCCAGCGAAATGATTTCCCATTCGATCCCTATCCGAACTTCATGGCGTATGTCGCACGGTGGCAAAAGCGGTCCGCCTATATCAAGGCCATTGGCGAGCATATGCCGGGTTCGATGTGATTCGAAGCGAGACGGTTTAGAGGGCTAGTAAAGTCGATGACCGAAGAGAAAAGATATTTATATCAGTCAATCGCCCAGTCCGTAGTGGATCACGGCGTTACCACGATGTTTGGCCTGATGGGGGATGCCAATCTATTCATGGCAAACCATTATGCCCAGCATTGCGGCACATTTGTCCCGGCGGCATTCGAGGGCGGCTCAGTGCTTATGGCGCTTGCCTACACCCAAGTGACCGGCAAAGTCGGTGTGGCCACGGTCACGCAAGGGCCTGGCTTGACGAACTGTATCACAGCGTTGACAGAAGGGTCCGTCAGTCGCCGTCCCATGATCCTGCTTTGCGGCGACACCCCGGTCACAGCCCCTTTTCACCCGCAAAACGTCGATCAACGCGAACTGGTTAAAGCCACCGGAGCTGGCTTTGAGCAAATCCAATCGCCGCAAACCGCAACACGCGATATTGCAAATGCTTTCTACAGGGCACGCGCTGAAAAACGACCCGTCGTGGTGAACATACCTTCCGACTTCATGTGGGCGGAAACCAGCCACAAAAAGGTCGTCTTCCCTTATACGAATGCTCCGGCGGTCGTGACCGAGGGTGCGGCCCATGAAGAAGCTGTCGGAATGATCGCTTCCGCAAAGCGACCATTAATTTTGGCCGGCGCCGGCGCCGTCTCCGCCAAGGACAAGCTCATTGCTCTGGCTGAAAGAATGGAGGCGCCACTGGCCACGACACTAAAGGGCATGGGGCTGTTTTCTGGCCATCCGAATGACATTGGTTTCTTCGGCACGCTCAGCACAGAAGAAGCATTTGATGTCATTGCGAACGCAGACTGTATCATCGCCTTCGGTGCTTGGCTGCATTTTCTGACGTCGGACCGTGGTGCATTGTTCGATGGAAAAATGGTCATCCAGGTCAACAATGACCCGACAGATGTGGGTGCATTCTACAAACCCGATGCAATCTTGGTTGCAGATGCCGGACAGACAGCAGACAATATTCTGTATTGGCTAGATGAAGCGGAGATACCCCCTTCCGGTTTTGCCAGAGAACTCGAATCAAGGGATCTTGTTGCCTATCCAAAGGGTGACCCGAAAAAATCGACCGAAGGCTACATCAATTTCGAATACGCGCTTGATCGACTGAATGACGCAATTCCCGAAAACCGAATCGTCATCACGGACGGCGGGCGATATATCACCGAGGTCTGGTGCCGCGTGAACGTGCCGGATCCTAATAGTTTCCATATGAGCGACAATTTTGCGGCCATCGGTCAGGGCATGCAGCAAGCGATCGGCGCCGCGCATGGGGATCCGACCAGACCGGTTGTTTTGTTTACAGGCGACGGCGGTTTCATGCTGGGCGGCGTGAATGAGTTCAACACGGCAGTGCGCACCAATCGGGACCTAGTCGTCATTGTATGCAATGATGCTGCATATGGAGCGGAGTATGCACACTTGATAGATCGCCAAATGGATCCTTCTTATGTCACATTCGACTGGCCGTCGTTTGCCAATGTCGCTACTGCATTGGGTGGTGCTGGTGTTCAGGTAAAATCGCCGGAGGACTTGGAAGCCGCCATTGACGCAATCAGTGCGCGAACCGGACCCATTCTGGTTGAGCTAATGCTGGATCCGGCGACTGTTCCACGAATGCGAATGTGATCTGAGATCAGAATTAGCTCGTATTTTTTTGAGCATTTGAATAACACCATAGTTCTCTAATACTTTTTTGATATCTAGTTTTGCGACGGCAACATTTTACGATAAATTATTTGATACCTTTAATTTGTTTGGTGATTTTTTCATAGGCTTCCTCGTCAATAATTCCTAACGAATAAAGTGTTTTAGCTTTGGCCATCCTATCCTCCACTGAAACTTCTGACGGCAAAGTCTCACCCTTATAACTTGGTGCGGGAGAAGGACCTTTTAATATTTTTGAAAAAATATGAGCTGCGAGTCCTAGGTCTTCATTGTTTATTGTTAAATGGCCGTCACGTTTTATTTTTATGAATAGCCTTCCTGTATCTCCAGCTATTTCCCAGTCGGTCCCGATGGAGCGGTTCAACCTCAATAAATCAAGAAAATTTTTCCACTTCTTATTCCGGCTAATATCAGAATTATTCAGCAAATTTGATAACCTATTTATATCGACGACCCGTAGTGAAATATCAACTATGGTTCCATATTTAGCTTCAGAGGCCGCCTTCACAACGGCTTTCAGGTTGAGGTCATAATCGTTGGATGAAAAAGCTAGTTTATCAATTTTTAACGCGGCACCCGCTTCCTCTAACTCGCTAACAAAAATGGAGCCAAATTTATTCAATGTTGAGGATGTGGCTTTTTTCCTAGCATCCTTGGACAGATTTTGTTTTTTAATATCAGATAGCTGAACCAAAAAATCTTTTAAATGGTGCATTAAATTCCCAAATCGCAAATTTTCTAGGGAATAATTTAACCCGACATAAGAGGGCAATAGTTTTAATATAGATTTTTCTATTCCTGGTTTATTAATCCCAATTTTTTCAAACGCTAGTTTTACTTTTCCACCAAAGAACTCTGATTTTCCCCTTTTATATCCACCACTAATTTTAACCTCATCGACATATCCAAAATTTCTAGCTTTGAATTTGCTAATATCATAATTTACTTCAGACCCTCTAAACATACTCTCATTGTCTGCAAGGGTTGTTATAAGAGATAAGATTTGATCGGGTGATAATATTTTATCCCACAGGGATGGAAATATTTGGGTTCCGCCTAAAAACCAGCTACCGGCGCTACCGTTATGTCCGACCTCTCGCAAAGCATCGATAAACTTTGGTAGTTCAGCAAAATTCTCTGCCCCAAATCCTTTGATCTGGCCAACTGAGAATCCTGTTGCCGACAATTTTGAAACCTCAAAATTGAGATTGCTCGCCCACAATCTTTCCGAGTTCGAAATGATTTCACCCTCGTAGGAAGCCTGTTCGATTTTCGCTAAATCGACATCATCAATTTTGAGACTAATTTTCGATAATTCAATAAATGCTCTGGAAATTGTATTTAGAGAATTGTCCCAAATAAAATTAATGTCATTGGAACCTATGGATACTTTTCCTAATCTCGCTCCCAAATGATTTAACAAATCCAGATGATCTCTAACAGATAGCGACAAAACCAAGTTGTTATGCTTATTTGGGAGTAGCGAAAATTTTAAATCACCTATCTCAATTCGCGATTTCAAAGTAGATAAATTAATGACTAAGCCGGGGATGGTATAAGAATATTTTGATCCATTTTTTACGAATGTCGGATCACTTGTCGTCGTAATACCCCACTTTCTCTCCGGCGTTGGACGATAAGAAGCCAAAACTGATCTAATTTGATTTGAAAAAGATACAGGATCAAAAAACGCATCTTGAGATTTATCTAAGCCTTCTTTAGCCGAAACACTGAAATTTGAAAAAACCAGCAATATTACAGACAAACAAAACATTTTTTTAATTTTTTTCATACCCGCTTCATCCTGTGATCCTCAGTTGCAAAATGACCTTATGGCGTAGAGGTGTGGGTGTAATTGATAATTATCAATGTTGTCTCCATTGACAAAAGTATGGGTGCCGTGTCCGTACTTCTTGCCATCCTTGAATTCACCAACGTATTTGTCCCCATCGGCAGAGGTATGGATACCCAGACAATTCGGTAAACCATTTTTAAATTCACCAACGTATTTGTTCCCATTTGCAAGGGTTAAGGTGCCTTGTCCGTGCTTTTTGTCATCCTTGTATCCACCGACATATTTAGTCCCATCTGTCCAGGTATAGGTACCAAAACAATTGTCCCAAACCGTATTGGTATCTTCAGGGCAAGGGGGTAAACTCCACCCCTTTGTTGAGGACAGCAACAGCAGTGCAAAACCCATCAGAACTGGCAGTATTCGTTTCATTCAGTGATTATATGGGAGCAAATACTGTCTGACCAAAATTGGCCGAATAACTTCCCAGCGTTTCTAGACCGCGGCGCCTGGTTAGTCTAACGCTATGCACTCGCACTTCATATGAGACAATCGATCCATTAGTACTCATAGACCTTTCAGCACTTGTTCATGTTACCTCTCATTCCGATAGGCCTGCCTTGAGAAGCCCTTCCCGATGGTGTTCGCGGTCTCGGCTTTCCTTGAAGGGTAGGCATTGCAGAAACTCAATAACGGAGAAGTTTGGTTTCAGGCGCAGAACCTCCGCGGCATGCGATTTTGCCTTCTTCTCCGATTCAAGTTGCGCGTGGCTGGCGGCGATCTCCGCGTGATGACTGTAACGGAGAATACGAACCTTCGAGAATGCCTTGATCGCATCAGCATAGTGTCGCGCGACGTATAGGGCGCGACCCAACAGGTGCGCTCGTCCAGAGGCTTCGTAGGGATCCAGGCGCATGGCCTGACACACCCAGCCCGCGCCCTCGACCGGGTGACCCCGCCAAGTTAGCAACTCCCCCCGTTGGGCAACGATCCGTGGATCATTTGGGTTTAAGACGAATGCCTTTTGATGGTGAAAATTCGCTTTCTCCAACCGGGTAGCCACATCGGAGATTGGTGGGAGTTGGCCGAAGGCCCGGTTAGTCCATTCCATATACAACTCGCACATATTCCAATGGCCCGTGATATTGTTCTCATCGAGCGAAAGCGCCCTTTCTGCGGTTTCAACTTCTCGCGCGAATAATTCCTCTTTGTTGGCACCAAAATCCCGAGCCTGCGCCTGGCCAAGCGTGCAGGACTGCCAGGCGTACGCCTCGGCGAATTCTGGATTGAGTTTGATTGCTGTATCCAGCATCTGAAGCGCTTCGGCATTGTCTTCTCTCGTACTTCGATGATGGTGGATTCTACCGCGAAGCATGTAATCATACGCCACTTGGTCTTCCAAGGGCTTGCGCTTGATTCGATTAAGGTCCGCACTTTCCAGACGGCTGGGAATGGATGATACGATTTGCAGTGTGACATCGTCTTGAACCTTGAACACGTCAACCAGCTTACGGTCGTAGCGTTCTGCCCAAATGTGATTGCCGCTAGCGGCCTCGACTAGCTGAGCGGTGACCCGAACCTGATCTCCCGCTTTGCGAACGCTGCCCTCGAGTACATAGGCTACACCCAACTCGCGACCAACATCCTGCACCGCTACATGCTTGCCTTTGTAGGTAAACGAGGAGTTTCGCGCAATGACAAAGAAAGTCTGAAAACGCGAGAGTTCGGTGATAATGTCTTCGGCTAAGCCGTCAGAGAAGTACTCCTGCTCCGGATCTCCCGATATATTTTCAAATGGCAGCACGGCGATGGACGGATTGTCAGGAAGTGGCAGCGAGTTCTCCGTGCCGGCCGTGTCCTTCGCACCGGATATCTCAGGCTGGAAGTCACCAAGGCCGTCGTGAGACCAGAGGTAGACGCGAACGGGTTTGGCAATGTTCTTGAGTTCATGCTTTCCACTATCCTTGAAGTCGATATCGATTTTTCCTGCGACATGCTCGTGGGCGGTGGCGCTCAGAGCAATGCCACCGGGTGGGGCGAGCTTTTCCATTCGAGCGGCGACGTTGACGCCATCGCCGTATATGTCATCGCCCTCAATGATTATGTCGCCCAGGTTAATACCGATGCGCATTTCGATGCGCTTATCGACCGGCATACTAGTGTTGCGCTCTACAGCATCACGCTGGGCGGCGACCGCACATCCCACAGCATCGACGACGCTCGTGAACTCCACCAATGCTCCATCACCCATCAGTTTGACCACGCGGCCGCGGTACTCGGAAACCCTGGATCCGAAATGCTCGTTCCACAGTGCTTTGATCGCAATGTGTGTGCCAGCTTCGTCTTTACCCATGAGTTGCGAGAATCCCACAACGTCGGCAACTAGTATAGCAGTGAGACGCCGTTCCATTTACGGTCCTTCCTTGGGATAGATACCAGTATTAGTTAATCTAGACTAAGTTACCGGACTACCTCGAAAAAGGCTATGAACTAATGGCTGCGAAGGTGCTGTCAGACGAATGCGAACTCGTCTCTGTATGGCGTA